>Ga0182749_1001261_pt1 | contig 20357 bp, 21 predicted proteins | sample eDN3rd37CKraftMG_FD_128875 | JGI IMG/M metagenome (GOLD analysis project Ga0182749, IMG submission 128875) | Enriched Miracle-Growth compost microbial communities from Emeryville, California, USA - eDNA 3rd pass 37_C Kraft MG (version 2) (version 2) ...
CAGCCCTTACGGCCTGGGCGCGCCGAGTTCGGCCTCGCAGCTCTCGCTCGGCGGATCGCTCCTCCAGGGATACCTCAACGCGATGGAGCAGGCGGGCGTCATGAAGACGCTCTCCGAACCCACGCTGACCGCCATCTCCGGCGAGAAGGCGACCTTCAAGGTGGGCGGAGAATTCAACCTTGTCACCGGCCAGAAAGTGGAACAGGGCGACGCTTCGAAGGGGCAGTCCGACCAGCTCACCTACGACGTGGAGAAGATCGAATACGGGATCGGGCTGGAATTCACCCCGACGGTCCTCTCCCCCGGCCGCATCAGCCTCAAGGTCCGCACATCGGTCTCAGAACCGACCTTCGAGGGCTCCTTTTCTTTGGGCTCGCCGTCGGGCGGAGGGCGCTACCACACGCCGGGCATGAACGCTCTCTCCATTCGCAAACGTCTAGCCGATACCACGGTTGAGCTGCCTTCGGGCGGCTCGATGATGATTGCCGGCCTCGTTCGTGACGACGTGCGCCAAACCGTCAACGGTCTGCCTGGTCTTTCGAAGATTCCGGTGCTCGGCACCCTCTTCCGCAGCCGCGATTTCGTACGCAACGAAACCGAGCTCGTGATCATCATCACACCCTATCTTGCGCGCCCGGTGGCTCGCACCGCCCTTGCGAAGCCGGACGACAACTTCAACCCGCCGAGCGACGGAGCGGGCATATTCCTCGGCCGTGTCAACCGCATCTACGGCGCCATGAAAACGAACCTGCCCAATGGCCGCTACCACGGCGTGGTCGGCTACATCTACAAATGACGGGGATACCGATGTCCATATATCGCAGGGGTGGGGCGGTTTTGCTGGTGGTTGTGGCGGCCGCGATGACGGGCTGTGCCAAGCGGGATTCGATTACCGTCGGCGCGGTGCCGGATGACTATCGCACCAACCATCCGATTGTGCTCACCGAGAAGGAGCAGGTACTGGACCTGCCCGTCGGCATGCTTTCCTACCGCATGACGCCGCAGCAGAAGATGGCGGTCGACGGCTTCATGGAGCATTACGGCGAAAGCGGCAAGGCAATCGTGACGATCCTGGTGCCTGCAGGCTCTCCAAACGGCTCGGCAGCAAGCCGCGTTTCGGAAGATATCGCCCAGTTCCTCTACAGAAGAGGTGTACCGAAGGGGCATCTCCAGGTTCTCTCCTACGGTGCACCGGCGGAGCAGGCAGCTCCAATCCGCATCACCTATTCCGTCGTGAGAGCGACGACGGATCAGTGCGGCCGCTGGCCGGAAGATCTCCTCGATACGACCGAGAACAAGCACTACGCCAATTTTGGCTGTTCGTATCAGAACAATCTCGCCGCCCAAGTCGCCAATCCCATGGATCTTCTTGGGCCGCGCAAGACGACTCCGATCGATGCAGAGAACCGGGACACCGCGATCGGCCGCTACAAGACCGGCCAGGTTGCCGATGATTTCTGGGTGCGCTCCGAAGTCGACTATTAGGATTGAGCGTCATGAGCAGCCTTGCCTTGGAAAACGAGCAGGAACGCTGGAAAGAGGGCCAGGACGATCTGCTGCAATCCCTTCGGCCGATCCCTCGCATCTCCATCCAGGCCTTCTGCGAAAGCGAAGCGGTGGCTGATCCAATCAGGCGCGCCGGCGAGGATCGGCGCATGGCCAAGACGCATCTCAAGGTGCAGATGGGAGGTCTTCCCGCCGCAATCGAATTCTACCAGACTGCGACCACACCAAACCTCATCATCCTTGAATCGCGCGCCGAACCCAGAGAGCTGACCGCACAGCTTGGGAGCCTTGCGGAGGTATGCGATCCCAGCACGAAAGTGGTCGTCATCGGCAACCACAACGATGTGTGGCTCTACCGGGAGCTCATCCGCGCCGGCATTTCCGAATATGTGGTCGCGCCGATTTCGATGGCGGATATCGTTGCGGTCATCGCGAATATCTTCGTTGACCCGCAAGCGCAGCCGCTCGGTCGCTCCATCGCCTTCGTCGGCGCCAAGGGCGGCGTTGGCTCTTCGACCCTCGCGCACAATCTTGCCTGGACGATGTCTTCGCTTTTCGAAAGCGAAGTGGTGGTTGCGGACCTCGACCTCCCCTTCGGCACTGCCAACATCAACTTCGATCAGGATCCCCCTCAAGGCATCGCCGAGGCCGTGTTCGCGCCCGAACGCGTCGATGAGGTCTATCTCGACCGCCTCCTTGCCCAATGCGCCGAGCGTCTCTCCCTGCTCGCGGCCCCCTCCACGCTCGATCGGGTTTACGATTTCGATGCGGAAGCCTTCGCTCAGGTCATCGACACGGCCCAGCGCACGGCGCCCATGGTCGTGTTGGATGTGCCCCATCTATGGACGAGCTGGGCGAAGACGACGCTCATGCGCGCCGACGAAGTCGTCATCACGGCAACGCCGGAGCTGGCCAATCTGCGCAACACGAAGAACCTGGTGGACACGCTGAAGCTGTTACGGCCGAATGACGGCCCTCCCAAGCTGATCATCAACCAGGCGAACGTGCCCAAGCGGCCGGAGATCAAGCCGGAGGAATTTTCCGAACCGCTCGGCATCGCTCCGCTTGCTGTGATCCCCTTCGAGCCGCAACTTTTCGGCACAGCGGCCAACAACGGCCGCATGCTGGGCGAGACAGATCGCAACCATCCCGTCGTGCAGACCATCAATGATCTCGCGCACGTGCTCGCAGGCCGGCGCGAGATCACCCGGAAGAAGAAATCCGGCCTGGCGGCGCTTCTTGGCCGGTTGAAGAAGTAGTCCCATGTTCGGCAGGAGAGGAACAGGCAATACTGCAGGCGGAACCTCCACCCGTGTTCCCGCTTCGCCGGCGATCGCCCGGCCGGAAGCGGACGGTGCAGGAGCGGCCAGCTTCCGCCCCGAACCGGTCGCCCAGCCATCGCCGCCACCTGCCTCGCTGAGCCCGGAGAGACCCGCAACTGCATCCGGCCGTGCGCCGGCTGCCCCGATGGAGCGCAGCGACAGCTACTACGATACGAAAGGGCAGGTCTTCTCGGCCCTCATCGACACGATCGACCTTTCGCAATTGGCCAAGCTCGACGCCGACAGCGCACGCGAAGAGATCCGTGACATCGTCAACGACATCATTGCGATCAAGAATTTCGCGATGTCCATATCCGAGCAGGAAGAGCTGCTGGAGGACATCTGCAACGATGTGTTGGGCTTCGGGCCGCTTGAGCCTTTGCTCGCGCGCGACGAGATCGCCGACATCATGGTGAATGGCGCGCGGAACGTTTACATTGAAGTGAACGGAAAGGTCGAGCAGACCAGCATCCGCTTTCGCGACAATCAGCAGCTTCTCAATATCTGCCAGCGCATCGTGAGCCAGGTCGGCCGCCGGGTGGACGAGGCGAGCCCGATCTGCGACGCGCGCCTGCCCGATGGCTCGCGCGTCAACGTCATTGCGCCGCCCCTGGCCCTCGACGGTCCAACGCTGACCATCCGCAAGTTCCGCAAGGACAAGCTGACGCTGGACCAGCTCGTGCGGCACGGCACTATTTCGCCCGAGGGTGCGGAGGTGCTGAAGATCATCGGCCGCGTGCGCTGCAACGTCATCATCTCCGGCGGCACGGGGTCCGGCAAGACCACGCTGCTCAACTGCCTCACCAACTATATCGATCGCGACGAGCGCATCATCACCTGCGAGGACTCGGCCGAGCTCCAGCTGCAGCAGCCCCACATCGTGCGGCTCGAGACCCGCCCGCCCAACCTCGAAGGCGAGGGCGAGGTGACCATGCGCGATCTCGTGCGCAATTGTCTGCGCATGCGGCCCGAGCGCATTATCGTGGGCGAGGTGCGCGGACCGGAGGTGTTCGACCTGCTCCAGGCGATGAACACCGGCCATGACGGCTCCATGGGCACCATCCACTCCAACAGCCCGCGCGAATGCCTGAACCGTATTGAATCCATGGTGGCGATGGGCGGCTTTACCCTGCCGCAAAGGACGGTGCGCGAGATCATCGTCGGCTCCGTCGACGTGATCATCCAGGCAGCGCGCCTGCGTGACGGCTCCCGCCGCATCACCCACATCACCGAGGTGCTGGGCATGGAGGGGGACGTGATCATCACTCAGGACCTGGTGCTTTACGACATCAAAGGGGAGGACGCGGCGGGTCGTATCCTTGGAAAGCATGTCTCCACCGGCATTGGCAGGCCCGCATTCTGGGAGCGCGCGCTCTATTACGGTGAGGAGGCGCGGCTTGCTGCGGCTCTTGAAGCGATGGAGCAGCAGGCGGTCTGATGTCCGGTTTGTCGCTGATAGCCTTTATTGTGTTGGCGGCCTGCAGCGCGGGAGCGCTTGCCTACGCGCTGATGTTCAACACCATCGCCAGCGAGAAGAAGGTCGAGAGGCGGCTCGAGACCGTCAAGCGCGCCCAGGCCGACGGTAATGTGGTGAGGGCGGCGCGCGACCGGGCGGCCGAGATCGCCAAGAGGCGCAAATCCATCCAGGAAACGTTGAAGGATATCGAGACGAGGCAGAAGGACCGGGATCGATTCCTCACGCGCCCTCCCCTGAAAGTCCAGATCCGTCAGGCCGGGCTGGAGATGGGCATGGAGCGCTTCTATCTCCTCTCCGCCCTGTCTGGATTGCTGTTCACGGTGGTGACGTTTGTCGCCGGCGCACCGCTTCTGGCCGTCCCGGGTGCGCTGGTCGCCGGTTCCCTTGGAGTGCCGCGCTGGATAGTGGGGTATCTGCGCAGGCGCCGTGTCCAGGCGTTCCTGAACGAGTTTCCGAATGCGCTGGACATCATCGTGCGCGCGGTCAGGTCCGGCCTGCCGCTGAACGATGCGGTACGCATGATCGCAGTCGAGGCACAGGAACCGGTCCGGACGGAATTCCGGCGGCTGGTGGAAGCACAGCAGCTCGGGCTTTCCATGGCCGAGGCGGTCATGCGCATGTCGGAGACCATGCCCTGTCCGGAGGTCAATTTCTTCGGCATCGTCATCCAGATCCAGACCCAGGCCGGCGGCAACCTGTCCGAAGCGCTGGGCAATCTTTCCCGCGTTTTGCGCGACCGGAAAAAGATGAAAGCCAAGGTGCAGGCGCTTTCGATGGAAGCGAAGGCCTCGGCCGTTATCATCGGCGCGCTGCCGGTCGTCGTCGCCATTCTCGTCTATCTCACGAGCCCGGCCTATATCACGCCGCTCTTCACCGAGAGCGTCGGCCACCTGGTCCTGGGCATTTCCGCCCTTTGGATGGGCGTCGGCATATTCGTCATGCGCCAGATGATGAATTTCGAGGTCTAGAGCCTTTCATGGTTAGATTGAACCATTCTGCCGGAGCCGGTTTGGCTCAAGATCAAGGGGTTTGGCGAAGGCCGTATCGGGCATACGGTCGAGCCAAAGCCCGCCGGAATTGGGCCGAACCGGCCCGGCCCTTCGGGTTTCCGTCCGGCGGACGCCCACTTTGTCGGCCGGCTTGCCCGATGTCCCGCATCGCACTGCGCCGCCCTCCGCGTGGGTCGTCTCGCCGGACGAGAAACAGAATGATTCAATCTAGCCATGAAAGGCTCTAAGCCTGCGATGACGGAAAGCGTGGTCAAGACCCTCACCGATCCGAGCTTCCTGTTGGCGCTCCTGGTCTCGATCGCGGTCTTCGCCACGATCTTCACCGTCATTCCGGTCGGCAGCGGAGATGGGCTCAAAACCCGGATGAAGACGGTGGCTTTGGAGCGGGAGGAACTGCGCGCCAAGCAACGGGCGCGTCTGGCGGCCGAAGCTGAGCGCAGGCGGCGCGGCGGCGCGCTGCGCCGGGAGGACCGCTCCCCCATGCGCGCCGTGGTCGACCGCCTGGATCTCAGGCGCGCGCTCGCCGATAATTCCACCGTCGCCATGTTGCGGACCGCCGGCTATCGGGGCCAGACCCCGCTCACCCGGTTTCTATTCTTTCGCCTCATCCTGCCGATTGTCGGCTTGGTGCTCAGCGCCTTCTACGTGTTCGGCATGGGCGGCCTTGCCTCGCAGCCGCTGCTGGTCCGCGTGTTCGTTTGCATCCTCGCGACTTATGCCGGCTTCTACCTCCCGGTGCTCTACATCTCCAACCGGGCGGCCAAGCGCAAGAAATCCATCCAGCTCGCATGGCCCGACGCGCTGGACCTGCTGCTCATCTGCGTGGAATCGGGCGTATCCGTGGAGCAGGCCTTCCGCCGCGTCGCGGATGAGATCGGCACGCAGTCGGTAGCTCTCGCCGAGGAGTTCGTGCTCACCAATGCTGAGCTCTCCTTCCTCCAGGAACGCAAGCAGGCTTATGAGAACCTGGCGGCCCGCACCGGTCTGGAATCGGTAAAGGGTGTCTCTCAGGCGCTGATCCAGGCCGAACGCTACGGTACGCCTGTCAGCCAGGCCCTGCGGGTGCTTGCAAACGAAAGCCGCGAGGCGCGCATGCACGCGGCCGAGAAGAAGGCGGCAGCCCTTCCGCCGAAGCTGACCGTGCCGATGATTATCTTCTTCCTGCCGGTGCTCTTTGCGATCATTCTCGGGCCGGCGGCCATCCAGCTTTCCAAGGACGGCCTGTTCGGGAATTGACGCCTAAGCGGTAGGCATGGCCGCACAGTTCGAGCAGTTGCCGCGGATTTCGATCGTCGTCTTGGCAGGCTTGAACCGATGCGCCGCGACCCAATCCCCCAGCCGCGTCTCGACAGTCTCGTCGGAAAACTCGTCCACGCGGCCGCAGGTCTCGCAGATGGCGAATGCCACGATGGAATGATCATGGCAGTGAGGGTCGGCGCAGGCCACGAAGGCATTGATGCTTTCGAGCCTATGGACAAGCCCGAATTCCTGCAGCTTCTCCAGCGCCCGGTAGACCTGAAGGGGAGCGCGGAAGCCATCGTCCCGCAGCCGGTCGAGGATGGTGTAGGCGCTGAGCGGACCTTCCGCCTTGTCCAGCGTCTTCAGCACCAGCGACTGATTGCGTGTGAGTTCCGGATGAGTGGTCATGTCTTTCCTCCGGATTTGAGCAGGGCCGGCTGGCGCCGGGGCGGGGGCGCGAGGCTCATGAGAAAAAGAACAAGGGCCGCGACAACGATGGATGGACCGGAAGGTGTGTCGAAATGCAAAGATGCGGTCAGCCCCCCAACGACGGCAATCGCGCCGGCGACCGAGGCGGCAACCGCCATGATCTCGGGCGTTGACGCAAAGCGCCGGCCTGCCGCTGCCGGAATGATGAGCAGGGAGGTGATGAGCATGATGCCCACGATCTTCATGGCGATGGCGATCATGGCGGCCATCAAAAGCATGAAGATGAACCGTGCGCGTTCCGGCCGCATGCCCTCCGCCTCGGCGATCTCCGGATTGATGGTGGCGGCGAGCAGCGGCCGCCAGAGCCAGGCAAGCGCCAGCAGCACCAGCGCTCCGCCGCCATAGATCATCGCAATGTCCAATCGCGAGACGGCAAGGATGTCGCCGAAGAGAAAGGCCATGAGATCGATCCTGATCCAGCTCATAAAGGCCACCATAACCAAACCGAGCGCCAGTGTGGAATGAGACAGGATGCCGAGCAGGGCGTCGGTCGAAAGGGTACCGTGCCGCTGGAGAAAGAGGAGAGCCAGGGAGGCAAGCGCTGCAACGGCGAAGACGCCGACGGTGAGGTTGATTTCGAATAGGAAGGAGAGCGCGACGCCGAGGAGCGCGGAATGCGCCATGGTGTCGCCGAAATAGGCCATACGCCGCCAGACGACGAAGCAGCCGAGCGGTCCTACCACCATTGCAAGGCCGATGCCGGCAACAAGCGCCCTGGTGAAGAAATCATCGAGCATGTTCGTGCTCCCCGTCCCGGCCCTTGCCCGTGTGGTCGTGGTGATGGTCATGATCGTGGTGCGGATCGTCGATGATCGTGCCGTCCGCCTGCCGCACGCGGCCATCGGCCAGGTGCGTATGATCGTGATGATGACGATAAATCGCCAGTGTTTCGCCGGCGCGCGCGCCGAACAGCTTCACATATTCGGGGCTCTTCAGCACGTTCTCCGGTGTCCCGCGGCAGCATACGTGCCCATTGAGGCAGAGCACCGTATCCGTCGCCGCCATCACCACATGCAGGTCATGTGAGATGAGGAGCACGCCGCAGCCGGTGCGGTCGCGGATCTCGCCGATGAGCTGGTAGAGTGCAATCTCCCCGGTGAAATCGACACCCTGCACCGGCTCGTCCAGCACAAGCAGGTCCGGCTCGCGGGCGAGGGCACGGGCGAGCAGGGCTCGCTGGAACTCGCCGCCCGAGAGCGCCTGCACTTCCGCTCGCGCCAGATGCGCAATGCCGGCGGCCTCGAGCGACTCTGCCATCTTCTGCCGGTCCAGAGGTCCCGTCAGCGTCATCAGGCGCTCGACGCTTAACGGCAGCGTCCAGTCGACCGTCACCTTTTGCGGCACGTAGCCGACCTTCAGCGCAGGCGCCCGCCTGACGATACCATCGTCCGGCTGCAGCACTCCGATGGCCATCTTCACCGTCGTGCTTTTGCCCGAGCCGTTCGGCCCGATGAGCGTTACGATCTCGCCGCGCCGCACGGTGAGATCCACGCCGCGCACGAGCCAGCGCCCGGCGCGATGGACCCCGGCATTCCTCATCTCGACCAGCGTCTGCTGGCTTTGTCCCGTCGATTGCAACATTTGCCGTGCACCCTTCTTGCCAATCCATATGGCACACGTTATAGCGTAACGCAATCAGATGTAATGTCATAACATTCCGGATCAATTCCAGGAAAGGTGGAAGCCGGTTTCCGTCCGGAATTGCGTAAAATCAAATGGTCTAATGAGAGAGGATCCAATGAAATCAACCCCGCTTCTCATGGCAACGGCCCTCGTTGCGGCCCTTTCCATACCGCCGGCGATGGCGATGGATGGGGTGGTCGCGTCGATCAAGCCGATCCACTCGCTCGTGGCGGCGGTGATGGAAGGGACCGGGAACCCGGAACTGGTGGTAAAGGGTGCGGCCTCGCCGCATACCTACACCATGCGCCCCTCCGAAGCCGGAATGCTCGAAGACGCCAAGGTAATCTTTTGGGTGGGCGAGGGCGTCGAGACTTTTCTTGAGAAGCCGCTCGAGACGCTTGCGGGCGGTGCCAAGGTGGTGAAGCTCTCGGAAACACCGGGCATGACGCTGCTCGATATGCGGGAAGGCGGGACCTTCGAGGTGCACAACCATGGTGAGGAAGAGCACGAGCATGAGCATGAGGCGGAGGAAGCCGGACACGATCACGACGAAGGTCACGCCGACCATGATCATGGCAAGGACATGCATGTCTGGCTCGATCCGGAGAATGCACGGCTGATGGTGCATCAGATTGCGGCCACCCTGGCCGAGGCCGATCCGGAGAATGCCGCGCTTTATGAGAAGAACGCTGCCGCGCTCGACGAGCGTTTCGACGAGCTGACTGCGGAAATCCAGAAGACCGTCGAACCTGTCCGCGGCCAGCCGTTCGTCGTTTTTCACGACGCCTATCATTATTTCGAAAACCGCTTCGGGGTAGAGGCGGCAGGCTCCATCACCGTCAGCCCCGAACAGATGCCGAGCGCCCAGCGGCTGGAGGAAATCCGCGACAAGGTCGCGGAACTCAAAGCGGCCTGCGTATTCGCCGAGCCGCAGTTCGACCCCAAATTCGCGAATGTGGTCATTGAAGGCACAAATGCTAGCACGGGCGTGCTCGATCCGGAGGGGGCAAGTCTTGAGGAGGGGCCGGAACTCTATTTCACCCTTGTTGGCAATCTGGCGAAATCCCTGGCTGATTGCCTCTCCGGCGCCCGCTAGGGCATTTTGCAGGCAAACACTTAGCTCCAGCTGTAGCTGAGTTGAAATACCTCAACAAAAAAGCCTGCGGCTTGCCGCAGGCTTTTTTCTGGGCCGCCAGGACTGGAGCATGATCCCGAAAAGTTGCAGACTTTTCGGACAAGATCATGCGGCTAAATCAAACCGCTAGAGCGCGCGTTCTGATTCAATCGGAACGCATCGCGCTCTAGTGGCGGGACATCCAGTCATCGACCTCGCGTTCCATCTCTTCCTGCGTTTTGCCATAGCGTTCTTGCAGGCGGCCGATGAGTTCGCGGCGATTTCCCTTGATCACGTCGAGGTCATCATTGGTGAGCTTGCCCCACTTCTGCTGGGCCATGCCTTTGAATTGTTCCCAATTGCCTTCGATCTGGTTCCAGTTCATCAACGCACTCCTTCGCTTCTGCGCCTCGGGGCGCGATATCCCAACATTAACGCGCGACCTTCCGTCGATGTTCCGCGCTCTGATTGAAGCTGCGGCCGCAAAGGCCTAGCTAAGAAGCATGGCCACACTGACGGAATTAGCTGCCGTTTCCTTCCGCCCTCCGGCGCCGAGCCCGCGGCAGACGCCGCCCTCGACATTGCAGATGATGCGGATTGTCTACCGCAATCCATTGGAGCTTTGGGGGGAGCCTTCCTACAACGAGCCCTGGGTGCTGGTGACGGGCGGCATCGGCGGACCGCTTTTGATCGCCAATGATCCTGGCCTGATCCGCCACGTGCTGGTGGACAATGCCAAAAACTACAAAATGGCGCGTGTCCGGCAGAAGATTCTAAGGCCGATCCTGCGCGATGGTCTTCTGACCGCGGAGGGCGAAGTCTGGCGCCGCTCGCGCAAGGCGATGGCCCCCGTCTTCACGCCACGGCATATCGCTGGCTTCGCAAAGCCGATGCTGGAGAAAGCGGAAGCCTTCGTGCAGCGGTACGAGCAGGCGATCGGCGGCACGGTCGATGTCTCCCGTGATATGACAATGCTCACCTTCGACATCCTCTCCGAGACGCTTTTTTCCGGCGAGGTTGCGGGCAACCCCGGCGGCTTCGCCCATCAGGTGGATCGCCTGTTCGAGACCATGGGCAGGGTTGACCCGCTCGATCTCCTGGGTGCGCCGGACTGGCTGCCGAGGATCACGCGGATTCTCGGACGCAACTCCCTTGCGTTCTTCCGCGATATCGTCGCGCGCACCATGGAAATGCGGAAGCAGAAGCTCGCCACGAGCGATGGGGAAGCGCCGGAAGACTTCCTGACCCTGCTCCTGCGCGCCGAAGGTCCGCAGGGACTTTCACGCGGCGAGATCGAGGACAACATCATCACCTTCATCGGCGCTGGGCATGAGACCACAGCCCGCGCGCTCGGCTGGACGCTCTATTGTCTTGCAAACCTGCCGGGAGAGCGCGAGCGGATCGAAACCGAGATCGACAATGTGCTTTCGCGCGAGCCCGATCCTGTGAAATGGCTCGACGCCATGCCGTTCACGCGTGCGGCTTTTGAGGAGGCGATGCGGCTCTACCCGCCTGCGCCTTCCATCAACCGCGAGGCGATCGAAAACGATTCATATGCCGATTTGAAAATCGCCAAGGGCACTCAGGTGCTTGTCATGCCCTGGACGGTGCATCGCCACCGCAAGCTCTGGGACGACCCGGACGTCTACAGGCCTTCGCGTTTCCACCCGGAAAATCGCGACACGATCAACCGCTTCCAGTACCTGCCGTTCGGCGCCGGTCCGCGCGTTTGCATCGGCTCCACCTTCGCCATGCAGGAGGCGGTGATCGCGCTCGCGGTGCTCATGTCCCGCTACCGGTTCGATCTCCTGCCCGAAACGAGGCCATGGCCGGTGCAAAAGCTCACCACCCAGCCCCAGGGCGGCCTGCCGATGCGCGTGAGCCGCCGCTGACTTTTGATTTTAGCCGCATGATCTTGTCCGAAAAGTCTGCAACTTTTCGGGATCATGCTCAGCGGGCTGCGTAGATGTTCTCCACATGCACGGGCCAGCGGCGCGGCAGGATCGCGACGAGATCATAGCGCAGGCTTAGGCGCGCGTAATCGGGCTGGCGCGCGAGCCATAGATCGGCGGCGGCATCGATGCGCTTTTGAGCGGTGAAGGAGACGGCTTCCATCGCTTCGGCCAAGGTCGGTCGCGCTTTCACCTCGACAATTGCGACCAGATCCCTGCGCCTTGCGATAAGGTCGATCTCGCCCAAAGGCGTGCGGAAGCGGCGGGCCTGGATGCGATAGCCCTTCAGCATCAGCGCCATGGCCGCGAGCCATTCGCCGCGATGGCCTCTGCGATAGGCGCGCAGGCGGCTCAGCCGGGCATCAGCGTCCATCTCCGCCTCCCTTCAAGGCGAGCAGGCGCTGGTAAAGCTCCGATTTTTTCCCGCCGGTCATCCGGGCCGCCTCGCCCGCGGCCTTGGAAGCCGGCATTTCGGCAGCAAGCGCAAGGAGCAGCCTGTCCGTTTCCTCGCCGCTGGCGGGCGCCTCCTCGCCCGGCGGGGCAACGCAGATCACCACTTCGCCTTTCGGCGCGCCCACCTCGTCATAATGGGCCGCGAGTTCGGCGAGCGTTCCCCGCCGCAGCTCTTCGAAGGCCTTGGTCAGCTCACGCGCCACGACCGCGTGCCGGTCACCTAAGGACTCGGACATTGCCGCCAGGCTTTCCGCCAGCCTGCGGGCGGACTCGAAAAAAACGAGCGTTGCCGGCACGGAAAGGAGAGCTTCCAGACGGCTTCTCCGCTGGCCGGTCTTGGCGGGAAGGAAACCTGCGAACATGAACGAATCGGTAGGCAAACCAGCGGCCGTCAGGGCTGCGAGCACGGCCGAGGGGCCGGGCACGGGCACCACGCGAGCCCCCTTCTCCTGCGCCGCCTGCACGAGCCTGAAGCCAGGGTCGGAGACGAGCGGCGTGCCGGCGTCGCTGGCGAGCGCCACGCTTTTGCCCTCCGCCACCATGGCGATCAGGCGCGGCGCGGCCTCGGCCTCGTTGTGCTCGTGATAGGCAACCATGCGGCGACGGATGCCGTAGCGGTCGAGGAGGATACGGGTCACCCGCGTATCCTCGCACGCAAGAATGTCGGCGGCGGCGAGCGTTTCCAACGCCCGCAGCGTGACATCGGAAAGATTGCCGATAGGCGTCGCCACGAGATAAAGGGCCGGTTCGAGCCGGGGAACGGTGATTTCCGCGCCCCCTATGATGAAAGATCTGCTCTGTTCCCTGTCGTCGGAATCCACCGTTGCCATTCCCCTTTGGCAATCCACATCCTGCCGGCCAACTTCTTTGACACGGCGGCCTGCGGGTTGCAAATTCGCTCGCGACCGCAGTCACCGGGATAGGGATTCGATGCATTTTGCCGGCGCGCTTCGCGCAAGAATTTTCGCTGCCGCAATGCTCGCCTGTGCAGCTTTCCTGGCCGCCTGCTCGACGCAGAATGTTCCCTCGGGGCTGCCGACAAGAGTACCGGGCGGTACGCCACAGCCGAACACCGCCGCGTTGCCCGCGCAGGGCGAAGTCCTCGGGACCGGAGAAACACGGATAGCGCTGCTGGTGCCGCTCAGCGCGCAAGGCAATGGCGGCGTGGTCGCGGCCGAACTGAGGAACGCGGCCCAACTCGCTCTTGAGGATACCGGGCTCAATTCCCTGCAGATCGTGGTGAAGGACACCGGCGGGACCGAAGCCGGTGCCTCCGCGGCAGCGGTGAGCGCCCAGGCCGAAGGCTCCGCGATGCTCGTCGGCCCTCTTTTTGCGGCCGAGGTGCGCGCCGCCTCCGCGGCGTTAGGCTCGGCGCATCCGCCCATCCTCGCCTTTTCCTCCGACCGGACCGCGGCCGCGTCGGGCACCTACCTCAACTCGTTCCTGCCGGAGGACCTCGTCCGCCGCATCATCTCCTACGCTGCTTCGCAGGGGGTGCGGAGGGTGGTCGCCCTCGTTCCGAGCGGCGCGGCGGGGGATCTTGCGGAAACCGAAGCGCGCCGCGTCCTTCAGGCGGCCGGTGGCGAGCTCGTGGCGGTCGGCCGCTACGGCTACGACAATGCCTCGGTCATGGCCGCCCTGCAGCAGGTGGCGCTTGCGATCGGCCAAGCCGATGCGATCTTCATTCCGGACGGCGGCAACACGCCCAGCGTCATCGTCTCCGCCCTCAAGGGCATGGGCATTGATCTTTCCGGCAAGAGGCTTCTTGGAAACGGCCAGTGGACCAGCGCCAACCTGGCTGATCCGGCCCTTCAGGGCGGCTGGTTCGCCGACGTGGATCACACGCGCCTCGATATCTTCAAGAGCCGCTATCAGCAGCGCTTTGGAACCGAGACGTCGGTCACCGCTTCGCTCGGCTATGATTCCGTGATCCTTGCCGCTGCCTTCGCCCGCCAGGGCGGCGCGGCCGCGTTCACGGCGACGAATCTCGAGATCCCTGAAGGCTTTGCGGGCACCACCGGCACGTTCCGCTTCCGCCCCGACGGCACCAATGAGCGTGGCTATGCGATCTATGAGGTAACGGACGGCGCGGCGCGGCTCATCAGCCCGGCGCCGGTGAGTTTCGCCGGGTCCAGTTAAATCATCGCGCCAGGTCGGCCACCAGCGCGTCGAGCACCACCATGCCCGCCGGGGTGGCGCGCAGGCGCGAATTGCCGACCGGCTCGATCAGTCCTTCCTCGCGCAGGATCGCGACGCGCTGCGGTGAAAGGGAATGGCCGGCGAGCTTTTCGTAGCGGTCGAGGTCGATGCCCTCCACCAGCCGCAGGCCCATCAGCAGGAACTCGTCAGCCTCTTCCGAACGGGTGAGCATCTCGCCGCCGGTCACACCTGAGCCGCGCGCCTCCACCAGCGCCGCCCACGTCTCCGGATTCTTTTCGGTGATGGTGACGACCCGGCGCCCGTCCTCGACGAAGCGCCCATGGGCTCCCGGCCCGACGCCCACATATTCGCCGTAGCGCCAATAGGTGAGATTGTGGCGGCTCTCCGCGCCCGGAACCGCATGGTTGGAGATTTCGTAGGCCGGCAGGCCGCGCGCCGCCGTCAGTTCCTGCGTCGCCTGATAGAGATCCGCCGCCAGATCAGCATCCGGCACGGCAAGCTTGCCGGCCGCGCGCAGCGCGTGGAACGGCGTGCCCTCCTCGATGGTGAGCTGGTAGAGCGACAGATGATCGGCGGCATAGCCGATCGCCTCCTCCAGCTCCGCCGTCCAGGCCTCCACGCCCTGCCCCGGGCGGGCATAGATCAGGTCGAAGGACATGCGCGGGAAGATCTCGCGCGCGAGCCGGATCGCGCCCAGCGCCTCATCGACATTGTGAAGGCGGCCGAGGAAGCGAAGGTCCCTGTCGTTCAGCGCCTGGACGCCCATGGAAACACGGTTTACGCCGGCTGACCGGTAGCCGCGGAAACGCTCCGCTTCCACCGAGGAAGGGTTCGCCTCCAGCGTGATTTCGACACCCATGGGCACGCGCCAGTTCGCGGCGACGGCATCGAGGATGGCGCCGACCGTCCTCGGCTCCATCAGCGAGGGAGTGCCGCCGCCGAGGAAAATGCTGGAGACGCTTCGGGGCCCCGTACGCGCCCGCATGGCCTCAAGCTCGCGCTTGAACGCCTTGACGAAACGCTCCTGGTCCACCGGCTGGTGGCGCACATGGCTGTTGAAGTCGCAATACGGGCATTTCGCCGCGCAGAAGGGCCAGTGGACGTAAACGCCGAAGCCGGGCCCTTCTTCAAGCGCTGTGATCATGAAACGCCGAGCCTTGCCTGCGCGAACTTCCGGAAGGCGCGGGCGCGGTGCGAGAGGGCGTGCGTGTCACCCGGCCTCCAGCCGTGCTTTTCCTCAGCCGTCATCTCGCCAAAGGTCCTCTCATAGCCGTCAGGCTGGAACACGGGATCATAGCCGAACCCAAGCGCGCCGCGCGGCGGCCAGACGAGGTGGCCTTCCACCTCGCCGCGATAGAATTCCGCCTCGCCATCGGGAAAGCACAGGCAGAGGACAGCCACGAAGCGCGCGCGCCGCTGCTCGGGGCTAACGGCTCCTTTGTCGCGCAGCAGCTTCTCCACCTTCTCCATGGCGATGCCGAAATCGCGGCTGCCATCGGGCTGCGCCGCCCAGTCGGCGGTATAGACGCCCGGCGCGCCTCCCAATGCATCCGCGCACATTCCCGAATCGTCCGATAAGGCGGGCAAGCCCGTCGCCTTGGCTGCGGCGAGCGCCTTTATATAGGCGTTCTGCTCGAATTCCGTGCCGGTTTCCTCCGGCTCCGGCAGGCCCAACTCGGCGGCCGAGCGAACCTCGTAGCCAAAGGGCGCCAGCAAGCCGGCGAACTCGTCGAGCTTGCCCTTGTTGTGGCTGGCGAGCACGAATTTCTTGTTTTCGATGGGCCTCACGAAAAACCCCAGATGCGCGGCTCCGCGAATTCCAGTGAATTGCCGGATGGATCGCGAAAATAGATGGACCTGCCGCCCCGCGGCCACTCGAAATCGGCTTCTATGGCGATGTTGTGGCTTTCGAGCCGCTTTTTCCACAGCTCGATCTCTTCGGCGCTTGCCGAAAAGCACAAATGCCCCGGCCCGCGGCTGCCATGCGGCGGCACGGGGAGGCGAGCGTCCGGCTCAGGTGGGATCTCCGTCGCTTTCGGGTCGAAAAGAAGCAGCACGCCGTCGCCGCAGCGAAAGAAGACGTGCCGCCCCTCAACCTTGGCCAGAAGCTTAAGGCCCAGCACATCGCGGTAAAAGCGCTCGGCTCTGTCGAGGTCGTCGACATAGAGGGCTGCTTCCAGGATTTGCGACGGCTGCATGGCGGAAGCTCCCGGTACTACACTCGCAGTTCTCGGCGTGCGGACATCTCCTGCAACCAAATGCTAACCTACCGCCATCTTCTGCAGTTCCACCAGCCGGGTGATGCCTTTACGGGCCAGCCGAAGAAGCTCGTGGAACTGTTCTTCCGTGAAGGGAACGCCCTCGGCGGTTCCCTGGATCTCCACAATGCCGCCTTTCCCGGTCATCACGAAATTGGCGTCGGTTTCGGCAGCGGAATCCTCCGCGTAATCGAGGTCGAGCACCGGCGTGCCCTCATAGATGCCGCAGGAAACCGCTGCGACATGGTCCTTCAAAACACGCTCGACGGAGGTCATTTGGCGCGCCTGCATCCAGGAAAGGCAGTCGTGCAGCGCCACAAACCCGCCGGTGATCGCCGCGGTGCGCGTGCCGCCGTCGGCCTGCAGCACGTCGCAATCGATGGTGATCTGCATCTCGCCGAGTGCCTGCAGGTCGATGACGGAGCGCAGGCTGCGGCCCACCAGCCTCTGAATCTCGAGCGTGCGGCCGCCCTGCTTGCCGCTGGCGGCCTCGCGGCGCATGCGGTCTCCGGTTGAGCGCGGCAGCATCCCATATTCGGCGGTCACCCAGCCCTTGCCGGAATTTCGCAGCCAGGCCGGCACCTTCTCTTCAAGGCTCGCGGTGCACAGGACGTGCGTGTCGCCGAACTTCACAAGGCAGGAGCCCTCGGCATGTTTGGATACACCGCGCTCGAAGCTGATTGCGCGCATCTCGTCCGGTTGCCGTCTTGATGGTCGCATGCTCTCGGGTCTCCGCTCGTATTGAAACTCTGGGGCTCGTATTGAAACTCTGGGGCGGCTTGTAGCTTCCCGCACCCACCGACGCAAAAGGAAAAGCATGTTCGCGGCCCCGCGCCAACAGTTGTGTTCACCGCTGCCAGCCTTATATCTTTGCCGGACGGAGGCATGAGCATGACCAAGCCTGTCGCTGACCAGACGTTGCAATCGTTAGACGCGCGGTCGCGCGATATTTTTCGCCTGATTGTCGAAAGCTATCTGCAGCACGGCGAGCCCGTTGGCTCGCGCAATCTGTCGCGCCTTCTGTCAAGCCAGCTTTCGCCGGCGACCGTGCGCAATGTGATGAGCGATCTCGAGCACCTCGGCCTCATCTACGCGCCGCATGTCTCCGCTGGCCGCCTTCCCACCCAGCAGGGCCTGCGCTTCTTCGTCGATGCCTTCATGGAGGTGGGGGATCTTTCCGAGGAGGAACGGCGCGTCATCGAAGCGCAGATCAAGGCCTCCGGGCGCGGCCAGTCGCTGGAGCACATGCTGACGGAAGCAAGCCAGATGCTTTCGGGCCTTTCCCGCGGCGCCGGCCTCGTGCTCGCGGCGAAGACCGAGACGCCGCTCAAGCATATCGAATTCATCCAGCTGGAGCCGCAGAAGGCGCTGGCGATCCTTGTCTCGCAGAATGGCGACGTCGAAAACCGCGTCATCGAGCTACCCGCGGGTGTCACGGCCTCCCAACTCGGGGAAGCGTCCAACTTCCTCAATGCGCATATTCGCGGGCGCACGCTCGCCGAAGCGAAGACGGAAATGGCGCGGCTCAAGGAAGAGACGCGCGCCGCGCTCGATACCCTTTCTCAGTCCCTCGTTGAGCAAGGGCTCGCCATCTGGGCGGGTGCGGAAAGCGATGCGCCGGCGCGCATCATCATCCGTGGGCGCGCGAACCTCCTCGAAAACGTCACAGCGCAGGCCGATCTCGAGCTTCTGCGGCACCTTTTCGAGGATCTGGAGACAAAGGAAGCGCTCATCCAGCTCCTGGAACTGGCGGAAGAGGGACCGGGCGTGCGCATCTTCATCGGCTCGGAAAACAAGCTTTTTTCCCTTTCCGGGTCGTCTCTTATCGTTGCGCCCTACCGTGACCAGGATTCGCGCGTGGTTGGCGCCCTCGGCATCATCGGACCGACACGTCTCAATTACGCGAGAATCGTACCGATGGTGGACTACACGGCCCAGCTAGTAGGCCGCTTGCTTCGCTAGAGCCGGTTGATCTAGCGGCGTGAACTTGTCCAAAATGTCTGCAACTTTTGGACCCATGCTCCACCAGTTCATTCGGAGGAAAAATGTTCGGCCTCATCGGAAAAATGCGCGCCCAACCGGGCAAGCGGGATGCGCTGCTGGAGATCCTGTCGTCGTCCACCGGCGGGATGCCGGGTTGCCGGAGCTACGTGATCGCGAAGGCCGAGGATGATGAGGATGCGATCTGGATCACGGAGGTCTGGGACAATGAGGCCGATCACAAGGCGTCGCTCTCCCTTCCTCAGGTCCAGGAAGCCATCGCCAAGGCACGGCCGTTGATCGCAGGCTTCGACAGCCATGTGCGCACCATTCCGGTAAGCGGAGTGTGACAGCGCCGCGAGCTTCCTCTTTCCGCTACCCCTTGATTTTGCGGCCGCAAACCTCGATATCCGGCGCGACTTTGGAAGAAAGATTGACGGATAGGCAATGAATACACACCCAAAGGATGAACGCGCGGAACAGGGCCAGACCGACGAGATGGCCAGGGAGAATGGTGCCGAAGCGGCCCCGGCTGCCGAAGACGCCGCGCCCGTCTCCGAAGAGGATGTGCTGCTGCGCCTCGCCAAGGAGAACGAGGAATTGAAGGAACGCGCGCTCCGGCTGGCCGCGGAGATGGAGAATCTGCGCAGGCGCACCCAGCGCGACGTAGCCGACGCGCGGGTCTACGGCATAGCCAATTTCGCCCGCGACATGCTCGTTGTTTCGGATAACCTGCAGCGCGCCCTCCAGGCTGTTACCGAGGAGGCTCGCGCCGAGGCCGATCCCGGCTTGAAGGCGCTCGTTGAAGGCGTCGAGATGACCGAGCGCGCCATGCTTGCAGCGCTTGAGCGCCACGGCGTCAAGCGCATCGACCCGCAGGGCGAGAAGTTCGATCCGCATTTCCACCAGGCCATGTTTGAGGTGCCCAACCCGGAAGTGCCGAACAACACCGTGGTCCAGGTGGTTCAGGCAGGTTTCGTGATCGGCGATCGCGTCCTGCGGCCCGCCATGGTGGGCGTCGCCAAGGGTGGCCCGAAAGGCGATGCCCCGTCGCAGCCCGAGGGAGCTGCCGGGAACTCGAACGGCGCGGCTCCGGGCGGAGTGTAGCACCTCCCTTAAATCAGCGCCGGCGAAGCGGCGAACGTTCGGACGGCACGGCCGCCGAAACAGAACCGCTGGAGCAACTTTCCTTTCCCGCAGCCTTGCGTTACCGCGTTGGCACGGGAGGTTGCGATGAATCCGATTCTTCTCCTCGATTTTGCCGGCGTGGCCGTTTTTGCGGCCACGGGCGCGCTCGCCGCCTCGCGCAAGCAACTCGATATCATCGGCTTCCTGTTCTTCGCCGGTGTGACCGGCACCGGCGGGGGTACGCTGCGCGATCTGGTTCTCGGCGCTCCCGTGTTTTGGGTTTTGAACCCGGGCTATCTTGTCGTCTGCGCCGTGGTGGCCGTCGTCGTCTACTTCTCCGCGCATCTGGTCGAGTCGCGCTATAAGCTGCTGCTGTGGCTCGATGCGATCGGGCTCTCCGCCTACTGCGTCATGGGCGCGGCCAAAGGCCTCGCCGCCACCGGTTCACCCACCGTGGCGGTCGTGACCGGCACCATGACCGGCACGTTCGGCGGCATCCTGCGCGATCTTGTGGCGGGCGAGCCCTCGGTCCTGCTCCGGCCGGAGATCTATATCACGGCGGCGCTGACCGGCGTCTCGGTCTTCGCCTCGGCCGCTCTCGCAGGCGTCCCGGGGCCGGCCGCCCCTGCCCTTCCCGGCGCGCCGC
>Ga0182749_1001262_pt1 | contig 20347 bp, 21 predicted proteins | sample eDN3rd37CKraftMG_FD_128875 | JGI IMG/M metagenome (GOLD analysis project Ga0182749, IMG submission 128875) | Enriched Miracle-Growth compost microbial communities from Emeryville, California, USA - eDNA 3rd pass 37_C Kraft MG (version 2) (version 2) ...
AGCGGCGCGCGGGCATATGCACCACGGCCACCCCCGCCCGGAGCAGCAACCTCCGATCCGGGCGGTTTCGGCGTCCCGGGGCGCTTTCGCTCGCCCGGGGACGCCGAAACCGCCCGGATCGCGCCGCGGGGAGAACCGCCCGGGTCACGCCGCGGGGAGGTCCGGGAGCTACCGCGCGGCCCGCGCGATCATCCGGGGCGTCGCCCAGAGCACGAGCAGCAGGATCACCGCGGCGAACACGACCAGGACCGGAGTGAGCGGGAGCAGCGCGAGCGCCAGCCCGATCAGCAGCGCCGGGACGGCCAGGCCGATGTAGGCGATGAGGAACGTGGTGGCGAGCACCTCCCCGCGGCGGCCCTCCGGCGCGAGCGCGCCGGCGACGCCGAGCGAGGCGCGGAACAGCACCCCGACCCCGGCGCCGGCGACGACGCCGCTGGCGACGAAGACGGGCAGCGAGTCGACGAGCACCCCGACCGCCAGCAGCAGCACGCCGCCGACCATCATGCCCAGCGCCAGGAGCAGCTGGATGCGCGCGCCGAGCCGCACGGTCAGCACCTGTGCGATCGACGCCGACGCGAACACCGCGAAGGTGACCAGGCCGGCGGCGAGACGGGAGGTCTCCCCCATCGACTGGGCGAGGATGGTCGGGCTCAGGGCGGTGAACATGCCGAAGACGGCGAAGGCCGCGAACACCCCGGCGCCCGCGGCGAAGAACTCGGACCGGGCCTGCGCCGGTATGGCCAGCTTCTGCGGCGAATAGCGGCGAGGCCGCGCATCCACCGTCTCCGGAGTCAGGGCGGTGATCACGCCGGCGACGACCAGCAGCACGATGAAGACGGCGTAGGGCAGCACCAGCGGCAGCGGGGCGAACTCGGCGAGGATGCCGGCGATGAGCGGACCGAGGGCGAGACCGCCGATGTTGGCGAGGCTGGCGAGCACGGCTGTCGAGCGCCCCGGCTTCGAGACGGCCCGCAGCTCGGCGAGGTAGGCGGTGGCGGTCGCGGTCAGCACTCCGATGCCGGCTCCGGAGACCAGCCTGGCGACGATGAGGCCGTGCACCTCCGGCCAGAGCAGGAAGATCACGGCGGAGACCAGCTCGGCGGCGATGGCGACCAGGACGATCCGACGCCGGCCCAGCCAGTCGCTCACATGACCGGCGAGGTACAGCGTCAGCGCGACCCCGACCGCGTACGCCCCGAAGATGATCGTGACCATGAAGGTCGGGAAGCCGTCACGCTGCTGGTAGATCGCGTACAGCGGGGTCGGGATCGTGGAGAAGGCCATGCAGACGGTGAAGCCCGCCAGGATGAACCAGAATCCGGCCCCGTGCCCCGCCCGCGCTCCCATGCTCCGAGTCTGGTGCATCACCGCGCGCCGAACGCCCCCGCAGGGCTGAATCCCGCCGAAGCCGCCAGGCTCCTCCCGCCTTCCCGATATTCCTGGAAGCGGCCGTACCGATCTCCGGCTGGCCGGAGCAAGCTTGATTCGAGGAGCCACGACGAGGTGGCTCGCGACCAATGGAGGTCATCATGTCAGCAGAACCCATCCACCCCGCGCCCCCCTTCGACCCCGAGCTGAGCGCCGCCCTCGCCGCGGTCGGCGAGATGCTGCCGTCCACGCTCAAGCCAGAGATGATCAGCGCCATGCGCGAGGCCAGCATCACTCCCCCCATCGAGGAGCTGCTCGCCGGCCGGGACATCGTGCACGAGGAACGCGGCATCCCGGGTCCCGAGGGAGCACCCGACCTGACCGTCTCGATCTTCCGGCGAGGCGACCACGTCGCCGGCGGACCCGGCGTCTACCACGTCCACGGCGGCGGCATGATCATCGGCGACCGCTTCACCGGGATCGACACGATTCTCGAGTGGGTGGAGCTGATGGATGCCGTCGCCGTCTCGGTCGAGTATCGCCTGGCTCCGGAGAACCCGGATCCCGCCCCGATCGAGGACTGCTACGCCGGCCTTCTCTGGACCGCCGAGCACGCCGAGGAGCTCGGCTTCGACCCCGCGAGGCTGATCATCGCCGGCGGGAGCGCGGGCGGAGGGCTCGCCGCCGGGCTCGCGCTCATGGCCAGGGACCGACGCGGCCCCGCCCTGGCCGGGCAGGTGCTCATGTACCCGATGATCGACGACCGCAACGAGACGGTCTCCAGTCACCAGATCGACGGCACCGGGGTCTGGGACCGCGGGAGCAACGACACCGGCTGGGACGCCTACCTCGGCGACCGCCGGAAGACCGAGCGGGTGTCGATCTATGCCGCCCCCTCCCGGGCGACCGACCTGAGCGGCCTTCCGCCGGCGTTCATCGACGTCGGATCGAGCGAGGTCTTCCGCGATGAGGACGTCGCGTACGCCTCGGCCATCTGGGCCTCCGGCGGCATCGCCGAGCTGCACGTCTGGCCGGGAGGGTTCCACGGCTTCGACCTGATGGCGCCGCAGGCGGCGCTCTCCGTGCAGATGCGCGAGACCCGCACCCGCTGGGTGCAGCGGCTCCTGGAGTCCTGACCGGGCCTTCTGCCCCGCGCCGGCACGGCCGGGGGCGGGGCAGAGGGATCGGCGCGACAGCGACGACGCAGGCGCGCCGGCCGATGCGGCCGGGGCTTGATTTCTCGGCTCCCGCAGCCGATCGTGCACGACATGGCCCACGTCGTGATCTTCGCCCCGTCGCCGCTGCTGACCGTCACCGTCGAGGAGCATCCGGACGGCGGCGACGTGCACGTGCACGCGGGAGGGCAGGGCGTCTGGCAGGCGAGGATGCTGCTCCGGCTCGGCGTCAGGGTCACCATGTGCTCCGTGCTCTCCGGCGAGGGCGGCGGGGTCATCCGGCACCTGCTCGACGACGAGGGCATCGGGGTGATCGCGGTCGAGCGCGAGGCGCGCGGAGCCGCCTATGTGCACGATCGGCGCGACGGCGAACGGGTTCCGCTGATCGAGAGCGACGGCGATCCGCTCAGCCGGCACGACCTCGACGAGCTGTACGGGCTCACCCTCCGCGAGGGCCTGGGCGGCGACCTGGTGATCCTCAGCGGTCCGGCCGGCAAGGACGCACTGCCCCCCGACGTGTATCGCAGACTCGCCGCGGACTTCCGCAGCAACGACAGGCGCGTGGTGGTCGATCTGGCCGGCGAGCGGCTCAGGGCGGCACTGGAGGGCGGGGTGGCGGTGGCGAAGGTGAGCGACGAGGAGCTGCTCGCCGACGGCCGCGTCTCCGAGCGAGCGACGGGCCAGATCGTCGATGCGATGCGCGCGATCCGGGATGAGGGCGCCGAAACGGTCATCGTCACCCGTTCCCGCGAGCCGCTGCTGATGCTCGCCGGCGACGAGTTCACCGAGGTCACCCCGCCGACGATGGAGGTGACCGACACCCGCGGAGCAGGCGACTCGCTCACCGCAGGAGTCGCCTCATCGCTGGCCGCCGGGGAGCCCATCGCGGAGGCCATCCTGGTCGGCGCGGCGGCCGGGGCGCTCAACGTGACCCGGCACGGCCTCGGCACCGGGGACGCGGAGGCGATCGAGGCGCTCCGGGGACGGGTGAGCGCCAGGCCCTTCGCGACGACCCCGGAGCCCGGGGAGAACGTCAGCCCGGCCGGTCTGGCCGCCCGGGTGGAGGAGAAGTGACCGTCGCGCTGATCACCAACGACGACGGGATCGACTCCGCCGGGCTGTGCGCGCTCGCCCGCGCCGCGCTCGACGCCGGGCTGGAGGTGATCGTGGCGGCCCCGGCCCGGCAGTCCAGCGGTTCGAGCGCCTCGATCATCGCGGCCGAGGAGGACGGTCGGATCATGATCGAGCACCGCGAGCTCGAGGGCCTGGACGGGGTGCCGGTCTTCGCCGTGCGCGCCGCACCGGCGCTGATCGCACTGGTGGCAGCCAACGGGGCCTTCGGACCCGTCCCCGACCTGCTGTTCTCGGGCATCAACCACGGCGCGAACGTCGGCCGCGCGATCCTCCACTCCGGCACCGTCGGCGCCGCGCTCACCGGCGGGCTGAACGGGGCACGGGCGCTCGCCGTCTCGCTGGACGTGGGCATGCATCCGGCCCGGCTCCACTGGGACGCGGCATCCGCTCCCCTCCGCGAGCTGCTCCCGCACCTCCTCGAGCAGCCGGCCGGAACCGTCCTCAACCTCAACCTGCCGAACAGCGAGGCCCCGCTGGAGCTGCGCGAGGCCGCCCTGGCCCCTTTCGGCATCGTGCAGACGACGATGACGCGCGACGCCGGCTTCGTCCAGCTCGGGGTCGAAGACCTGCCGATCACGCCCGAGCCCGGCAGCGACGCCGCGCTGCTGGCCGAGGGCTTCGCGACCGTCACCAGCCTCAGCGCGGTGCGCGAGGCAGCGGCGCCGGTGTTCGGGCGGTGAGCCGTCTCGGGTCAGCGGGCCCGCGGCATCGGCTCCCGAGCCCCTGATCCCTTCCGCCCGTCCGGAAGGGCGACGGGAAAGGCGAGCGGACTCGGCCCAATTGTGTAGAGAAACAGAATCGAAGGTGAGCTATTTTAGATCAGTAGTAAAGTGTGCACGACGGCAATGGGGCCTGAGGAGGAATCCGAGTGAACAACGACAACAGCGCCAGCGCGGCTCGCAGCTACGACGTGATCGTGGTCGGGGCAGGGATGGGCGGGCTCTACGCCGTCAAGCGGTTCAGGGACCAGGGCCTGTCGGTCCTCGGGATCGAGGGAGCCCCCGACGTCGGCGGAGTCTGGTACCACAACAGCTATCCCGGCGCACGGGTGGACGTCGAGAGCGTCGCGTACAGCTACCAGTTCGACCCCGAGCTCTACCGCGAATGGAAGTGGAAGGAGCGCTACGCGGCCCAGCCCGACCTGTACGCCTACTTCAGGCACGTGGCCGATCGCTACGACCTGCGGAAGGACTTCAGGTTCAGCACCTGGGTGACCGGCGCGCGCTGGGACGCCACGACGCATCGCTATACGGTCGAGACCGACGCCGGCGATGAGTTCGAGGCCCGCTTCCTGGTCATGGCGAGCGGGCAGCTGTCGAAGGCCCGCAAGCCCCAGTTCCCCGGACTCGACGACTTCGCCGGGGTCTGGCTGCAGACCTCCGACTGGCCGAAGGAGCCGGTCGACCTCGAGGGGAAGCGCGTCGCCGTGATCGGCACCGGCTCATCCGGAGTCCAGGCGATCACCACCATCGCGAAGGTCGCCTCGCAGCTCGTGGTGTTCCAGCGCACGCCGAACTATGTGATCCCGGCGCAGAACCGCCCGATGGACCCCGAGCGGCACGCGAGGATCTCCGCGGACGTCCCGGCCTACCAGCGCCTGCTGGAGAGCCTTCCCGGCGGGGCCGAGTTCCCGCTCGACGTGGGCCCGGCCGGCGAGCTGACCCCCGAGCAGCAGCAGCAGGCGCTGGAGGAGCACTGGGCGTTCGGCGGCCACGGGATGAACCGGGTGTTCTCCGACCAGGGCACGAACATCGAGTCGAACGAGGTGGTCGCCGAGTTCATCAGGAACAAGGTCAGGGAGACGGTCGACGACCCGGAGACCGCCGAGAAGCTGGTCCCGAACGCCTATCCGATGGGCACCAGGCGCATCGGCGTGGCCGACGGCTACTACGAGACCTTCAACCGGGACAACGTGACCCTGGTCGACGTCAACGAGGACCCGATCGAGCGGATCACCAAGGACGGCATCCAGACCAGGAGCACCCACTACCCCTTCGACGTGATCGTGTTCGCGCTCGGCTTCACCGCCTTCACCGGTGCGCTCGACCAGGCCGGGATCGAGAACGAGCACGGGGCGCATCCGACCGACAACTGGAAGCGCGGGCCGCGGGCGTACCTGGGGCTGATGACGGCCGGCTTCCCCAACCTGTTCCTGCTCACCGGGCCGGGCAGCCCCGCGGTGCTCACCAACATGCTCTCGGCCAACGTGCAGCACGCCGACTACGTGGCCGAGCTGATCCAGTACATGGGCGAGCACGGCTACGACACCGTCGAGACCACGACCGAGGCGGAGGACGAGTGGCTGGCCCATGTCGCCGAGGTCTCGGAGAAGCTGATCCGCCGCAGGGTCAGCAACTACATGGCGCACTTCAACGACGACGGCACCCAGGTATTCATCCCCTACCCCGGCGGCAACCAGAACTACCTCCGCCGCATCTACGACGTCCGGGACGCCGGATACCGCGGCTTCGTCTTCAGCTGAGCCGAACCTGGGCGCCCCCTCCGAGACGGACCCCAGCCGGCGGGAGCGCGCCTAGGCTGGGCGGATGGCCACTACTGAACTGACCACAGAGAACTTCGAGCAGACCGTGCTCGGCGACGGCATCGTCCTCGTCGACTTCTGGGCCGACTGGTGCGGACCGTGCAAGCAGTTCGCGCCGGTCTACGACCGGCTCTCGGAGCAGAACCCCGACATCGTGTTCGGCAAGGTCGACACCGAGGCGCAGCGCGATCTCGCCGGGGCGATGCAGATCAGCTCCATCCCGACGATCATGGTCTTCCGCGACGGCATCGGCGTCTTCGCCCAGGCCGGCGCGCTGCCGGCACCGGTGCTCGACGACCTCATCGGCAAGGTGCGCGAGCTCGACATGGACGAGGTGCGTGAGGCGATCGCGGCCCAGAGCGAGGGCGCGCAGCCCGAGGCGTAGGCCTCAGGGGGCGGTGATCGCGCCCAGGCGCTCCACCTCGTCGGCGTCGAGCTCGACCACGTCGAGCAGCGGCGGCAGCTGGTCGACGGTCCGAGCGCTTGCGATCGGCGCGCCGACCACCGGCTGCGCGCGCAGCCAGGCCAGGGACACCGCGGCGACCGTGCTGCCGTGCGCCGCCGCGATCTCGTCCAGCGCGCTCAGCAGCTCGACGTTCCGCGGCTGGTCGAGGTAGGCGGCGGCGCGGGGCGCCCTGGCCGAGTCCACGTCGGTGCCGGGCCGGTACTTCCCGCTGAGGAATCCGCTCGCGAGCGAGTAGTAGGTGATCTCGGTCAGCCCGAGCTCGGCGATCGCCGGCACCACCTCGGCCTCGATCCTGCGCGAGACCAGGCTCCACTCGTCCTGCGCGACCGTGAACGGGGTGAGCCCGTTCTCCTTCGCGATCGCCGCCGCGCTGCGCAGCCGGTCGGCGCTGAAGGCCGATGCGCCGATCTCGCGGACCTTGCCGGACTTCACCAGAGCGTCGAAGGCGCCGAGGTAGTCCTCCTGCGGCACCTCCGGATCGTCGCGGTGGGCGAAGTAGACGTCGATGCGGTCGGTCCGCAGCCGGCGGAGCGAGTCATCCACCGCGGCGGCGATGTTGGCCGGCGCGAGGCCGGCGCGGGCGGGGAGGCTGGACACCTTGGTGCTGATCACCAGGTCGTCGCGCCGCCCGCGGCTGGCCAGCCAGTCGCCGATGATCGTCTCCGACTCTCCCCCGGAGTTGCCCTCGATCCAGTGGCTGTAGGAATCGGCGGTGTCGATCGCGGTGCCGCCGGCGTCGACGAAGGCGTCGAGGACGGCGAAGCTCGTCGCCCGGTCAGCGGTCCAGCCGAAGACGTTGCCGCCGAGCACCGTCGTGCCGAAGTCGAGTGCGGTCATGGTGTGGAATCCCCTTCGTCGTCGGACAGTCCATTCTGCACCGCCCGCTCCGCCGCTTCGGCCCGGTCGCGTAACACCTCGGCATACCAGCGCAGCCCGAAGCCGCCGCCGGCCAGCGCGCAGAGCCCGAGGACCGAGGCCACCAGCTCGAAGGGCACGGCGAAGGCGACCGCGGTCCACAGCGCCGCCGCGACGAAGGCGACGGTCGACCAGCGACGGAGCAGGCGGATCGCGCGGTCGGGCACGCCCATCAGTCTGTCAGCCGCCGTCGCGTGCGGTCTCCGCCGCGCCCCGGCACCACGCTGCCCGCGCCCCGGAGAGCACGGGCAGCTCTCGCGGCATCAGTTCTGCATGTACGCGGCATCCACCAGTACGGTGTCGCCGGAGACGAAGGACGCTTCGTCGGAGAGCAGGAAGGCCATCACGTTGGCGATCTCCTCCGGCTCGGCGACCCGGCCTCCCGGCTGGAGCTGCGAGTACATCCTCTGGTCCTCCTCCGGGTACGAGCGGAACTGCGGCGTCCCGACCAGGCCGGGCGCCACGGCGTTCACCCGGATGTTGTCCTTCACGTACTCGATCGAGGCCTGCCTGGTCAGGCCGACAACGCCGTGCTTGGCCGCGACGTAGCCTCCCTGGCCCGGAGCGGCCTTGAGACCGGTGCCCGAGGCGGTGTTGACGATCACGCCGCCGCCCGCCTCGAGGAAGTGGGTGAGCTCCGCGCGCATGCAGAAGAAGGTGCCGCGCAGGTCGATCGAGTGGATGCGGTCCCAGTCCGCCGTCGACATCTCGTGGATCTTCTTCACCGGCTGGCCGACGCCGGCATTGTTGACCGCCCCGTCGAGGCGGCCGAACGTGTCGACGGCGAACCTCACCAGCTTCTCGGCATCGCCCTCGACGCTCACGTCGATGTGCACGAAGGCGGCGGTGCCTCCGGCCGCGGCGATCTCGTCGGCGACGCGCCGCCCGCCCGCGTCGTCGACGTCGGCGACCACGACTGTCCCGCCGTCCTCGGCGATCTTCTTCGCCGCCGCCTCGCCGATCCCGGACCCCGCCCCGGTGACCGCGTAGACCCTGTCACTGAACCTCATCGCCAGCTCCTTTTTGGTTTCTTTGGGAAACTTTTTTCCCTCTCCAGAGTACGCCGGCGCCGGTCGGGGAGTGCTTGAATTGCCGAATGGACCACTCCCCGTTCGGCTCCGCGCTCATCGGCGAGCTGTCCCGGCTGGTGAACCGCTGGAACTCGCACGACTTCCAGCTCGCGCACGCCTCCCAGCTGCGCAACGAGCGCGACTTCACCGCGAACAAGGTCCTCTACCTGCTGGGCTCGAACGGTCCGATGCGACCGTCGGAGCTGGCGTCCGACCTCGGCTCGGGGCGGGCGAACGTCAGCAAGGTCGTCGCGAGGCTCCTGGCCGACGGCCTGGTCATCCGCACACCCGATCCCTCGGACTCGCGCGCGCACCTGGTCGGACTGACCGAGAGCGGATGGGCGGTGAGCCGGGACGTGTTCGCGATCGGCGATGAGATGGTCCGCGAGCTGACCGCCGACTGGACCGCCGGGGAGCGCAGCACGTTCACCGAGCTGCTGGTGCGCATCAACGCCGCGAGCGACGCCTACCAGAAGCGGATGGCCGGGCGGACGACGACGGCCCGCACCCCTTCAGGGGAACGGGCCGTCGGGGCCGGGCCGGGCGCGTAGCGACGAGGCGCTGTCGGCGCGACCCTGGGCCTATCGGCTATCGGCTATCGGCTATCGGCTATCGACGCAGGCCGAGGCGCTCGATGAGCGAGCGGTAGCGGTTGATGTCGATGTCCTGCAGATAGCCCAGCAGGCGACGGCGCTGTCCGACCAGCAGCAGCAGGCCACGACGCGAGTGGTGGTCGTGCTTGTGCTCCTTCAGGTGCTCGGTGAGATCCTTGATGCGCGTGGTCAGCATCGCGACCTGCACCTCGGGGCTTCCGGTGTCACCGGGGTGGGTGGCGTACTCGTCGATGATGGCCTTCTTGACCTCTGGCGTCAGTGGCATTGATGCCCCTCTCACTCGTTGCGCGGCGCCAGGCACCTCGTGTGCTGGCTCTCTTCGTCCGCGGCCGTTCTACGGCAACCGCACGAGTTTAGCACCAGCGACAGATGCGCCCGATTCCTCAGTCAGCCTGTACGCTGCGGCAGCCGCGACAGCCGCTTCCGCCGCCGGGCTGCCGGACCGGTGATCACCAGGGCGACCAGGACGCCGAGCACGGTGCCGATCGAGTTCGACAGCACGTCGCGCGGGTCGGAGACGCGCTCGGCGATCGACAGCTGCGCCAGCTCGATCGCGAGCGTCAGCGCGACGCCGACGAGCACGGCGAGCCACCATTGCCGTCGCCCGAACAGGAGCAGGAAGAGCAGGCCGATCGGCACGAACATCAGCACGTTGGCGGCGAACTCGACCCGGTCGTAGGTGATCCAGCCGGTGAGATCGTGGTCGCCGAGGACGCGGAGGATGCGCCGCAGGAGGCCCCGGCCGTCCGCGTTGAGCGGCTGCGGCCCCAGGGTCACCCAGCCGACGACGCCGAGATAGGCGACAGTCGCGATGGAGAGCACGGGATGGCGGCGGAACACCAGTCGAGCCTGCACCGTCCCGCTGTACGCCGGCTCGATGAACGCTGGACGTCCGGCGCGGGCCGTCGCCAAACGGCTCATCGACGCGGCTCCGTCGCCGCGCCTCCCTTCCTCCACAGCCCCGATCGCCGGGCGGTTCTCCACCACACAATACGGCGCTGATCAGCATAAAAGGAATGTCGGCGGCTCGTGGGAGTCTTCTTTCATGACCGAACCGCTCGAGGCGCTGGACCAGGCGATCGCCACGCTCGCCGATCTCGCGCGGCTGCGGTTCGAGGCCGTCGACGACGAGACGGCCTGCGCGCTGTCAGTCGGCATCGAGCAGGCCGGGCGGCTCGTCGACGCCATGCGGGTCCTGTCCGCCGCGGACCTCGAGCGACGCTCGGCCATCGAGCTCGGCGGCGACGGCCTCGGCCATCGGCTCGGCCATCGCCGCGGGGTCCATCTGGTGGAGTACCTGACCCGCGTCTCCCAGGGCGAGGCCGCCCGCCGCATCCGCCTGGGCCGTGCCGTCGCACCGCGCAGCGCCCTCGACGGGCGCCCGCTGCCCCCGGAGCACCCGCACGTCGCCTCAGCCCTCGTCGAGGGCTCCATGGGCGTGGATGCCGCGGCTCTCGTCGTGGGCTGTCTCGACCAGGCCGCCCGCACCGCTCCGTCCGGGCACCTCGATGCCGCGGAGCTCGCGCTGGTCGACGCATCGGCGCGCGACAGCGCCGACCTCGTCGGGGTTGAGGCCCGAGCCTGGCGTGAGGCGCTGGACCCCGACGGAGCGGAGCCTCGGGAGCGCGAGCTCCGCGAGCGCCGCCGCTTCTCGTTGGGCCGGGAGTCGCACGGGCTCACGCCGTTCTCCGGGGCCTGCGATCCGGCCTCCGCCGCACTGCTCCGCGCGGCCCTCGCCGAATCCGGCGCACCGGACGGCGCTCCGCGCTTCCTCGATGCTGAGGACGCCGCCCGCGGCGGCGAGACGATCAGCACGCCGGACGGCGAGATCGTCACCACGGTCCGCGATCCGCGCAGCCCGGAGCAGCGTCGGCTCGACGTGCTGCTCGGGCTGATCGCGGCGGGGTTGCGCTCGGCCGGCACGGAACCCGGCGAACAGCGCAGCACGGCAACCGTCATGGCCGTGGTCAGGCTGTCCGACCTCGAGTCGGGCCGGGGCGCGGGCTGGCTCGACGACGTCGACGAGCCGGTCACGGTGGCGACGATCCGCGAGCTGGCCTGCGACGCAGGGTACCGGCGGCTCGTCACCGACGACACCGGTCAGCCCCTCTATGAGGGGCGGCGCAAGCGCTACTTCACTTCGGCTCAGCGGCGAGCGCTCGCGGTGCGCGACGGAGGATGCGTCTGGCCCCAGTGCACCGCACCGCCCGCCTGGTGCCATGCGCATCACCTCGAGGAGTGGAAGGCGCACGGCCATCACGGACCAACCGATCTGGACAACGGAGTGCTGCTCTGCCCCGCGCACCATCACATGCTCCACGACTCCGCCTTCACCATGAAGATGATCGACGGCAGGCCGCGGCTGCTCGCCCCGCCGTGGATCGATCCCGCGCAGGAGTGGCGCCCGCTCCGACGCGGACGGGCGCTGAGGGCGCTCGAGGTGGCGGGGCCGGGATGGTGAACGTCGGTGCCCGGAACGGAAACGGACGCGGACGGTGGAGTCTGATCCTGATCCTGATCCTGAGCCTGAGCCGAGGGGGCCATGCGGTCAGCACGGGCGGGGCTGCGGTAGCCTCGGCGGGTGAAGTTTCCCGTGCAGGTCAACCAGGTGATCTCGGCGATCATGATCGGCCTCGGCGCCGGGATCCTCGCCTGGGCCCTCGACAACGTCGTCGTCACGATCATCGCCGTACTGGTGATCATCGCGGTGATCGTGCGCCTGATCTACCTCCTGATCCACAACCCGCGCAAGCCGAAGCCGCCGGTGGGCGGCGACGACGGCTCCAACCCGAGGTAGGGCGCCGTCGGCTCCGCGCGCTTCGGGGGCGCCTCGTCTCAGGCGGACCGAGCCCGGCGATCGCGCATCCACCACTCGCGGTACTGGCTGACCCGGCCGTCCGGCTCGAGCCTCAGCAGCCACAGGTTGCTGAAGACGCCGAGCTCCGGGTAGCCCGTCCTCCCCTCGACGACCGCCAGCCCGTCCGCGACGCCGAGCTCGGTCCACTCGAAGGTGGTGAGCTCAGGCTGGTCGTCGATGGCCAGCCAGGCGGTCACTATCGCCTCTCGTCCGACCCACGGCTCCGCGAACGGGGTGCGGCGATAGACGGCGTCCTCGGTGAACAGCGAGCGGATGTCGTCGGCGTCGTTCGACAGCCAGGCCCTGCGATATCCCGCCATCCACTCGTCGGCCGAGTCCATCGCTCAGCCGAGCTTCTCGGCCAGGAAGGCCAGGGTCTTCGACCAGGCGTCGGCCGCATCGTCGGGCCGGTAGTTGGCCCCGGTGTCGTTGAAGAAGGCGTGCCCGGCGTCCGGATAGACCGTGGCCTCGAAATCGACGCCCGCGGCGGCCATCTGCTCACGCACCCCCGGCAGCGCCTCGATGAGCGCCGGGTCGTGTTGCCCGTAAAAGGCGTGGATCGGCGCCTCGATGCCGGCGATCGCCTCGGGCTGGGGCGCTGTGCCGTAGTACGGCGCTGCGGCCCTCACCCGCGGGTCCGCCGCGGCGAGAGCGAAGCTGTAGGTTCCGCCGAAGCAGAATCCGGTGACGGCGACCCGGCCGTCCACACCCGGCTGCTCGAGCAGATAGTCCACCACCGCCTTCAGCGCGCCGACCGCCCACCCGGCGTACTCCGGCACCCGGAACGCCGCGAAGGCCTCGCGCGCCCTCGGCTGAGCCGCCAGTCGCACGCTCTCGTCGGGGCTCGAGTAATCCCGGTGCAGCTCGTAGCCGATCTGCGACTCGATGCCGACGGACGAGAGGATGTCCGGCGCGACCACGAGGTAGCCCTCCGCCGCATAGCGCTCAGCCACCTGCTTGATGTGCGGCACCAGTCCCCACACCTCGTGGATGACGATCAGCCCGCCTCTGACCTCGCCGCTCGGCCGGACCACGTAGCCGGGGATCTCGTCGGGGAACTTCTCCACCCTGGACTCGGGGCGGACGGGGATGCTGATGGTCTTCGATGACATGTCTACGTTCTTACACCCTCGGCCGTCGCGGTCGTCCGCGGGGTGGTGGAACGACAGGGTGGCGGAACGACGGGGGTGCAGAACGGCGGGGTGGCGGAACGACGGCACGACGCGGTGACTACCGAAACTGGGACTTGCCAAACCCGCGGTCGCAGGAGCACCCTTGAGGAAGAACAACTCATCGCCCGGGAAGAGCCGCACCAAGTGCCGCCACCGGGCGATGAGTCTGCCGGGGCCCGGTACCGAGCCGTGCGCCTCCGCTCAGTCCGGGAGGTCGCCTCAGTCCGAGGTCGCCTCAGTCCGGCAGGTCACCCTCGAGGAAGGCGCTGACCTCGGCGAGCTCCTCGCCGGAGACCGCGTGCCCGATGCCCTCGTACTCGCGCGCGACGAGCCGGGAGCGCTGCGGCAGCCACTGCTCGGTGCGATCGATCGCGACCTGGGGGATGACGTCCTCGTGCGGGTCCCTTCCCCAGAACACCGGCGGACGCAGCTCGAGCAGCTCGTCATCGAGCGGGAGCTCACCCGGCATGCTGAAGCCGGAGAGGTTCACGTACCTGTCGAAGCGGTCGGGAGCCAGGCGCATGAGCTGCAGCGCCATCGCTCCGCCCTGCGAGAAGCCGAGCACCCAGGTCCGCGGCGAGCGCGGCAGCTCGTCGAGCCACTCGAGGATGGCCTCGGCGGCGGCGGTCGCCGGGGCGGGCTCGGGCACGCCCAGGATCTTCGGACGGAACCACTGATAGGCGTCGGGGCCGAGCTCGATGGTGCCGCGCAGCGAGACCACGACGGCGTTCGACGGCAGGTGCGGAACGAGCCCGAACAGGTCCCGTTCGTTCGACCCGCGGCCGTGCAGCAGGAGCAGCAGCGGGCGGGTGACGAGAGCCTCGGCGAGCTCGGGTTCGGTGACCGACCAGAGGAAGGTATCTGCGGGAAGATCGATTGACGCCATCCCGCCAGCATATTGGCGCTCGGCCGTCGTCTACTCCGGCCCGAGCAGCGCGCTCGCCACCGTCGAGTGCACGGAGTCCTCGTTGCTCGGGTGGAAGCCGCCGGCGATCACGTCCCGGTACAGCCTGCCCAGCTCGCTCGAACTGGAGAAGGCCGCACCGCCGGCCACGGCGACGGCCTGCTCCACCACCTGCTTCGCCGTCCGGGTCGCCCGGGACTTGAGGCCGACCAGCGCGCGGAACCACTGGTCCCCGCGATCGGCCAGCGCGTCGACGTCGCCGGCCAGCGCGTCCAGCTGCGGCGGCAGCGCGTCCTGGGCGAGCGCGGCATCCGCGATCCTCCATCGCGTGTTCGGGTTCTTGTCCCCGGTCAGCCCGGTGCGAGCGGAGGTCCGCCTCTTCGCCGCCTCGACAGCCAGCTCCAGCGCCCGCTGCCCGATCCCGGTGTAGACCGCCGCGACCAGGATCTCGAAGTTCGCGAAGATGGCGAAGATGAGCGAGTCGGCACTGGGGCCGGGATCGAGCCTGCGCACCACCCGGTCGGCCGGGGCGACCGCGCCATCGAGGCGGGTGCTGTTGCTCTGACTCGCCCTCATCCCGATCGTGTCCCAGTCGTCCAGAGTCTCGATGCCGGCTGTCTCTCGGGTGACGAAGGCGTGCACGAGCTTCGGCGCGTCGGCCGACTCGCTGTCGAGCCCGAACAGCCCGAGCCTGGTCCACGCCGGGGAGAGGCTCGTGAAGATCTTGGTGCCCGTGAAGGCGTAGCCGCCGCCGGCGAGCGGCTTCGCCTCGGTGGTCGAGCCGAACAGCACCAGGTCGTTTCCCGCCTCGCTGATCGCGAAGGCGTAGATCTCGCCGGCCGCGGCCTCGGTCAGCACGAACTCGAGCGAGTCGTCGCCGCGGTCGCGGAGGGTCTTGGCGACGCCGGTCCAGACCAGGTGCATGTTGACCGCGAGCGCCGTCGCCGGAGCCGCCGCGGCCAGGGCCGCCTGCTCGTGCGCGACCTCCTTCAGCGACAGGCCGAGCCCGCCGAGCTCAGCCGGCACCAGCGCCCTCAGGTAGCCGGCGGCGGCGAGCTCCTCGAGGTCATCGGTGAAGAAGGCGTTGTCGCGGTCGTAGCCGGCGGCGCGATCGTGGATGCGGCCGAGCAGCCCGGCGTCAAGAATCGTCACCGTTCCAGCATGGCACCGCCTCGATCGCGAGGGAGGTCCCCCTGCGGGGCAGAATGGTTCGGATGAGCACCCCGGCCGAAGCGCAGCGCCGGCGCTCGCACCTCGTCGATCTGACTCCCCTGCGCCACTCCCCCGCCTTCGCGCGGCTCTGGGCCGGCGGCACGATCTCGGGCATCGGGGCCCAGCTGACCATCGTGGCGGTGGGCCTGCACGTCTACGAGCTCACCTCATCCACCTTCGCGGTCTCGCTGGTCGGCGTCTTCGCCCTGGTGCCGATGATCGTGTTCGGCCTCTACGGCGGCATGCTCGCCGACACCTTCGACCGCCGCAGGCTCCTGCTCGTGGCCGCGATCGTGGCCTGGAGCTCCACCATCGCCCTCTGCGTGGTCGCCTTCACCGGGGTGCGGGAGCTCTGGGTGCTCTACCTGATCACCACGGTCAACGCGGTGTCGGCCACCGTGATCAGCACAGTCCGTTCTGCGGTCACTCCCCGGCTCCTGCCGCGCGAGCTGCTTCCGGCGGCGTCGGCGATGCAGGGCATCGGCTTCGGGGTGATGCTCACCGTCGGCCCGGCCCTCGCCGGCGTCCTGGTCGCCTGGGTCGGCTTCGGCGGCACCTACCTGGTGGACGTCGTGCTCTTCCTGAGCTCGTTCCTCGGCATCCTGACCCTGCCGCGGCTGCGGCCGGAGGGGGAGGTCCAGCGGCCGGGACTGGAGTCGCTGCGCTACGGCTTCTCCTTCCTGCGGCGGGCGCCGAACATCAGGATGTCCTTCATCGTCGACATCGTGGCGATGACCTTCGGGCAGCCCAGGGTGCTCTTCCCTGCCGTCGGCGCCGTGCTGCTCGGCGGCGGCCCGGTCACCGTCGGCGTGCTCAGCGCGGCGAGCGCCGTCGGCACCCTGCTCTGCGGGCTGTTCTCCGGCCGGTTCGGCTCGGTGCGCTGGCACGGCAGGGCGATCCGCACCGCGATCGTGATCTACGGCGCGTTCGTCGCCGGCTTCGGCGTGCTGCTCGCCGTGGTCGCGCTCGGCTGGTTCGGGGCCTCGCCCGGCAGCATCGACGCCCCGAACCTCCCCGAGATCGCGATCGCCTCGCTGCTGCTGGCCGGGATGGGGGCGTCGGACGAGGTGAGCGCGGTGTTCAGGAGCACGATGCTGCAGACCGCCGTGCCCGACAACATGCGGGGGCGGCTGCAGGGGGTGTTCACCGTGGTGGTGACCGGCGGTCCGCGGATCGGCGACCTCTACGTCGGCCTGGTCGCCGCCCTCGGCGCGCTCTGGCTGCCGCCGCTGCTCGGCGGGCTGCTCATCATGGCGCTGCTCACACTGCTCACCCGGCTGCAGCGCGGCTTCCTCCGCTACGACGCGCGCGACCCGCGCCCGTGACCGAGCGCGCTCGGTCACGTCAGAGCCGCGAGACGGGAGCTCTGGCGGCCTGAGCACGATCCCCGGTCGCCACGACTCCCGTCTCGGCGGGCCGGGGGACGGCTAGAGACCGGCCGGGAGCTCCCCGGTCGAGACCAGGGTCAGCCGCTGGGTGGCCCTGGTCATCGCCACGTAGAGGGCGCCGGCCCCGCGCTCCGACGCGGCGACGATGGCCGCAGGATCCACCACGATCACCGAGTCGAACTCCAGGCCCTTCGCGTCCTGGGTGCCGAGCAGGGCGATCTCGCTGGTCAGCCCCCTGGTGCCGACGCCGACCGCGTCGCCGAAGGCGGCGCGCAGCTCCGGCTCGAGTCCGGGCAGCGCGGCGTCGGCGGCGATGACGGCCAGGGTGCCCCCGGTGGAGAGGTCCAGGTCGCGGCGCACCGCATCCACCGCGTCCGCCACGACCTCGACCGGCCACTCGGTCTCGCGCACCGCCCGGGAGGCGGTGATCGGCAGTCCGTGCGCCACCGCCATCCGCTCCGCGGCCTCGGCGATCTGGCTCGGGGTGCGGTAGTTGACGCTCAGCTCCTCCAGCCGCCAGCGCCCGCCCTCCGGCGACCGGGCCAGCAGCGGGGCCAGGGCCTCCTCCCACGTGGACGATGCGGATGCCGACGCGGCCTGCGCGATGTCGCCCACGATGGTGAAGGAGCGGCTCGGGCCGCGGCGCAGCAGCAGGCGCCACTGCATCGGGGAGAGCTCCTGCGCCTCGTCCACCACGACGTGGCCGTAGACCCAGGTCCGGTCCGATGCCGCCCGCTCGGCGGTGGTGCCCCGATCGACGTACTCGGCGAAGTTGGCCGCGAGGTCCCTGGCGTCGACCATGCCGCCGACTCCCATGTTCTCGATCGCCGCCTCCGCGTTCTCGATGTCGCGCTTGCGCTGCGCCTTCCGCTCGCGCCTGTTCGCCGCCTCGACCGCGTCGAACTCGCCGAGCAGCTCGGCGGCCTCGTCGAGCAGGGGGATGTCGGAGACCGTGAACGGCGAGTCTCGGTCGCGGCGCAGGGCGGCTCGGCGCTCCGCCGACCAGGTCGGGGTGAGCTCGGCCAGCCACTGCGGCCTGGCGTAGAGGTCCTGCAGCAGCTTCTGCGGGGTGAGCGGCAGCCAGGCGGTGTTCAGCGCCACCCGCACGTCCTCCGCGGTGCGCAGGTCCTCGCGCAGCATCGGCAGGTCGGACTCGTCCATCGAGTTGCCCGCGGCCTTGAGCTGCTCCAGCCACTGCCGTGAGAGCGCGGCCAACGCGGCCTTGACGAAGACCACCCTGGCCTCGTTGTGCTGCTTCCCGCTCTCCTGCGCGCGGCTCATGGCGCTGCGGACGAGCTGGGGGTCGAGGGTGACGCTGTCGCCGGCGACATCCAGCTGCTGCGGCGCGGCGGGGACCCGCTGCCGGGAGCGCACCGCCCGTTTGATCAGGGCCGCCATCTCGATCGAGCCCTTGATCCTGGCGACCTCAGGGGCGTCCTCCGCCGTCGCCTCGACCCCGGGGAACAGCTGACCCACGCTGGAGAGCACGACCCCGGTCTCGCCGAGCGAGGGCAGCACGGCCTCGATGTACTGCAGGAAGGAGCGCGAGGGCCCGACGATCAGCACCCCCGACGAGGCGAGGCGCTCCCGATACGAGTAGAGCAGGTAGGCGGCGCGGTGCAGCGCGACGGCGGTCTTCCCGGTGCCCGGTCCGCCCTGCACGACCAGCACCCCGCGCAGCTCGGAGCGGATGATGCGGTCCTGCTCGGCCTGGATCGTCGCCACGATGTCGGCCATCCGCCCGGTGCGCTGCGCGGAGAGCGCGGCGAGCAGCGCGCCCTCGCCCTGGAGCTCGGCTGTGCCGGAGTCGAGCAGGGCCGGATCGAAGATCTCGTCCTCGACCCGGATCACCCTCCTGCCGGTCGAGACCAGATGGCGCCGCGCCCGCGCCCCGAGCGGATTGGCCGCCGTCGCCTGATAGAAGGCGCTGGCCTGCGGCACCCGCCAGTCGAGCAGGATCGGCTGGAGCTCCTCGTCGCGCAGCCCGATCCTGCCGATGTAGCGGTGGACGGGCGTGCCGCCCTCCGAGGCGAACTCCAGCCGGCCGAAGGCGAGCCTGTCGTTCACCTCGCGCAGCTGCGCGATGCGGTCCTCGTAGATCCGGGCGAAGGTGTCGCGCTCGCTGCGTCCCTGATGGTTGCCGCCGACATCCTGGAGCCGGATCGCATCCAGCTGGCGCTTCGCCTCGTCCTGCAGGACGTCGAGGCGCGCATAGAGTCCGGCGACGTATTCCTGCTCGCGCTCGAGCTCGCGGTCGGCCATTGCCCTGCTTCCCCTGATTCCGGCGCTCAAGTTTAGTCGCACCGAGAGCGGCGGGGTGCCGCGGATCCCGGGGATCCGGGTCGGACGCCGCGGCACCCACCGCATACGCTGGCCTCGGACTCAGCGCAGAGAGGACGTCCCATGATCGAGCTCCAGCACCACCGGATCGCCGCGAACCACACCCTGCACCACTATGTGACCGCCGGCGGCGGCCGCCCGCTGGTGCTGCTCCACGGCTTCCCCCAGACCTGGTACCAGTGGCGTGCGGTGATCGACCGGCTCGCCCCGGAGTTCCTCGTGATCGCGCCCGACCTGAGGGGCCTCGGCGGCGTGCCGGGACCGAGCGGAGGCTACGACAAGCACTCCCAGGCGAGCGATGTGCTGGCGATCGTCGAGGCCGTCGCGCCCGGGCAGAGCGTCATCCTCTGCGGGCACGACATGGGCGCGTATGTGGCCTTCGCCTACGCCCTCGACAATCGGGATGCGGTGGATGCGCTGGTCACGGTCGACGCGCCGCTGCCCGGCACCGCCCTGAGCGACGGGTTCCCCGCGAACCCCCACGTCTGGCACTCGCGCTTCCACGCCAACTCCGACCTCGCCCAGATGCTCATCACCGGCCACGAGCGCGAGTACATCAGCTACTTCATCACGACCAAGATCCACGACCGCGGCGCCATCACCGAGGAGGACATCGACCTCTACACCGCGGCGTACAAGGCGCCGGGCGCGCTGCGGGCCGCGCTCGAGGGCTACCGCGCGCTCCGCCAGGACGGCGCGCTCAACCGGGCGGCGCTGGCCGACGGCGGAAAGCTGTCGATCCCCTTCGTCGCGGTGGGAAGCGAGGCCACGGCGAGCGCGGCAGAGCTGGAGGCCATGGCCGCCGAGATGTCGGTCGGGGGCCGGGTCGAGCTGATCGCCGATAGCGGCCACTGGATCCCCGAGGAGAAGCCGGACGAGCTGGCGGCGATCATCCGCGCCGTCGCCGCGGAGCCCCGACGGGCCTGAAGGCTGCTCAGACGAGCCTGGTGTCCCCTGGCCTGCGGTAGTCGTACAGCTCCTCGTCGAGCGGTACCCTGCCCACGGTGTTGAGCAGGTTGGCGGCGACCATCTGGCCGGCGAAGGCGAGCAGGGTGAGCCGGCGCTCCGGCCCGAAGGCCTCCTCCAGCCGGTCGTAGAACTCCTGCGGGATGTCGTGCGGGCTCCTCGCGATGAGCCGGCCCCAGTCCATCAGGAGCTGCTCCGTCTCGGTGACCTCGGGACTGTCCGGG
>Ga0182749_1001263_pt1 | contig 20346 bp, 16 predicted proteins | sample eDN3rd37CKraftMG_FD_128875 | JGI IMG/M metagenome (GOLD analysis project Ga0182749, IMG submission 128875) | Enriched Miracle-Growth compost microbial communities from Emeryville, California, USA - eDNA 3rd pass 37_C Kraft MG (version 2) (version 2) ...
CCCTGTTCGTAGAGGAGCGGCAGTCCCGCGGATCGGATCAGCAGCTCGCGCAGCAACGGCGTCACCGAGATGGCGCAGCAGGCGACGGGCAAGCGCGGATCGGCGTCGGGCGCGATGAACGCGCCATAGCCTTCAAGCGAACCCGTCACCCTGATCGAGTGGAGCGCGCCGCCGGGTATCCAGATCGCGCTGCGCGGCGGCACCGTCCACAACCCTCTCAGAACCTCGACCGCCAGGGCGCCGCGCTGGACAAGCAGTATCTGGGCCTTGGCATGGGTGTGCGGGTCCAGCTCGAAATCGCCGAAGGTGCCGGACTCGACACCATAAGCGACCACCGGACGGGGCACGTCGTCGGGCTCGACCCAATCGAACGCGTCGGACTGGTCATTCAGCAGCGGCATGGACAGCCCGTTATCATTATCACCATGGCGGAAACAGATAACATTCTGTCGATCCTTGGTAATGACGCCAGATAATCCGCCCTGTATCCAGTCAAATCATATTTGTCGAGGCCGGTCGGCTTCGCAGGGTCGGAAAGGACAATGTGTGAACTGCTTGAGCAGCGGGCGTATCGCCCAACTATTGACCCGGCTTCATCGGGATGCCGAAGCGGCGGACAGCGCCTTCATTCAGGAGATGACAGCTCACCTCGAGGCGTCGGGCGCCACGATCGAGGATGCCGCGGCGCAGATGATCGCCGACGAACGCACCGATTACCGCAAGGTCTATAGCGGCCATGCCGCGCATTTTCTGTCGGTGACGCCGGCCTATGGCCGCTTCCTTTACGCGATCGCACGCGCCGCCAGGGCGACGCGGATCGTCGAATTCGGCACGTCTATGGGAATCTCGACCATCTATCTGGCGGCGGCGCTGCGCGACAATGGCGGCGGGCAGCTCATCGGTTCCGAGCTGGAACCGGTCAAGGTGGCGCGGGCACGAGCGCATATCGAAGCGGCGGGCCTTGCCGACTTGGTCGACATCCACGAAGGCGACGCGCTCGAAACACTCAAGGATGTCGGCGGCGAAGTCGATGTGGCGCTGATCGACGGCGCCTGGTCGCTCTATCTGCCGGTGCTCAGGCTGATAGAGCCCCGTTTGCGCCCCGGCGCGGTCGTTCTGGGCGAGAACGCCTTCGCAGCCGACTATCGCGATTATGTCGGTGACCCCGCAAACGGCTATATCGCGCAGACTTTGGAGATCGACGAGGGCCGCGGCAATCTGTTCGCCGTGAGGGTCGGATGATGCCGGAAGCCGAAACGGCAAGCAGGACCGCGAAGGCGCCGGGGCGGCTGGGCAAGGCGATCATCCGCCTGCTCATGAGGCGCGCCAGGATCGCGGCGATCGACGACATCGCCGATCGTTTTCGGCTGGTGACGCTTGAAGGCGACGCCTTGCAGGGTGTCGCCTGGCTACCGGGGCAGAAGGTCCAGATCGCGATGGGCTCAGCATTCGTCGCTCGGACCTACACGCCGATCGAGTGGAACGCCGGGGCTGGCCGGACCTGCATTCTCGGCTATGCACATGGCGAGGGACCGGGCAGCGTATGGCTGCGCGACCTCAGGCTCGGCGACGAATGCGATCTGTTCGGGCCGCGCAATTCGCTCGACATGCGTCCCTTGCATGGCCCGTTGGCCCTGTTCGGTGACGAGACCTCGATCGGGCTGGGCTATGCGCTGGCGCGCCAGGATCGCATGCGATCCGTCTCCTGCCATTTCGAGGTCGGCGACAAAGCGGATGCCGAGCAGGTCGCGAGCGCTCTCGACCTGGGGACTGTCGCCCTTTTCGCGCGACAGGGCGATGATGCGCATCTCGCGCAGATGGAGGCCACACTGCCGTCGCTGGTGCAGGCCGAGGCATCGTTCATTCTAACCGGCAAGGCCGGCACGGTCCAACGCCTGCGCCACGATCTCAAGCGTCACGGCGTCGCCTCAAATCGGATCGTCACCAAAGCCTATTGGGCACCAGGAAAAACAGGCCTGGATTGACAGCAGGCCTTTCTCGCCGGAGCAGGCCACTGCCAAGGGATATGACAGGTCGGGCGTCCCGGGACGCTCGCCAGCCCCACTCCCATACAAGAATTGAACAGCGCGCTCGGCGTCGAGACATCGTCGGTCGGTCAAAAGCCGTTGCCACTTAGTCGTTTCGTTCTCCTGATACGGCATTGGTTGCAATGGAACGCCGGAGAACAACGCCTGCCACCAGTGCGATCACGATTGCAGCCAGCACGGCGGCGCCAAAGGTAGAGCCATAGCCGATCGCCGCAGCCAACGCTGTCACGGCGGACGAGGTCGCAAGTTCCCCGAAATCGCGGGTGCTCTGCACCGCGGTCATGTCCGTACCGGCCTGATCGCCTCCCGCTGCGAATCGCATGGCGAGCGTCATCGCGGCGACCGATGCGTTGCCGCTGCCAACCGAGCCGAGCAGAACCGCGACCATCGCCGTTGTCTGGTCCACCAGGCCACCCGTGCTGGCGAGCAGCATCCAGATCATGGCGCCCAGCCCGGAAGATATTATTCCGCACAGGAGCACACGCCAGAGGCCGATGCGCCCGATCAGCCAGCCACCTCCACCGCACCCGAGCAGGATAGTGGCGACACTGCCGGCCACGCCGATCCGGCCGATCGCGTCGAGCGTCCATCCCCGATCGACCAGGAACAGTTTGGACAGGCCGAATGCGGCATTGGCGGTCATGGCTGTCGCAAAACCGATGAACAGCACCGGCAATGCTCCCGACCGCCGGATGAATCGCAGCAGACTCGCTCGCGGCCGAGCCTCAGAACGACGGTCGGAGACAGGCTCCCGCCAGAACAAGGCGAACGTGAAGGCCAGCAGCGCTATCCCTGCCATGGTGAGCAATGCGAGCGTACGCCCGAACAGCCCGGCAAGGATCAAACATCCCGATCCGCCGAGGAAGAAGCCGATCATCGTGCTGGCGACCTGGACGGTATTGACGCGTACCAGCATCGGGCCTTCGAATTGTTCGGCCGCCAACCCATCGGTCGCCGTGTCCTGCGTGGCGCTCGCCAATGCCGCGATTACCAGCAGCGCGATCACTACACCCGTCGTTGTGGCCGAGATGCCTATCAGCGCCGCGCCTGTGAGGCTCAACGCGACCAGCCCCTGCATCGGCAGGATCCAGCTTCGCCTCTTGCCCCAGCGCGCTGACCAGAGATTGTCGACGTAAGGCGCCCAGAGGAATTTCACGATCCACGGCAGGCCCACGAGCGGCAAAAGGCTCAGCAGACCCAGCGGCGCGCCATCCTGTCGCAGCAGGCTTGGTAGCGCCTCCATCGCCACGCCAAGCGGGACGCCCTGGGTCAGATAAAGCGCGCCCACCATGATGAGCAGGCGCCAGGGATGGGCAAGGGATCGAGATGTCATGGGCGATGGACTTTCGAGCGGGAATGGAGGCGGCGACGCAGCCACAGCCAGGGGCCGCTCAACACGAGCAGCAGTGGGAGGAGGGCTGCCACGAGGTAAAGCAGCAAAGCCGGCCAGCGGCCCCATAGGCCGGTATGGAGCGACTTGGCGGCGATCATCATCTGCATGAGGCCCGGTGTCGGACGGGACGGCTTCACCACTCCCGTGCAGCCGTCGAACGTCAGCGTCGTGGATTTCGTCCAGGGTGGAGCATCCCGGTCGAGCAGCATGACCATGACCGGGCCGCCGTTCGCGGGCATGACGCCCTGAATTTCGCTTTCCGGATGGCGGCGCAGCGCCTCGACCAGCATGGGGGCAATGGCGGTCGGGGGGCAGGATCGCACAACCGGCGGACGGGCATGAGGCCGACTGCCCCCTCCGCCCTTCATCATCAACAGCAGGAAGCCGGTCATCGCCCACAGCAGCAGGAAGGCAAGGCCGACCAACCCCGTCCAGTGATGGAGCGTGCGCAGCCGCAGAGGGCCAGCGATCGGGTTGCTTCGCAACGTCCGCCAGCGCCGCCGCATGATACTGAATCCGGAAAGGGACAGGATCAGCACCCCGACCGCCGTCATCAGGATCACGATCCGACCGGCGGCGCCAAGCGCCAGGCTGTTGTGGACCGACAGAAGGATTTCCCCCACATCTGATCCGGCGGCCCGAATCCGCAGCAGGCGCCCTCGCGCCGGGTCGATCTCGGCGACGCGCGGAGTGCCGCCGAGCGCGCGGAGTTGCACGGCCCAGGCATGATCGCGGTCGGTGCCGGGCAGCAGAAGGCCGGATGCGCTGCCAGGAACGGCGGTTCGGACGGCCTCGAGCGCCCGGTCGAGGCCCGCGGTGTCCGCTACCGGGCGATCGAGCCTCTGCGTGTCGCCGATGCCCGCGGCATGGCAGGCCAGCATGGCAAGGCCCGTCGCAGCCAGAACGAGGAAGGGCAGCGCGCAGGCGAGCCCGATCCAGCGATGCGCCGCCCAGAGGAAAGCCCGCATCCTCATGGTGCGGAAGCGGAAATGCGCGGTCGCATGCGGGTGCCGCCCGCCGGCGTCACGAACATGAGCGTCGAGGGCGCGCGCAGCAGCAGGCAATGCCAGGTGCCGCGCGCGACCACGCAGCTCTGCCCGCCTTCCAGGCGAATGCGCCGCTCGCCCTCTGGCTCGTCCAGCATCAGGTCAATCGCGCCCCCGATCAGGTGCAGCAGCTCGTCGCCCTCCGGGTGCATTTCCCAGCTATCCGGATGGAGGTCGGCCGCCACCGCCGGTTGGCTCATGCCGATGACGCGCTCGCCGGTAGCCCGGTTGATGGTCCGCCAGCCTTCGGCCGAGCGCGCCAGCACATCGGCGCTCCCGTCCGCGCCGAGCCGGACCAGGCTCGACACGGGATCGAAGCACAGGACAGGCATCGCTCAATAGCTCGCCCGGAGCGTCACCAGCACGCTGCGCGGCTCACCATACCAGTTGTTCCAGCTGGTGCCGCCGATGCTGGTGAAATAGCGCTTGTCGGCCAGGTTGTTGATGTTGAGGCCGAGATTGATCCTGGGCGTGATCGCATAGTCGGCGCGCAGGTTGACCACCGCATAGCTGCCCTGGGTCATGCGGATTGTGCCCTGCAGCGCATGGAAGCTGCTCTGCCAGTTGATTCCGCCACCGACACCGATATTCCGGTCGAGCAGCGGCAGTTGATAGCGAGTCCAGAGCTTCACCATATGGTGCGGCGTAAAGGTCGAGAAGGATGTGCCTTCGTTGGTGCTGGGCGCGCCGGTTGCGGTGCGGTCGCGCAGATAGTCGGTATGGACGTAGGTATAGCCCGCCTGCATCGTCCAATTCGGCGTCAGGTGGCCATCCAGCTGGGCGTCAATGCCCCAGCTTTCGACCTTGCCATCCGCGATATAGGCACAGATCGAACCCGGTACGCAGGGATAGTTCGGGTCGAGCTGCGCGCGATTGTTCTGGAGGATGCGGAAGCCGGCGAGCGAGGCGTTGAGCTTGCCGCCGAACCACTCGCCCTTGATGCCGCCTTCCAGATTGCTGCCGGTCATCGGGTCGATGACCTTGCCGTCATGGGTGAGGTTGCTCTGCGGCGTGAAGATCGAGGCATAGCTCGCATAGAATGAGAAGGGACCGCCGCCCTTCCAGACCAGGCCGCCATAAGGCGTGAACTGGCCTTTAACCCGATACTGACCGGTGGGCGTCAAGGGGCCGCCGACGGTGGCGCGGCGCACCGTGCTGGTCTCCCACCAGCTCACCCTACCGCCGCCGATCGCGGTCAGCCGATCGGTAAGGCGCAGACGCAGCACGCCATAACCGCCATATTGTTTGGTGTGGCTATTCTGGTCGCCAGCATAGGTCATCGTCGCCGGTTCGGCCACGGTTACCGGATTGTCAGCGAACAGATCGATCGCCTGGCCGAGCCCCGGCAGGCTGTACGATGTCTGATTGGTATGGCCGTCCCAATAGTTCGCGCCGATCAGGATCTGATGCCGGCGGTCGAACAGATCGAACCCACCGGACACATAGCCGTCGAGATCCGTCTCCTTGTTGTCGAAATCATAGGCGCCGCCATAAAGCACCGGGCCGAGGCCGGTCGCGCGGTTCACCGCGCCCATCGCACTCGCATATTTGAGGTGGCTGGTGCCGTCGATATGGCTGAGTGCGATCTTGGCCTCCCAGTCGCGCCCGAACCGATGCTTCAGTTCGGCGAAAACCTGGGTGTTGCGCCAGTCGCGCAGCGACCAGGGGGCGCCGGGATAGCGTGAGCGCGGGATGGGGAGTGCACCGCCGTCGCTGTAGCGCGGCACGCCCATATAGGTGCCGTCATCATCGACATCCTGCCATTTGACGGTTGCGGCCAGAACCGTGCGCGGCGCGAGATTCCACTCCACCGTGCCGTAGACGAGATATTTGCGGCGGTGGCCGTCGTCGTAGAAATAGTCGCGATCCTCGGCCACGCCGACGAGACGGGTGCGCAGGTTGCCTGACGATGTGAGGGGAATGCTTATGTCGCCCTCGGATCGGAAATTGTTCCAGCTCCCGCCGCTCAGCGTAGCCGTGGCTGCGAAATCCTTGGTCGGGCGCTTGCGAACGAGGTTGATCGTACCGGACGGGTTGCCGGTGCCCTGCAGCAGGCCGCTGGCGCCGCGCAGGATCTCCACGTTCTGGTAGATGGCCATGTCCTCGGTGTTGACCGCCTCGTTCCAGCCCGAGGTCGGAATGCCGTCGAAATTCAGCGTGTCGATGATGAACCCGCGCGAATAATAGGCCGTGCGCAACCGTGTGCCGGGCTGGACGGTAACGCCGGGCGCGTTCGTCATTACATCGTCGAGCGTCACCAGCCTTTGCTGGTCGAGCCGATCGCGGTCGATGACGGTGATGGTCTGCGGTGTCTCCGACAGCTTGAGCGGCAGTTTGGTGGCCACGCCGGCGCCTTCCTGGAAGGCGGCGGTGACGACGATCTCGTCCCGATGCTCTGTTGCACTCCGCACCGCATCCCGCGCGGTGGCGGCCGTGCCGTGAAAAAGCCCCAGCGTCAGCGCAGCGATAGAGAAACCACGCGGAATTGCGCCCCGGGCGAGCGAGGAAAAGTCGGACATTGCCACCCCTTATTGCGAACAATTTTCAAAGGTGGCTCTACGGACTTGTTCCCGAGCTGTCTTTCGATCGCCGGAGCGAGATTTCAGATTTTCGGTCAGCGGAGGTCGCGGCCGATAAGCTGGCGGGGTGTGATGCCGTAACGCTGGCGGAAGGCCGTCGTGAAATGCGGCAACGTATAACCGATATTGTCCGCCACGTCGGTGACGCGGGCGCCGGCCGAGAGAAGGCGATGGGCTTCTTCCATTCGTACATCGCGGACATGGTCCATGACGCTCTTGCCGAGCAGACGGCGGAAGCCGGCATTGAGCTTGCGGACATTGAGACCGGCCTGGCGGGCGAGCTTGTCGAGGGGCGGGATGTCGCATGGATGCCGCGCGATCCAGTCGGCCAGCTCATAGAGGCGACGCGTTTCCGCTGGCGTCGCCAGCGGCGCGGCGGTCGCGCCCGGCGCATGCAGGAAATGATCGATGGCGATTGCCGCCAGCTCAAGGCCCTTGCCGGCGAGATGCAGCCGGCGCAGCGAGCCTGAATAGGGTGAGTGCGCCATTTGCCGGGTCAGCGCGAAAATGGCCGACGGGATGGGACCTGAGACCATCGCGACGCCGCCGCTGCTGCCGAGAGACCGACCCAGATGCAGGTCCAGTTCGTCCTCGATCAGCGCCGCATCGAGATGCAGCGTGAGATAGGCAAGCTTCGTCCCGCTCCCGAACCGATGGTCCAGGCGCCAGCGGTCCCCGCCCATGAACAGGCTGGCGCTTGATCCAGCTATCTGCCGCGGCCTGTCCCCGGAGATACTGAGATCGAACTGCCCCTCGAGCAGGACGGCAAGCTTGATGCCGGCATCCAGTTCTTCACCGACATCCTCGTCCATCGTGAAGGAAAGGCTGCCGACGCTGATCTGCAACCCGGGCGCCGCATGGCCGGACCAGTTGGGGGCGTGTTCAACCATCGCTCAGCTCCGATTGCGCGCCGTGACAATCCACGCGGCCCCATCGATCATCACCGACTGTTCGCCCGGCCTGGCCGAAAAGGCAGCGCGCACCGCGTCCGCTGCGCGGGCGCGGATCTCGTCCGGCTGATCCGCCAGCGCGCGCGACAGTGGGCCGACCTCGAACGCCATCTCCAGCGCGTCGTCGATCGCCGCTTCGCGCGTCGCGCCCATGCCGAATGGAATCACATGGTCGAAGGGCGTGATGGCGATCTCGGCGAAGCCGGCCGTTGTCAGGATGCGGGCGATCCGGTCGCGATCTCCGAACGAGAACGGGCCGGGCGCTTCGGGATCGGGCGGCGCCGGGGAGGGCGCGATGCCCTGGATCGCCTCCATCGGCAGGCGCACCCAATCATTCTCGGCCGCCGTGCGCCAACAGACGAAGGCGAGCCGTCCGCCGGGTTTCAATGCCCGGCGCATATGCGCCAAGGCCGCCGCCGGATCGTCGAAGAACATCACCCCGAAGCGCGAGAAGAGGAGGTCGAACCCGGCCCGGGGCAGCGCCGCGCTGCTCGCGTCGGCCAGTTCGAAGGCGACCGGCGCACCGGCCGGCACCAGCGATCGTGCGCGGCTGATCAGCGCTTCCGAGATGTCGATGCCGAGCACATGTCCATCCGGCCCGACGCGCGCGGCCAGGGCGAAGCTCGACGCACCCGCCCCGGAGCCTATGTCGATCACATGCTCGTCCTCGGCCGGCACCGCGGCGTCGATCGCCGCCTCGCCGAACACGGCCAGCATGTGATCGAGCCGCGCCCGGTTGGCGACCCAGCGCTCTCCGCTCCGGCCGTTCCAGTCCGAGATCCGATAGACGCTTCGCTCCGGCCCGGCGGCCAGCGCCTTGGCCGCGAGCCGTTCGGCTTCCTCGAACGATCCGGCAAAGACGGTCGGATAAGGAAAGGCTTTGGCGGCCCGCGCACCACGCTCCTCCATCGCCGCCCGTTCGGCCGGGTCGGCAACGACATAGGCGGCAAGCCGGACCTTGGAGGCGAGCACGTCGCGGCGCGCTTTGAACCACAGCGCCAGCGGCTTGCCAGCCTCCAACCCCGGCCGCTGCGCGGCATCGAGGATCACGACCAGCGCGTCATTCCGATCCAGCAGTTCGTCATAGGCTTGCGTCCACGCCTCGCCGTCCGCCTGGGTCTGTATGACACGCGAACCCGAGCGGTAGATACCCGGACGTAGGGCGACAAAGAAATCGGCCATTCAGCTGCCTTTATGCGAGTCGTTCTCAATTTTGTTGAGAACAATTCGCAAATATCCTATGCTTGATCAAGCCGCATGGGGCAAGGAGAACCGCGCAGCAGCCCGTGGAGCCGCGTCGCTTCGATCGCATAGGCCAAGCAGCTGGGCGTGAAGCGGCAACTCAGCGGCAACAGCGGTGATACCAAATATTGACAGGCGCGGATCAGCCAGATGAACGGTAAGGCGATCATGCCGTGCGCCTCCAGCTGCTGCTGCCCACGCGATCGTCGACCAGCACCCCCATGGCGGCGAGTTCTTCGCGCAGATGATCCGCTCTGGCGAAGTCGCGCTCTGCGCGTGCTTCCGCGCGCGCGGCAACGAGCCGTTCTATGGTGACAATCTCGCTCTCGGCAATCTCCGAACCGGTGAACCATCGGTCGGGCGGCGTCTGGAGCAGACCCAGGAGCGCGCCTGCTTCAAGTAACGCCCCCTTCAGGCTGGCGCGTTCCTGCAGCGTATCCGCCCCGCGCGCCGCCTTGGCGATCCGGAACAATTCAGCGAGTGCTGCCGGCGTGTTGAGATCGTCATCCAGAGTCCGGTCGAACGCGTCGAGTCGATCGCCGGGATCTGCCGCTTCCACATCATCGAATTCACGCAGCGCGCCATAGAGCCGGTCGAGGCTTCGCCTCGCATTGGCAAGGGTTTTGGCACTGAGATCCAGCGGCTGGCGGTACTGGGCGGATAGCAGCGCGAGCCGGATGGCCTCGCCGGGGGACTGCAGTAGCAGGTCGCGGACGAGCCGGATATTGCCCAATGACTTGGACATCTTGGCGCCATCGACGGTGACGAAGCCGTTATGAACCCAGTAACGGCAATAGAGGGCGCCATCATGGGCGCAGGTCCCCTGCGCGATCTCATTCTCGTGATGGGGAAAGATCAGATCCTGCCCGCCGCCATGAATGTCGATGGAAGCGCCGAGATGCCTGCGGATCATTGCCGAGCATTCGACATGCCATCCCGGCCGTCCGCGCCCCCAGGGGCTGTCCCAGCCCGGCTGGGTACTGCTTGAGGGCTTCCACAGCACGAAATCGGCCGGATCGCGCTTGAACGGCGCCACTTCGACACGCGCCCCCGCGATCATCTCCTCGCGGTTGCGACGCGAGAGGCGGCCGTAATCGGCAAAGCTCGCGACTTCGAACAACACATGACCATCCACCACATAGGCATGGCCTCGCGCGATGAGAGCCTCAATCAGCGCAATGATCTCGGGAATATGCTCGGTAACGCGCGGCTCGAGATCGGGCGTCAGCACGCCGAGCGCTGCCATATCGGCATGATAGGCGGCGATATAGCGTTCGGTGATGGTGCCGATTGGCACGCCGGCCGCCTCGGCCGCCGCATTGATCTTGTCGTCGACGTCTGTGAAGTTGCGCGCATAGGTGACGCGCGGAAAGCGCTTCCTGAGCAGCCGATAGAGGACGTCGAACACCACGGCCGGCCGGGCATTGCCGACATGGGCATAGTCATAGACGGTTGGCCCGCAGACATAGAGCGTCACATGGGCCGGATCGGCAGGCACGAGGCGCTCTTTGGCGCCGGAAAGTGTGTTGGTCAGGAAAAGAGTCATGGTTCAGCACAGGCAATTGGCGTTGTCGCAGCAGGCGAGATCATCGAGATACATGTTGATCCCGCGATAGGCCTTGGAGTGTTCGGTGGAAGCGCCGACCCGTTCGCGTTCGACAATGCGGACATTGTGGAATGGCAAGGTTGCGCAGGACGCGAGCTATCCCGACGCCGGCAGCATTCGCTCTGACGATCGGCGCATTGCCATGATCCTGATTGACCTTGGACATCGACACTACTAACCGGTCAAATGAATGAGACGTTATATCATAACGTGAGTCTCGGATTTTGGAACCGCTGGATGTGGTGATGACGACGAAAATTATCGAGAGGCCGGCTCAGGATGCTGCACATCGGCGAACACGCGAGCAAGCGGAAGATGCCGTTCGCACGCTGTTGTATTGGGCGGGAGACGACCCTGATCGTGAGGGGCTGATTGGTACGCCCGACCGCGTCGTCAGGGCCTATGAGGAATTTTTTGAAGGCTATCGCGAAGATCCTGAACGCTTGCTCGCGACGACGTTCGAAGAAACCGACAATTACGATGAGATGATCGTGCTGCGCGACATTCGCCTCGAATCGCATTGCGAGCACCATATGGTGCCGATCATCGGAAAGGCGCATATCGCCTATCTACCCAACGGACGTGTGGTCGGAATCAGCAAGCTGGCGCGGGTGGTGGAGGTGTTCGCCAAGCGCCTGCAGATCCAGGAAACGTTGACTGCGCAGATTGCCGACACCATCCAGAAGGTGCTCGAGCCCCACGGCGTCGCGGTGGTCGTCGAGGCCGCACATCAATGCATGACGACGCGTGGCATCAAGAAACCTGGCGTGTCCATGGTGACCAGCAAGATGCTGGGCCGGTTCCGCAGCGATGCCGTGACGCGAAGCGAATTTCTCGCCTTCATCAATGGACCACGATGAGTTTGCCGAGCGCTTCGGGACTCTTTGCAACATTATTCCTGGCGGAGATATGACATGGGTGATGCCCTCGTTGCCGAACAGAGCCAAACATTCGCGAAAAGCAGGCGCAAGGATCCGCCTTTTCGAGCCGACCATGTCGGCAGTCTGCTGAGGCCGCCGCGCCTTCTGAAAGCACGCGAAGCCTATCATGCAGGACGGCTCTCCGCCGATGTGTTGCGGGCGGTTGAAGACGAATGCATTCTGGAAATCATCACGGAGCAGCAGAACTGCGGGCTGCGGTCGATCACTGACGGCGAGTTCCGGCGCAGTTCCTGGCACATGGATTTTCTGTACCAGATCGGTGGCGTCGAGAAGGTGAAGGGGAACCTTCACGTCGCCTTTCACAATGAAGGCGGCGATATCGAGTTTTCCCCATCGGCCCTGAAGGTGGTGGACAAGCTTGTCCTTGAGAAGCCGATCTTCGTCGATGCATTCAAGTTCCTGGCTGAGCACACACCTGAAACGCCGAAGCTGACCATCCCGTCGCCGTCGATGATGCATTATCGCGGGGGCGACAACGCGATTGATCCGGCGGCCTATGAAGACATGACGCTGTTCTGGTGCGATCTGGCTGCTGTTTATGCGGCGGAAATCACGGAGTTGAGCGCTGCGGGATGTTCCTATCTACAGCTTGATGACACCAGCCTCGCTTATCTGAACGATCCGGAACAGAGGCACTATGTGCGCTCCATCGGTGGTGATCCCGATACCCAGCATCTTACCTACATCAGCGCCTTGAACCAGGCGCTGGCAGGCAAGCCGGAAGGCATGACCGTCTGCACCCATTTGTGCAGGGGTAATTATCGTTCTTCGTGGGTAGCGTCGGGCAGTTATGAACATGTCGCAGAAGCTCTGTTCAATGAACTCGATGTGGACGGATTCTTCCTCGAATATGACGATGCGCGGTCGGGGAGTTTCGATCCGCTACGCTTCGTGCCCAAAGGCAAGACGGTTGTTCTGGGGCTGATCAGTACAAAGCGTGCCGCACTTGAGGACAAGGACTTCATCAAGCAGCGGCTTGATGAAGCTTCGCGGTTCATCGACCTGGATCAGGTCTGTCTCAGCCCGCAATGCGGCTTCTCTTCGACAACGGAAGGAAACGATCTCACCGTAGAGGATCAGTGGTCCAAATTGCGGCTGGTTGTGGAAGTCGCCGAAGAGGTGTGGGGCGGCAACTGATCGCCACGCCCACTATGACACAATTCGGCGGCTAGTCCGCACAGGCCCGGATTGTGACCTATTCCCCACCCTTGGAAGTTTGGAGTTTAAATCAGGAATGGCTGTCAGTTCGAGAACAGCGCTGGTCGTCAGCGCGCATTCGGCGGATTTTGTCTGGCGGGCGGGTGGTGCCATTGCCCATCATGTGAAGCTGGGCTGGGAGGTCAGGATCATCTGTCTTTCATACGGGGAACGGGGCGAGTCCGCGAAGCTGTGGCGCAAGGAGGGGATGACGCTTGAAAAGGTCAAGGCGGCGCGTGAAGATGAAGCGCGCCGCGCCGCCGATATCCTCGGAGCAGAGGTGGAATTCTGGGATATCGGTGACTATCCCATGCGCGTCAGCGACGAGACCCTGTTCCGCTTGATCGACGTGTATCGGAAGCTGCAACCAGCCTTTGTCCTGAGCCATTCCGTCAAGGATCCGTATAACTTCGATCATCCCCTGGCGATGCATCTGGCGCAGGAGGCCCGTATCACCGCGCAGGCGGAGGGGCATAATCCGGGAGAAGCCGTTCTCGGCGCCCCACCGGTTTACGCGTTCGAGCCTCACCAGCCCGAGCAGTGCGAATGGAGTCCCAATACCTTCCTCGACATCACCGAAGTATGGCCGATCAAACGGCGAGCGATCGAATGCATGGCGGGCCAGGAGCATCTCTGGGAATATTACACGCGGGTGGCGCAACAGCGTGGCGTCCAGGCAAAGCGCAACATCGGCATCACGGCTGCGCGCAACATCGAATATGCGGAGGGCTTCATGCGCCTGACGCCGACGGTGGCCGACCTTCTCGCCTGAAACACAGAAGGGGGCTGCGGCCTCCTTCAACCCATATTGTCGCGCAGGAATGCAATGAGAGCCTGTGTTCGGGCCGGGGGATAGGCTCTGTCCGGGTAGACCGCCCATATGCCATTCGCGGTGGCAGGCGCTAGCCAGCGCCGAGCGGTAGGAAAGCGGGGCGGAAGTGTTCGATCGACAGCGAGCACCAGCGGCAATGATATCCCGAACAGCAGCAGGATTAAGGCCAGCATGGCAATTATTGAGTTTTGAATCCATTTTATGAGGAACGATATGATATATTGTTTTGCAATAATTGTATATTCCGAGCGATTCGATATCCGTTCATTGGCTTTGCGATTGCCCGTGAAATCATGCCGATGTTCGCCTCTTCGAACCCGATAAGCATGGCCTGTTGTCTGTTGTGGTGACGAGCGAGCGTCCATCCATCCATTCGGGATAGGAAGTAGAATATGCGTTTCATCCTTGCCTGTTGTGCAGCCGTGTCGCTCATGTCCACCACCGCGATGGCAAAAGCCCTTCCCGCATCCAACCCCTTCGCAAGACCGAGTGGCTTGCCTTACCAGGCAGCGCCGTTCGACAAGATCAAGGATGGCGACTATCAGCCCGCGATTGAAGCCGGAATGGTTGAGCAGCGCGCTGAGATCGCGCGCATCGCCGACAGCCGCGCTGCGCCGACGTTCGAAAACACCATCGCCGCAATGGAGCGATCCGGCCGGCTGCTCGAGCGCGCCTCGCTCGCCTTCTATGCCGTAACGGGTGCCAACACCGACGACGCGCTGCAGGCCGCCGAAACTGCGCTCGCGCCGAAATTTGCCGAACATTATGATACGATCAATCTCAATCCCAGGCTCTTCGCCCGCGTGAAGACCCTTTATGATCGGCGGGCTTCGCTGGGGCTGTCGCCTGAGCAGCTGCAGGTGCTGACGCTCACCTATCAGGATATGGTGCGTGCCGGCGCCTTGTTGTCGCCTGCCGACAAGGAGGTGTTGAGCGGCTACAATCGCCAGCTCTCCACACTCGAAACGGCATTTCAGCAGAAGCTGCTCGCAGCGACGAAAGCAGGCGCGCTGGTCGTCGACGACCCAGCCAAGCTCGTCGGACTTTCCGATGCCGAGATCGCCGCCGCGGCGGAGGCTGCAAAGGGGCGTGGGCTGTCAGGCAAATGGGTGCTCCCGCTCCAGAACACGACCGAACAGCCGGCGCTGGCGTCGCTTACCAACCGCGCGACACGCGAGGCGCTGTTCAATGCCGGGTGGACCCGGGCGGCCGAGGGTGATGCCAACGATCTGCGCGACACGGTTGTCAACATCGCGATGCTGCGAGCCAGAAAGGCGAAGCTACTCGGCTTTCCGACCTGGGCCGACTATGTGCTGGCCGACCAGATGGCCCGCACGCCAGCGACAGCGATCGACTTCATGAAGCAGGTGGGCCGCCCGCTCGCAATCGAGCAGCGCCGTGAGGCGGCCGAGCTTCAGGCCCAGATCAAGGCTGAAGGCGGATCATTCGCGCTTCGTCCGTGGGATTGGCAATATTATGCGGAGAAGCTGCGTAAGGCGCGCTACGATCTCAACCAAGATGACCTGAAGCCCTATTTCGAGGTTAACAAGGTGCTGATCGACGGTGTCTTCCGTACAGCGACCGAACTCTATGGCCTCACCTTCAAACGTCGGACCGACATCCCGACCTGGCACCCGGACGTGATGGTCTATGAGGTGTTCGAGGAGAATGGGCAGCCGTTGGGCCTCCTGTATTTCGACTATTTCAAGCGCGACAACAAGCAGGGCGGCGCCTGGATGTCGAACCTGGTCAATCAATCGAAGCTGCTCGGCACCAGGCCGATAATCTTCAACGTCGCCAACTTCACCAAGCCCGTCGCCGGGCAGCCTGCCCTCATCAGCTTCGACGATGTCACGACCATGTTCCACGAGTTCGGCCATGCCCTGCACGGCCTGTTCGCGGATCAGGTCTATCCGAGCGTCTCGGGCACCAACACCGCGCGTGATTTTGTCGAGCTGCCATCCCAGTTCAACGAGCATTGGGCGCTCGATCCGAAGATTCTGCCGCATTATGCCGTCCATTACCGGACTGGCCAGCCGATACCGCAGGCGCTGGTCGAAAAGATCAGGCGCGCCGCGACGTTCAACTCGGGCTGGAATATCGGACAGGCGCTGGCCGGCGCGGAACTGGACATGAGCTGGCATGCACTTCCCGCCGACACGCCCAAGCAGGATGCCGATGCCTTCGAGGCGAAAGCTTTGGCTGAAAGTGGTCTCGACGTCGCCGACGTGCCGCCGCGCTATCGGTCGACCTACTTCCTCCATATCTGGGCGAACGGCTATTCGGCAGGCTATTACGCCTATCATTGGACCAAGATGCTGGCGACCGATGCCGTCGACTGGTTCGAGCGAAACGGCGGATTGACGCGCGCCAATGGGCAGCGTTTCCGCGACATGATCCTGTCGAAGGGACATACGGAGGACTATGCACCCATGTTCCGGGCCTTCTACGGCAAGGATCCGGACATCGGGCCTTATCTCAAGGATATGGGCCTCAATGCCGACGGGAGCCGGGTCGCGGAGAAAGCCCGCGTGTTGTCGGGAGAGGCCGCCGTCTCATCCACCCCCTCCCATCCGGAATAAAGAGGCCTTCATATCGCAAATGAAACAATGCGGGCACTGCTCGCATCCTTCGACGATCCCGATCACGCGAGGCGCTACGGTGAAGGCCCACAGCGGTTCGTGCCGGGAATCGCCGATCTCCACCGCATGACTGCGATCCTCCTCGCCGAGTGAGCGCCAAAAAGACGCTCGCGTGCTGGTGCTGGTGCTGGGCGCCGGTGGCGGTCTTGAATTGCGGGCTCTTTTGCCAATGTGGCGATGTTCTACCAGCCTTCACCGGACGGGATTGGCTCAGGTCTTCGCCTGGACATCAATGCATGAGATGCACGACGCATCCCATGATCGCCAATCCGGTCACGCTGGCAAATGCGCTGCTCCACCCGCTTATGGCGGCACGGCTGCGTGGCAGCAGTTCGGCGGCGCCGATGTACAGGAAGCCGCCCGCCAACAATGCAAGGATCAGCGCAAATTCTCCAAGATCGACCCGAACGGCCTGCCCCATCGCAACGCCGATAAGCGGCGCGGCGGCGTTGATCAGCAGCCAAATATGGGCCTTTCGGCGTTCGCCATTCGCCATGGTGAGACCAACCATGTTCGCACCATCGGCCATGTCATGGGCAAGGACGGCGACTGCGATCAGCCAGCCGGCCGAGGATGAAACCTGAAAAGCAAGGCCAATGCTCAAACCATCCATCAGGCTGTGAAGCAGGAGCGTGGTACGGCCGAGTGCACCGCTTGCGGGAAGCCGATGGAGCAAGAGATATAGTCCCAGCCCGGCGACGAGCGTGGCCGTGATGGTCGCCACATCATAGGAGCCTGCACCGCTTTCAAGTGCTTCGGGCAGGAGGTCGAGCAGGGCAAGGCCGATCACGAACCCGGCGGTGAGACCAAATATCAGCTCCCGATGCTTGATGAAGCGCAGGGCGAGTACGCCACCGGCATAGGTCGAGAGGCTCGCTGCCAGGCCAAGTACGAAAGGGAGAAGAGATGACACGGTGTATTCCTGTGTTTGACCGGCGGTGACTGAGAGCGCGCTTCCAAGATGCTATCGAGCGTCGGTAGCGGAGAGATTGCACGAACTTGCACGACCGGTTCGTTGCCCATGGAGCAGCTAGATCCGCACCGTAGCTCCGATCCGAAGCATCCGCGGCTCGACCGTGCGGCTGTGAATGCCTTCCACGCCTCCGAGCGGTTCGCCGGGCAAGCGTGATGCGTAATAATAATCCGCATCGGCACGAGCCGTATCGAACAGGTTGAGCAACTCCACATCTACGGTTACCGGGCCGAACTGTCGCCCGACCCGCATGTTGACGACCGTCGTGGCAGGCGAACGGACGCTATTATCCTCGACCAGCGAGTGCGGACCGAGATACCGGACCCTCACCGCGGCATTGAACGCGTCGAGTGTTGCAGTGAGGCCGAGTTCGCCGGCTGACTCGAGCGCATTGGGAATGCGATCGGCGCCGGGTGCATCGACGAAGCGGGCGTGGTTGGTGGCGAAGACGCCGTCGATCGTCAGCCAATGTGTTGCCCGCACATTACCAACCAGTTCAAAGCCGCGCCGATGGCTGGGGCCAGTCGGTGAGACGGTCCCATCGTCGCCGGAATAAATGAGTTCGCTGGACGAGCGGCTCCACCAATGGGTGAGCGAGAGGTTGAACGGACCACGCTCGAACCGCGCCCCGACCTCATAGCCGGTGGCACGGGCGAAGACTGGCGTCGCATCTTGGGTGGCAATGATCCCCCGAATGGCGTTGGAGTGAAAACCCTGCCCATAGTTGGCATAGAGCGCCAGGCTCGGCGTCAGCGTGATGTTCGCGCCCAGCTTCGGTGTGACGATAGTGTCCTGTGCTGAGCCGCTGGTTGCATCACCGCCGCGTGCAGTGGTGTGAAGGGCAAAATGATCGATCCTGGCGCCGGCCAGCAGGTTGACGCGATCGACAGGCTTCCAATTGGCTTCGGCATAGCCGCTTACCGATGTCTCGGTAGCATCGACGAGACCGCGGGTTTCAAGCCGCCGCCTTTGTTCGGTGTGGTAAAGACCGAGGTCATCGATCCTGTCTGTCTGAGCGTCGAGGCCCAGCGTCAGGCCAAGGCGGTTGGTCAGCGAAATGCGCCGGGCGACGCGTCCGCCGAAAGTCCAACGATCCTCCGTCTGCTCCAATTCATCCCTGCGCACCGGATCATCCAGGAAGAAAGTGAAGTTCGACAGCAGATCGAACTTATAATGCTGGGCATAAGCGGTCAGGGTCCATTCCTGACCGGTGATCCCGATGTTGAGGACCTCACGGTTGGTCGAACCACGCAGATAAGGATCGAGCGTGCCGAAGCGGTCATCGAGGATCGTCCCGATCGCGCGAACAGGAATCTGTTCGGTCGGACGCCAGCTTGCGTCATAGATTGAGAGGCTGGCCCGCAATGTGCCGAGCGATGTTTCCTGACTGTATTTGCCGAAGACGGAGACATGGCGCAGATGCTCGGCCAGTTCCCAAGGGCCATTATTCGCGCTGAGCTCGCTCGCCAGCAGCATTGATCCAGATCCTGCGTCGAACGAACCACCGCCCGCGAGGCGCCGATAGCCGTAGCTGCCGACGGTCATCGTAGCGAAGGGTTGATCGAACCGATCCTTTGTATCGAGCGAGGCGGCCCCGACGAACGAAAAGTCGCCATCGCCCGCCCGATAGGGGCCCTTGCGATAGGAGATATGATCGACTGTCTCAGGGATCAGCCCGTTAAGATCGAGATAGCCATGACCATGGGCATGGCTACGCAGGTTGAACGGCATATTGTCGACCGCGATGCTGAAATCCGTGCCGTGGTCGAGATTATAGCCGCGAATGAGATATTGCGCTGCCTTGCCGCCGCCCGAATGCTGCACGGCGATCATGCCTGGCACGGCCTCTGCCAGTTCACTGGTGCGCAATAGAGGGCGCGTCAGCAACTCGGTACCGCTCACCGCGCCTTCACTCGCGGCTTCCGTGCGACCGATCTTCCGATCGGAGCGTGCCATGACAACAATATCGCCGGATTCCTGCCCCTTGTCCGGGGGCACCTGTCTATCAGGAGCGGCACTGGCGGGCGTGCTTGATGCGAAAAGTAAAGCCACTAGAACCAGGCCGCTCTTTGTCGCCCTGTGGACTGATGCTGCATTACTGCGGTTATAATATAACATATCATCTCCGGGCCGCGCTGGGTTCACGCCGACCGCTCCGTCGTGGAAGCGAGGCAAGCCGCGCATCGCCCATGCGCCTCGATAATTGTCCGACTGATCGAATAACCGCACGCCTCGGCGAGCTTGCGGAGCATCGACTCCTGATGCCCCACGCTCAGGAAGGACACAGAACCGCACTGACTGCAAATCAGGCACATGTCACCATTCTTTTGCGCGGGAAAATAGGCGGCGAGAGATTCGATCCTGACGACATGCCCTTGATCGACCAGGCGCGCCAAAGTGCGATAGACCTGATTTGGCACCATGGGCCTGCCGAACCGGCTCACCCGTACGGCAATATCGTACGCGCTGACCGGACGATTGGCTTGTCTGAGCTGCGCCATGACGAGTTCGTCATTCTCGCTTGCGGATCGACGGCGGGAAGGGGCCCGATGGCCATTCCAAGACCCATCTTGCATGATCGCGCCGTCGAACATGGTCAGAGCCGTGTGGGGTTAGGAAGGCCGGCATAGACGGCGCCCGCATCGAAGACGGGTTCCTTCTCGATCTGCCGGAGCCGGACGACATGATCGGGATTGACGCTGTCCAGGTCGATCTCGCGATAGAAGCAGGAACGATAGCCGACATGGCAGCTTCCCGGACCGGCCAGGCGCACATGCAGGATGATCGCGTCCTGATCGTCGTCGACCAAAATACGCTCCACCGATTGGGTAAAGCCGCTATGCTCGCCCTTGCGCCATAACGCCGCGCGGCTGCGCGACCAGAAATGCGCTTCGCGC
>Ga0182749_1001266_pt1 | contig 20304 bp, 17 predicted proteins | sample eDN3rd37CKraftMG_FD_128875 | JGI IMG/M metagenome (GOLD analysis project Ga0182749, IMG submission 128875) | Enriched Miracle-Growth compost microbial communities from Emeryville, California, USA - eDNA 3rd pass 37_C Kraft MG (version 2) (version 2) ...
ACTTGGTCAGGACCGACAGCGTGCCGCTGTATTCGACCTTCGCAGCCGGGTCGGCCACGACCTCCTTGCCGGCGGCAAATCCTTGCCCTGCGGACAGGGCCAGCGCCGATACGGCGGTCAGCGCCCCGGCGACGACATGCAGCGAATATTTCATTGTGAGGCCTCCCTGATTGACTGGTCAGTATTCGACGCGCTTGTAGTAGCGGCGCGTCGTCAGCGGGTGGTCGCGCAGCACCTCCAGATGCGCGCTCAGGCGCTCCAGCAGGGTGGCGAGCAGGACCGGGGAGATCAGGCTTCGCACCCGGGGGGAGATGCCGGGCAGGTCGACCGACGCGGCGTCGAGGACGCGGACCTGGTCCGTGTAGCGCCTGACGAAGGCCTCGACCCGGTCCGACAGCGGGCGATATGCGTCCTCGCCCTTGAACACGAAGACGCTGACGCCGGGCTCGACCAGCTCCAGCGTGCCGTGGAAGAAGTCCGCCGCATGCACCGGCCGGGTGCGGATCCACTGCATCTCTTCCAGGATGCACATCCCGTAGTAATGCGCTTCCGGCCACACCGACCCGGCGCCGGTGAAGATGTGGTAGGTCTCGTCCTTGATCGTCTCGGCGAGCTTGGCCGCCGACTCCTCGAAGGCCGTCTTCGCATCGACCAGCAGGCGGGGCAGGCGCTGCAGCTCCGCCACGGTGCCGTCGAAATCCTCGTACTCGCCGCGCTCGGCCAGCAGCGCCAGGACGATCAGCAGCGTCTGCAGATAGAAGGATTCCGAGGAGGTGTCGTCCTCCGCGAAATTGGTGAAGGTGTGGTCGGCCTCCTGCGCCAGCGGCGTGTCCGCATGGCCCGTCAAGGACAGCGTGCGGACGCCGCGCTGCTTTAGGAAGGACAGGAGCTGCACGCTTTCCTTCGTGGTGCCGGACAGGGAGGGGATGACCACCAGCGCCTTGCGGTCCAGCCCGGCCGGCGGATCGAGCACGACCTGGGCGGGGTATCCGGTGCCGACCGGGAAGACGGTGTGGCGCTGCGCCAGCTCGATGGCGGGAAGGGTCAGCAGCTGCACGCCGCCGGTGCCCATGAAGTAGAGCCGCTCAACCCCGTCCGAAAGCAGCCGGCGGAGGAGCGATCGCGCCTCGCCGGCGATGGCGACCGCGCCGCTCTGAATCCTGACGAAGCGGTCCTTGTCGAAGTTGAGCATCTGATCCTTCTCGTCTCTCTGTGCGAAGCGTCCGATCCGGAGGGCTCCGGGCCGGGACGCCGTCCGATATCGCTGTGAGATCGATCTCATATCGTGGTGAGTGCTTGTGAGATCGATCTCACACGGCCGAGTTAGTCACGGATCCCGGACGCTGACAAGCCCCTTTTGGGCCTGCCCGGTCCGGTCGATGACGGCTCAGCGCTTCCGTGGAGGCGCCACCGACCCGCGGATAACGAGGCGCGTGGGGAAGCGCTTGTGGCGTGGCGCGGCGGTCTTGCCGGCGAGCCGCTCGAGCAGCAGCCTGGCCGCGAGCGGCCCGATCTCGGCGATCGGCTGGGCCACCACCGTAATCTGCGGGTCGGTGAAGGTGGCCAGGTTGAAGTCGTCGAATCCGACCAGCGACACGTCGTGCGGGATCGACAGGCCCATCGAGCGCAAGGCCAGCAGCGCGCCCTGCGTCATCAGGCTGTCCACGGTGAACAGCGCGGTCGGGCGGCTGCGGCGGCTGAACAGGCGGATCGTGGCCTCGATCGCGTGTTCGACGGTCGAGCGCGACACGCCGATCAGCGAGTCGTCGAAGCCGATGCCGTGCGCTTCCAGGGCGTTCCGGTATCCGGCGAGGCGTTCCTGCGCGGTGAAGATCCGGGAGTCGTCCCGCAGCAGCCCGACGCGGCGGTGGCCGTTGGCGACGAGATAGTCGACCGCTTCGCGGGCGCCGCCCTCGTTGTCGACGACGACACTGTCGCAGCGAACGTCCTGGACCACGCGGTCGATCAGGACGATCGGGGTCCCCTCCCGGGCGAGATCGACGATGTGCTGGTTGTCGGTCGCCGAGGTGGGCGCGAGGAAGAAGCCGCGGATGCTCAGGGCGTGCAGGCTTTCGAGGAGCTCCTTCTCCTGCTCCAGATTCTCCTCGCTGCTGGCGATGAGGAGGTTGTGGCGCTGCTTCCGCAACTCCGCCTCGAGGTCATGGGCGATGCGGGCGAAGAAGGGATTCTGGATATCGCCGGCCACGAAGCCGACGATCGGCAACTGCCCGCTGCGCAGCGCCTGCGCGACACGGTTGGCCCGATAGCCCAGCTTGTCGGCCGCCTCGATCACGCGCAGCGCGGTCTCGTCGCCGACATAGCCGTAGCTGTTCAGCGCTCGCGCGGCCGTCGCCCGTGACACGTTCGCCGCGGCGGCGACGTCCTTCAGGGTAATCCCTTTCCGTGTCACGGATATTCGTCCTCCTGCGCCGATGGGATTCGCCCTGGTCCCCGACCGCTTCGTACACCTTCCGGGAGAAAGCCGAAATCCTGCGGGCCGATGAGCGGCAGTGTTGCAGCGGGGGGTGGGCGAAGACCCGCCGGGCGGCTCCCCGGGGTCATCTCGGTTTGGTCATGACCGTAAGTTCCGGCCGGATCGGGTGATCCGCTGGGAAATCAGATGGCGTGCTGGGACGGCATTCAGGTTCGAGCCTTGGAACGCCGCGCGTCTCGGCGCCGTTGCGATTATGCAGCTGTCATCGCGGCAGGACGTTCCGATGTCCAGAGTCGACCTTCGCCCGACGGCCCGTATCGCCCGTCATCCGATCCATCCGATGCTCGTGCCGGTCCCGATCGCCTTCTTCGTCGGCACGCTTCTGACCGACATCGTCTATTGGCGCACCGCCGAGATGATGTGGGCCGATTTTTCCGCCTGGCTGGTCACGGTCGGCGTGATTGTCGCCTACTTTGCCGCGATCGCCGGGCTGATCGATTTCCTGAGCAACCGCCTGGTGCGGGCCCAGCCGCCGGCGTGGCCGCATGCGATCGGCAACCTGGCCGTGCTGGTGCTGGCGACCCTGAACATGCTCATTCACACCCGCGACGGCTGGACCTCGGTGGCCCCCTGGGGGCTGATCCTGTCGGCGGCGGTCGTCCTCATCCTCCTGTTCACGGGCTGGATGGGCTGGTCGATGGTCTACCGCCACGGCGTGGGAGTGGTGGAACGATGATCAGACTCCCTCGCTTGAGGCTCGCGGCGCTGGCACTCGCCGGCGCGTCGATCCTCGCCCTCGCGGCCTGCAACGACGACGATAAATTCGACGTCAGCAGCCAGATCGGGCCGAACCCCGTCCTGCCTGAAATTCAGCAGTATCTGTTCCCGCCGATGCACCTCGCCTCCGTCGTCGGATGGAAGGAGGGCGAGACGCCGACGGTCGCGAACGGGCTGAAGATCGAAGCCTTGGCGACCGGCCTCGAGCACCCGCGCTCGCTCACTGTCCTGCCCAATGGCGACATCCTGGTCGTCGAATCCAAGCCTCCGGGGGTCGAGCCGATCCGGCGGCCCAAGACCATCGTCACGGGCTGGATCGAATCGATGGTGACGGGCGGCGGGGACCTGCCGAGCAACCGGATCACGCTGCTGCGCGACGCGGATGGCGACGGCAAGCCCGAAACGCGCACCGTCTTCCTCGATCATCTCAGCTCGCCCTTCGGCGTGGCCCTGGTCGGCAGCGACCTCTATGTCGCCAATACCGACTCGCTCCTGCGCTTCCCCTACAACACCGGCGACACCCAGATCACGGCCCCCGGTACGCTGCTGACCCCGTTGCCCGGCGGCCCGATCGACCATCACTGGACCAAGAGCCTGGTCGCGAGCAAGGACGGCTCCTTGCTCTATGTCGGCGTCGGGTCGAACAGCAACGTCGCCGAGAACGGCATGGAGGCGGAGAAAAACCGCGCTGCGATCTGGGAGATCGACCGGCAGACCGGCCGCTGGCGCCTGTTCGCGACCGGCCTGCGCAACCCGAACGGGCTGAGCTGGGAACCCGAAAGCGGCGCCTTGTGGACCGTGGTGAACGAACGCGACGAACTCGGCCCCAACCTGGTGCCGGACTATATGACCTCGGTCAAGGACGGCGGCTTCTACGGCTGGCCCTACAGCTATTACGGCCAGCACCTCGACCCGCGCGTCCAGCCGCAGCGTCCCGACCTGGTGCAGAAGGCGATCGTCCCGGACTATGCGCTGAGCTCCCACGTCGCGCCGTTGGGGATGGTCTTCTACACGGCGGACGCCCTCCCGCAGGCCTATCGCGGCGGCGCCTTCGTCGGGGAGCACGGCAGCTGGGACCGCGGCGAGTTCAACGGCTACAAGGTCGTGTTCGTCCCGTTCAGCGGCGGCCACCCGAGCGGGAAGGCGCAGGATGTGGTGACCGGCTTCCTCAATGCGGATGGTGACGCGCGCGGACGGCCGGTCGGCGTCGCGGTCGACAAGTCCGGGGCGCTCCTCATTGCCGACGACGTCGGCAACACGGTGTGGCGCGTGACGGCAGCGAACAAATAGCAGCTGTGGACGTCGCTACGGCCCGCCCGGATCGGCGAGGGTGCGGTCGAGCGCGTCCACCAGCATCTCCGCATGCTCACGGCCGAAGACCAGGGGCGGCCGCAGCTTCAGCACGTTGCCGTGCCGGCCGCAGCTGCTGACCAGCACCCGCCGCCGGCGCAGCCCGTTCACCACCCGGGACGCCAGGGCGCCGTCGGGCTCGCGCGTCGCCCGGTCGCGCACCAGGTCGACCCCGATGAACAGCCCGGCGCCGCGCACGTCGCCGATGGCGGCATGCCGGTTGGCCAGCGCCCGCAGCGCCTCGATCAGGAAGGCGCCGGTGCCGCGGGCATTGGCGACCAGCCCCTCGTTCTCGATCACGTCCAGCACCGCCATGCCGACCGCGGCCGAGACGGGGTTGCCGCCGAAGGTGTTGAAATAGCGGGTCCGCCGGCCGAACTCGGCCAGGATCTCCGGCTTCGCCGCCATGCCCGCGATCGGGTGGCCATCGCCCATCGGCTTGCCCATCGTGACCATGTCCGGGACCAGGCCGTGCCGCGCGAAGCCCCACATCCCGTTGCCGGTACGGCCGAAGCCGGGCTGCACCTCGTCGGCGATGACCAGCCCGCCCGCCGCCCGCATCGCCGCCGCGGCCGGGGCCAGGAAGCCGGGCGGGTCGGCGAAGACGCCGTCGCTGGAGAAGATGGTGTCGACCAGCAGCGCCGCCGGGGTGATGCCATGCCGGCGCATATCCTCGATCGCCGCCGTCACCCGGTCGGCGAAGGCCTGGGCGACGTCGCCTTCGCCGCGATAGGCGTCCGGCGGCGCGACCAGCCGAACCTGATCGCCGATCCGCACCGCGCTGCCGAGCGAGGGCGACATCTCCGCCAGCGCCACGGTAACGCCGTGATAGGCCCAGTCCGTAACGACCACGCCGGTGCCGCCGGTGACGGCGTGCGCGGCCCGCAGGGCCAGGTCGTTCGCCTCGCTGCCGGTGCAGGTGAACATGACGTGCCCGATCTCGGGCGGGAAGGTCGCCAACAGGCGTTCGGCGTAGTCGAGCACGCCTTCGGAGAGATAGCGGGTGTGGGTGTTCAGCACCGCCGCCTGCCGCGCCAGGGCGGCCACGACATGCGGATGACAATGCCCGACCGAGGCGACGTTGTTGTAAGCGTCGAGATAGCGCTCGCCGTCGGCGTCGGTGAGCCAGACGCCTTCGCCGCGCACCACGTGCAGCGGCTCGTCGTAGAACAGGCGATAGGCGGGCCCCAGAAGCCGGTCGCGGCGGGCGCGCAAAGCGGCGGTGCGATCGTCAGACATCGGTTCCCTCCCGGCAGATCCGGCGCAGGCGCTCGGTGGCGGCCTGCCGGTCGAGACCGGCGAGGCGGTGCAGCCGCGCCCAGGCCGTCTGGTTGTTGCGCAGGATATAGTCCCGGTTCTCCGGATGGCGGCGGGCGCGCCACGCGCCGATGATCACGATCATCATCAGCCGGGTCGCCATCAGGTCACAGAGGAGGCCGATCTCCTCCGGCCGCAGCGGCATCGCGGCATGATAGCCGGCGATCAGCTCCCCGGCCGGGCCCAGCGGGTCGTCGTCATCCGCCAGGTGATAGGCGGCAGCAACCGCGACATCGGTCGCCAGCACGGTCCGCACCGCATCGCCGAAATCGATCAGGCCGGTGACGGTGTCCGGATCGGCCGGGTCGATCAGGATGTTGCTGGGATTGGCGTCGGCATGGACCATCTGCCGCCGCAGCCCGGTCAGGGCCGGCGCCACGACACCGTCGAAGCGGTCGAGAGCGGCGGTGGCGAGTGCCCGCCGGTCCGGATCCTCGATCTCGCCCAGGAGGTCGCGCAGCCGGGCCGCGCCGGCCATGTCCCAGATCAGCTCGTGCGTCTCCGCCGGGTGGCGGAACCCGGCCAGCGCGGCGGCGATGCGGCCGACCAGCCCGCCGATCCGCCGGCGCTGGCGCGGCGAGCGTGCGACGACCGCCGCAAGCGGCGTCCCGTCCAGGAAGGACAGCAGCCGTGCCACCCGCCGGGTGCCGTTGCAATCCAGCTCGATCTCCGCGGCGCCGTCCAGCGCCGGCAGGATGCGCGGCACCGGCAGGCCGGGATCGGTCCGCTCCAGATGCTGCAGGATCGCGGTCTGCAAGTTCGTGACCTGCCGCGCTTCGGCCGGGTCCGAGACCTTGAGCAGCACGCAATGGCCGGCCGCGGTCTCGATCCGGAAGTTCTGGTCGCGCTCGCTGCTCAGGGCGTGGGCGCGTCCGTCGATTCCGTAGCGGTCGCGGACCAGCCGCTCGGCATCCTCCGGCGTGAGGCGCTCGGCCGTCATCAGCCGGCAAAGCCGTCGAAGAAGCGCGTCAGCAGCCGGCCGAGCATGTCGACGGCATAGCCGCCCTCCTGGATGATCGCCGCCGTCCTGCCGAGCGCGCCGATCTTCTCGCCTGCCCGCGCGAAGCCGTCCTCGGTCACCTGCAGCGCCGCCAGCGGCTCGTCCTTCGAGGCGTCGAAGCCGAGGCTGATCACCAACCCGTCAGCCCCGAAGCGCCTGATCGCGGCCAGCGCCTGGTCGATCGCGGCGAGCCAGCCCTCGTCGCCGGTGCCGAGCGCGAGCGGCAGATTGAGATTGCAGCCTTCTCCCGGGCCGGCCCCGGTCTCGCCGGCGTGGCCGACATACCACGGGTAATAGCGGTTCGGGTCGCCATGGATCGAGGCGGTGAACACGTCCGACCGCTCCCAGAAGATGCCCTGGGTGCCGTTGCCGTGATGGGCGTCGACGTCGAGCACGGCCACCCGGGCGGCGCCGCGGTCGCGCAGCCGCTGCGCCGCCAGCGCCGCGTTGTTCAGATAGCAGTGACCGCCGGCCCGGGCGGCGTAGGTGTGGTGCCCCGGCGGCCGCGCCAGGGCATAGGCGGCCCGGCCGGCAGCCGCCTCGTCCGCCGCGGCGACGGCGCAGGACGCGGCGGCGATGGATGCCGCCCAGGTCTGCGGCCCGATCGGGCAGGAGGTGTCGGCCGTGTACCAGCCGAGCCGGCCGACGATGGTGCCTGAGGGCCTGGCGTCCTGGGCCAGCATCTCCGGGCTCGGGTGGATGTTCGGCACCAGCTCGGGTCCGTGGTCCGGCAGGGCCGACCACTCGGCCCAGGCCTGCTGCAGGAAATCGAGATAGTCCGAGGTGTGGACCGATTGCAGCACCGCGCGATCGACCGTGGGCGGGTCGACCACGTCGAGCCCCATCTCTCGCACCGCGGCGAGCAGAGCTTCGGCCCGGGCCGGCACCTCGAAATTGCGGCGCAGCTGCCCGCGCTGCAGGAAGAACTGCGGTGCGTGGCTGCGCTGGACGTCGTTCCAGAAGACCTTCATGTCACCGTCCCGAATCGAGAATGCCGGCCGCGGAGCGGCCTCGGCCGCCGCCGGACCTCCAGTAGATGCATCATGTCGACCGGTCGCACCACCCCCGCCATGCAAGCCCAGCCGGACGACCTCCGTAACAGCGGATGGAAAGCCTCCGTTCGCTCGATGACAACGTTGTCTTGACAGTTTCCTGCCGGCGCTTCTCTCTATGCGCGGGGATGATGTCGCGTCACCGGCGATCCGTGTCGGAAGATTGCGGACGAGCCAGGTGGCATCGGACCCGTCCGGGCTGGCCCGGATGAATCGACAACGCACCGGGACGGCCCGGGTCGACAGGGAGAGGGATGATGACGACGAATCTGGCGGGCCGCGCTGTCCGCTGTGCGGCTCTCGCGATCGCGGCCCTGGTGGCCGCCACCGGCGCGGCCGATGCCGCCGCCAACTGCATGAAGGGCGACCGTAAGCCGCCCTTCACCATCGGCTGGGCCAACATCTATTCCGTGCCCACCTGGATGAAGCAGACCGAAGGCACCATCAGCAAGGAGGTGGACGAGCTGAAGGGCAAGGGACTGGTCAGCAAGCTGGTCATCACCGACGCCCAGGGCAACGCCAACACCCAGATCCAGCAGGTCCAGTCGATGATCGACGCCAATGTCGACGCGATCATCCTGATCGCCGGCTCGGCCACGGCGCTGGACCGCGTGGTCGCCGACGCCTGCGCCAAGGGCATCGCGGTGATCAACTTCGACAGCCTGGTACAGACCGACAAGGTCACCGCCAAGATCAACACCGATTCGCATGAATGGGGCCGCCAGGCCGCCGACTGGCTGGTCAAGCAGATCGGCGGCAAGGGCAAGATCATCGTCCTGAACGGCCCGGCCGGCATCTCGGTCAGCGACGACCGGCGCAAGGGCGCGACGCCGGTGCTGCAGGCCAATCCGGGCGTCGAGGTGCTGGCCGAGACCAACACCGACTACAACGTCGCCCCGGCGCAGGAGGCGGTGACCAGCCTGCTGTTCAGCAACCCGGAGATCGACGGCATCCTGTCGCTGGGCGGCGCGCTGTCGGCCGGCGCGATCCTGGCGATGGACCGGCAGGGCCGCGACTTCGTGCCGACCACCGGCGAGAACTACCGCCAATACCTCGAACTGTGGAAGCAGCACAGCATGAAGGGCTGGGCGACGATGCAGCCGAACTGGCTCGGCGCGCTGGCCGTCTACACCGCGGTGCAGGCGCTGCAGGGCAAGGACGTGCCGGCCTTCGTCAAAGTGCCGCTGCCGGTGATCGACGACAGCAATATCGACAGCTACCTGAAGCGGGCCGACCAGTTCCCGGCCGACGGCTACATCTACTCGGAATACGACACGGCGCTGTTCGACAAGCTGCTGGCGGCGAAGTGAGGATGGCGTTCCAGACGGGGGCGGCGCCGTGACGGCGCCGCCCATCCTGGCCGCGGAGGGCGTGTCCAAGGCCTTCTTCGGCAATCCGGTGCTCCGCGGCGTCTCGATCGCGCTGCATCCCGGCCGGGTCCACGCCCTGCTGGGCGAGAACGGGGCCGGCAAGTCGACGCTGATCAACATCCTGTCCGGGGCGCTGCGGCCGGATGGCGGGTCGCTGACGGTGGACGGCCGCGGTGCCGGCCACCTGACCCCGCGCGAGGCCCAGCGCGCCGGCATCGCCGTGGTGCAGCAGGAGCTGAGCCTGGCGCCGCATCTGTCGATCGCCGAGAATATCGGCCTCGGCGCCTATCCGCGGCGGTTCGGGCTGATCGACTATCGCGTCCTGGCGGAGCGGGCCCGAGCGGCCTGCGACCTGGTCGGGCTGGACGAGCCGCTGGACTTGCCGGTCGACGCCCTGTCGCTGGGCCGCCGGCAGATGGTCGAGATCGCCAAGGCGCTCTACCGTAAGCCGCGGGTGCTGATCCTGGACGAGCCGACCTCCTCGCTCTCGGCGCATGAGGCGCAGACCCTGGCCCGGCTGGTGCGGCGGCTGCGCGACGAGGGCGTCGCCATCCTCTATATCTCGCACCGGCTGAACGAGGTCCTGGACCTCTGCGATTATGCCACCGTGCTGAAGGACGGCAGCCGCACCGCCGACCGGCCGCTGGCGGGCGTCGACCCGGAAGGGCTGGTGCGGCTGATGGTCGGGCGCGACCCGGGCGACCTGTTTCCGGCCTGGCAGCCTGCCGCCCAGGCGGAAACGGCGATCGAGATCAAGGGCTTCCGGGCTGGTGCGGCGCGGGAGGTCGACCTGACCGTCCGCTATGGCGAGGTGGTCGGCATCGGCGGGCTGGTGGGGCAGGGGCAGGAGGACCTGCTGCTGGGCCTCGTCGGCGCGCTGCCGGCGGCGGCCGATGCGGCGCGCATCGCCGGCGCCGACCGGCCCTTCGCCAAGGTGACGGAGGCGACGGCGGCCGGCCTCGCCTACATCCCGGCCGACCGCAAGAAGGAGGGGCTGCTGCTGCCGCACAGCATCGCCTTCAACCTGCTGCTGCCGACCCTGGCGCGGCCGGCCCGCGGCCTGCGCGACCGGGCGGCGGAGGCGGCGACGGTGGCCGACCTGGCGAAGCGGCTGACCATCAAGGGCGACACGGCGCGGCCGGTGCAGGCGCTGTCCGGCGGCAACCAGCAGAAGGTGGCGCTGGCCAAGTGGCTGCCGCTGGCGCCGCGCATCCTGCTGCTGAACGACCCGACGCGCGGCGTCGATGTCGAGACCAAGCGGGAGATCTACGTGATGCTGCGGGCCCTCGCGGCGCAGGGCAAGGCGGTGGTGCTGCTCAGCTCCGACACGCCGGAGCTGGTCCATCTCTGCGACCGGGTGGCGGTGATGTTCTCTGGCCGCACAGTGGCGACGCTGGAACGGCCGGGGATCAGCGAGGAGGCGATCGTCGGCGCCGCCATGGGCGTCGCGGCGCCGGGGCTGGCGGCATGAGCGCGAGCCTCTATCGGGCGATCCAGGGCCGCCGGCACCAGGGACTGCGCGGGCTTTACCTGATCGTGGCGCTGTTCCTGGCGCTGTATGTCGCCCTGTTCCCCGGGCTGGTCAGCGTCGAGGGCGTCGCCAAATTCACCCAGAACTGGTTCCCGCTGGCGCTGGTGGCCATGGCCCAGGCGATGATCATGCTGACCGGCGGCATCAACCTGGCGGTCGGCGCCATGGTCAGCCTCGGCGCCGTGGTTGCCGCGACCAGCTTCGACGGGCTGCTCGGCGTGCCCGGCGGGGTGCTGGCCGTGGCCGCGATCGGCCTCGCGGTCGGGGCCGGGGCGGGGGCGATCGTCGCTGTCTTCCGGCTGCCGGCGATCATCGTCACCCTGGCCGGGTCCTTCATCCTCGGCGGCGCGGCCCTGCTGGTGCTGCCGCGGCCGGGCGGCGACGTGCCGGACTGGCTGTCCGAGCTCCTGGCCGGGCGCCAGCCGGTGGCGGCGCTGCTGCTGGTGCTGCTCGCGGTCGCCTGGAAGCTGTACCTGGCGACGCCGATCGGCCTCGGCCTCTATGCCGCCGGCGACAACCCGGTCGGCGCCTACCGCTCCGGCGTGCCGGTCGACCTGGCCAAGGTCGTGGCCTATGCCGTCAGCTTCATGCTGGCGGCGCTGGCCGGCCTGTTCGTGGCGGCGCAGACCGGGTCGGGCGACCCGGTGATCGGCACGCCCTTCACCCTCAACTCCATCGCCGCGGCGGTGCTGGGCGGCGTCGGCTTCCTCGGCGGGGCCGGCACGATGCGCGGCGCCCTGGCCGGCAGCCTGCTGCTCAGCGTCATGATCAACGTCATGTTCTTCCTGGGCTTTCCGCCCGTGGCGCAATACATCGCCCAGGGGCTGATCATCGTCGGCGCCGTGGCTCTGCCGCAGATCCATCAGCGCTGGAGGCGGGCATGACCGCGATCTCGACCAGATTGCCCGCGATCCTGCGGCACAAGGTGGTGCTGGCCTGGCTGGTGGTGGCCGTGGTCTGGGTCGCCGCCAGCCTGCTGACCCGCGGCTTCGGCGCCTATGGCCATCTGCGCTACCTGCTGGAGCTGGCGGCCGTGATCGGCCTGGTCGCTGCCGGGCAGACGCTGGTGGTGATCGGCGGCGGCATCGACCTCGCCGTCGGCGCGGTGATCACGGTGACGGCGATCCTGCTGCCGCTGCTGTCGGTGGCCTGGGACCCGACCGGTCTGGTCGGGGTGGCGGCGACGCTGCTGGTCGCGGCGGGGATCGGCTTTCTCAACGGCCTCGGCATCGCGGCGCTGCGGGTCCATCCGCTGATCATGACGCTGGCGATGGCGACGCTGCTGCAGGGCCTGCTGGTGATCGTCGCCGGCGGCAGCGCCATCACCGTGCGCAACCCGGTGGTGGAATGGCTCGGCTCCGCCCGCCCGGCCGGGGTGCCGGTCGGCATCCTGCTGTGGCTCGTGGTCTCGGCCGGGGTGCTGGTGCTGCTGCACCGCACCGCTGCGGGCGCCCGGATCTTCGCCCTCGGCACCAGCCCGCTGGCGGCGCGCCTCTCCGGCGTCGATATCGGGCGGACGACGATACTGCTGTACACGCTCAGCGGCCTCGCGGCCGGCATCGCCGGGGTGCTGGTGCTGGGCATGAACCGGCAGGGCTATGTCGGCATCGGCGACCCGTACCTCCTGACCTCGATCGCCGCGGTGGTGCTGGGCGGCACCTCGATCCTGGGCGGGCGCGGCACCTATGCCGGCACCATCCCGGGGGCGATCCTGCTGGTCACCGTCACCGCGCTGATCACCGTGGTGAATGCCTCGCCCGGCTGGCGCAGCATCCTGTTCGGCGGCCTGATCCTGGGCCTGCTGCTGCTGTCAGGCCGCGAAGCCCGGCGCTAGTCGATCCGGTAGAGGCGGCGGGCGTTGTCGTGGAACAGCGCCCGCTGCTCTTCCGGGGTCAGGTCGGCGGTGAAGGCCTTGAAGCCGTCCCACACCTGATCGAAGGAGGCGTGCAGCCCGGCCACCGGGAAGTCGCTGGCGAACAGGGACCGGCCGGGGCCGAAGGCGTCGAGGCACACCAGCACCACCTCCCGCAGGCTGTCCGGCGTCCAGTCATGGTCATAGGCCACGAGGTCGGAGATCTTGAGATGAACATTCGGCTCGCGCCCCAGCGCCGCCAAGCCGGCGCGCCAGCGGGCCATGCCCTCCGGATCGCGGTCGGCCGGGCTGCCGCAATGGTTGAGGATGAAGGTCTGGCCCGGGAAGTCGCGCACCAGCCGCAGCGCATCCGCCATCTGGCCTGGATAGATCATCAGGTCGAAGGACAGGCCGTGCCCGGCCAGAAGCGCCAGGCCGCGGCGCCAGGCTGGGTCGTCCATCCGGTCCGGCCGGGCGGCGAAGCGGCGTGCCGGGTCGGGATGCCAACTCAGGATATCGCGGATGCCGACGACGCGGGGGAAGGCGGCCTGCCGCTCGAGCAGCACCGCCGCGTCCGGCGCCTCGAGCGGGACATGGGCGACATATCGGCTGGCGACGCCGCCCGCCTTGTCCAGCGTCTCCAGCCATTCCGTCTCCGCCACCGGGTCGGCCGGGTCCCAGCTGGCCTCGATATGCACGGTCGCGACCACCGGCTGGTTCCGCGCATCCGCGCGGTAGTCGGCCGGCAGGTAGTTGCGGCGCAGCGGCGCGTTGTCGCCGAACACCATCTCGCCCCGCGCCGGGCGCAGCCAGGGGTGGCGGTCCATCGCGATGTCCCAGAGATGATGGTGCGCGTCGACGATCGGGCCGTCATAGGGCTGGGTCACGAGGCCTCCCGCAGGATGTCTGTCCTGGTAAATGACAACGTTGTCTTGACACATAACCCGCCGCTGCCGTCTAAGGAAGCCCGAGGACAGGGAAGGGGAGCGGCGATCGTGGCCGACGGGACCATCACACGGGACGCGGAGATGCTGCATGACGGGATCCGGGGCGTACCCCCGGGCGCCGGGCCGATTCCGCTCGACGCCGTGGCGGCGCAGGGCTGGCACCCGGCCGAAGGCACGATGTCGCTGCCGGTGCTGACCTTGGACGAGGACGCCTTCGCCGGCAACCGGGCGCTGATGCTGCGCTATGTGGCGGAGCAGGGGGCGGCGATCGCGCCGCATGCCAAGACGCCGATGGCGCCGGCGCTGGCGGCTTCGCTGGTCGCGGCCGGGGCCTGGGGCACCACGGTGGCCGATATCCGCCAGGCCGCGGTGATGCTGCGCGCCGGCCTGAACCGGCTGATCCTGGCCAACCAGGTCGGCGGCCCCGGCGGCGCCCGGCGCCTGGCCAGGCTGCACGAGGCCTATCCCCGGGCCGAGATCTACGCCTTCGTCGATTCCCCTGAGGCCGCCGCGGCGCTGGACGCCGCCTGGGCCGAGGCACGGCTGGCGCCGCTGCCGGTGCTGGTCGAGGTCGGGGCCGGCCGCGCCGGTGCCCGCGACTTGGCGGCGGCGGAGAAGGTGATCGCCGCGGTCCAGGCCAGCGAGGGCCGTCTGCGCCTGGCCGGCGTCGGCGCCTATGAGGGCGCGGCGGCGACAGCGGATGCGGAGTGGACCCGGGCGGCGATCGCCGGGCTTGCTGCGCTGGCGAGCGAGGCGTTCCGCAACGTCCGCGCGGTCGTAGGGCCGCAGGCACCGCTGATCCTGACCGCGGGCGGCTCGGTCTATTTCGACCTGATCGTGCAGCATCTCGGCCCGGTGGCCGCGGCCGACGGCAAGGCTCGGCTGGTGCTGCGCAGCGGCGCGATCTTCTTCCACGACCACGGTCTCTACCAGCGCGGCCTGGCGGCGCTCGATGCCCGGCAAGGCTTCCGCCTGGGCGGCGAGGTCGCCAGCGCCTCGGACGGCTTCCGCCCGGCGCTGCGGATCTGGGCCGAGGTGCTGTCGCGGCCCGAGCCCGGCCTCGCCGTCTGCGGCATGGGCATGCGCGACGTCTCCTTCGACCAGGACCTGCCGACGCCGCTGCGCCTGCACCGCGACGGCAAGCCGCTCGCGACCTTCGCCCGGCCGGAGGAGGCGCGGGTGATGAAGCTGAACGACCAGCACGCCTTCCTGGCGCTGGGCGCCGACAGCCCGGTCGCGGTCGGCGACGTGATCGAGTTCGGCATCTCCCACCCCTGCACCTGCCTCGACCGCTGGCGCGTGATCTGGGGCATCGACGGCCAGGGCCGCGTCCGGGCCGCCTATCCCACCTGCTTCGGCTGACATGCACACCGGCCTGTTCCACACCATCGATTTCGACGCCGACGGCAAGGTCCTGGACCATCTGGGCGTGCCCTTCTCGGTCGACCGGTCGCCCTATTTCCACGTCAAGGTCCCGGTCGCGCGGATCAAGAACGGCGACGGCCCGCGCGTTCTGCTGATGGCGGGCAATCACGGCGACGAATACGAGGGCGAATTCGCCCTGGCCCGGCTGATCCGCCACCTTGATCCGGCCCGGATGAAGGGTGCGGTCACCATCCTGCCGATGACCAACGCGCCGGCGGTGCGGGCGTCCAGGCGCTGCTCGCCGCTCGACGGCGGCAACCTCAACCGTGCCTTTCCGGGGGATCCAGACGGCACACCGACCCAGCGCATCGCCCATTTCCTGGAGCATGAGCTGTTCCCACGGCACGACGTGGTGTTCGATCTGCACTCCGGCGGCACCTCGATGGCGCATCTGCCCTGCGCCCTGATCGAACGGCACGCCGATGCGGCGCGGCAGGAACGGGCGGTGGCGCTGATGCGCGCCCTCGGTCTGCCCTGGGGCTTCATCGCCGACAACGGCCCGGCGGCGCCGACCTCGATGGGCGCCGCGGCGCGGGCCGGCACGATCGGCCTGTCCGGCGAGTTCGGCGGCGGCGGCACGGTGACGCCGGCGACGATGCGCGGCGCCTCGGCCGCGATCGACGCGCTGCTGCTGGCGCTCGGCGTCATCGACGCCCCGCTGCTGGGTCCGGCGCCGGCGGCCGGGCCGATGCGCCTCCTCTCGCTCGCCCGGCACCGCCAGGGGATCTACGCCACCGCGCCCGGCTGGTTCGAGCCGGCGGTCGAGGTCGGTGCCGAGGTCGCGGCCGGAGGCCTGGCCGGCTGGATTCATGATCTCGACCGGCTGGAGGTGCCGGAGGCGCCGCTGCGCTTTGCCGAGGCCGGCGTGGTGATCTCGCACCGGTTGCACAGCCGGTGCGAACCGGGCGACTGTCTGATCCAGGTGGCCGAAGTGCTGGACGCGGGCCGGTAGGCAGGGGGCGAGGAGGGGAGCGGATGACGGATTCGGAGAAGCGGCCGCCCCGCATCGACGATGTCGCGCGCATCGCCGGGGTGTCGCCGATCACCGTCTCCCGCGCCCTGCGCCAGCCGGAGAAGGTGGCGGAGGAGAAGCGCCGCCGTATCCAGGCCGCGATCGAGCAGACCGGCTACGCGCCCAACCAGGATGCGATCCGCCTGCGCTCCGGCGGCCGGCAGGCGGCGGCGACCTCGGCTGCGTCCATGACCCTGGTGGCCGCCTTCGTCTCCAACATCGCCAACCCGCAATTCTCCCGCGCGGTGCGGGCCTGCGCCGAGGTGCTGGAGCCGGCAGGCTACCAGCTGCTGATGGGCGAGACCGCATACTCCTACGCGCGGGAAACGGCGATGATCCGGTCTCTGCGCGACCTCAAGCCCGCCGCGGTGCTGTTCACCGGCGTGATCGAGCTGGAGGAAAACCGCGAGGCTTTGCGGTCGCTCGGCGTGCCGGTGATGGAGACCTGGGCCTATCCGCAGGATCCGATCGACATGCTGGTCGGCTTCTCCAATTTCGATGGCGGGCGGCTGGTCGGCGAGCATTTCGGCGAGCGCGGCTATCGCCGTGTCGCCTATGTCGGCCGCGGCGGCGGGCGCGGCGTGCTGCGGCTGCAGGGCTTCAAGGAAGGCCTGGCCAAGCACGGTCTGCGCCCGGCCGCAGAGCTGTCGGTCGAAGGTCCGGCCGGGCTGGCCGAGGGCCGCCAGGCCATGGCCGCCCTCCTGACGCAGGGTGAGCCGCCCGACGCCGCGTTCTTCGGCAACGATCTGCTCGCGATCGGTGCGCTGGCCGAGGCGCGGCGCCGCGGCCTCGCCGTGCCGGACGACCTGGCCGTCGCCGGCTTCGGCGACATCGAACTGGCGGAGGCGCTGGAGCCTGGGCTGACCACGGTCCGCATCGACAGCGACGACATCGGCCGCCGCGCCGGCCGCATGCTGTTGACCCGGCTCGGCGGCGGCACGCCGGAGCGCGGCATCGAGCTGGTGGAGCTCAGCCTGGTGGTCCGCGCCAGCGCTTAGGGCGTAGGGTGGGGCCGCCCGAAACCGAAGGCCCAGCCATGACCCGCGAACCCCACGACCTGGACGATCCCGGCCTGCGCGACCGCGCCGTGCGCGCCGCCCGAGGCATCGAGCCTTTCGACGTGCTGATCACCGGCGCCCGGCTGGTCGATGTCGCGACCTCGGAGATCCGCGCCGCCGATATCGGCTTGGTCGGCCCGCTGGTCGCCAGCGTGCACGCCCCCGGCAGCCGCGGCGATGCGGCCCGGGTGGTCGACGCCGCCGGCCGCTTCGTCGCGCCCGGTCTGATCGACACGCATATGCATGTCGAGAGCTCGATGGTGACGCCGCGGCGCTATGCCGAGGTGGTGGTGCCGCAGGGCACCACCACGATCTGCTGGGACCCGCACGAGGTCGGCAACGTCGCCGGGCTGGCGGGGGTGCGCTGGGCGATCGAGGCGGGGCAGGGGCTGCCGCTGCGGATCCTGACCCTGGCGCCCTCCTGCGTGCCCTCGGCATCGGGGCTGGAGGTGGCCGGGGCCGAGTTCGGCGGCGGCGACATGGCGGAGATGCTGCGCTGGCCGGAGATCGCCGGCGTCGCCGAGGTGATGAACATGCGCGGCGTGCTCGACCGCAGCGAGCCGATGCAGAGCGTGGTCGCCGCCGGCCTCGCCAGCGGCAAGCTGGTCTGCGGCCATGCCCGCGGGCTGGAGGGGGCGGCGCTGCAGGGCTTCGCCGCCGCCGGCATCCAGTCCGACCACGAGGTCACCTCGGGCGACGACCTGCTGGCCAAGCTGCGCGCCGGCTTCACGGTCGAACTGCGCGGGTCGCACGACTATGTCCTGCCCGGCGCGGTGCAGGCGCTGGCGACGCTGCCGCATCTGCCGCAGACCCTGACCATCTGCACCGACGACATCTTCCCGGACGACCTCGTCGCCGTCGGCGGCATGGCCGATGTGCTGCGGCGGCTGATCCGCTACGGGATGAAGCCGGTCGACGCGATCCGCGCCGCGACACTGAACGCGGCGATGCGCCTCGGCCGCCGCGACCTCGGCCTGGTCGCGCCCGGGCGCCGCGCCGACCTGATCGTGCTCGACGGGCTGGAGACGCTGGGGGTGGAGCGCGTCTTCGCCTCCGGCCGCGAAGTCGCGGCGGAGGGCCGGCTCACGACCGGGCCGCTCGGCCGGCCGGCCGATGCCTTCCATGACACCATGAAGCTGGCGCCGCTCGACGCCGAGGACTTCGTCCTGCGCCTGCCGGGCCGCGCCACCGCCGTGGTGAACTCGATCTTCCGGCCGCGCTTCACCGAATGGCGCGATCTGGAGGTCGAGGTTCGGGACGGCGCGGTGGTGCTGCCGGACGGCAAGATCCTGATGGCGGTGGTCCACCGCCATGGCCGGCGTCCCGCGGTGCCGCGGATCGGCATCCTCGACGATTGGGGCCATTGGCGCGGGGCGCTGGCCACCACGGTTTCCCATGACAGCCACAACCTGACCGTGTTCGGCCGCGAACCGGCCGACATGGCTGCGGCGGCGAATGCCGTGATCGTGGCCGGCGGCGGCATGGCGGTGGCCGAGGGCGGCATGGTGACGGCTCAAGTGGCGCTGCCGGTCTGCGGCCTGCTGTCCGACGAACCGGCGGCGGAGGTGGCCGCGCGTTTCGCCGCGATGAAGGCGGCGGCCGGCCGGATCGTGGACTGGCAGCCGCCCTACCGCACCTTCAAGGCTGTGGTCGGCGCCAGCCTGGCCTGCAATCCCGGGCCGCATGTCACCGATCTCGGCCTCACCGACGGCACCACCGGAGAGATCCGCCCGCTCGCCCGCGTGGGCTGAGCCGCTTCCGTTCGCAAGCGCAGATGGTTCGGCAATATCGCTCCTGAAACCGGTTTACTAAACCGGTTTCAGGAGCTAGTCTCGATTCCGGAGGCACAATGGCGACCATTCGCGATGTCGCGCGGGAGGCGGGTGTTTCGGCGGCCACGGTCTCGCGCTACCTGAACGGGAACATCGAGCTGCCGGCGGAGACCGCCGCGCGGATCGACGCCGCCTCGAAACGGCTGGACTACCGCCCGAACCTGCTGGCCAAGCGCCTCAGCCTCGGCAGCTCCGAGATGATCGGGCTGGTCACGCCGGAGATCGCCAACCCCTTTTTCGCCGCGCTCGCGGCCGCGGCCGAGGATGAGGCGCGGCGGGCCGGCTATTCGATCCTGCTGAGCAGCACCGGCGGCGACCTGGAGATGGAGGCCGCCAGCATCGACCGGCTGGCGGCACGACATGTCGACGGGCTGCTGGTCCTGACCAACCGCGTCGATGACGGGCGCCTCAGGGACCTGATCGACGGGCGCACCGACGTGGTCGTGCTCGACGAGGACGTGCCGGGCGCCAATGTCACGCGCATCTTCGTCGAGAACGAGGCCGGGGCCTACGAGGCGACCCGCCACCTGATCGCCGCCGGGCACCGGCGCATCGCGCATATCGGCGGGCCGGAGCAGCTGCTGAGCAGCCGCGAGCGCTTCGCCGGCTTCGCCCGGGCGATGGCCGGGGCCGGGCTGCCGGTCGAGGCCGGCTTGGTCCGGTTCGGCGCCTATGAACGGGACTTCGGGCGCGACGCCACCCGGGCGATCCTCGCCGATGGCCGGCCGACCGCCGTCTTCACCGGCAGCGACTACATCGCCGTCGGGGTGCTGCAGGAGCTGGCGGCGCACGGCCTGTCCGTGCCCAGCGACTTGTCCCTGGCCAGCTTCGACGACATGCCCTTCGCGGACCTCCTCAGCCCGCCGATCACCACCGTGCGCCAGCCCATCGAGGCGCTCGGCCGGCTCGGCATCCGGACGCTGCTGGCGCAGATCCGGGGCGAGGAGCCTCCGCCGACCCAGCGCCTGCCCACCGAGCTGGTGGTCCGCCGATCCATCGGGCCTCCATCGGGCAGGGCCAACCAGGCAGGCTAGGCCTGCCATCGGGGAAGAAACGCGACAACAACACGTTCTGCAGAGGAGAGCTTCATGATCCGATCGACATTTCTGGCGAAGGTGTCCCTGGCCGCAGCGCTGGCCGGCGCGGCGATGCTGGCCGGCGGCGCCGCGGCGCAGGCCGAGACTATCGCGCTGGTGACCATCAACCAGCAGGCCCTGTTCTTCAACCAGATCAACCAGGGCGCACAGAAGGCGGCCGACGCCGCCGGCGCCAAGCTGGTGATCTTCAACGCCAACAACGTGCCGAGCGCCCAGAACAACGCGATCGAGAATTACATCACCCAGAAGG
>Ga0182749_1001267_pt1 | contig 20295 bp, 17 predicted proteins | sample eDN3rd37CKraftMG_FD_128875 | JGI IMG/M metagenome (GOLD analysis project Ga0182749, IMG submission 128875) | Enriched Miracle-Growth compost microbial communities from Emeryville, California, USA - eDNA 3rd pass 37_C Kraft MG (version 2) (version 2) ...
CCGGAGCTTGCACAGACGGTGTTGCCGGTCTCGACCTACGTCGCCGTCACCGAGCCGCTGGGGGACCGGCTGGCGGACGCCGTCGCCTACCCGGGCGCGGTCAGCGATGGCCGTTCGGCCAATCACCACTACCGCATCGTCGATGGCGACCGGCTGATGTGGTCAGGCTACGGCACGACCTGGGTCGGCAATCCGCGGCGCTACATTGGGCCGCTCGTCCGCGCGATCGAGCGAACCTATCCGCAGCTCGGCAAGGTGGCCATTGCTGACGTCTGGGGCGGCGTCATGGGCTTCACCGTGCATCGCATGCCGCAGATCGGCGAGGTCTCGCCCGGCCTGTGGATCGCCAGCGGCTTCGGCGGGCATGGCCTCAACACCAGCGCCATGGCCGGCGTCATCGTCGCCCGCGCCGTGGTCGAGCACGACGACACCTGGCGCGCGTTCCTGCCCTACGATCTGGTCTGGGCGGGCGGCGCGCTTGGCCGCGCGGTGCAGCAGGGGCTGTCCTGGTGGAGGCGCAGGTGGCAGGCGTTCGAGGCGGAGCGCGCGCGGCGGCGGCAGGCGGCGCGGGCCGCCTAACCCGCCAGCAGGGCTTTCGCCGGCGGCAAGCTCGATGATGCTCCTGTCAATTCGCCGTAGTCTCTGATCGGCCGCGGCCGGCCGACGTAATACCCCTGGACCTCATGGCAACCTTCGCTGGCGAGGATAGCGAGTTGCTCCTTCGTCTCGACGCCCTCTGCGAGGACCGGCAGGTCAAGGCCGCTCGCCAGCGAGATGATGGCCCGGACGATGGCGATGGACTGTTGGCTGTGTCCGATGTTGGAGATGAAGGTCTGGTCGATCTTGATCTTGTCGAACGGGAATGCCTGGAGATAGGACAGCGACGAATAGCCGGTGCCGAAATCGTCCATGGCGATACGCACACCCATTGCCTTCAACTGGCGCAGGATGGCGATGGCCTGAGAGAAATCCTCGATCAGCACACCCTCGGTGATTTCGAGTTCCAGCCGGCTCGGCGCAAGCCCGCTTTCGAGCAGCACGGAATGCACCAGCGGAACAAGGTTGCCCTGGCGGAACTGCACCGGCGACAGGTTGAGGGCGAGCCGCAACGGCTTGGGCCATGACGCCGCTTCCCGGCAGCCTTCGCGCAGGATCCACTCGCTCATCGGCAGGATCAGGCCACTTTCCTCGGCAAGCGGGATGAAGCTGCCCGGCGAGACCAGGCCACGCTGGGGGTGCCGCCACCGCACCAGCGCCTCGAAGCCGATGATCTCGCCATAGAGCCGGGCCTGCGGCTGATAGTGCAGCTCGAACTGGTTGCCGCCGATGGCCGCCTGGAGATCGTGCTGCAGCGCGCGGCGCTCGCGCAGCCGTCGGCCCATGTCGGCGTCGAAGAAGCGCATGGTGCCCTTGCCTTCGGCCTTGGCGCGGTAGAGCGCGATGTCGGCATTGGCAAGCAGGGTGGTGAGGTCGTCGGCATCCGCCGGATAGACGGCGGCGCCGATCGACAAGCCGATGCGCAGCGCATGCCCCTCGATGTGGAACTCCTGGGCCACGGCCTTGATGAGCTTCGCGCCCAGCGCCTGGGCCGCAGCCGGCTGCTCGCCGTCGGAGACGATGAGCATGAACTCGTCGCCGCCGACGCGGGCCAGGAATGCGTCGCCGACCTCTTCCTTGAGCCGCCGCGTCACCTCCACCAGCAGCGCATCGCCGACGGCGTGGCCGAACAAGTCGTTGGCTTCCTTGAACTCGTCGAGATCGAGACACAGGACGGTGAAGCTCCTGCCCTCGGCGCTTCTGAGCTTCGCGTCGATGGTCTCCACGAAGGCGGCCCGGTTCGGCAGACCGGTGAGCATGTCGTTGTGCGCCATGTATTCGACGCGCTTGCGGGCCTCGACCTTGTCGGTGTCGTCCTGCGCCACCGTAAGCAGGTAGCGCGTCTTGCCGTGGGAATCGGCGATGGCCAGCCGCTTGGCGCTGACGATGCGAACCTCGTTGCCGCCGGTCTGCATCGGCGTTTCGGGAAGGTAGAGATCACGGCCAGAGGTCGCGAGCTCCCGGTCGTGCTCCTCGATAGCCGCTGCGGTCTCCGGTCCATAGATCGCATGGGCGGTCTTGCCGATGAACTGCTCGCGCGACATGCCGAGAAGCTGCTCGCCCGCACGATTGGTCAAAATGTAACTGAAGTCGCGGGCGTCCTTGACCATGATCGCGGTCGGCACGTTCTCGACGATGGTGTCGAGAAATTCACGGGTCCTGCGCAGCTCCTCTTCGGCGGTTATGCGCTCGGTGACATCGACAATGGCGGCGAGATTGCACAGCCGGCCCTGGTAAATCAGCCGCTGCAAGAAGATTGAAACGTGGATCAGCGTGCCGTCGGCTCGGCGGTGACGCCACGTCTGCCTGGTGCCGCGGATGCCGCTGTTGGATAGCAAGGCATGGAAATCCTCGCCCTCATGGGCGCGTATGTCCGTCAGCTTGAGGGCGAGGAACTGGTCGCGCGTGTAGCCGTAGTGGGCGAGCGCAGCATCGTTGACGGCGAGGAACTGCAGAGTCTCGCGATCGAACACCCACATCGGCAGCGGGTTGGCATCGAACATCAGCCGGAACGAGGCTTCGCGGCGCTTGAAGCCGGTAATGTCGAAACGAATCGAGACGGTGCCGCCGTCGGCCATGCGCCGTTCCTCGATGCGGACCCAGCGGCCGTCCTTGAGCTCCTGTTCCTCCGTGTTGGAAGGCTGCGCCTGACGCGCAAGGCGTTCGGCAATCCACTCCTCGACACGGCCGCTGGCGGCGAGCACGGTTCCACTGGCCGCGCGGTCGCGTAGGAACTCCTCGAAGCTCAGGCCCGGCCGCAGCCCGCAATCCGCAGGGAACATATCGGCATATTTGCGGTTCCACTGGACGTACCGGCCTTCGGCATCGAACAGCACCACCGCATCGGGCAGCGCCTCGAGCACCTCGTTGAGCCTCGCCCGCGCGGCGTGGGCTTCCCGCCGCGCGGCATCCCGCTCGCGGCGAAGGCGGATCGTCGGGATGAAATCCGCCAGGCGCGAAGCGAGCGCGGTCCAGGTGCGGTGAATCGAATGGCCTCCCACGTCTTCACCCCGCTGTGCCGCTCTTTGGCAGAGCTTGTGGCGACGGTAACAAGTAAAGTTTAACCCTTGGTTGTCCGAACTGCGTTCCGCAGCCGGTGTGGCCGGAATTCCACAGGCGTAGCCAGAATTTAACGGAGTTATGCAGGGCAACTGGTTGGAACCGGCATTTTCCGTTATTAAGCGTGATCGGCCCGGGTTTGGTGGGGAGTGGTCGCGCTAATGACGCTGAATTGGCCAGTCACGGTGGCTGTGTTGTCCCTCGGCCTGTGCGCGGCTCCCGCGGCGGCGGGCACGTTCCTGGACGATCTCCAGTCGTCTTCGGGGCTCACGGTCACCGTCGGCGTGGAAGGACACGCGTCCCCCAAATTCGAGGGTTCCGACCGATACGAATTCTATCCGGTTCCGCTGTTCGACCTGCGCCCCGCAGGCACCGCGCCACGCTTCCACGCGCCGCGCGACGGCATCGGCTTCACCGTTTTTCAGTGGCAGGGATGGGATTTCGGTCCGGTTGGGGCTGCGGAATACGAACGCCACATGAAATCGGACCCCATGCTGCGGCTGGACGATACCAAGCTCGCGATCGAGGTCGGCGGATTCGCAGAACATTGGTTTACGGACTGGCTCCGCTACCGGCTTGAGCTGCGCAAGGGCGTTTCCGGTCATCACGGGGTGGTGCTCGATCAGTTCGTCGATTTCCTCAAGCCGCTGTCCGATCAATGGTTGCTGTCGGCCGGCCCGCGTATGCGAATTTCGGATTCGTCGGGCAACGGCCGCTTTTTCAACATCACCACGGATCAGTCGCTCGCGACCGGCCTTCCGGTCTATCACGCCGATGCAGGCATCCGCTCGGTCGGCGCCGGCGTGCAGCTTCTCTATCGTTGGAGTCCCCAGTGGGAGGTCCACACCTTCGTCGAATATGACCGATTGGTCAGCAGTGCCGGCGATTCGCCGCTGGTCACCGCGCGGGGCTCTGCCGATCAGGTGACGATCGGCGCCGGCTTCGCCTATTCGTTCGACATCGGCGGCAAGAAGTAGAAATTTGCAGGCTTGCACGCCGCGCCACGAAGGCGAGTGGAAGATTTCGCGGCGTGATAATGCTCAAACCGCATGGACGGTGCGATCCGAGCTGATCGCCGCGCAGACTTAACCTGTCTCCGAAAGCAGACAGACTTCGGCGCGCTGCACGCGGCCGAGCCTGCGGGACCGGAAAGCGAGAGCTACGACCGGACCTTGTTCGGCAGGCTTCGCCGCGGCAGGGGAGCGCCTTTCGCCGTGGCCAGGGTTCGTGGCAGAGCCGCCGTGGCTAGCCCCGCGGGCGGCTGCATCGCAGCCTCCTGATGCGGCAGGAGCGATCGATAGACCTGCTCGGCGATGCCGACGCCGCCCTTCTGGACCATCGACTTGGCGAGGGCGTCGGTGAGGAACGAGCGCCAGATGCCGATCCCCGTGGTGCCGCCGAACGGGCCGTCGCCGTCGATGTCGGTCATCATGTCCTGGAACATCGAGCTCATGTAATTGGCTTCGAAGTCCTGCGCCGTCGCCCAGGCCTTCGCCTGCCGGGCGGCCTGCTGTGTCGCCGCGCTCGGTTTGGCATAGGCAGCATTGAGCGCGCCGGTGAGGCCGGGAGCGAGGTGCGCGGTCGGCATCACATCACCTCGATGTCGGCCTGGATCGCGCCAGACGCCTTGATCGCCTGGAGGATCGAGATGAGGTCGCGCGGGCCGATGCCGAGCGCGTTGAGCCCGTCGACGAGCTGCTGGAGCGAGACGCCGTCGCGCACCACCGCGAGCTTCCGGCCGTCCTCCTGCACGCCGACCTGGGTGCGCGGCACCGTGCGGGTCTGGCCTTGCGAGAATGGCGCCGGCTGGCTCACCTGCGGCGATTCGGAGATCGTCACCGTCAGGTTGCCCTGCGCCACCGCCACGGTGGAAACGCGCACGTCGCGGCCCATGACGATGATGCCGGAGCGCTCGTCGATGACGATCTTGGCCGGCAGATCGGGCTCGATCTGGAGCTGCTCGATTTCGGTGAGCAGCGCGACCACGTTGCCCTGATAGGCCTGCGGCACCGAAATCTGCACGGTCGCAGGGTCGAGCGGCTCCGCCGCCGGCATGCCGATGAAATCGTTGACGGCGGAGGCAATGCGTTTCGCCGTGGTGAAGTCGGCATTGCGCAGGGCAAGGCGGAGCTGGCCGAGCCGGTTGAGTGCGAACTCGATCTCGCGCTCGATGATGGCGCCGTTGGCGATGCGGCCGTTGGTCGGCACGCCGCGGGTGATCTTGGCGGCTTCGCCCTCGGCCTGGAATCCGCCGATGGCGAGCGAGCCCTGGGCCACCGCATAGACGTTCCCATCCGCCCCGAGCAGCGGCGTCACCAGCAGGGTACCGCCTTGCAGGCTCTTGGCGTCGCCGAGCGCGGACACCGTCACGTCGATGCGCGTGCCCTGGGTGGCGAAGGCGGGCAGGTTGCCGGTCACCATCACCGCCGCGACATTGCCGGTGCGCAGCGTCTGGCCCCGGATGTTGACGCCGAGCCGTTCCAGCATCGCCGTCAGCGATTGCTTGGTGAAAGGCGCGTTGTTGATGGTATCGCCGGTGCCGTTGAGGCCGACCACCAGTCCATAGCCGATGAGCTGGTTCTGCCGGACGCCCTCGACGCTGGCGAGGTCCTTGATGCGTGACGCCGCGCGGGCCGGCGCTCCCACGCCGGCCAGCACGATCAACGCCGCTGCTGCGGCCGCGATGAATGTCAGCGTCCTCACCCTGAACTCCCCAGTAAGGGTGCACCCGACAGCGACTATGCGAGTCCCGTGCCAGTGCGCCCGGTCTCGTAACAGTTTGAAACAGAAGGTATTTCTATCGAAACGACGACGGTTGCGCGGCCCGGGAGGAAGGAAGGGCTTGCCGCTACCGGCAGGAATTGCCGGCTGTTTACGACCCGTTAACCCTGTTTTGTGAGGCTTGCGGCGGCAATAGAATGCCGTCGAGGGTTACGGGGATGCGCATTTACGGCGCCGCGGGCGCGACGACGGCTGTGCCGGCCAAGGCGACCCGGCGCACGGCGGGCGGTGCCTTCTCCGTTCCTGGGGACAGCGAAGAAGCGGCCGCGCCGGCGGCGCCGAGCCCGCTGCGTATGGCGGGCGGCATTGACGCTCTGCTGGCCTTGCAGGGGGTCGAGGACGCAACCGAGCGACGCAAGCGTTCGGTGACCCGGGGCCGTTATGCGCTCAACGTCCTCGAGGAGCTCAAGCTCGGAGTGCTGGCCGGGACCCTTGATCCTGTCACGGTCAACCGGTTACGGGCCGCTGCGGCGGGCCTCAAGGATTCGTCGGGCGACCCTGGACTCGATAGCGTGCTGGCCGAGATCGAGCTTCGCGTCGAGGTCGAGCTGGCCAAAATGGACCCCGTCCAAGCATCTGATTGACATAAATAATTCATCTTCCCGTGCGGCCGCGGCGGTAGCCAAAGCATCTGTTGTCAGCCTATTTCCTGCCCTATATAACGCGCCCCGCAGAGGGCCTTGGCTGTCTGTCGCCGGGGGCTTCGCGTGGGGGGACTGCGTGGGAACGACAATGTCGCCGACGAAGGAATCGAAGGACAAGGCTTACCGTCCGTCGCCAAAAGAGCCGTTCATGAACGAAAGGCAGCGGGAATACTTCCGTCAGAAGCTGCTCAATTGGCGCGAGGACATCCTGAAAGAGGCCAAGGAGACGCTCCAGCATCTCCAGGACGAGAACCAGAACCACCCCGATCTCGCCGATCGCGCCTCCTCCGAGACCGACCGTTCCATCGAGCTGCGTGCCCGGGATCGCCAGCGCAAGCTGATCGCCAAGATCGACGCCGCCCTGCAGCGCATCGAGGATGGCTCCTACGGTTTCTGCGAGGAGACCGGCGAACCGATCTCGCTCAAACGGCTCGAAGCGCGGCCCATTGCCACCCTGTCGATCGAGGCCCAGGAGCGCCACGAACGCCGGGAGCGCGTCTATCGCGACGAGTGAGCAGATAACACAACGGATCGCTGTCGGAGAGGCGGACGCATGGCGTCCGCTTTCTGCTTTTTGCAGGCCGAAAAGAGCGCGGCCCCCAGCGGGGAGAGGCTGGAGGCCGCGTCGTGGCACCGTTCCGTCGGGGGAGACGACGGAACGGCGGGGAGCCCACGAAAATCAGAACGGCAGGATGATGTCGGCGAGCTGCTGGCCGTAGCGGGGCTGCTGGACGTCCATGATCTGGCCGCGGCCGCCGTAGGCGATGCGGGCCTCGGCGATCTTGGTCGAGTCGATGGTATTGTCGCTCTGGATGTCCTCGGGCCGGACGATGCCGGCGATGACGAGTTCGCGGATTTCGTAGTTGACGCGAATCTCCTGCTTGCCCTCGACCACCAGGTTGCCGTTCGGCAGCACCTGGGTCACCACCGCGGCGACATTGGTCTGCAATGCCTCCTGGCGGTTGATGGAGCCCTTGCCGTCCGACGATGAGGTGCCGTCGGCGGTGAGGAGGCGCGTCGGCAGCACGCTGTTGGTGATCGGCAGCTTGCTCTTGCCGAAAAAATTGGTGACGCCGGAATCCTCGGCGTTGTTGCGGCTGCGCTGCGTCTCGTTGGCGAACTGGGCCTTATCGGTGATGTTCACTGTCACCGTCAGCAGGTCACCGACCTGGCGCGCGCGCTGGTCCTTGAAGAAGGCGCGCGAGCCGTTGCGCCATAGCGAGTTCGGATTGTACGAAGCCGGCTGCGGCGTCGGCATCGGCATCTGCACCGGCTTGTAACCCGGCTGCGAGGTCGGGTTGTCGATCGAGGCCAGCGCCGGCTGCTGCCCGATGTTGGCCAGACGGTCGATGGCGGAGCAGCCGCCGAGTGCAGTCCCGGCCAAGAGGAGGCAGGTAACCGGCGCAAGCGATGAGTAACGCGATCTTTTCACCATGATCTTCACTCGTTGCGCGGGCTTGCCGCGGCCGGCGCCAAGCCGGCGGTTGCGATGGGCGTTGCGGATGTCGTGATGGTCACGCGGCCGGGGCCATCGACGATGCCCTGGACCGGACGTTTGGACTGGAGGTTGGAGACGCTGATGATGTCGCCCACCGCCCCGTTATCGAGCGCCTTGCCGCGCACCGTCAGCATGATGCCCGGCACCTCATAGACGAGCGTGACGAAATCGTCGCGTTTGACCACGTCGGGTCTGGTGAGATCGGTGCGCTTGAGGGGCACGCCGGCGCGCAGCGATTGCCGCGCCGAGAGGCCGGCGGCCTCCGCCAGCGTCTTGACCGCGTCGCCGCCGACCTCGTGCTTCGGCCGCTTCTCGAGCGTCAGATCCGATGACTTGATGATCTCGCCGACGTTGACCGGCCTGTTGAGCGTTACCGCCGGCACCATCTCGACCAGCGTGCCGGTGTAGCGCATGTAGGCTTCGGCCGCTCCCCGCATGCGCAAGGTGATGTCGAAGCGCGTGGTGCGCGGGTCGTAGGCGGCGCTCACCAGGTCGAGATCGTCCTGTGGTTCGACATAGAGCGTGCGGGGCTCCCGGTCGAACGTCACCGCAAAGCGATCGGGGTCGCCGAGGCCGTAGCGGCCGGCATAGGCACGCATGATGCGCTGCTCGATGTCGTCGCGGGTGATGACGCGGCTCGCCCGTGTAACCTCGATGTTTTTGACGCCGGCGGTATCGACCAGCACGACATCGTGCGCGCGCAATACTTCGAGCACCTCCGCGGCGCTCACGGAGCCAGTGGTGCCAAGGTCCGGCGCGCGGTAGGCCGCCACATCGGCAAGGCTCCCGGCGTTCTCGACGAGGTCGCCGATGCGCACCACATCTCCGGTGACGGTGACGGCGGAGCGCAGCCGCGGCGGATCGGCTTTTTGCGCGAGGGCCGGCGATGCAGCGGCGAAGACGACGAGGAGGGCGGTCAGGAGCCTTGTCATCGCCGCCTCACTTCATCATGCCGGTGGTGGTCTGCAGCATTTCGTCGGCCGCCGAGACCACCTTGGAGTTCATCTCGTAGGCGCGTTGCGCGGTGATGAGCGAGGAAATCTCGGTGACCGCCTCGACGTTGGACTGTTCGAGATTGTCTTGCTGCAGGTCGCCCATGCCGTCGATCGCCGGCAGCCCGTCGATCGGCTGGCCGGAGGCCGGCGTCTCAACGAACAGGTTATCGCCGATCGGCTGCAGGCCGGCCTGATTGACGAAGCGCGTCAGCACCAATTGGCCCAGCACCTGGGGCGTAGGGTTGCCGGGGATCGTCACCGACACCTGGCCCTGCGGGTTGATGGTGATGGACTGGGCGTTCTGCGGCACGGTTATGCCGGGCTGGACCAGGTTGCCGCCGGCCGTGGTGATGCGGCCCTGCGCATCCATCTCGAACGAGCCGTCGCGCGTGTAGGAGAAGGAGCCGTCCGGCATCAGGATCTTGAAGAAGCCGTCGCCGCGGATCGCCACGTCGAAGTCCCGGCCGGTCGGCAGCAGCGTGCCCTGGGTCATCACTCGCGGCGTGCCGACGGTCTTGACGCCGGAGCCGAGGTCGACGCCGACGGGAAGCATGTTGCCCTGGTCGGTGGTCTGCGTGCCGATGCGCCGCACATGCTCATAGAGCAGGTCCTGGAACTCGGCGCGCTGGCGCTTGTAGCCCGTGGTCTGCATGTTGGCGATATTGTTGGAGATGACCTGGACGTTGAGTTCCTGGGCCATCATGCCGGTGGCGGCGGTGTAGAGAGCGCGCATGGCGTGTTGTCCTTAATCGCCGGTCAGGTCGGGACTTCGGCGAGCTGCGAGATGGCGTTCTTGCGCATGTCGTTGGTCTGCTGGAGCAGTGCCGAGACCTGCGCGTAGGAGCGGGTGATGTCGATGAGCCGCGTCATCTCCAGGACGCTGTTGACGTTGGATTTCTCGACCGCCATCTGCTGGAGCTTGGCGTTGGTTGCGGGCTCGGGATCGACCCCGTTGGGCGCGCGGAAGTTGCTGGCGCCTTCCTTGATGAGGTTTTGCGCGCGTGCGAAACGCACCAGCCGCAGCTTGCCGCGCCGCGCTTCGACGTTGGTGACGTTGCCTTCGTTGACGCTGACGAAGCCGTCCGGCGTGATCGCGACGTTGTGGTCGGTCTGCTGGAAGGTGATCGGGCCGTTATCCCCGAGCACGGGCATGCCGTCGGCGGTGACCAGCTGGCCGGCGCCGTTGACCTGGAACGCGCCGTTGCGGGTATAGCGTTCGCCGTTCGGCGTCTGCACGACGAAATAGCCGTCACCGTCGATGGCGACGTCCAGCGGGTTGCCGGTATGCTGGACCGGCCCCTGGGTGAAGTCGTGCCAGATGCCGCGGTCGTTGGTGAAGTGGACCGCGCTGTCGGCACGCGAGGTGCCGTCATCCTGCGCCGTTGGGGCGATGAATTCCTCGAACAGCGCACCGTCCGACTTGTAGCCGGTGGTGTTCATGTTCGCGACGTTGTTGGCAATGACCTCGAGCTGGCGCGACAGCGCCATCTGCCGCGACAGCCCGACGAGAAGCGCGTTCTCCACCGGCAACTCCCCTGGTTCGGACCGACCTCAAGAACCGGCCCCAGCTTTCACGGCTCTCCCAAGCCGCGCTCCCGCCCGAGTGCTGTGCAGAGGACGTGCCAGAAAGGAAACGTTAGGCTTATCAAGGAGTTAATTAAAGCCAAGCCCTTGAAAGGCCGGCAACTTCCGCCGCGTCTGCCGGTTCGGACCCGGCAAAAATTTCCGCCCTGTGGTACCGCTGAAATGTTTCGTTAACCATTCCGTCGCTAGCTTGGGTTCCACAGGGCGTGTCGCTGCGAAGACGCGACGGGGATTATTTATGGCATCGAATCCGAAGTCGGCTTCCGAAGAGGTCGCCGACACCGAGTCCGCTCCCGCCAAGAAGAAATTACCGCTCAAGCTGATTGCCGCGGCGGCTGCGGGCGTGATCGTGCTCGGGGGCGGCGGGCTGTTTGGTTACACGATGCTGTTCGGCCACGGCAAGCAGGCGCAGGCCGCCACCGAGCCGGTGAAGCCCGCGGCCTTCGTCGATCTGCCCGAGTTCCTCGTGAATCTCTCCAATGCGGGCAGCGACCGCACCCAATATCTGCGGGTCAAGATGACCCTGGAACTGCCCGACGCGCAGCTGATGCAGCAAATCCAGCCGCTGATGCCGCGCATCACCGACACCTTCCAGACCTATCTGCGCGAGCTGCGTCCTGCCGACCTCGATGGCTCCGCGGGTCTTTACCGGCTCAAGGAGGAGCTGACGCGTCGCGTCAACGCCACCATCGCGCCGAACCGGGTGAACGCCGTGCTGTTCAAGGAAATCGTGATCCAGTGATCCGATAGCGCCATGGCGGACGATCCTCGAACCGATCCTCAGGCTGCCGCGGTGACGGTCGCCGATGCCGTCAATGCGGTGGACCAGGAGACCGCGGCGCAATGGGCGGCGCTGGTCGAAAGCAGCAGTCACGCTTCGTCCGGCAAGGGCGGCGCCGAACGCCTCCTCAACCAGGAAGAGATCGACAGCCTGCTCGGCTTCAGCGCCGCCGAGGTGTCGGCGAGCGACAAGTCGGGCGTGCGCGCCATCATCGATTCGGCGCTCGTCTCCTACGAGCGCCTGCCGATGCTGGAGATCGTCTTCGACCGGTTGATCCGGCTGATGACGTCGAGCCTGCGCAATTTCACCTCCGACAACGTCGAAGTCTCCCTCGATCGCATCACTTCGGTCCGCTTCGGCGACTACATCAACTCGATCCCTCTGCCGTCGCTGCTCGCGGTGTTCAAGGCCGAGGAGTGGGACAATTACGGTCTGCTGACGCTCGACTCCAATCTTATCTATTCGATCATCGACGTGCTGCTCGGCGGCCGGCGGGGCAGCTCGTCGGCCTACGTCGAGGGCCGGCCCTACACCACCATCGAAACCCATATGATCCGCCAGCTCATCGACGTGGTGCTGGTCGATGCCGAGCAGGCGTTCAAGCCGTTGTCGCCGGTCAAGTTCAACCTCGACCGGCTGGAGACCAATCCGCGATTTGCGGCTATCTCGCGTCCCGCCAACGCCGCGTTCCTGGTGCGGCTGCGCATCGACATGGAGGATCGCGGCGGCACGATCGAGATGCTGCTGCCCTACGCCACCATCGAGCCGATCCGCGACGTGCTGATGCAGATGTTCGTCGGCGAGAAATTCGGCCGCGACGCCATCTGGGAAGGCCACCTCGCGACCGAAATCGCGCAGGCCGAAGTCTTCGTCGATGCCGTTCTCTATGAATCGCGAATCCCGCTGCGCAAGCTCCTCAGCCTCGATGTCGGCGATACGCTGCCGCTCGAGCTCAAGCCGGACGCGATGGTCGAGGTGCGTTGCGGCGATGTGACGCTCACGGAAGGGCGCATCGGCAGGGTCGGCGATCGCGTGGCGGTGCGGGTCGCCCGGCCGTTGCGCAAGCCCAAGACCACGTTCGCAATGTTCGAGATGTCGGGGGAGAAGTCGGCAATGGAGATCTCATGAGCCACAGCATCGGATTGATGATCGAAAGTCTGGTCGCCGTCCTGCTGGCGGTGACAATCGGCTACTGCATGCTCCTCAACAGGCGTCTGCGCCGGCTGCGCGCCGACGAGCTGTCGCTGAAAGCCACCATCTCGGAGCTCATCACGGCGACCGAGATTGCCGAGCGCGCCGTCGGCGGGCTCAAGCTCGCGGTCCGCGAATGCGACCAGGACCTTGGCGAGCGGCTCAAGGCGGCGGAACGGTTCTCGGCCGACATCGCCCGCCAGATCGCCGCCGGCGAGGACATCCTGGGCCGGTTGCGCCGGATCGCCCTGGCGACGCGCCCGGCGGCCGCTTCGGAGGAGGCGCCCGATGCCAAGGCCACGCTGGCCGCGGCCCAGGCGTTCGCCGAACGCAGCCGCGCGCTCGCAAGCCGGGCCGCGTGACATGAAGCGGCTGATCCGCGAGTTGCGGATCGTCCCCGTCGTCATCATGGCGGCGAGTTGCCTCCTGGCGCTCAAGCTGATCGGCCTCGGCCTCGACGGCGGCTACATCCTGTCGGAACCGTCCGCCGGCACGGCCTCGGAGCCCGTGGCCGTGCAGACCGTCGCGGCCGCCTCCTCGCCGGAGAAGTCGGACAAGCTGGCGGACCGGCCGTCGTGGGCGCAGGAGATGTTCGGCTACCCGGAAACGACCGGCTCGGTGCCGGATAAAAAGGCCGGGGACAAGGACAGGCCGCCCGCGTCGAACCCCAAGCCGGTCCCGATCAATCCGCCCAAGGACGGCATCGACGGAACTCTGGTGCCCATCAACGGGCCGCCACAGCCGCCTCCGGGCGAACAGGCCGTGCTGCAGCACCTGCAGGAACGCCGGCAGGAGCTCGATGCCCGCGCCCGCGAGCTCGACATCCGCGAAAGCCTGCTTCAGGCCGCGGAGAAGCGCCTCGAAACACGGGCGGCAGAGGTGAAGGATACGGAGGCCCGCATTGCCAACACCGTCCAGCAGGACGGCGCAGCCGCCAATACCAAGCTCAAGAGCATCGCCGTCATGTACGAGAACATGAAGGCGAAGGACGCCGCCAAGGTGTTCGACCGGCTTGACCTCAAGATTCTGCTCGACATCGCCTCGCTGATCGACGCGCGCCGGCTCGCCGACATCGTGGCGCAGATGCAGCCGGAGAACGCCGAACGGCTCACCGTCGCGCTTGCGAACCGCGCCAACGGCAAGGCTCCCGGCTTCGATCTGCCTAAGATAGAGGGCCGGCCAAACAATCCTTAAATATCCCTGGATGCGCCCTTCCCCACGGCTAACGCCTCGTTAAACGCAACCCCTTAGGGTGACCGGCGGGCGCCTGTGTCCGCGCCCGCGTGAGGGCGTTGCGTTGCGTAAGGGCGGCCGGTCGATCGCTGTCTCGATCTGTCTTGCGCTGCTGGCGGGAATGCCGGCGGCGCCGCGCGCCGTCCTGGCGCAGGACACGGCCAATGCCGTCCGCACCGATACCTCGATCACTACCGCGGACGGCTATGCCCGTATCGTGTTCCATTTCGACCGCATCGTCGATGCAGACGTGCGGCTGTCCGGCTCCGTGCTGGTGGTCGCGTTCAGGAGTCAGGTCAACATCGATGTCAACCGGCTCGCCGCCGGCAACGATTACGTCGGCGCGGCGCGTGTCGATCCTGACGGAAGGGGCGTGCGTCTGGCGTTGGCGCAGAAGGTGCGCGTCAACTCGATGGCGGCCGGCGAGCGGCTGTTCGTCGATCTCCTACCGGACTCGTGGACTGGTCCGCCGCCACCGCTTCCCCAGGAGGTCGTAGAAGATCTCGCCCGCCGCGCCCGCGCCGCCGCCCGCGAGGCCGAGGCGCGCAACCGGCCGCCCCAGCCGACGATGAGCCGGGTGCGCGTGTCCCGGCAGCCGACGTTCACCCGCTACGTCTTCGAATTGCCCGAGTTCATCCCGGTCAATTCGGAGCGGGGGGCCGACAGCCTCAAGCTGACCTTCGATGCGCCGCTGCGTTTCGATCTCACAGATGCGAGGACCATGCAGCCGCCCATGGTGCGCTCGATCAATGCGGCCAGCGCGGCCACCACCACGTCGGTCACACTGGCCCTGGTCGGCAACGTCGATATCCGCACCTTCCGCGAAGATAACAACTACGTCCTGGACGTGGTGGCGACGGACCTGTCGAGCCGGAACGACGACGCAGTGCTGCCGGCTCTTGCCAAAGCCCCCCAGACGATTCCGGCCCAATCGGTTTCGGTGGAACCGATCCGCGCGGAAACCGCGCCGGTGCCTGCTGCGCCGCCGTCCGTTCCGGCGGCGCCATCGAAACCTCCGGTCCCCCCAGGACCGGCCGCTGCCGTTCCCGACAAAGCGTCGCCGGTGGCCGCAGCGGCTGTACCGGCTCCGGCCGGCCCGGCCGCCGTGCCGCTCGCCGATAACAGGTCTTCGCCTGTGGCTGTCGCGCCGCCTCGGCCGCCAGAGGCTGCCGCGGGCTACGCCAACGCCGCGCCGTCTGCCGATCCCAACCGCGTCGCGGCCACGCTGGAGCGCCAGGGCGACACTCTCCGGCTGATCCTGCCGTTCCCGGCGCCGACGCCCGCCGCGGCCTTCATGCGCGCGGACACGGTATGGCTCCTGTTCGACACCGCGACGCCGATCGACCTCGCCGCGGTGAAGGACACCGGCATCCGGGAAGCCAGCGCGACCACCGCGGACAACGCCCAACTCGTTGGCATCAAGCTCGACCGGCCGCGGCTCGTCAGCCTTGCGCTCGACGGTGCAACCTGGACCGTGCACATCGCCGACACCGTGATCGTGCCGCCGCAGCCGCTGGTCGTGACGCGGAACGCCGCGAACCAGCGCCGCGCCAGCGCCCAGGTGCCGTTCGAGAACCCGCAGCGGGTCCACCGCATCCGCGACCCGGAGGTCGGCGACACGGTCGTCGTCGTCACCGGTCTTGGCCCGCCGCGCGGCATTCCCAAGACCCAGGAGTTTGTGGATTTCCGCACCTTCGCGTCGATGCAGGGCGTGGCGATCCAGATGTTGGCGGACGATGTTCGTGTCGAACTGGCCACCGACCGCGTCGTCATCGGCCGCCCCAATGGGCTGACAATGACGTCTGCGAGCGTCAGCGGCCTGCGCGGGGTTTCGGCGCGCGCCTCGCTGTTCGATCCACAACAATGGGGTTTCGACCGGCAGGCCGATTTCATCAAGCGCGAGAACAGTCTCATCACGGCCGCGGCGCTGGCGCCGGAAGCGCGGCGCTACGACGCGCGGATGGAATTGGCGCGGTTCTATTTTGCGCGCGACATGTATGCGGAAGCCAAGGGCGTGCTGGACGTGGCGATCGCCGACGAGAAGCCGGGCCCGGAAGTCACCGCCGCCCTGGTGATGCGCGGGCTTGCCAACATCTTGATGGATCACGTCAGCGATGGGCTCAAGGATCTCAGCGCGCCGAGCGTCGGCGTGCAGAACGACGCGCCGCTGTGGCGCGCCATGGCGAGCGCGCGGCTCGGCAACTGGCCTGATGCAAACGAAAGCTTTCGCAAGGTCGATATGGCGATTGGTGCGCTGCCGCTCGAATTGCAACGGGCGGCGCTCAAGGACGGCATACGCGCTGCTCTTGCCGTCAAGGATTTCGGCGCAGCGTCCGGTCGCCTCGACACGCTGGAAGCGCTCGGCGTGCCGCCGGACGAGGAGGCGGCCATCGCGGTGCTGACCGGCCGGTTGCAGGAGGGGATCAATCACGGCGTCGAGGCTCTCGCGGCCTACCGTGTGGCCGCCAATTCGCTCGACCGCGCGGCGGCCGCCGAGGGCAAGCTGCACGAAGTGTCCCTGCGCTACCGTCTTGGCGACCTCAAGCGTCCCGAAGTCATCAGCGAGCTCGAAGCCTTGACGACGGCGTGGCGCGGGGACGAGACCGAAGCGGAGGCGCTGCAGATCCTTGCGCAGCTGTACACCGCGGAGAACCGCTATCGCGATGCCTTCACCGTCATGCGCACCGCGGTTCGCGTGCATCCGGACTTGCCGATCACACGCGCGATCCAGGACGAGGCTGCCGCGACTTTCGACAGCCTGTTCCTCGGCGGCAAGGGCGACGGCATGCCAGCCATCGAAGCGCTGGGCTTGTTCTACGATTTCCGGGAGCTGACGCCGATCGGCCGGCGCGGCGACGAGATGATCCGCCGGCTCGCGGACCGGCTGGTATCGGTCGATCTCTTGGCCCAGGCCGCGGAACTGCTGCAGCATCAGGTCGATCATCGCCTCGAAGGCGCGGCGCGCGCCCAGGTGGCGACGCGGCTCGCCGCGATCTATCTCCTCAACCGCCAGCCGGACCGCGCGCTACGCACGCTCAAATCGACACGCACCGGCGACCTTTCCTCGGAAGTCCGTAACCAGCGGCTGCTGCTCGAAGCGCGCGCCTTGTCGGACATCGGTCGCCCGAACCTCGCGCTCGAGGTGATCGAGAATGTGCCGGGCTCCGAAGCCATCCGCATGCGTGCCGATGTGCTGTGGACGGCGAAGCGTTATGGCGAGGCTGCCGAGCAGATCGAGCTTCTCTACAACGATCGCTGGCACGACTGGCGGCCGTTCGACGACACCGAGCGCCGGGACATCCTGCGCGGCGCGATCGGCTACAATCTCGCAGGCGATACCCTGGGGCTCAGCCGGTTTCGCGAGAAATTCTCGCCGGGCATGATGCAGAGCGTGGACCGGCGCGCGTTCGAGGCGGTGTCGGCGCCCCAGGCCAAGCGCGAAGATTTCGAGCAGGTGGTGCGGATGATTTCCGCCGTCGATCCGCTCGACAGGTTCCTGCGCGATTTGCGTCCCGGCGCCGCCACGACTCCGGCGCCGACCGCGGACGCCGACATGCCGCCCGCAACGCATGTGACCCGCCAGCGCGCCGACATGACCCCGACCGGCACCGTCAATGCCGTGGAGTAAGCATCGTTCTCTTCTGTCGGGCTCTTCTGTCGGGCAAACGTCAGGCCGCGATGCCGGGATCGACGGTTGCGCGCCGCGAAGCTGATCGTGCCGCCGCCAGCGGCAGCGCGAGCAGGCGCGGAACGACGCCTTTGGCCAGGCGAATGGCCCGCCACTTGAGATCGTCGTTGACCGCGACGGCACGGGTGTAGAACGCGTGGGTGCGCGACCGCGCATCGCGCGCGGTCTTGACCGGGTCGTCATAGAACGAGCGGATCTTGGCCGCCGGTATTCCTTCGGTCGCGAACCAGTGCGGCAAATGATGATTGCATAGGCGCTCGACATCGACCAGCAGCTTGTCGCAGCCGGTCCCCGCCGCGGGACAGCTATTGCCGAACGCATCGCCGACCAGGACGACGCCGGGCTGCACCGCGTTTGAAACCTCATAGAGGCCGATCGGGCGCACCTGGATCGGACCGGCGATCTCGTAGTCGCCGATGACGTTCTGCAGGTTCGGCATCAGGCCGGTCAGCGCCGCGCGCGGATGCCTCTGAAGCTGCTTCAGCCATGGATCGTGAACGCCGCGGTAGACAAACAGGTTGGCGCGCATGGTGGAGCCGATCGGGAACAGCGACAGATAGGCCATGCGCGCTGCCGTCGATTCCGCGTGATAGGTCAGTGCCGGAACGCTGAAACGTCCGTTTGCAGCCGGCACGACGTCGAAGCCGAGGCTGACTGAATGCACCGGACTGTATTCGGTTTGCGTCATGCCGAGCGCGCGTCGCAGCCTTACGTTTCCGCCGGTGGCGAGAACGACGAGACGAGCGGAAAAGCTGCGACCGTCGGTCAACCTCAGCACCTGGCGGTGCGGTCCATTTTCGATCGCTGCTATGTTGCCTTCGACCAGCGGGACGCGCGGCGAGGCCAGGTCGCGAAGCCGCATCACCAATTGCCGATGATGGATGCCGTAAAGGCAACTGTCGCGGCGCTCGACGATTCTGCCGCGACGTGCGATCCACAGCCCGTTGGACGCGGTCATGACCGCCCGTGTCTGGTCAAGTAGTCCGGCCGCAGCGAGAAGATCGAGCTGCCCCTGGGTCAACGCCTCGCAGCGGAAATCCGCAGGATAATCGCGGTGAGGGTCGATCAGGCAGGCCGTCAGCCCGCTGCGACCGATCATGGCGGCGGCTGCCGAGCCGGCGAGCCCTCCGCCGACGACGGCAACGTCGTATTCAGTGTCTCGCATAAACTGCGCCGTAACCCGCGGTCGCCCCGCCCAATTCAGAAATATTCCCTCGGACCCCGAAAAAACCAGCGAAAGAGCTGCGAATTGTCGGGACAGCGTTAACGGGTTTTGAATCCGCTGGCGCGCGGGCGGGACTGCATCGAGCAACTGTAGGACCATCGCAAGTTTGGTTGCGGCGTCGTGCGGCTTAGCCGAACACCGCGACGCTGCGCGAGCCGGTCCGCACCGCTTGGCCCACGGCTGCCATCTACTGTTATCTACTGCCCATAGCTTTGCACCAGGCTGCCCGCCACCAGGCTCCAGCCGTCCACCAGCACGAAGAAAATCAGCTTGAAGGGCAGCGACACCACGACCGGCGGCAGCATCATCATGCCCATCGACATCAGGATCGAAGCGATCACCATGTCGATGATGAGAAACGGCAGGAACAGCAGGAATCCGATCTCGAAGGCACGCTTCAATTCCGAAATCATGAACGCCGGCACCAGGATGCGTAGGGGAACGTCATCGGCGGTGGCAGGTTTGGGCTGACGCGACAGGTCGATGAAGAGCTGCAGGTCCTTATCGCGCACGTTCTTGATCATGAAATCGTGGAACGGCCCCGAGGCGCGGTCGAACGCCTGCTCCAATGTGATCTCGTTGTTCATCAGCGGCCGGACGCCGATGTCATAGGCGCGCTGGAACGCCGGCCCCATCACGAATGCGGTCAGGAACAACGCGAGCGAGACGAGCACGGAGTTCGGCGGCGCTGTCGCGGTGCCGAGCGCGGTGCGCAACAGCGACAGCACCACGACGATGCGGGTGAAGCACGTCACCATGACGAGAATCGACGGCGCGAGCGACAGCACCGTAAGCAGCGCGATGAGTTGCAGCACGCGCTCGGTCAGGCCGGTGCCCTGGCCGAAGTTGATGCTGATATCTTGGGCAGCCGCCGGGGCGATGCCGAGGACCAGGACTACTGCGGCCGCTACCGTCGCGAGACGAACGCGGCGGCCGATGCCGCCGCGCCTCACGAACTCCCGCTGTGACGGCCGCCGAGGAGGTTGGCCATCTCGCGTTGCAAGGCATCGGCATCGACGGACGGGGCGGCGGGAGGCGTAGGCCGGGGCGCAGGGGATGCGGGCGCCGCCTGGGCCGGCTGAGGCCGCGAAGGCTGGACCGGGACGGGCGTGGGCCGGGCGGGCGCTGCCGGACGCGCCGGCGGTGCGGCTCCAGGCGCGGCAGGAGCGGGAGGCGGCCGCCGCAGCGCGGCTTCGAGGCGGCTGGCCATATCGGCGAGCTTCTGCTCCTCCTTCGCCGCGGCTGCAGCAGGACGCGGCGTGGGCTCCTGCTTAACAGCCTCGACAGCCGGCGATTTCTCAGTCGGCGCAGGCGAAGGTGTCGTAACCGGCGGCGGCGCCGAAGCCTCGATTTCCGCGGCGAACTCCGCCAACGTCTCCAGGATCGGCTCGTCGGCCTTGTTCGGGGCAGGCCCCTTGGCCGGAGCCTCGTGCGCGGACGGGGCAGATGCTGCCGCCTGGGCCGGCACGACGGGGGCGGCGGGGGGCACCGGCCGGGGAGTTGAGACCTGCGGCGCCGG
>Ga0182749_1001268_pt1 | contig 20281 bp, 17 predicted proteins | sample eDN3rd37CKraftMG_FD_128875 | JGI IMG/M metagenome (GOLD analysis project Ga0182749, IMG submission 128875) | Enriched Miracle-Growth compost microbial communities from Emeryville, California, USA - eDNA 3rd pass 37_C Kraft MG (version 2) (version 2) ...
AGCGCCTTCTCGAGCTGCGCCTGCTGACGCGCCCTGTCGTTCTGGGCGGCGATCTGCGCGTAGAAGCTCGACGCGCTGGTCACGTTGTTGGCGGTGATCGTCGCGAAATTGTTGGAGAAGGCCGAGGCCTGGCCGAGGAACGAGCCGATGCTGCCGTTGTTGGACCCGGCGTTCTGCAGCGCGCCGAGAATGCCACCCTGGTTGGTGGAATTCCGGATGGAGGTGAACGCGTCTGCGAGCCAGTTGCTCGCGCCTGGGGCAAGGATACTCATGAGGTCACGATACTGGGCCGCCCGACTCTGGCGCCGGCAAGATTAGACGGCCATCCTTAACGAATGGTGGCGCCTTTGCGGCCGTCGCGGCCGCCGCCCCGCGCAAATGCCGAGAAAACGGCGATTTCGCCCCGCCGCGATTTGCAATTCGAGTCAAAGACCGGCGGGACCCGCAAGGGTACACGCGGTATTAACCATTCGCCTTAAGCGGGTGTTTGCAGGCCTATGCGATGAAAGACGCCGATCCGACGGATCGAAATGAAACGCCAGTACGGCACATAGACCAGAAAGGTACCTGCAATGTCGACTATCGTTCTCTCGGCGGGCGTGCGTTCGAACCTGCTTCAGCTGCAGCAGACTTCGGACCTGATCACGTCCACCCAGACCAAGCTTGCCACCGGCAAGCGCGTTAACTCGGCTCTCGACAACCCGAACAACTACTTCACGGCGCAGGGCCTCGACAACCGCGCGAGCGACCTGAGCAACCTGCTCGACTCGATGTCGACCGCCATCAACACCATCCAGGCGGCCAACAACGGCATCACCGCGATCACCAAGCTGGTGCAGTCGGCGCAGTCGCTGGTCAGCCAGGCGCAGCAGACCTCGGACACCGCGGTCCGCGCGAGCCTCGCCTCGCAGTTCGACTCGATCCGCACTCAGATCGACAAGCTGGCGGCCGACTCGGGCTTCAACGGCATCAACCTGCTCAACGGCAACGACCTGACCGTGACCATGAACGAGTCGGGCTCCTCGAGCGTCACCGTGAAGGGCGTCACCGACACGACCAACGGCACGGCCATCACGATCAACGGCGCGACCAACAACTGGGCCGCCGGCACCGACATCAGCGCCGCCTCGACCCAGCTGACGTCGGCCCTGACCGCCCTGCGTTCGCAGGCGCAGACCCTCGGCGCCAGCCTCTCGACCGTGCAGATCCGCCAGGACTTCACCAAGGCGACGATCAACACGCTGCAGTCGGGTTCGGACGCGCTCACGCTCGCCGACTCCAACCAGGAAGGCGCCAACCTGCTCGCCTTGCAGACCCGCCAGCAGCTGTCCACGACGGCTCTGTCGCTCGCCTCGCAGGCCGACCAGAACGTGCTGCGCCTCTTCCAGTAAGCGTAGTCGAGCAAACCGGATCGGGGAAACGGCGGCCTTCGGGCCGCCGTTTTCATTTGCGGAGCCGGCCCCGCGCGCCACGGCCAATTCCGTCCGCCACCCGTTAAACGGCTGTTAACCTTAATAATTCATTGTCGCCACGGCAGGCGCTCCGCGCCCGACAGACAAGGGATTGCCATGAGCGACATCGTTCTTTCCGCCGGCGTTCGGTCGAACCTGCTGCAGTTGCAGCAGACCTCCGACCTGATCACGCAGACGCAGAACCGTCTCGCCACCGGGCGGCGCGTCAACTCGGCGCTCGACAATCCGATCAACTATTTCACGGCGCAGAACCTCTCGAGCCGCGCCAACGACCTCAACGCCCTGCTCGACTCGATGTCGACCGCCATCAACACGATCCAGGCGGCCAACAACGGCATCACCGCGATCACCAAGCTGGTGCAGTCGGCCCAGTCGATCGTGACGCAGGCGCAGCAGACGAGCGACACCGCGATCCGCGCCACGCTGGCCTCGCAGTTCGACTCGATCCGCACCCAGATCGACCAGTTGGCGCAGGACTCCGGCATCAACGGCATCAACCTGCTCAACGGCAACAACCTGACCGTGACCATGAACGAGTCGGGCAGCTCGACCGTCGTCATCAACGGCGTCGACGACCTGAGCAACGGCGCGCTGGCGATCAATGCCTCGACCAACAACTGGTCCGGCAGCGCCGATCTCACCGCGGCGGCCACGCAGCTCACCGCGGCGCTGACCACGCTGCGCTCGCAGTCGCAGGCCTTGAGCTCGAACCTGCAGACCGTGCAGGTGCGCCAGGACTTCACCAAGTCGATGATCAACACGCTGCAGACCGGCGCCGACAACCTGACCCTGGCGGACTCGAACGAAGAGGGCGCCAACCTGCTGGCGCTGCAGACGCGCCAGCAGCTCTCGACCACGGCCCTGTCGCTTGCGGCGCAGGCCGACCAGAACGTACTGCGGCTGTTCCAGTAAGCCGCAGCGCAGGACGCGTCCGGCACGGCGCGGGAGACGGACCAGGATGGGCCTCAAGGTCGAACTCAAGCCGGGTGAACGCCTGATCCTCGGCGAATGCCTGATCACCAACGGCGACCAGCGCACGCGCCTCTTGATCGAGGGCGAGGCGCCGATCCTGCGCGAGAAGGAGATCATGACTCCGGAGCACGCCGACACGCCGGCGAAGCGGATCTATCTCGCGCTCCAGATCATGTACACCTCGCGCGATCCGCGCGCCCACCACGACACCTATTTCACATTGACTCGCGAACTGGTGGAAGCGGTGCCGAGCGCCTGGCCCTATGTCGAGGCGATCGGTAATCACATCATAACCGGCTCCATGTACAAGGCGTTGAAATCGGCAAAGGCGCTCATCGCCTACGAGAAGGAACTGCTCGACCATGCATCACGCAGCCAGGGCATACGGCGCGGTCGCGAAGCAAACCGCGAACCCGCGTGAGCTCGAAGCCGACCTGCTGCTCGACGCCGCGGCACGGCTGCAGGCGATCCGCGACGGCTGGGAGAAGCGCCGGGCGGAGCTCGAGGCTGCGCTGACCAATAACCGCAAGCTGTGGTCGATCTTTCTGACCTCGGCCACCAGTGCCAACAATCCGCTGCCCGCAGCCGTGCGCCAGAACGTCGCCAATCTCGGCATCTTCGTCTTCAACGAGACGCTGGCGATCCAGGCCAATCCGCGCCCCGAAGCGTTGGCGCCGCTGATCAACATCAACCGCGAGCTCGCCGCCGGCCTGCTCGGCCGCTGAACGGCGCGCGCGATCAAACGTCGGGAGCCGCGGCATCGCCGCGGCTCTTTCGATTCCGGCGCAGAGACTATCTCAGGTAATTGACCAGACTGATCTGGTACAGCATCGCCGTCGTCTGCATCGACGCCTGCATGCGCGTCTGCAGCGTCAGGAGCGAGGCGCCGACCTGCTCGTTGCTGACCCCGGTGATGTTCTGCAGCATGCCGGTGAGCGTCGCGCTCGTCTGCTGATGCCGGTCCTTCACCGCCGCCATCGAGCTCTGCGCGCCGGCAAGCTCCGCCTGGATGTCCTGCACGGTCTGCTGGCCCGGCGCGCCGCTCAGCCCCGCGCCGATGCGCTGGCCGAGCGCCGAGGAGAAGTTCGCCGCGTTCGGATCGGTCGACGACATGGTGACGGCGGCGAGGGTGGCCACGTTCTGCACCAATGTACGGATGCCGGCCTCGTTCGCGCGCGTGCCATAGGCGACGACGAGCGACGGATCGATGCGCGTCGTCGCGGTCGCGCGCGCCGCGCCGGTGCCGGCTTCGCCGGTGTACCAGATGACGGTGTTCGACGTGGTGCCGGCGGTCATCGCCGTCGCCGTGTCGAACGGCGGCCCGGCCACGCGCTGCGGCGGGTTGTTGAGGTCGGCGCTGAAGAAGTCGTTCGAGGCGAGCGTGGCGGACGCAGCCTTGAGCGAGGAGCCGGCGAGGTTGCCGAGCGCCGTCGTCAGCGCTCCCTGCAGGTTCGAGGCCGTCGCCGCCGCCGTCGCGCCGATGGTGAACTGGTTGGCGCCGGGCGGCGATTGCGTCGTCGCGGTCAGGGTCAAGTTCTCGCTTGTGCCGTCCGGCAGGTCCACCCTGAGCGTCAGCGTGTCGCCCTCGTTGGGCATACCGCCGCTCAAGTCGACCGACAGGCTCGCAGGCGAGCCGGACGGGCCGCTCACCGTGGCGTTGGTCAAATTGGAGGAGACCGAGGCGAGCCTGAAGCCGAACGGCGACACGGCGTCCTCGGCGACCGAAACCGAGGTCGACGTCGGCGCGCTGACCGTCAGCCGGCCGAGGCCGTTGGCGCCGAGATCGGCCTGCGCGCGCTCGTCGATCAACTGCTTCAAGCCCGCGCGGGCGCCCTCGCCATTGATGATGTGCTCGTAGGTCTCGACCGAGGGCTGGTCGGTGGCGCTGCCGGAGAACACGTAACGCCCGCCGGCCTGGCTGTTGAGCAGCCCGAGCAGTTGCTGCAGCGAGGACTGCGCGTTGATCTGCGCGGTCGCCGCATTGCCGCCGGTGGTGCCGCCCTGCACCACCTGGGCCTTGATGGTGTTGCCGATGCCGACCATGCCGCCGAGCGCGGCCTGCGCGAGCTGCACGCGCGTATTGACCATGTCGATGCCGTTGTCGAACGCGGCGATCGCCGAGAGTTGCGCGTTGAGGCTGACCGACAGGCCGCGGCCGGAGCCGAGCCCGGCATAGTTTGACGATTTCTGCCCGGTGCTGAGCTGGCGCTGCAGATCGTCGAACTGCGCGCGCATGTCGATCAGCGACTGGACGAGGGCGTTCGGCGTGGATGAAATCGAGCTGATCGACATAACGAGCCTCACATCTGCATCAGCGACGCCAACATGTCCTTGACCGTCGACATCACCCGGGCATTCGCGGCATAGGCATTCTGCAGCGACAGGAGATCCGACATCTCCTGGTCGATATTGACGCCGGACCCGCTGTCGAAGCGCTGCTGCAGCGCGCTCAGGACGACGTCCTGCCCCTGCTTGAGGTTGCTGGCATTGGCGGCGGCGGCGCCCTGCACGCTGATGATCTGGCGCAGATAGGTGCCGGCCGAGCCGGTGAACGGCGCGCCGGTGGTGCCGATGCCGGCCGACGGCGAGAAGGTGAGCGGCGCGTTGACGATCTGGTTGTAGAGGAAATCCGCCCGCGTCGCGTCGGCGGCGTCGGTGCCGCTCGTATAGGCGACGAGCTTCGAGGGATCGTTGATAAGGTTCTGGTTGACGGCGATGCGCCCCGACAGACCGACGCTCTGCGCGCCGTTGGCGCCGATGGCGCCGGTATAGGCCGCGTTGCCGTCCATGAAGAACGGGAGCGCCACGCCGCCGGTCACCGACGTCGCCGTCGTGGTGGTGCTGACGGCGTTCACCTTGACCGTGTTCGCGGCGCCGTCGTCGAGGATGCGCAAGGTGGTGCCGGACGGGTTCGACGCCGTCATGCCGGTCGCGCCGAGCGCCGTATTGATCTGCGCGAGCACCGACGCCATGCCGCCGGAGAAATCGATGCCGACCACCTTGTCGTTCGGATTCGGCGTCGTCTTGTCCGACAGAGGCAGCACGCTTGGGTCGTTGACCCGCATCAAGGTGAGCTGACGCTGGGTGTTCGTCGCGGTGTCGGTATAGGTGAGCGTGATCGTATTGCCGGCGCTGAGCGAGCCGATATCGACGTCGAAGCCCGACTGCGGTCCGACCGTCGCCGCCGTGCCGGGCGTCGTCGTATCGGACAGTGCGCTCGACATCGCCGCGGCGAGCTGGTCGAGCTGCGCCTGCGCCTGCACCAGCACGTTGTCGCGCATGTCGAGGTAGCCGGCGATCTCGCCGGCGCGGATGGCGCCGTTCGCCACGAGGTCGGTCTTGGTGCCGTTCGGCGCCGTCAGGGTCACCGTGCCGAGCGTGCGCTTGGTCGGATCGGCGCTCCACTGCGTCTGTGGCGTCACCACGCCCTGCGCATCGAAGCTCAGGGTGGCCGCCTTGGCGCCGACGAGCTCGACGCCCGACGTCGTCAGCACCGTCACCTGGTTGTTGCCGGAGTTGATGACCCGGATATCCATCAGCTTCGAGAGCTGCGCGAGATAGCCGTCGCGCTGGTCCTCGAGCGCCGCCGCCGCGGCGTCCTGGCCCGCGGCCGAGAGCTGCTCGTTGAGCTTGGCGATCTGCTGCAGGCAGTTGTTCGCCTGGCTGACGTCGTCGGACAGCGCCAGTTCCGCCTGCTGGCGCAGCGACTGGATCCCGTCCGACGTCGTATTGAGCTGCTGGGCGAACTGCTGCGCGGCGGTGACCACCCCGGCTCGCGCCGTACCGTCGTCCGGGCTCGTCGACAGCGCCTGCAGCGCGGTGGTGAAGTTGTTGAACGCCGATTCCAGCGTGCTGGTCGCGTTCGGCGTGCCGTACACGCTCTGCAGCTGGTCGTAGAGACTGGCGCGCACGCTGGCGTAGGAGGCGCCGGCGGATTCGGTGCGCAACTGCGCCTGCACGAACTGGTCGAGCACGCGGTTGATCGCCGACACCTGCACGGACGTGCCGGCGGTGCCGACCGCGTTCTGCGTCAGGACGGCGACCTTGCGCACGTAGCCGGGCGTCTGGGCGTTGGCGACGTTGCCGGCGACCAGCGCCAAACTCGTCTGCGCGGCGTTCAAGCCGCTCAGCGACGTGGTGAGTGCCTGGGTGAGACTCATGCGCGCAATGTCATCTCATTGGGTGCGGAAGCGCCGCGGCGCTACCGCAGCATGTTCAGCATGTCCTGCGACATCTGGTTGGCGGTGGTGATGACGCGGGTGTTGGCCGAATAGGCCTGCTGCGTGACGATGAGCTTGGTGAACTGGTCGGCGATGTCGGCGTTCGAGCCCTCGAGCGCCGCACCGACGAGTTGGCCGCTGGCGCCCATCAATGCCGGACCGGAATCGCCGGTGACGGCGAAGGCGCCGCCATCGACGCTCTTAAGGTTGTTCGGGCTGGCGAAGGAATAGAGCGGGATCTGCGCCAGGTCGACGTTCTTGCCGTTGGTGAAGCTGCCGGAGATGCGGCCTTCCTTGCTGATGGTGATCGCCTGCAACTGGCCCGGCGGATAGCCGTCCTGGTTGAGCGAGGTCACCGTCGCCGAGCCGGTCGACGAGGAGAACTGGGTCAGCCCGTTGACCTTGATCGCGATATTGCCGAGCGCGGTGCCGTCGATCGTGACGCCGGTGAGCGGCACCGAGCTGATCTTCGGATTGAGGTTGCCGGTGGAATCGAAGGTGAAGTTCACGCCGACGTTCGTCCAGGCGACCTGCGAGCCGGTCGCGCTGGAGTTCGACTGGTAGAACAGGTTCCAGGTATCGGTGCCGGTGTTGGCGTCCTTGCCGCTCGCCGTCGCCGAGGCGCCCGCCGGATAGCCGAGCAGGCTCGCATCCGGGCTGCCCGAACCGGTGAAATTGTTGATCGTCACGCTGTCGGACGCGCCGGCCGTGCCGGTGCTGGTGAGCATCAGGTGCCCGGCCGCATCGGTCGCGGCGGTGACGCTGATGCCCGGCGTCGAGTTGATGGCGTTCTGAAGTTCGAGCGGGCTGTATTTGCCGGCGCCGCCCGAGCCGGCGAAGGCCGACGACAGCGTGACCGTGGTGCCGTTGATATCGAAGGTGATGTTGCCGCCGCTGGCGTCGACCGTCCCGAGCGGCGCCGAGCCGCTGAGCACGGCGTTCTGCGCCGGCAGATTGCTGGCGCTGATCTTCGCCCAGCGCAACTGCGTGTTCACGGCCTGGCCGGAGACGTTGTAGGCGGTGATCGAGCCGCCATCGAGCGAGGAATTGAGGAAGTTGGTGACGTCGGAGCCGACCACGGTGCCGGACCCGGCAGTCGTCGGATTGACCGCGAAGGCGGTGGCGTCGAGCAGTTCAGAGCCGGGGAAGGCCGGGTTTGCCAGCGTCGTCTTCGGATAGCTCGGCAGGTTGGCGCCATAGGTGATGGTCGTGGTCGCCGTCGCCGGCAGGAACGAGTTGTTGAACTGCAGCGGCGCGACGGCGTTGCCGACGGGGTTGCCGGTCTTCGGGTCGATCGGAATGCCTTCGAGATAGTAGCCGGCGCCGTTCACCAGATAGCCGTACTGGTCGAGTTGGAAGTCGCCGCGGCGGGTGTAGAGGTCGCTGGTGTTGAACAGCGGGCCGCTGCCGTTCGTCCCGCTTGGCTGCTTCACGGCGAAGAAGCCCACGCCGTTGATCGCCATATAGGTGGAGACCGACGAGTTCTGGATCGCACCCTGCACGTCGTTGGTCGACACCGAGTTGGCGATGACGCCGCCGGCGATCTGCCGTCCGGGCGGCGAGTCCGGGATGAGGTCGACGAAGCTGGTGCCGATCGACTTGTAGGCGATCGTCTGCGAGTTGGCGATGTTGCCCGAGATGTTCTGCAAGGCGAACGACTGGCTCTGCAGTCCGTTCACCGCCGTATTCATCGCACCGAAAAGACCCATGACCCCTTCTCCACTGTCGCGACCCACGCGAACGCCCGTGATCGGGCACGCGGACAATCCCGACGCCCACCTCGCAATCCACGTGCCAGAGGGAAAGCGGCCTCTTTCCAATGATTTAGGGGATGGCGCCGGGCGCGCCGGCGCGACCTTTTCTGCCCGCTGCGGCAGTTTTTGCCGGGCCCTCAATGCAAAAAGGCGCGGGGAACGGCCCCCGCGCCTCGGCATTCGGATCGATCAGGCGATGCGTCAGAGGCTGTAGTGCGCGTAGGCCTTCAGCTTCTCGCGGTGGCGCTCGATCGGGAACGAGATCCAGGCGCGGTCGCACAGGTGCGGCACGCGCGAGATGTCGATCGTCGCCGCCAGCTTGCGCAGATAATAGAGCTCTTCCTTCGTCTGCACGTTGAAGGCGGCGAACTGGCGCTGGCCGTCGCGGAAATCCGCGTCCGGGATGGCGGCGTCGAAGCGGCGCTTCCAGCCGGACTCCTGCGGCGTCACGTCGAGGCCGGCGCCCTCCCCGAACGGCACCTTGCTGCGGTCGCGGATGCTCGCCGGCAACAACTCCGGATAGAGATCGTAGACCTCGCGCAGCGGCACCTTGCCGCTCGGCAGACCGTTCACCTCGCGCACCAGCGCCGAGGCGGGAAGGCCGAGCGCGTAATTGACCACCGCCGGATCGAGATAGGGCTCGCGCATCTCGACCTGATGGCGCATGGCGCAGCGGTCGACGCGCTGCAGGCTGACGCGGTGCATGAGGCCGAGGCATTCGTCGCGGATCGCGCGCGCCTGCGGGTCGTCGTCGGCGAAGGCGACCTCGAGCGGCGGATAACCACAGAACAGTTCGTCGGCCCCCTCCCCGCACAGACCGACGCGGAAGCCGTCGTCGTGCATGCGCTCGGCCGCCATCAGCGAGCAGACCGCGCCGCGCACCAGATTGGGCTCGAAGGATTCGGTGACCGCCACGACCTCGCCGATGCGCTCGAACACCGCGTCGCTTTCCGGATCGAACGGCACGATGCGCAGGTCGAAGCCGGTCTGCGCCGCGTAATCGGCGGCGTAGCGGAAGTCCGGCGCGTTGACGCTGCCGACGAAATAGCCCGGCGCCTCGGGCCGGAACTGGCGCGCATAATGCGCGACCAGGGTCGAGTCGATGCCGCCGCTGAACAGCAGCGCCACCGGCAGGTCGGGCGGCAGGCGCACGCGCACCGCCTCCGACAGGATGTAATCGAGCGCCTCGGGGCTCGCGTCGGTCGCCTCGTTACGCGGCGGGAACACCGGCGAGTTGAAGCGGCCGCAGGCCTTGCGCGACAGCGCATAGCCCGGCGGCAGCAGCATGACCGGATGCCTCTCGATCGCGTCGAGGAGCGGCTTCATCTCCGAGCAGAAGACGAAGCCCTGCCCGGCCTGGACGACATAGAGCGGCTTGACGCCGAACGGATCGCGCGCGGCGAGGAATTCCCCGGTCGACACGTCGAGCGCGACGAAGGCGTACATGCCGTTGAACCGCTGCAGCGCGCCGTAACCCCAGACCTGCAGCGCATTGGCGAGCAGCTCGGTGTCGGACTCGGTGCGGAACGGCACGCCGAGGCCCATCAGCTCGACGCGCAGCTCCTCGTGATTGTAGATCTCGCCGTTGAACGACACCGCGAGCTGCCCGTCGAACGACAGTTGCGGTTGCACGGCGTGCTCGGCGTCGACGATGCGCAGCCGGCGGGTGGCCATCGCCGTGTTCGGGCCGGTGCGCAGGATGGGATCGGAGACGTCGCCGCGATGCGCGATGCCGGCGATCAACCGGGCGACGGTCGCCTCCGCCTCGGGCCAGTTGATGGCGACCGCGATCCCGCACATGGGCAATCCCTTCCGTCCCGGCCGCCGGTCCGTGCCGACGGCTTCCTTGCGCCCGAAGGCGGACCGGACAGGCCCCGCACGTTCAGGATTCCTTCACCATATTTTCCAATGTGTGAAGTAAGGCTTAACCGCCGCTCGCGCGCGATCGGGCACGCGAACGGCCAGCCTCACGAGGCCGCCGCAGTGGCCGGGTGGAAGGTCAACGCCAGCCCGTTCATGCAGTAGCGCAGCCCGGTCGGCGGCGGCCCGTCCTTGAAGACGTGGCCGAGATGGCCGAGGCAGCGCGCGCAGTGCACCTCGGTGCGGGTCATGAAGAAGGAGCGGTCGGTCTTGGTGCCCACCGCCCCCGGTAGCGGCTCGTAGAAGCTCGGCCAGCCGGTGCCGCTGTCGAACTTGGTCGCGGAGGAGAACAGCGGCAGGTCGCAGCCGGCGCAGGCGAAGGTGCCTTTGCGCTTCTCGCGATCGAGCGGGCTCGAGCCGGCGCGTTCGGTACCGTGGCCGCGCAGGATGTCGTATTGCGCCGGCGTCAGCCGCTTGCGCCATTCGGCGTCGCTGAGGGTCTTGAAGTCGGTCGCTTCGGTCGTGGTCATCGCTTCGGCCTCCGTCCATCGGCGGGTGGCGACGAGCGCGGCGAGAGCCGCGCCGCTCGTGAGCAAAGCGCGTCGGTGAAGTCGCATCAGCTGTCTCCCTTGTGCGGGCCCCACAGCGCCTCGAGCCGCTGATCGCGGCCGCAATTCCAGCGGTAGAATTTATACTTGAGCGGGTTCTTCTTGTAGAATTCCTGGTGATACTCCTCGGCCTTGTAGAACGGGCCGGCATCGACGATCTCGGTGTAGATCGTCGTCTTCAGCTCGGCCGCGACCTCCTTCTTCGACTCCTCGGCGAGCTTCCTCTGCTCCGGCCCGTGCACGAAGATCGCGGTGCGGTACTGGCGACCGACGTCGCAGAACTGGCGATCCTTCTCCGTCGGATCGATATGGTGCCAGTAATAGGTGAGCAGCGTCCGGTAGGAGACCTTCGAAGGGTCGTAGACGACCTCCACCGATTCGGCATGGCCGGTGCCGCCGGCGGAGACCTGCTCGTAGGTCGGGTTGGCGACGTGGCCGCCGGTGTACCCCGACGTGGTCGAGATCACCCCCGGCACCTTGTCGAAGTCGGCCTGGGTGCACCAGAAGCAGCCGCCGGCAAAGGTCGCGACCGCGGTCTTCTCCTGCGCCGCGGCGACGCCCGACGCGGCGATGACAAGCAGTCCGGCCAGCAGCAGGCGGCGCATCGTCTCTCTCCCTCGGTCGGCCCTCAATATAACGCCGCGGCGGGGGTGCGCGTTCACATCGGCTCAAGCCGCCATCACGCTTGTGCGAGGCCTGCCCCTTTCCGAATCAGCGGGGCTTTTCTACCCATCGAACAAGGGAGGACCGTCGATGCCGCCGTCGCCGCTGCCGCAGCGAGCCGCCTCGCTCAACGTGCCGCAAACCTTTGCCGAGGCGCTGCGCCTGCACGAGCAGGGCCGGCTCGCCGAGGCCGAACCGCGCTACGCGGCGGTGCTTGCGGTCAGGCCGGACCATTTCGACGCGCTGCAGATGCTCGCGGTGGTCAAGCACGCCAAGGGCGAGTTCGCCGAGGCCCTGCGCCTCGTGTCGCAGGCGATGAAGCTGCGCCGCCCCTCGCCGCAGATCCTGCTCAATTACGGCATGATCCTGCACGCGCTCGACCGCAGTGCCGAGGCGATCGACAGCTTCGACCAGGCGCTGAAGCAGAAATCGAAATTCGCCGAGGCGCACAACAATCGCGGCGCCGTGCTCTCCGCGCTCGGCCGGCACGAGGAGGCGATCGAATCGCTGCGCCGCGCCGTCGCGCTCAAGCCGGATTACGGCGACGCCCATTACAATCTCGGCTCGGCGCTGCGTGCGCTCGGCCGCAACGAGGAGGCGCTGCCGAGCCTCGACCGCGCGGTCAAGCTGCAGCCGAACTTCGCCAAGGCGCACAACAACCGCGGCACCACGCTCGAGGCGCTGCAGCGTCTCGAGGAGGCGCTCGCCGCCTATAGCCGCGCCCTCGAACTGGCGCCCGATTTCGCCGAGGCGCTGCGCAACCAGGGCCGCGTGCTGCTCCTGCTCGACCGCGGCGCCGAGGCCGTCGAGTCGTTCAGCAAGTCACTGCGGCTCAAGCCGGACGATGCCGAAACCTGGTACCTGCGCGGCCGCCATCTGATCGACCTCGGCCGCACCGACGAGGCGCTGGCCGACCTCGCGCAGGCTCTGGCGCTGAAACCCGCGCATGCCGGCGCGCGCTTTGCCGACTGCATCGCCGAGCTCGCCATCGTCTACGACGACGCAGCCGAGATCGGTCGCCGCCGCAAGGCCTATGCGCGCAAGCTCAAGGCGCTCGCCGCCGACGTCGCCGCCGACCGGCTCGAAGGCGACCTGATCCGCGCCGTCGGCGCGCAGGAGCCGTTCCTGCTCGCCTATCAGGGCGAGAACGACCGGCCGCTGCAGGAGATCTATGGCGGCATGGTGCACGGCATCGTCGCGCGCACCTTCAAGCCGGCCGCCATGCCGGCGCCGCCGGCGGCGAGCGAGAAGATCCGCCTCGGCATCGTCAGCGCGCACTTCTTCCGGCATTCGAACTGGAAGATCCCGATCAAGGGCTGGCTCGGCCAGCTCGACCGCTCCCGCTTCACCATCACCGGCTATCATCTCGGCGTCACCCGCGATGCCGAGACCGACATCGCCGCCGCGATGTGCGACCGCTTCGTGCACCGGCCGCACGAGGTCGCGGCCTGGCGCGACGAGATCCTCGCCGACGCCCCGCACGCGCTGATCTATCCCGGCCTGCTGATGGACACGCACGCGCTGCAGCTCGCGGCCCAAAGGCTCGCGCCGGTGCAGATGACCTCGTGGGGCCATCCCGAGACCAGCGGCCTGCCGACGCTCGACTACTTCCTGTCCAGCGATTTGATGGAACGGCCCGACGCGCAGGACCACTACACCGAAAAGCTCGTGCGGCTGCCGAACCTGTCGGTCTACTACGAGCCGGTGAACACGCCGCCGGAGCCGGTGACGCGGGCCGAGATCGGCCTGCGCGACAGCGCCGTCGTGTTCTGGAGCGTGCAGTCGCTCTACAAATACCTGCCGCAATACGACGACATCCTCGTCCGCATCGCGAAGGACGTCGGCGACTGCCAGTTCGTGTTCGTGCGCCATCACACCGGCGCGGTCACCGACCGGGTGCGGGCGCGCCTGTCCCGCGCCTTCGCCGCGCACGGCCTCGACGCGGAGCGGCACTGCGTGTTCCTGCCGCGCATGACCCAGGGCCGCTTCGTCGCCGCCGCGGCCCTCGGCGACGTCTTCTTCGACAGCATCGGCTGGTCGGCCTGCAACTCGGCGCTGGAATGCCTCGCCCACGACATGCCGATCGTCACCTATGCCGGACCGTTGATGCGCGGCCGCCACTGCGCCGCCATCCTTGAGATGCTGGGTGTCACCGACACCATCGCGGCGAGCCTCGACGAGGTGGTCGCCATCGCCGTGCGGCTCGCGCGCGACCCCGGCGTGCGGCGCGACGTCGTTGCCCGCATGGCGGCGCAGAAGCACCGCCTCTATTTCGACCGCGCCCCGATCCGGGCGCTCGAGGATTTCCTGGAGACAGCGGTGCGCGGCTGACCCCTTGCGCCGCCCCTTCCCGCGGATATGAATGCGGCGACACCGCCCCCGCGTGAAGGACAGGACATGCGTTTCGAAGGCACCAGCGGCTATGTGGCGACCGACGATCTCAAGATCGCGGTGAACGCCGCCATCACCCTCGAGCGGCCGCTGCTGGTCAAGGGCGAGCCCGGCACCGGCAAGACCGTGCTGGCGCTCGAGGTCGCCAAGGCGATCGGCGCGCCGCTCATCGAGTGGCACGTCAAGTCGACGACCAAGGCGCAGCAGGGCCTCTACGAATACGACGCGGTGTCGCGCCTGCGCGACAGCCAGCTCGGCGACGAGCGCGTGAAGGACATCCGCAATTACATCAAGCGCGGCAAATTATGGGACGCCTTCGTCGCCGACGAGCGCCCGGTGCTGCTCATCGACGAGATCGACAAGGCCGACATCGAGTTCCCCAACGACCTGTTGCAGGAGCTCGATCGCATGGAGTTCTTCGTCTACGAGACCGGCGAGACGGTGAAGGCGCGCCGCCGTCCGATCGTGGTCATCACCTCGAACAACGAGAAGGAGCTGCCGGACGCCTTCCTGCGCCGCTGCTTCTTCCACTATATCCGCTTCCCCGACACCGACACGATGCGCGCCATCGTCGAGGTGCACTTCCCCGGCATCAAGCAGCGGCTGGTCGCCGAGGCGTTGCGGCTGTTCTACGAGATCCGCGAGGTGCCGGGCATGAAGAAGAAGCCCTCGACATCGGAGCTGCTCGACTGGCTGAAACTCCTGATGGTCGAGGACATCGGCCCGGAGATGCTGCGCGAGCGCGACCCGAAGAAGCTGATCCCGCCGCTGCACGGCGCGCTCATCAAGAACGAGCAGGACGTGCATCTGTTCGAGCGCCTCGCCTTCATGGCAAGGCGCGAAGGGCGGTGACTCTCCGGACCTCATGGTGAGGAGCGCCGCGAAGCGGCGCGTCGCGAACCATGAGGCTCTGCTTCGGCCGCCCATCCTTCGCGACGGCGCTGCGCGCCTCCTCAGGACGAGGCGGGGATAACGCAGCGGCGTCCCCGCCATCACAAGTCGGCTATGGCCGACTTGTGCACTGTGAGGCAGACATCGGGTAAACCCGACGTCTGCGGGGACGACATCAAACCCCCGCCTTCTTCTCTTTCTTTTCCGGCTCGGCCGCCGGCGCCGCATCGTGCAGCCAGCCCTGCGCGCGGGCATAGGCGACGATCTTCTCGCCGACGCTGCGGCCAAGCGCGTGCACCTGCGCCTCGACGTCGGGCGACAGGCGGCCGGCCGCCTGGCTCTCCGTCGGCAGCGCCGATGCGACCCCGGACGCGTCCACTTTCACCTTCGCCACAGGCTCGGCGACGAAGCTCGCCAGTTGCCGCTTGCCGAGGCTGCCGGCGCGCTGCAGCGTCATTTCGGCGACGACGCCGCTGCGGCCGTCGCCGATGCCGGCGCCCTTGCTGCGCTTGTCCGCGCCCTCGCCCGGCTGCAGCCGCCCGGAAACGATGACCGCGTCGTCCTTGAGCGAGACGCCGTCGGCGCTGCCCGCGGCGGCGTCGAGCCCGGCGGCGCGCACGGTCGCGACGACGGTCGCCACCATCTCGTCATTGACCCGCGCCAGCGTCCGCTCCTTGCGGATGTGGAACGGCAGGTCGTTGCCCTCCTTGCGCGACAGCCGCACGGTGAAGCCGCGGTCGATCACGGTGACGTCGGGCGCATAGATGAAATCGGTGACGACGACGGTTTTCGGCTTCGGCGCCGAAGCATGGGACGTGAGGTTCACGCCATCGGTCTGGCAGCCGGCAAGCGCCAGCGCCGCCAGGGACACGCAAAGTGCAATCGCTCGCATGGAGAAGTGGCTCGGGAGGGTGAGTTCGGCAGTCGGCCTACTACCACAAGCCCGGAACGTCAAACGCGTAGGTGACGCCCATCCCCACCTGGACTTGATCGCGCGAGCCGCGCTGGGTCACGAGCGGCGAATTGGCGGCATCGCCCGCAAGCCGCTGGTACTCGAGGTAGGTGTAGGTGGTCCATTGCGGCGACCAGAAATAGCGCGCCTGCGCGCCCAGTCCCCACGACTCGACGCCGCCCTTGGCGGTGTAGACCGGCAGGCCGGAGACGACCGCCTGCGACGCCGTGACGCTGTAATACGGGTCCTCGGCCTTCTCGGTGGCAAGCGTCACCCGCGGGCCGCCGGACAAGGTGAGCTGCGGCGTGACCGGCACGACGAGGTCGGCCGTCAGGTCGGACACAATGCCACGATGGCCGCCGATCCCCTGCCGCACCTCGGCGCGGGTGCGCAGCCACGGCGTCACCCAGTATTCGGCGAAGCCGCCGAGTTCGAGCGCCGTGTCGACGCCGAGCCCGCGCAGGTTGGCGTCGTCGCCTTCGCGCCGCGGGAAGCGGATCTTGGCGGTCGGGCCGACGCGGAAGCGGCCGGTATCGTAGAGGCCGAAGCCGAAGCCGTCGCGCGGCGCATGAAAGCGCGGCGGCGTGCCGGCCTTGCGGATGTCGAACAACGGGAACGGCCGCAACATATAGCGGCTCGAGCCCTCATAGGTGGGAAGCACGCCGGCCTCGATGCCGATCTCGACCGTCCAGTCCTTGCCGATCTGCGCCGGCTCGCCGGCCAGCGCGCCGCCGCCCAACACTGCCGCCAGAACGGCTCCGCCAACCAGACGCCCCACCGTAATACGCACCGGCATTCCCACCCGTATTCCAAGGTCTTTCCATGCGGCCGAGACTCGCCGGACCGGCCGCTGCCACCCTCCTACCACGCCACATCCTAACGAATGCCGCAATCCCCAGAGAGTTCACGGAATTTGGTCAAGAGCTTGAACCGTGTGGCATTTTTGCTTCAGCCGGTTCCATTTTGACACGCTTGCGGGCGCCGCGGCGGGCCCTGCGGCGCTCGCGCGCCCGCGCCAAAGTCTGCTGCGCCCCACCGGCGAGGCGCGAGCCCCAATAGACGCCCTGCGCCAGCGCCCGCCCCAGACCGCCGCCGGCCCACACCAGCTCGTAGGGGGCGAACAGCCGCCAGGTCTGGTCCGCCTCGATAATGGCGCGGGCGATGAGCTCGCCGGCCATCGCCGTGGTGTTGAGCCCGTGGCCGCCGAAGCCGCTCGCCACCCACAGGCCGGGCTCGAGCTCGCCGACCTGCGGCATCTGGTGGATGGTGCGGCCGAGCGTGCCGCGCCAGGCATAGGCCGCCTCGACCGCGCCGAGCGCCGGGAAATTGCGGCGGATGTCGGCGAGGAGGCCGCGCACGAAGCGCGCCGGCTCCGCCTCCCAGGTGCGCATCCGCCCCGACCATTGCAGGCGGTTGCCGTCGACGATGCGGTAGTGGTTGTCGGCGCGCGTCCCGTCGCTGACCGCGCCGCGATACGCGACGATGTCGCCAAGATTGGCGATCGGCTCCGTGACTATGACGTAGGTGCTGACCGGCACGAGCGTCGCCGCAAGCTTCGGCACCAGGCGGCCGAGATGCACATTGCCGGCGAGCACGACATGCGCCGCGCGCAGGCGCCCCGCCGGCGTCACGATGCGCTTGCGCACGCCGGCCGGATCGATCGACAGGGCCGGCGTGTCCTCGAAGATGCGCGCGCCGGCCTGCTCGGCGAGCGCGGCCAGCCCCAGCGCATAATTGAGCGGATGGATGTGGAAGGCGCTCGGGAAATGCACCGCGCCGAAATAGCGCGGATTGGGCAGCACCGCGCGCACCTCCTCGCGCGGCCAGAACGCGACCTCGCCGCCGATCCAGCGCAGCCGCTCGACCTCGGCGCGCTGTGCCGCGTCATCGTCGATCTTCGACACGTTGAGCCAGCCGGGCACCGGATCGACGCCCGGCATGTCCGTCTCCGCGATGGTGCGGCGGACATAAGCGAGCCCCTGCTCGCCCAGCGCCCATAACTGCTTGGTGTGATCGAGGCCGACGCGCTCGATCATGTCGCTGACGCTTTCGGCGAAGCCGGGCAGCACGAAGCCGCAGTTGCGCCCCGACGCCGCCCAGGCGACGCGGTTGGCCTCGAGCACCGCCACCGACCAGCCGCGTTCGGCCACCTCACGTGCGACGGTCAGGCCCGCGAGCCCGCCGCCGATGACGCAGACGTCGACGTCGAGGTCGAAGTTCAGCCGCCCGCGCTCCGGCGCGGCGACACGCGTCGCCTCGTACCAGTTCGTCGTCGCGTCGGACATTGCGGGACTTTCCTGAGCGGCCTGGCGCGGGGGACGCATGCTAGACTGCGCCGGATTCGAAAGCGATCCTCCAAGATCTAGCGAGAACCGCTGCCACCGCAACCCGTTATCGAGCCATGCGCCGTCTCCTCCTGTTCCGTCACGCCAAGGCCGAGGCCGCCGAAGCCGGCAAGAAGGACCTCACGCGTCCGCTCGTCGAGCGGGGCCGCAAGGACGCCGCGCGCATCGGCGGCTACATGGCGACGCATGCGCTGACGCCGGATCGCGTGCTCGTCTCGCCGTCGCAGCGCACGCAGGAGAGCTGGAAGCACCTTTCCGCCGGCTTCAAGCCGGCGCCGGCCGCGACCACGGTCGACAGGCTCTACGACGCGACGCCGCACGCCTTGCTCGCGGCGATCAAGGACACGCCGGCGAGCGCGCATACGCTGCTCGTCGTCGCGCACAATCCGGGCCTGCACGAACTGGCCTTGATGCTGATCGCCTCGGGCGACATCGACGCGCGCGAGCGGCTGACCGAGAAGCTGCCGACCTCCGGCCTCGTCATCGTCGATTTCGCGGTCGACGACTGGAGCAAGCTGCATCCGCGCTCGGGCCGGCTCGAGCGCTTCGTCAGTCCGCGCAGCCTCGACGGCGCCGATTAGCCCGGCAGCAACTCGCGCGGCGGCTTCGCGACGGGATAGGTGCCCGGCCGGTTGCGGCTGAAGAACGCGCCGCCCTGCCAGACGAACAGCGCAAAGAAGCCGCCGACGAACAGCGCCGGCACCCATGCCTGCGCCTGAAGCGCGCGCACGATCAGCAGCGCGAGGCCGAGCGACACGCCGATGAAGACGGCAAGCCCCGGCCAGTAGACGAGCGGCGGCCTGCCCCGCTCGCAGACGAGGTCGTTGCCGGCCGCAGCGATGCGGCTGTGCAGGTCGGCGACGAAACGCGAATAGGCGGCGTCGAGACGCTGCTGCTCGACCATGCTCCGCCAGCTCGTCGAGACGATGCGCAAAGGCGGCTCGCCCGGCGCCCAGAGCTCGGTCATATAGCGCGTCGTCTGCATGCTCATCGGCCGGAACGCCATGCGCAGGCGCGCGATCCTGGCGTAAGGCACCCGCCCCGAGCGCAGGCCGGCGGAAAAGGACAGCGCCTCCCGTCCGAGCGTCAGCTCCCATTGCGCGCCGAGGAGCGAGGGCCGGTACGAATATGTGTGTTCCGGCGCGTCCGTCTCGTCCGACGTGTCCGACGTGTCCGTGGGCGTCATTGCGGGCCGGGTGTCCATTTGGGCATTGGTCCTGCCGTTAACCATGATGGCGCTTGCGGCCGGTCGACGGCCCGTCCGCCCGCAGTGATTGTTCCCATCGGTATCAGCGTATAATATGTTAATTTACGGTGGCGTGTCGGATTTCAGTATCGGTAGCGTTGGGGGAAGCGTCTCATGGCGAAGCTGTCGGATATCTTCAGCCGCAGGAACGAAGCCGGCAGCGACAAGGTCATTCCCTTGCCAGCAATGCCGCTGCGCGGCAATGGCGCGCACGAGCCTGACGGTCCCGCCACCATCGCCGACGTCGGCGCGCGCATCGGCGAGGAGAACGAGGCGCTGCGCAACCTGTTGACCGACGCCGGGCGCAAGATCGGCGAGCTCGACGAGCTCAAGCAGGCCTTCGACAGGCTGGTGCTGCCGTTCAACGCCACGTTGCGCGCGCTCGAGACGGAAAAGTCGCTGACCCTGTCGCTGACCGGCCGGCTCGACGAGCAGCGCACGGCCTATGACAAACTGTGCGGCGACTTCTACGACGTCGAGCGCAAGGCGACGCAACTCGGCGCCGAAGCCGACCGCCTGCGCAACGACCTCGAGCTCGCGCGCGAGAACGGCCGTGCGCTCGACAGCGCCCGCGCCGAGCTCACCGAGGAGCTCAAGGCCCGCACCGCGCAGATCGCCGAGCTCGAGCGCCAGCTCGAGCAGGAGACGGCGCAGCGGCGCGCCTTGAGCGAGACCCGCCGCGCCACCAATGAGCATCTCGACGTCGCCGAGAAGCGCATCGTCGCGCTGGAAGGCGAGCTTGCCGCCGCGCGCGAGCGCCTCATCCTCACCGAGGACGAGAAGGCGTCGCTGCAGAACGCCGTCGATCAGGCGCATGCCGAGACCGCCCGCCTCACCCGCCGGCTCACCGACAGCGACAATTCGCTCGCCGCCATCCGCGCCCAGCTCGCCAGGCTCGAGACGAGCT
>Ga0182749_1001270_pt1 | contig 20262 bp, 18 predicted proteins | sample eDN3rd37CKraftMG_FD_128875 | JGI IMG/M metagenome (GOLD analysis project Ga0182749, IMG submission 128875) | Enriched Miracle-Growth compost microbial communities from Emeryville, California, USA - eDNA 3rd pass 37_C Kraft MG (version 2) (version 2) ...
CTGGAGGCTGACCCGGCGCTGCGCGAGACGATGCGCTGCGACATCATGGCCGTGGTGGACCGCGATCCCGCGACCAGCCGCGCCCTCGAGCCGCTGCTCTACTACAAGGGCTTCCACGCGATCACGGTGCATCGCATGGCGCACCGGCTCTGGCGGGAGGGGCGCCGGGACATGGCGCTCTGGCTGCAGTCCCGTTCCTCCGTGGCGTTCCAGACCGACATCCACCCCGCCGTGCGGATGGGCCGCGGCATTTTCCTCGACCATGCCACCGGGCTGGTGGTCGGCGAGACGGCCGAGATCGAGGATGATGTCTCCCTGCTCCAGGGCGTGACACTGGGCGGCACCGGCAAGGAGGGCGGCGACCGCCACCCCAAGATCCGTCACGGCGTGATGATTGGTGCCGGGGCCAAGGTGCTGGGGAATATCGAGGTCGGGCATTGCGCGCGCATCGCCGCGGGCTCGGTGGTGCTGAAGCCGGTGCCGCCCTGCACCACGGTTGCCGGCGTGCCGGCGCATGTGGTGGGCCAGGCGGGCTGCGCCGAGCCTTCCCGCGCCATGGACCAGATGCTCCGCGACTCCGTGGACTCTCCGGCGGACTAGGCATGCCCATCCTGATCGCGGTGCTGGCCGCCGCCGCGCCGCTCTTCGCCATGGGTTCCGAGCGCTGGGGGGGACTGAATCCCTGTCTGCTCTGCCTCTGGCAACGCTGGCCCTACTGGATCGGCGCCGCCCTGGCGCTGCTGGCGCTCTGGCTGCCGCGGCGTTGGCTGATGAGCCTGGCCGGAGTCGCCATTCTCGCCTCCGGCGCCTTTGCCGTCGTGCATGTGGGGGTGGAGGCGCATTGGTGGCCCTCCCCCCTGCCCGGCTGCGCCGCCCCCACCGCCGGGAATGCCCGGAGCGTGGAGGATCTGCTGGCCAGCATGTCCGCCGCCCCCGCCAAGCCCTGCGACGAGCCGACCTACCTCGTGCCCGGCCTGCCGGTCTCGATGGCGGGGATGAACTTGATCTATGCATTCGTCCTCGGCGGCCTTGCCTTGCGCGAGGCACGCCGGCTCAGCTGACGCTTTTGCGCGGATCGTGGCATTCTCGTCCCACAAATCAACCCGGACGAGCCATGCCGCCTTCCTTCAAAGCCGTCGCGACCTGCTGCCTGCTCGCCGGCTGCACAACCGCCGGCGGGCAGGGCTTTCCGCAGCAGAATCTGGCCGAACGGCTGCCGGAGAACATCCTGGGTTTCCAGCGGGAGCAGGTGCGGTCGACAGGCCAAGTACCGGGCGATCTGGCGATCACCTATCGGTCGGAGGCGACCGGTAGTTCAGCCACCGTTTACCTGCTCCGCCCCAGCACGCTGCCGCTTCCGGACGGCGCCGCTTCGCCGCAGGTGGAGCAGCAGGTCGCAGTCGCGGCCCTAGCAACCGCCGCGTTCGCTGGTTCTCGCCCCGGGCTGCGACTGGAACGCGGGCCGGACTACAGCGTGACTGATAAAGGGGCAACGGTGCCGAATCTCCACTGCGCCGACTTCCGCATCGACAATCCACCGGCGCATGTCGTGCGAAACGTCGTCTGCGCGTCAGGCGTGGCTGGTACCCTCATCCGCGTGCATGCCATGGGGCGGCACAAGAAGGATGACCTGGAGCTAGGGCGCCGCTACCTCTCGGGCTTTGCCGACCGCGTGGTCGATCTTCTGAAAGGTGTTGTCACGCCCGAGACTGGCGCTCCATCCGGCCCCGCCGCGCCGGATCTGTCACAACCCACTCCGCCGCCGCCTGGCAGCGGCCCGCTGCGCCGGACCTAAAGCCTTAATTCTCCAGCTCGGTGTCCCAGTACAGGTAGTCCCGCCAGCTTTCGTGCAGGTAGTTGGGCGGGAACATGCGGCCGTTCTCCTGCAGTTCCCAGCTCGTCGGCTGCCGTGGCGCATGGCGCGGGAACATGCGGATCTCCTGCGGCAGCTTCGACCCCTTGCGGAGATTGCAGGGGCCGCAGGCGGTGACGACGTTCTCCCAACTCGTCCGGCCGCCCCGGCTGCGCGGCACGACATGGTCGAAGGTCAGTTCATGCGTCGGGTGCTCGGCGCCGCAATAGACGCAGGTGAAGCTGTCGCGCAGGAAGACATTGAAGCGGGTGAAGGCCGGGCGGCGGGCCGCCGGGATGTATTCCTTCAGCGCGATGACGCTCGGCAGCCGGATGGCATGGCGCGGGGAGCGCACGGTCGCCTCGTATTCCGACAGCACGGAGACACGGTCGAGATAGACAGCCTTCACCGCGTCCTGCCAGGACCACAGCGACAGGGGAAAATACGAAAGCGGGCGGAAATCCGCGTTCAGCACCAAGGCCGGAAAGCCCCCTTGGCCGCCCAAAGACATCCCGTCAGGCAAGCGCCGCTCCTTTCAAGCTGCGCGCCTCAAGCCCTGGGGCCTGGACCGGGCGGGCAGGCCCCAGATTTCGTGGCGCCGCCGGTGTGCGACTTCATTCATGCCAGCCCGGCGCGGCCGGCGCAATGCGCGGCCGCGCGAGTTTCACGGCTCCGTCACGCGGCTTCGGCGATGCGGGCCGCCGCGCGCTGCAGGAAGAGCGCCCCGGCGGAAAGCCCGATATCGTCGATTCCATGCACCAGGCGCGGGATATAGATGCCCTCGACCGGCACGCCCGCCTCCTCCAGCGCGGCCTCGGCCGCCCGGCTGCCGGCCACCGGCACCACATCGTCCGCCTCGCCATGCACCAGCAGCACCGGAGGCCGACTCCGGATCTCGGCCGGAAGCAGTTCCTCGCCGAGAAGGCGGCCGGAATAGGCCAGGATGCCGGCGGGCGCGATCTCCCGCCGCAGGCCGGTGAAGAGGGACATCATGGCGCCCTGGCTAAAGCCCATCAGCACCACGGCGCTTTCCGGCAGGCCGGCGGCGGCGCATTCGGCGGCGATGGTCTCGTCCAGCAGCGGCCGGGCGGCGCGGATGCCAGCGAGCAAGGGCCCCGGCCGGCGGTCCTCCAGGTTGAACCACTGCCGGCCATAGGGCGCGCCCGCACAGGGATGCGGCGCATGGGGCGCGACGAACAGCGCCTCCGGCACGGCCTGGGCCCAATGCGGGGCGAGGTCGATCAGGTCATTCCCATCGGCCCCGTAGCCGTGCAGCAGAAACACGATCAGCTTCGGCGCTCCCCCGTCCTTCGGCCCCCAATGCGGTCCTTCCAGCGCGGCCATGCGGCGATCCCCTTGCTGCGGTACTGCCCGATCCGCTACGCGCGATCGGCAATGCCCGCAACCATTGTCACGCGCTTCGCGCCCAGCCCGACCGGGCGGCTGCATCTGGGCCATGCGTATGGCGCCCTGCTCGGCTGGCGAATCGCGCGTGCCGCCGGCGGCCGCTTCCTGCTGCGGCTGGAGGATATCGACCCGGTCCGCTGCCGCCCCGAGTTCAGCGAGGCCATCCTGGAGGATCTCGCCTGGCTCGGGCTGGACTGGGACGGACCGGTGCGCGTCCAGTCCAGACACCTGCCCGAATACCGCGCGGCGCTGGACCGGCTGGACGGGATGGGGCTGCTCTATCCCTGCTTCTGCACCCGCGCCGACATCGCCCGCGAGGTGGCGGCGATCGGCCATGCACCGCACGGACCGGATGGCCTGCTCTACCCCGGCACCTGCCGCCACCTCTCCCCCGTCGAGCGGACCCGGCGAATCGCTGCCGGCGAACCCTATGCCCTGCGGCTGGACATGGCGGCGGCGCTGCGCCGTGCCCCGGCCCCCCTCTCCTACCTTGAACTCGGCAAGGGCCGCATCCGCTGCGATCCGGCGCGCTTCGGTGACGTTGTACTGGCGCGCAAGGACACGCCAGCCTCCTACCATCTCTGCGTCACCCATGATGACGCGCTGCAGGGCGTGACGCTGGTGACGCGGGCGGAAGATCTGCGCCCGGCCACCGACCTGCACCGCCTGCTCCAGTCGCTGCTCGGCTGGCCGGCACCCCGCTACCGGCACCATCCCCTGCTGCTCGGCCCGGACGGGAAGCGCCTCTCGAAGCGGGACAAGGCCCCGACCCTCGCAGCGCTGCGGGAGGCGGGGCACAGCCCGGAAGAGGTCCGGGCGATGGCGCTCAACGGGCCTGCGGGTTCTGCAGCTTGCCCAGGTCGAACCGCTTCATCAGCTCCGTGAGGATGTCGGGGCTTTTCAGGCCGGAGCCTTCCAGCTTGACCGCCACATTGCCGCGCACCAGCGTCATCTTGGCCTCCTCCGCTCCGGAATCGCGTTCCAGCACGGCATTGTCGGAGCCGATCCGCACCCGCCTGGCGCCTCTGCCCAGCATGGCGGGGTTGTTGACCATCGCACTCAGCGCCTGAATCAGCGGGTTATCGACGATGATCATGGCCTCGATGGCACCGTCGCCGCCTTCTTGCGCGTAGTCGCGCTGCACCATCACGCCGCCGCCCATCATCTGGGCCGCCAGCGCCGACCCGGCAGCATCGCTGGCCTCTTCCAGCTTCCAGCCGGATGGCGGAGCGGGAAAAAGCTCCAGAAAGGCGGCGCTGCGCTTCTGCTGCAGCGCGTTCAGTGCGAAATTCGTCTCGGTGAGGGCGGCTGCGACGTCGCCCTTCTCATAGAGTTCGCGGGCCCGCTCCAACCCTTCGCTGATCTCGTCGGCCCGCGCGCTGCCCGCGCCAAAGGCCGCCGCCAGGGCGAGGACCAGGGCAGCGCCAGAAATCCGTATCTTCATGGAAAGGACGTTCCTCCTGGGCGGCGGGGCCGATCGCACCGCGCCTCGCTCCAGGAGGATAGCGTAAGCGGGGCCGGCGTCACCCTGGAAGCCGGCCCCCGGGAACAGTCTCAGGTGCGGCCGTAGGTGTCCTCGAAGCGGACGATGTCGTCCTCGCCGAGATAGGAGCCGGACTGCACCTCGATCAACGTCAGCGGGATGATGCCCGGGTTCTCCAGCCGGTGCACCGAGCCGAGCGGCAGGTAGATCGACTCGTTCTCGCGCAGCATGATCCGCTCCGCGTCGCGCTCGACGATGGCGGTGCCCGCCACCACGACCCAATGCTCGGCGCGATGGAAGTGCTTCTGCAGCGAGAGCTTCTCCCCCGGCTTCACCGAGATCTTCTTCACCTGGAAGCGGTCGCCCTGGATCAGCCCCTCGTAATGGCCCCAGGGGCGGTACATGCGCCGGTGCTCGGTGGCCTCCTTGCGCCCCTTGGCCTTGAGCTGGTCGAGCAGCTTCTTCACGTCCTGCGCGCAACTGCGGTGCATGGCCAGCACCGCATCGTCGGTCACCACGACCACCGCGTCGTCCAGGCCGACCACGCCGGTCAGGATTCCCTCGCTGCGGACGTAGCAGTTCCTGGTGCGGTAGAGCTCGACCGGCCCCTGCGTCGCATTGCCGGCGCCGTCCTTGTCGGAGACCTCCCACAGCGCCGCCCAGGAGCCGACATCCGACCAACCGAGATCGGCCGGGACCACGGCCGCATGGCTGGTCTTCTCCATCACGGCATAGTCGATGGAGATGTCCGGTGCCCGCTCGAAGGCCTCCGGATCCAGCCGCACGAAGTCGAGGTCGCGCGTCGCGCCTTTCACCGCTGCGCGGACGGTGGCGAGCAGCGCGGGCGCCAGGCGCTCCAACTCGGCCAGCAGGGTCGCCGCGGTCGCCACGAACATGCCGGAGTTCCAGAGGTGCCGGCCGCCTTCCAGGTAGGTCTCCGCCGTCGCCAGGTCGGGCTTCTCGACGAAGCTGGCGATGGAGGAGACCCCCTCCACCCCCTCCAGCGGCGCGCCGGCCTCGATATAGCCGTAGCCCGTCTCCGGCGTGGTCGGCTTCATGCCGAAGGCGACGATCCGGCCGGCGCGCGCGGCCGCGGTGGCCTTGGCCAGCGCGGCATGCAGGGCGGCGGTATCGGCGATGGCGGCATCGGCCGCCATCAGCCAGAGCACCGCCTCCGGGTCGGCCTCATGGGCCAGGAGGGCGGCGGCGGCAATGGCCGGGGCGCTGTTGCGCGCCACCGGTTCCAGCACGATCAGGGCGTCCTTGATCTCGGCCGCCCGCAACTGCTCCGCCACCAGAAAGCGGTGCGCCTGGTTGCACACCACGACGGGGCTGGCGAAGCCCTGCCCCCGGGCGCGGCCCATCGTCTCCTGCAGCATCGTCCGCTCGGAGAGCAACGGCCAGAACTGCTTCGGGAAGCCCTCGCGCGACAATGGCCAGAGCCGGCTCCCGGTACCCCCGCACAAAACCACCGGGACGATACGATGGTGCTCCGCTCCGCTCATCAGTCCTGTCTCCACGCTCTTGGCGTCGAAGATACGGAGAGCTTTGCACAAAAGAAAGCCGCCCCGGACAAGGGTTGCCCGGGGCGGCACACGCGGGACGTGCGAGTGGCAGGCCTCAGCCCGCCATCGCCGCTTCCTTCTTCTTGCGCAGGCCGGGCAGAAGCATCAGGCCCAGGGCCAGGGCGGCGATCAGCAGCAGCACAGCCGAGATCGGCCGCTCAATGAAGACGCTCGGGTCGCCGCGGGAGAGCAGCATGGCGCGGCGCAGGTGCTCCTCCATCATCGGCCCCAGCACGAAGCCGACCAGCAGCGGCGCCGGCTCCATCTTCAGCTTGGCGAAGACATAACCCAGCACGGCAAAGAATACCGTCTGGTACACGTCAAAGACGTTGTTGTTGATGGAGTACACGCCGATCGCACAGAAGGTGAGGATGGCCGGGTACATGTACTTGTAGGGCACCTGCAGCAGCTTCACCCACATGCCGATCATCGGCAGGTTGATGACGAGCAGCATCAGATTGCCGATCCACATGGAGCAGATCAGGCCCCAGAACAGGTCGGGCTGGCTCTCCACCATGCGCGGGCCGGGCTGGATGCCCTGGATGATCAGGGCGCCCACCATCAGCGCCATCACGGCATTGCCGGGGATGCCGAGCGTCAGCAGCGGAATGAAGCTGGTCTGCGCCGCGGCATTGTTCGCCGCCTCGGGGCCGGCCACGCCCTCGATGGCGCCGTTGCCGAACTCGTTGCGGCCACGCGACATCTTCCGCTCCATCATGTAGGAGCCGAAGGAGGCAAGCGAGGCACCGCCACCGGGCAGGATACCGAGCGCCGAGCCGACCACCGTGCCGCGCAGCACCGAGGGGATAGCCCGCTTGAACTCCTCCCGGGTAAGGAACAGGCGGCCCACCTTGGAGGAGAGCACGGAGCGGACCTCGGGGCGTTCCAGGTTCGCGATGATCTCGGCGATGCCGAAGACGCCCATGGCCATGGCGGCGAAGTTCAGCCCGTCCGACAGCTCGGGGACACCGAAGGTGAAGCGCTGCTGGCCAGTCTGCACGTCGGTGCCGACCAGGCCCAGCGCCACACCCAGCACCACCATGGCCACCGACTTCACCACCGAGCCCTGCGCCAGCACAGCCGAGATGATGAGGCCAAGCAACATCAGCGAGAAGTAGTCTGCCGGGCCGAAGGACAGCGCCACCTCGGTCAGCAGTGGGCCGGAGGCGGCGACCAGGACGGTGGCAACCGAGCCGGCGAAGAATGAGCCGACCGCCGCGATGGTGAGCGCCGCGCCGGCGCGCCCGTTGCGGGCCATCTTATAGCCTTCCAGCGTCGTGACGACGGAGGAGACCTCGCCCGGCAGATTCAACAGAATGGCGGTGGTGGAGCCACCGTACTGCGCGCCATAGTAGATGCCGGCGAGCATGATGATGGCGGTGGTGGCCGGCTGGCCGAAGGTGATCGGCAGCAGCAGCGAGATGGTCGCCACCGGGCCGATGCCCGGCAGCACGCCGATCGCCGTGCCGATGAAGGCGCCGAGCAGCGCGAAGAGCAGGTTGTCCAGGCTGAGGGCGACACCGAAGCCGTGCGCCAAATTGGCAAAGAGTAGTTCCATTGGCGGGCGCCCTTAGAAAGTCGGCCAGATGTTAACGCGGATGTCCAGCTCGTGGATGAACACCCACCAGCACACCACGATCAGGAACACTATACTGGCCAGGACGCCCAGCGGCCGGTGCGCCGGTTCCGCCAGGGATGCCACGGCCACCATCGCCGCGATGGCCAGGAACAGCCCGCCCTGATCGAGCAGGACGCCGAACAGTGTCATGCCGGCCAGTACCAACGCCAGCTTGCGCCAGCCCGGGCTGATTGCCATCACCAGCAGCGCGATCACCAGGCCGATACCGAGCGGATACCAGTTGTTGGCCAGCGCCGGAATGGCGGCGATCAGCGGATAGGCCACCAGCCCCACCGCGAGGCCGAGGAAAAGGCCGACAAAGTCGATCTTCGTCCATTTCTCCAGCGGATCGGGACCTGAGGCGAAGGAAATCCCCAGCACGATCAGCCCCAGGCCGAAGAGCAACCCGAAGGTCAGCATCGGCATGTAGCCGGGGCCCATGCGCTGCGCGGTGCCGAGAGTATGGTCCGTGTTCAGCCACAGCCCGAGGCCTGCCAGCGCCAGGAGCAACAGCCCCGAGCCAAAGTCTTTCGCGTTGATCCTCATGCCGATCCCTTCTTGAAACCCCCTGCGTGCGGCAGACACGCCTTAGCGCGACCAACCAGCGTCCAGGGCGGCCTTCGCGCTCTGGGCAGGCGGTCGAGCATTGATCGGAACTGGCCACTCCGGCTGCCGCCGGGACCTTTGTATCAGCCAGGAAGGATGGAGCCTGCCGAAGAGACAGGCGCGCGGAGATGCGGCCGGACCGTTACGGCCCACCCAGCTTCCCTCACCGCGCCGCCGCATCGGCCCACAACTTCCACCTCCCCCTGGTGTGCAATGCGAGGCAACCTATGGCAGGGCGATGCGCCGGGGCAAGGCAGCACATAGCGATTAATGAAAGTTCATACGTTGTGCAGCGCAACAACGTTAGCACGCCAACCTGCGACACAGCGCTGATCGGGAAGTCGGAAGCCATGACAAGCGAATTTTTGATCAATGATCCCGCCACACGGATTCGCGCCGCGGCGGCCCGCCTCGCCGCCCCCTTGACAGCGATTCGCCGTGACATCCACGCGCATCCGGAACTGGCCTTCGAGGAGCATCGGACGGCTGGCATCGTCGCCGCCGAGCTGGCGCGCCTGGGTATTCCGCACCGGAGCGGCGTCGGCCGGACCGGCGTGCTCGGGGTCATCGAGGGCGGGCTGCCGGGCCCCACCCTGGCCCTGCGCGCCGATATGGACGCCCTGCCGATCCAGGAGGAAACCGGCCTGCCCTTCGCCAGCACGGTCGCCGGCAAGATGCACGCCTGCGGGCACGACATCCATACCGTGACCCTCCTCGGGGCCGCGGAGGTGCTGAAGGAACTGGCGCCGCAGCTCGCCGGGCGCATCCTTCTGGTGTTCCAGCCGGCGGAGGAGACGCTCCAGGGGGCCGCCGCCATGATCGCCGAGGGGGCCGCCGACGGGGTGGATATGGCGCTCGGCTTCCACAACCATCCGGATATGCCGGTAGGCCGCTTCAGCTTCGTGCACGGTCCCTGCCTCGCCGCCTCCGACCTCTTCGACCTGGAGTTGCAGGGCCGCTCGGGCCATGCGGCGCATCCCTATGCCGCCGTGGACCCGATCGTCGCGGCAGCGCATTTCGTTACCCAGGCGCAGACCGTGGTGAGCCGGGAGGTGAACCCGCTGCAGCCCGCCGTGGTCACCATCGGCCAGTCGATCGGCGGCACCACCTACAACATCATCCCCGAGCGGGTGCAGATAAAGGGTACCGTCCGCACCCTGCATGCCGAGGCCCGCGAGGTGGCCGAAACCGCCCTGCGGCGTCTGGTGCAGGGCATCGAGACCGGGATGCGCGTCACCGCCCGGCTGGAATACCGCCGCATGGTCCCGCCGCTGGTGAATGACGAGCGCGTGGTGAACCCGGCCGTGGCGGCCCTCACCGCGCAGTTCGGCGCCGAGATGGTGCAGGAGGGCGAGCCCTCCATGGGGTCCGAGGATTTTTCGGCCTTCGCCGATCGGGTCCCCGCTTTCCAGCTCGGCATCGGCTCCGGCGCGCCGGGGCGTCAGGACCGGCTGCACAATGCGCATTACCAGCCGGACGAAGGCTGCATCCCCGCTGGCGTCGAGGCGGTCGCGCGCATCGCGCTTGATCTGCTGGCGCCCCGCGCCTGAACCTCGGCCGGAAAGGAATCCCGGAATGAAGATCTGTGTCTTTGGCGCCGGCGCGATCGGCGGCCATGTGGCGGCGCGGCTGGCGATGGGCGGGGCGGAAACCAGCGTGGTCGCCCGTGGCGCGCAACTTGCCGCCATCCGCGAGAAGGGCCTGACCGTCACCGCCCCGGACGGCACCCATACCGTGTCGGTGAAAGCCGGCGACGCCGCCGCCATCGGCCCGCAGGACGCGGTGATCGTCACCGTCAAGGCCCCCTCCCTGCCACAGGTGGCCGAGGCCATCGGGCCCTTGCTGAAGCCGGACACCACGGTCGCCTTCGTGATGAACGGCATCCCCTGGTGGTATTTCGACCGCCATGGGGGCGAGCTCGACGGCCGCCGCCTTCCGGCCATCGATCCGGGTGACGCGCTGCGCAAGGCGATCGGCATCGAACGCACCCTGGGCGGCGTGGTCTATTCCGCCTGCACCGTCACGGAGCCCGGCCATATCGTGACGGAGCACGCCAACAACCGTGTCATCCTGGGCGAGGTGGATGGCAGCGACAGCCCGCGCGCCCAGGCCATCGCCGCCTACCTGGCCAAGGGCGGCATTTCCGGCGAGGTGACGAAGCAGATCCGCCGCGAGATCTGGATGAAGCTGATGGGCAACCTGTCGCAGGGGCCCTTCACCATCCTCTCGCGCCAGGGCATGGCCGACACCCTGGCCGACCCGGCGGTGCGCGCCGCCGTCCGTCGCGCGATGCAGGAGAGCATGGCGATCGCCTCCGCGCTGGGCCAGGGCTTCGAATTCGATCTGGACAAGCGCCTGGCCGGCTCCGCCAGGCTCTCCCATAAGCCCTCCATCCTGCAGGACCTGGAACTGGGCCGGCCGATGGAGGTGGACGCGCTGTTCCGCGTGCCGCTGGAGCTGGCGCGGCTGGTGGGTGTCGAGACGCCGACACTCGATCTCTCGGTGGCGCTGGCGACGCAGGCGGCCACAGCGGCAGGGCTCTATCAGGGGTGAAAAGGTCGGGGGAAGGAATTCCCCCGAACCCCCATCTTCTTTTTGTCCGTTTGGGTTTGCGCGAGGGCGGCCTGAGGGGAGCTCATTCCCCCAGCATTGGTTCTGCGATCCGTGGCAAGGCCGTCTGCCCGAGAACCCAGCCTTCCCAGCGCCGCACCCAGTCATCCTCGGGCACGAAGTCGGGCCGCGCGCCGTCCAGCACACCAATGACACAGAGCAGGCCGAGCAGGCTGTCGAAACGGTCCTCGGCGGGTGCATCGATGCCGAAGCCCGCATCCAGCGCCGCCGAGAGGTCGTGGCTCGGCCGCACGCGCAGCCGCTCCATGGCAAGGCGCAGCCCGGGTGCCGCCGCCCGCCGCGCCTCCGGCGCGCGCTTGCTGCCGCCCAGCACGATGCCGAGATGCCGAAGCGCCTCGGCCGGATAAGTTTCCGCCAGAACGGCCACGCCGGGCGCCAGCAGGTCGCGAAGCCTGCCCTGGAAGGGCCAGAGGCGCAGGGGAGCCCGGGCCGCCAGGGCGGGCGCGAGCCAGTCGCGCCAGGCGGCGATCGCCGCCTTGCCGGACTGGTTGGCGCCCAGCGTCCAGAACACGGGCGCGCCGGCCGGGCGCTCGACGGTGGCGCGGTCGCACCAGCGGCTGAGGGCAGCGGCACTCTCCAGGCCGAGCGCCTCCGCATGGGCCGCCCGGGTCATCCCGCGCAACCCGCGCGCGGGATAGAAGGGGCGCGCCGGGGAAACGGTCTCCAGCGTCGGGCTGACCAGGAAGAATTCGGGCGTGGCGGTGAGGCCGCGCAGGAACTGGCAGAAATCCGCCTCCTGCCGCCCGGCCGCGAAGCCACGCGGCAGGCCCAGTGGAAGGTCCAGCCCGAGGGCCAGCGGCATCCCCTCCGCCAGGAGCTCCGCCACCAGGGCGGCGGGGTCCCCCACCGGCCGCGGCGCCTCGGCGCGCCAGGCGCCGCTTCGCCGCCGGGCGATGCTGACCCAGCGCTTGCGAGGGTCGAGACTCCAGTCGGCATGCGCCGCGATCATGGGTGTAGGATCAGCGCGGGAAAGGGACGCCATGCGCTACAGCCGGACTGCTCGCCTGCTGCACTGGGGCACCGCCCTGATCGTGCTGCTGATCATCGCTCTTGGCATCTGGATCGTCTGGGCGCCGCCCGAGAACGAGGCACTCAAGCTGCGCCTTTATAACATCCATGAAAGCCTGGGCATTACGATCCTGTTGGTAACGATCTTCCGGCTGTTCTGGCGCTGGCGGCACCCGCCGCCGCCCATTCATCCGCCGCTGCCGTCCATGCTGCAGCGCGCCGCCACCGCCAGCCACCGCATGCTCTACGCCCTGCTCCTGGTGCAGCCGGTGCTGGGCCTGCTGGCCACCAATGCCTGGGGCTTCCCGCTGACGGCCTATGGGCTGATCCCGGTGCCGAGCCCGATCGGCAAGAACGAGGACTGGGCGCCCCTGCTCTCCACCCTGCACGATTCGGTAGGCTTCCTGCTGGCCGGGCTGGTGGTACTGCATGTCGGCGCGGCGCTCTGGCATCACGCCGCCCGTGGCGACGACACGCTGCGGCGGATGCTCTGAGCGGCCCGCTCAGCCGAGCGGCTTGTGCGCCCGCTCCAGCAGCCGGGCAAAGAAGCCGGGCTTCTTCGGCGGCTCACCCGCCTTGGCGGTCTGCGCGGCCAGCTGCTCACGTTCCTGCGCCTTCATCGACAGCCACTTGTCCAGGCTGACGCCGGCCTTGGCCGCCCGCTTCGCCTCATAGGCGCGCTGGCCTTCGCTCATCCGCGCCTGGTCCTGACCCTTGCCTGCCATCCCTTGCTCCCCTGGCTCGCCGGGGCGGTGGATGCCTCGCCCGCCGCCTTGCAGCAAGTGCTTTTGTCCGGGGGAAGCCGTGCGGCGGCCGGGGCTTGCATCACCGCCGCGTTGCATCACTCTCGGCGCATGGAAGCAAAAGTGAAGGCGGGCATCTGGGTCTCCATGGCGGTCCGCTTGGCCGACCTGTCCGGCCGCTCGGCCATGGTGCTGCGCAAGGGCGATCCGGATTCAGGCGGTATCCTGTGCTTGTTGCGTGGCCACGCCGGCTGCCTGGTGCTGAGCCAGGCGCGCGACGCGGAAGGGCGCCCGGCCTGGATGCGCGGCACCGGCAAGGAGCCGGTCAGCGAGGCGGATGCCGATGCCTATGTGGAGCGGCAGGTGCGGCGCGATCCGGATCTCTGGGTGGTGGAGTTCGACGCGCCGAACCTGGAGCCGCCCTTCGAGGCGGTGATCCTCTGATCCGGCGCCACCTCACGGTCTCGCGGTCATGGAGCCTTAGGACACCCGTCGTGGAGGATTCATGAACCGAAGTTAATCAGCCTGTCCCGGCCGGCGCGCCGGCCGCTGGGACAGGAGAACCGCGAACATGGCTGACACCACCCCGATGGCGAAGAACGTCATCCTGCTGATCGCCGATGGCGCCGGGCAAGGCACCTGGGACGCCGCCAGCTACTATCAGCATGGCAAGCTGGGCGAGCAGGCCTATGACGGCTTCTCGATGAAGGGGTACATGAGCACCTATCCGCTCACCACCTCCTCCACTCCGACGAACACCGCCGAAGGCGAGCTGGGCTACGACCCCACGCAGGTGTGGAATGCCGCTCCCGTGGAAGGCATGTCCGGCGACTATCCCGCCGCCTTCGAGGGCTATGAGTATCTGCGCAGCGACGTGACGGACAGCGCCGCCGCCGGCACCGCCCTCTCCACCGGGGAGAAGACCTACAACAACGCCATCAGCTACGACAATTTCGGCAACCCGCTGATGAACATCGGCGACTATGCCGTGGAGAGCGGGCGCGCGCTGGGCGTCGTCACCAGCGTGCAGTGGTCGCACGCGACGCCCGCCGCCTTCGCCGCGCACAATGCGAGCCGCAACGACTATGAGGCCATCTCCAAGGAGATGATCGAGAGCGGCAAGGCCTCCGTGATCATGGGCGGCGGCCATCCCTTCTACGACGAGAACGGCGAGTTCCGCATCCCGACCAGTCCGGACGACTACCAGTATGTCGGCGGCGCCGAGACCTTTATGGAGGTGCTTGCGGGCAACACCGACTACCGCTTCATCGACAGCGAGGAGCAGTTCGAGGCGCTCGCCGATGGCAGCTTCGATCTTGAGGAAGGCGACAAGATTCTCGGCACCTTCCGCAACAGCTCCACGCTGCAGCAGGCGCGCGACGGCGAGGGCATGACCCCGCAGCTCGACAACGTGCCGGAGCTCTCCACCATGGCGGAAGGCGCGCTGAACGTGCTCGGCCAGGACGAGGACGGCTTTTTCCTGATGATCGAGGGCGGTGCCGTGGACTGGGCCGCGCATGCCAACGACACCGGCCGCCTCATCGAAGAGCAGGTCAGCTTCAACGAGACGGTCGATTCGGTGGTGGACTGGGTCGAGACCAACAGCAGCTGGGACGAGACCATGGTCATCGTCACCACCGACCATGGCAATGGCCTGCTCCTCGGCCCGGACGCCGGCGTGGTGCCGTTCCAGCCGGTGCAGAACAACGGCCAGGGCGAGATGCCGGGCGTGACTTGGCACACCGGCAACCATACCAATGAGCTGGTGCCAATCTGGGCGCAGGGCGCCGGCTCCGAGCTGCTGGCCGAGGCCGCGACCAAGGTCGATCCGGGCTTGGCGAACTATGCCTATGCCGGCATGGGCCAGAACTATCTCGACAATACCGACGTGTTCGACGCCATGTTCGCCGCTATGGGCCTGCAGGCGGAAGGGACCTCGGGGCCCGAGGCCGTCGCGGCCGCCGAGACCAGCCTGCCCTCCGACGCGGTCTGGGCCGCGTAAGCTCGATCGGCGGGGCGCTTCAGCGGCGCCCCGCCCCTTCGGGTCAGACCTGCGCCATCTTGATCGGCGGCGACAGGTCGGCCGGCAGCGGGCAGACATAGGGCGTCGCCTCGGTGCGGGCGGCGAGGTCGGCCTTGGCCTGCTCGATCAGCTTCGGGTCGCGCAGCGCGTCCACGGCGACGCCGGCCATCACCTTGGCCACATGCACCATGCCCTTGTGCGCCAGCGGCGACTTGCCCTGCGCCGTCAGCTGCCAGGAATGACCCGGCGTGCCGATGGCATAGGTGGCGCCGCGCGCCTGCACGGTCGGCACCACCCAGGAGACGTCGCCCACATCGGTCGAGCCGACCATGGCCGCGCCCTTGGCGTCGAGCGGCACGATCTCGTCCGCCAGCGGCACGCCCTTCCGCACCGGCATGCCGACGCGCTTGAAGGCGGAGGCGATGTCCTCATCGGAGAGCGTCTTCTGGATCTCGGCCGCGAAGGCGCGGTCCTCGTCGTCGAAGGGCGGCGGGCCGAGGCGGTCCAGGTTGTTCTGCATCGCCCGCTCCAGCGGCAGGTTGCCGAGCAGGTTGGAGACGGCGGAAACGACCTTGGTGGAGACGGCGGTCTCGGTCATCAGCGCCGCGCCATCGGCGATCTTGCGCACGCGGGCGACAAGGCCCTGCAGCATCGGCAGGTCGCTGGCGCGGATCAGGTAGCGCACCGTGGCCTTCCCCTGCACGACGTTCGGCGCGATGCCGCCGGCATCCAGATAGGCGTAGTGGATGCGCGCCTCGCTCGGCATGTGCTCGCGCATGTAGTTGACGCCCACGTTCATCAGCTCGATCGCGTCCAGCGCCGAGCGGCCGAGATGCGGCGCGGCGGCAGCATGCGAGGAGCGGCCGGTGAAGGTGAAGTCGATGCGGGTATTGGCGAGCGACTTCGCCTCGTTCACCGCGGCGAAGGGTGCCGGGTGCCAGGAGATGGCGATGTCCACATCCTTGAAGCAGCCCTCGCGCACCATGAAGGCCTTGGCGGCGCCGCCCTCTTCGGCCGGGCAGCCGTAGTAGCGCACGCGGCCCTTGATGCCGTTCTTGGCCAGGTAGTCCTTCACCGCCGTCGCCGCCAGCATGGCGCCGGCGCCCAGCAGGTTATGGCCGCAGCCATGGCCCGCGCCGTCACCCGGCAGCGGCCGGTGTTCGGCCACGCCCGCTTCCTGGCTGAGCCCCGGCAGCGCGTCATACTCGCCGAGGATGGCAATGACCGGCCCCTCCTCGCCCGCCTCGCCCATGATGGCGGTGGGGATGCCGGCCAGCTTCTCGGTGATGCGGAAGCCATGCGCCTCCAGCGCCTTCTTGTGCTCGGCGACGGAGCGGAACTCGGCATAGGCCAGTTCCGGCATCTCCCAGACGCGGTCGCTCAGCTCGATGAAGGCCTTCTGGTGCTCATCCACCAGACGCCAGATTTCCTCGGTGTTTTGCATGGTAGGGAGACTCCCGCACTGTCCGACAAGGGCACCCAGGGTGCGACGAGCCGGCGCCGCTGTCGAGCCACGGGGCCAAATCGTTACGATGACAGGCGCCATGCCATCGCGCCACGCGAGGCCGAGGCCATGAGGGCAGCGATTCGGAGGCCGCGGCGTCGGTGTGGCCGGTTCAGCCCTGCCCCTCTCCCCCCTGGGCCAGTGCCGCCAGCCGCTCCACACCCCCCGCATCGGCCAGCACCGCGGAAAGCTCCGCGCGCGGCAGGCGCAGGGCCTCCTCCAGGCGCTCCGCCTCCTGCAGCTTCGCGAGCCCCATCAGCAGCGCCGGGTCGAACGGGTCCTGCCGGGGCCGGCGCGGTGGCGGCAGCATGCGGCGGTGCGCCTCTAGCAGTGCCGGCTCGCGGAACAGCCGGGCGACCTCCGCCTCGCCGGCGGCGGCCCGCCATTCCACCGTCAGGGCCTTGGCCCGGGCCAGCACCGGCGGTGTGGCGCGCTCCTCCGGGGTCAGCAACAGGCCCAGGCGCCGTAGGCCGAGGCCGATATCCCGGCGCGCCGTCAGCGCCGCCAGGGGAATGGCGAGCGCGAGACCCAGCACCACGGGCGACATCCAGAGCGCCAGATAGGGCGAGACCAGCCAGGCCGCGGCGCCGAAGGCCAGGCCGAACAGCGTGTGGCGCCAATAGAGCCGTACCACCTGCCCGAGCGGCACCGAGCCGTCGTCGCGCCGCTGCGCGTTCCAGCCGGAGTCCCGGCCGAGCAGGATGCCCGCCACGTCCACCGACTGGGTGAGCATCGTCACCGGGGCCAGCAGGCCGGCGACCAGCGTTTCCAGCAGCATGGAGAGGAAGGCGCGGATCGCCCCGCCGCAGCCGCGCCGCTCGCCGCCATGGAACAGCAGCGCGACCCAGGCCATCAGCTTGGGCGCCAGCAGCAGGCCCATGGTGCCGATGAAGACCCACATGGCGCGCACCGGGTCCACCACCGGCCATTCCGGGAAGAGGCTGGGGCCAGCGGGGAAGTATTCCGGCCGGATGAAGCGCGCCTGGATGGCCAGCAGCACACCGGCCATCAGGAAGATCAGCCAGAGCGGCGCGGTGATGTAGGAGCCGATGCCGGTCAGCAGGTGCAGCCGGCTGACCCAGTGCAGCCCGCGCGCCGGCAGCACGGCAGCGTGCTGCAGGTTGCCCTGGCACCAGCGGCGGTCGCGGATGGCGAGATCCATCAGCGAAGGCGGGCTCTCCTCGTAGGAGCCGCGCAGCCAGGGCACCATGTGGACCGCCCAGCCGGCGCGGCGCAGCAGCGCGGCCTCGACGAAGTCATGGCTCAGGATGTGCCCGCCGAAGGGCTTCCGGCCCGACAGTTCCGGCAGGCCCGCCGCCTCGGCGAAGGCCTGGGTGCGGATGATGGCGTTGTGGCCCCAGTAATTGCCCTCCGAACCGTGCCACCAGGCGATACCCTCGGCGATCAACGGCCCGTAGACCCGGCCCGCGAACTGCTGCATCCGCGCGAAGAGCGTGTTGCCGCCGGTGATGATCGGCAGGGTCTGGATGAGGCCGACATCCGGGTGGCGCTCCATGGCATCGGCCAGACGCAGGATGGTGTCGGCATCCATCACGCTGTCGGCGTCGAGCACCAGCATCTGCGGATAGGCACCGCCCCAGCGGCGCACCCATTCGGCGATGTTGCCGGCCTTGCGCTCGATGTTCTTGGGCCGGCGCCGGTAAAAGATATGCGGCCCCTCCTCCCGCGCATCGTCGCCGGTGCGGCGGCGGAGTTCGAGGAAGGCGGCCTCCTCGGCGATCCAGGCGGCGGGCTCGGTGCTGTCGCTGAGGATGAAGATGTCAAACCGCGCCAGCGCGCCCGCCGCGGCCAGAGATTCGTAGATGGCCTGCAGCCCGGCCATGATGCGGGCCGGCTCCTCGTTATAGGCCGGCATCAGCAGCGCGGTTCTCACGCCGGGCATCGGCGGCGGCCCATCCGGCGCGATGCCCAGGCGCCGGTCCGGCCCCAGCAGCAGCCGCAGGAAGCCGCAGACGGCACTGGTAAAGGACAGCGCGATCCAGGCGAAGAGCGCGACGAACAGGATCAGCACGACTGCCTGCAGCGGCGTCGGGCGGCCGCTGTTCAGCACCAACCACATCTCCCGCGAGGCATAGGCGGTGAGCGCGATGGCGCTGCCGATCACGAGGAGCCGCCGCAGCCAGAGCGCACCGGGGCACGAGGGCATGCCGCCGGCGCGGCGCTGCGGCGGCGCACGCAGCGACTGCACCGGCATGGCCAGTGGCGCCTCTGGCGGCAGCGCGCGCCAGCGGGCTTCGGGGGTCAGGCTGTCCATCGGTACAGGAAGGTTTCGGCCGCCGGCTCGCCATTCGCCTTCAGTTCGGCGCGCAGCTCAATGGCGCGGTTGTTGCCGGGGAACAGCTCGAAGCTGATGCGCCAGCCGCCGGTCTCGGGGTTGCGCTGCGCGACCGGGTTGCGGATCTCACCGCGGCTGGCCGTGACGTTCAGTTCGGGCGCGGCATCGGGGGCGAGCTTGTCGAGCGCACCGCCCTGGGCATCCAGCACGAAGAGCCGGCCGCCCTGCGTGTAGGCGGCACCGGAGCGCGCCTCCATGATGCGCCCGAGGGCCGGCATGCCCGGCGCCTCGTCGCACCAGTGCAGCCGATAGGTATAGCGGTACTCGCCCTTGGCCCGCAGCGGCTCCTTCGGCCGCCAGAAGGCGACGATGTTGTCGTGGATCTCGCCATTGGTCGGGATCTCGACCAGATGCACCGCCCCCTCGCCCCAATCGCCGATCGGCTCGACCCAGAGGCTCGGGCGCTTCTCGTACCGCGCCTCCAGATCCTCGTAGCTGTCGAAGTCGCGCCGGCGCTGGATCAGGCCGAAGCCGCGCGGGTTGACGTCGCCGAAGGCGCTGAGCTGGAGGTCGGCGGGGTTGTTCAGCGGGCGCCAGATGCGCTCGCCACGGCCGCTTTCCATCAGCAGCCCATCGGAATCATGCACCGCCGGCCGCCAGTCGTCGCGCCCCGTGCGATTCAGCGGCGAGAACCAGAACATGCTGGTAAGGGGCGCGATGCCGGCGGTGGGCATGTCCCCGCGCGGGAAGACGGTGGATTCCACGTCGAAGACCGTGGTGCCGCCGGGGCGGATGGCGAAGCGGAAGGCGGCGGCGCAGGAGGGACTGTCGAGCAGCGCATGAACCGTCGCGGCATTCACCCTCGGCCGCGGCCGCTCGACCCAGAAGGCGCGGAACAGCGGGAATTCCTCGCCCTTCGGATCGCCGGTGTTGATGGCGAGGCCGCGCGCCGAGAGACCGTAGAGCTGCCCCTTGGCCACCGCCCGGAAGTAGCTGGCGCCCAGGAAGGCGCAGACCTCGTCGTAATAGTCGGGGCGGTTGATCGGCGCGTGCAGGCGGAAGCCGGCGAAGCCGAGATCGCTGACCCGCGGGCGCGGCAGGTTCTGGAAGCTGAACAGGTCGGGGTTGTAATGGACCGGCCGCGCCGTGCCGTTCGCCACCTCGTAGATTTCGACCCGCGGCTTGTAGAGGAAGCCGCGATGGAAGAGCTGCATCTGAAACGGCAGGCCCTCGGCGCGCCACAGCGCCTGGTCGGGCCGGAAGCGGATGTCGCGATACTGGTCGTAGGTAAGGTCGGACAGCTCCGGCGGCAGTTCCTCCGTCGGCGCCTTGTAGGGCTTCTGCGCCAGGCCACGCGCCAGTTCGCGCACGGTGCCGGCGTCGAAAGGCGTATCCTCCGCGCCGGCGGCCCGGGCTTCCGAGCGGTGTCCGGCCTCCTCCGCTAGGAGAGCGGTGGAAAACGACAGGGCGGCGAACAGGGCGTCGCGGCGGTTCACGATAGCAGGCTCCCTCGGGCGGCGACCGAC
>Ga0182749_1001272_pt1 | contig 20252 bp, 10 predicted proteins | sample eDN3rd37CKraftMG_FD_128875 | JGI IMG/M metagenome (GOLD analysis project Ga0182749, IMG submission 128875) | Enriched Miracle-Growth compost microbial communities from Emeryville, California, USA - eDNA 3rd pass 37_C Kraft MG (version 2) (version 2) ...
CAGAAGTCGTGGATGCGGCTCAGCCATGACCATCGTCAGGTGCTCGAGGTGGTCGCGGTCGGCGGCGCGTCCTATGACGAAGCGGCCGACGCGCTCGGGGTTCCGGTCGGCACCATTCGCTCCCGCCTCGGCCGGGCCCGGCAGAGCCTGCGGCAGCTGAGCGGAGTGCACTGAGCCATCGGTAGGGGGCACGGGAGCCCCCCATCGGCGTCAGCCTTCCGCCAAATCGTCCGGCAGCTCGCCGTAGCGGGCCAGGATATCCGGCTCCTCCGCCTCCGTGGCCTGCGCTTGCCGGACCAGGACCACGCCGTCGGCCCGCCCGCTTGCCAGCAGGCGAGCTCCGTGGCTCTCCGCCAAATGCCGGCTGGCGAAGGCCCGGTCCGGAAGGCGATGCCACCCGGATCGCCGGCGGTCACCCCTCCTGGACAGACCAACCACCACATACAGCGCCGGCTGCGCAGGCGCACCGTCGACCGCCCTGTCGATTTCGGGAGGCGGAGGTGCCGGGAGAGACGGGGCCGGAACCGGCGGATCGGCGATGGTGGCCGAGGACGGCCCCGTTTCCGGAGCATCCATCATCGGAGCGGAGGCGAGCGCCAGAAGGTCGGGCGGCGGCGCGGGCCGGTCCGGGGCGGTTCTGACGCTAGCCGGGCGGACGCCCGGCCGGGACCGGACCGGCGCCGTCGGCCGGGGCTCGTCCGGCCCGAGTGCAAAGGCCAGTTGCTGGATATATCCCATGGCAGTCCGGGTCGCGATTCGACTCGGAACAAATATAGAACAAAATCTCTGTCTGTCGAGCCGGAGGTCTCGCCCGGATCGCGAAAAACTCGCTCTGAACGGCGCGCCGTTCGATCCGGCCGGATCCGATCAGCGCTTGGTCTTCTTCTCGCCGGCGTGAGCGGCGCCGCGCTGGCGCCCGGGCCGGCTGGGCCGGGCCACGCGGGCCGGCCGGCCGGAGCCGAGGCCCTGGCGCTTGGCGTCGGCCGATTTCGCCTTGGTGTAGTTGGGCGCCGTCAGCGGATAGTCCGGGGGCAGGTTCCACTTCTCGCGATACTGTTCCGGGCTGAGGCCATAGGTGGCCCGCAGCCATCGCTTCATCGTCTTGAAGCGGCGGCCGTCCTCCAGGCAGACGATGTAGTCGGGCGTGACCGACTCCTCGATCGGCACGGCCGGGACCAGGGGCACGGACTCCGCCGACGCCTTCTGCTCCTCATGCTCGGCTCCGGGCGAAGCGAGGATAGCGGCGTCGTCGGTTTCGGTGTGCCCGGCTTCTTGCTCGGTCGCCGGACCCTGGGTCGCACTGAGGGTCGTGTAGACGTTCCGGATCAGATCGAGCAGGCTCTCGCTGTCGAGCGTGTTGCGGGATACGTGGGCGACAACGATCTCTTTCGTGAACCTCAGGATTTCGGTTTCGCTTGGGCGGGCCATGGTGCTCTTTCTTAGTTAGCGATCCGTCCGCTGGGCGAGGCGCGTCTTTTGAGCGGCCGCCGAAGGTTTCGAATCGCCTCCCTCCACTGGATGGCAAAAAATCTAGCAGCAATTTTAGGATGTTTCGCACGATTCCTGCAAGATGATAACGCATTGCCGGGCCGACAATGCGCGAGGTCTGCTTTGCGGGCCCGCGGAACACGCGCCGGGCGCGCATCGGCCCGCGCTCCAATCGATCCCGGAGCCGTTCGGTTCGGTCGTCCGACGAGGCCGGCGCGCACGGCGCGAGAACCGCCCTATTTCCCAGATTTCGAGGGAATTTTTCCGAAATCTTCGGAGATCTCCACGAGGTGGTCGCTGGCGCCACGGGACGAATTCGATACCGGGGGAACGAAGGTTCCATCTTTGAAAGAATCTTTAGAGGACTGGCGTGCGACCTTCGGTCCGAATTCCGCCGCGAACCTCGATAACCGGTTTCGTTTGAAATATTCTTTCCGGTTGGTTTTAAGGATTAACCCGCCGCCTGCTTCCTGTTAAACTGATTTCGCGGTTCGGATAGTAGAATATCCGGATATGAATCGTCGTGGTCCAATCAAAGACATATCGGGAGGGGGAGCATCTCAGCCGGTCGGCCGATGATGGAATCGCCGAGTTGGCGGCGGCGATGCCTTCGAAGCCTTCAGTGGCGAAGACTCATCGCGGCCGCCCGGCAAAGCGGGGTTTCGGAAGGACGGATGAATGCATTTTGACCAGCTCGACAAGCTTCGCCGGAAGAGGGGTAGGGATCAGGCCGAATTCGATGCCGATCTCCAGCGGGTTTCGTCGTATTGCCATGATTGGGCTGCTGAGATCGCCCGAGCCTTTCGGTCCCGTCAAGCCTCAGCCACTCCCGACGAGTTCTCGTTGATCCGCAGGATCGCGGCGACGCTCGAAAGCCTGTCCGCTCCCTCCGCTGGGGGCATCGACGGCACGGTGCCGAAGCCTGCGCCCGCCGTACCGCCGCACGAGACCATCGGGCTGGGCTTCCTGATCTGCCTGGAGGATGGCCACATCTGCCGTGATCTCGGCCGCCATCTGCATACCGTGCACGGCCTCAGCCCCGACCATTACCGCCGGCGCTGGGGCTTGCCGCCCTCCTATCCGATGCTGCCGCCGGCGTCCCATCAGGAACGCCAGGCTTGGCGTCGCCGGCTGGCGCCGCAGGCCGGAAAGACCGAAGCCGGACCGATCGTCCTGCGGCTCCAGGAGGAGAGCCGCCGGGTCGAGGCCGGGCGGCTGCGGCGTCGGCACCACCGGGCACCTCCGGTCGGGCTCGGGAGCGGGTGGGGGCGGCGCGATGCCGGCCAGCGATCCGGATCGCCGCAGATCGACGGCTTCCGGCGCTGAGCCGGCCTTCCGCTCCTACTCCGCCCAGAAGATGTCGCTCAGGGCTTGGCCCCAGGGCGGGACGAGGCCGCCTTCGGGATCCTTGACGATGTTGGTGTAGTCGCTGCACAGCGACATGTGCCAGGTGTGCGAGTCGCCGGTCTGCGCATCCGTCATCACCCGGCTGTAATCCGCCCCGCTGCCGCTGTCGCTGATCGTCAGGCCCGGAACCGGGCTGGCGCGGAACTCATAGGGGCGACTGCACGTCCCGCGCTCGAGCAAGGTTTGCCCCAGCGTGGCCGCCGCCTCCCGGTTGCGCGGATGCACCCAGTCGTCGCGGCCCCACTTCTCCCACCGGGTCAGGCCGAACTCCTTCGTCCAGTAGGTGATCTCGACCTGGGTCGCCGGCCCCGGCCCCTTCCCGTCCTTGCTGGAGCTGGAGAATCGCAGCGAGATCAGGCTGTCCAGCGTCCGGCCGGATTTGTAGGTGAAGCTGTCCCGCATCCACATCGTGAAGGGACGGGCGAAGCGCTTCGGGCAGCCGGCTTCCGGCTCCCCGCCATCCTTTGACGTGACCAGCTTGCTCTGGAACACGGAGAAGCCGCCGCTGCCCGAGGGCGGCAGCGTCGCCGGGCCGATCACCCAGCCGTAGCGGAAGCGGCCTGACGTGTCCGGCGCCCCGGCGCAATCCGGCGTCAGCCAGTACGACAGGGCGACCGGGCTCCAACTGCCCATGATGTAGCCCCAGCGGTTGTCGGCCCATTGCACGGAACCGCCCTCGCGGCCAGTGTCCAGCTTGCCGAAGCTGGGGGCGTCCGGGCCGACACCGGGGCAGCTGTGATCCACGCCGCGATCGTAGAAGCTGACGATGCGGGTGACCCCTCTCTTGGTGATCGGGATGTTGTCCTTGGAGACGGTGCCGAGGCGCTGCGGGCAGGGGTCGCCGGGGCTGGGAAAGTTGTGCAGATGATAGGGCACGGGCTCGCCAGCCCGGATGTTCCGGCGGCGCGTGCAGTCGCGGTCGCCCGGCACCAGGTCCGCCAGGATCCGGTCGTGCTGATCGACGCAGACATCCATGACCATGAAGTCGGCCAGCTTGTCGGATTGGGCCTGGGCCCGGGCCGGCGGGGCCGCGGCGGCGCCGGCGGTCAAGGCCAGTGCGGCGGGAAGAAGCCAGCGGGCCGGGAAACGGATCTGCATACAATGCCTCGTGGTGGCGTGGTCGGACACGGGCTCCCCCCTGCGGCCAGCATCGCCGAAACGGCGGGTTCGGCGAAGCGGCCGGATGTCGCACGGACAGTTTTCATAGGTTTGGTGAATTCCGGGTGTGGCAGTCCTTTCCGCTTCCGGTCGCGACAGGCCGACTTTGCGTTCGCGCAGACTATGTCCCGGATTTGCCGGAGGTTTTGGAATCGGAGCTGAAAGGTGCCTCCGCCGCGGGAGAAGCGAAAATTTTTCCGCCGAAGCCGATTTTGCAGCGTAAAAGACATGACAGCGGCAACAGTTCCAGCTTAAAACCTTGGTGAGCGACACTGGAATCATGGACGGCCGATGGCTCCGCCAGGCAACGAAACCATTCGCGCTTTGGCTGCATCGGTCAGGCAACGAGAAATCGTGCCGCTGTCCTGGGTGGCTGCGACGCAGGAGCAGGACTACGTCAATCTCGGCGACGCGCTGAGCGCCGTGATGGTGTCGCTGCTGTCCGGCCTTCCGGTCGAGCATGTGGCGCATGAATCGGCGCGCCTCAGGATGGCCGCCGTCGGCACCATCGGCCACAGCCTGAAGAAGGGCGAGATCGTGGTCTGGGGCACCGGCAGCTCGCGCTGGCGCAACCCGTCCGCTCCGGCCGAGGAGCGCATTCCGGTGGCGCCGCTGCCCGGGACGCGCCTGCACATCACGGCGACGCGCGGGCCGGTGTCGCGCCGGATCCTGGGCGAGGAGAATGCCGTCGGCCCGGCGGTCTACGGCGACCCGGTGTGGCTGCTGCCGCAATTCTATCCCGGGCCGCGCCGGAAGAAGTGGAAGCTCGGCGTCATCATCCATCTGGCCGATCTGCAGGACCGGTCCTTCGAGGTCCGGCCGAAGCCGGAGCATGTCCGCTACCAGATCCCGGCGGAACTGGCGGGCGACGTCCGGCTGATCCACACGGTGACGCCGATCAGCCTGGCCGGCATGCGCGCCCGGCTGGACGAGATCCTGGAATGCGAGCGGATCGTGTCGACCAGCCTGCACGGCATGGTCTTCGCCGAGAGCTACGGCATCCCCTGCCTGTACTTCTCGCCCCGGGCACCGCGCGGCCTGCATGTGGCGGAGCTCGACCCCGACGGCACGCTCGACCTGCGGATCGTCGACCTTTATCGCGGCCTCGGCCGCCGGGCCATTCCGGTCTATGGCCAGCCGCGGCGCGAGCGCACCGACTGGCCAGCGCTGATGGCGGCGATCGACCAGGCCTGGGAGCGGCCCGAATTCGACACCGCTCCGCTCCTCGAGGCATTCCCCCTCGATCTCAGCCCGCTGAAGCCGCGGCGGGGCGAGACGGTGTTCGAGCATCCGGTGCTGCAGCACATCCCGCTGCAGCACCGGTCCCAGATGGTGATCCGGCCTTCCCCGGAAGGCCGGGCGGCCGGCCGGCCGCTGCAGCGCATGGCGGCGCTGTTCCGCCGGCCCTTGGCGGATCGGGCGTAACGGGAATCCCGAGTTCCATGACCCGAGATCGATGCTATCGAGTGGATGAGGCGCATGATGAATAGCTTGTTGCGGGCCACGCGCGATGCGGGACAGATCCCGCTCTCCTGGGCCGGCTCCACCCGGGAGATGGACTACCTGAATTTCGGCGATGCGCTGAGTCCGGTCATGGTGGCGCTGCTGGCGGGCCTCGACATCGCCCGCGTGCCGACCAAGTCGAAATCGGTGCGCATGGCCGCGGTCGGGACGATCGGCCACGGTTTCGAGGGCGGCGAGGTGTGGTTCTGGGGCACCGGCTGCTCGAACTGGAAGAATCCCTCGGCGCCGATGCCCGAGCGTGTCCCGTTCACGGTGCCGCCGGAGTCGACCTTCCACGTCCCGGCCAGCCGGGGCCCCGTCTCGGCCCGGCTGCTCGGCGGCAAGCCGAAGGGCGGCGTCTACGGCGACCCGGTCTGGCTGCTGCCGCGCTTCTACAAGCCGAAGGTCGAGAAGAAGTGGGACCTCGGCGTCATCCTGCACCTATCCGAGCTGGCGGACCGGTCCTTCGTCGAGGCCCATCCGCGGGCCGACTACAAGCGCTTCCAGGTGCCGGCCGAATTCGCCGACCGGGTGCATCTGATCAACACGGTGACACCGATCGGCATCGGCGGGCTCAAGGACAAGATCGACGAGATCCTGGCCTGCAAGCGGATCGTGTCGACCAGCCTGCACGGCATGGTCATCGCCGAGAGCTACGGCATTCCCTGCCTGTATTTCTCGCCGCAGGGCAACGAGCCCGGCCTGACGCTGACCGAGCTCGACCCCAACGGGCCGACGGATCTGCGGATCGTCGATCTCTATACCGGCATCGGCAAGGACAAGATCTGGAACTATGCCCAGCCGCGCGGGATTGAGACCGATTGGCAGGATCTGCTCGAGACCATCGACGATGTCTGGGAACCGGTGTCGATCGATGAGGACGCGCTGATCAACGCCTTCCCGCTCGAGGCCAAGCCGCTGGCGGCGCCGGCCGGCAAGACCGTCTGGGATCATCCGGTGCTGACCGGCCTCGCGCTGCAGCATTCGGTGGAAGAGCTGCGCCGGGAAGACCGCAAGCGGGTCGCCCTGGCCCGTGCCGCCGGGATCGGCACTGCCAAGGCCGAGGCCCCGGCCCCGTCCCCGAAGCCGGCTCCGACGCTCAAGATTGTTTCCGCTATGAACATTTCCTCCGCCCCGCCCGCCAAGATCGCACCCCCGGCTCCGGCAGCGACCGTGACCACCTCCGGGGCCGCCGCCATGGCCCGGGCGCCGGAGCCGGAGATCGCGCCGGATCCGGCGCCGGCGCCGAATCCGGTCTCGTCCCTGGTCAAGCCAGAGGTCTCGCGCGACCGGATCGAGACGCTGCTGCGCTTCAACGCCAAGCGGCTGTCGGTGCCGCTGTCCTGGGTCGCGACCACCAGCGAGCATCCGCACGCCAATCTCGGCGACGCGCTGAGCGCGGTCGTGGTTGCCGCGATCGCCGGCGTCCCGGTGCGTCGCGCCGCCTTCGACGACGCGTCGGAGCGGATGGTCGCGGTCGGCACCATCGGCCACGCCCAGAAGAACGGGATTCTGCACTTCTGGGGCACCGGGATGGACGCGACGCTGAACCCGGTCGACCGGTCGATCCGCCAATACATCCGGCCGCAGAATACCGAGTTCGTGGTGCATGGCGTGCGCGGCCGCAAGACCCAGGCGGTGCTGCGCGGCCAGGGCATCAAGGTGCCCGACGTGTACGGCGACCCGGTGTGGTTCCTGCCGCGCATCATGCCGATGAACCACGTCAAGAAGACGCATGAGCTCGGCGTGATCCTCCACATCTCCGAGCTGGCCTCGATGGACCCGCAGTCGGGGGTGAAGGAGGCGCTGAAGCGCTACAACATCCCGCCCAGCCTGGCGGGCTCGATCCGGCTGATCAACACCTACACCGCGCCGAAGGTCGACGCCTTCGCCGCCAAGGTGGAGGAGATCGTGTCCTGCCGGCGGATCATCTCGACCAGCCTGCACGGCATGGTGATCGCCGAGACCTACGGCATCCCCTGCGGCTGGTTCGGCACCTATGAGGGCGGCCGCCTGCTGCTCGACGTCGACGACCCGGAGAACCGGATCGACCACCGCATCCGCGACTTCTACTCCGGCGTCGGCAAGCCGGGCGTGATCGCCTTCTGCCGCGACCGCAGCCTGGAGACGCCGTGGGAGGATGTGATCACCTGGATCGACGAGACCTGGCAGCCGTTGCGCTATGACGGCCGCGCCCTGTTCGACGCGTTCCCGGTGCCGCAGGCGGTGTCCTTCGACGATCCGCAATGGTCGGTGTCGGGCGACGTCTACGCCCGCATCCCGTTCTGAGGCCGGACGGATGGACGGGCGATCGCAGCGCCCGTTCGCCGCCACGGGCGCGGCCGGGGCTCCGGCTGCGCTGCCACGGACGGTGCTGATCCTGCAGGGCCCGGCAGCGCCGTTCTTCCGGCGCCTGGCCGCGGCCTTGGAGGCGGGCGGCGCCCGCGTTCTGAAGGTCAATATCTGCGGCGGCGACGCGGTGTTCTGGCGCCGCCCCGCCATCGCCTTTCGTGGCCGCCTGCCGGAATGGCCCGGCTTCCTGGCCGGGCTGATCGACTCCGAGCGGGTCACCGACATCGTTCTGTTCGGCGACTGCCGGCCGCACCACGTCGTCGCCGTGGAGCTTGCCCGCCGGCGCGGCCTGCGGCTGCACCTGTTCGAGGAAGGCTATCTCCGGCCCGGCTGGATCACTTGCGAGCCCTGGGGCGTGAATGGCCATTCCGACCTGCCTCGCCGCCCGGCCACCATCCTGGCCATGGCCCAGCGGCTGGAGCCGTTGCCCGAAGCCGCGGCGCCGGTTCCGTCCTATTTCCTGCATCGGGCAGTCTGGGACGTGCTGTGGACCGCCGGCCTGATCGTCCTGATGCCGCTCTTCCCGCATTACCGGCATCACGCCCTCGACCACCCGCTGGTCGAATATGCCGGCTGGCTGGGCCGCTTCGTCCGCGCCCCCTGGGCCCGCCGCCGGGCACGCGAGGTGATGGATCGCCTGGCCGGCGGGAAGGGCCGCTACTACCTGCATGCGCTGCAGCTCGACACCGACTTCCAGATCCGGACCCATTCCCGCTACCGCGACACGCTGGACGCGGCGGCGGAGATCATCGCCTCCTTCGCCCGCTCCGCCGACCGGTCCGCGCGCCTCGTGGTGAAGCTGCATCCGCTCGATGTCCGCCCGGCACGCAAGCGCCGGCGCATTGAGGAACTGGCGGTCGCGCACGGGGTCGCCGACCGGGTCGACTTCATCGACGGCGGCGACCTGGAACTCCTGGTCGACGGCGCCCGCGGCGTGGTCGTGGTCAACTCCACCGTCGGCCAGTTCGCGATGGAGCGCGGCAGGCCAGTGAAGGCGCTCGGCACCGCCGTGTTCGACCTGCCGGGCCTGACCTTCCAGGGCGGGCTCGACCGTTTCTGGGCCGAGGGGCAGCCGCCGCGCCGCGACCTTCTGGAGGCGTTCCGCCGGCTCGTGGTGGCGCGGACCCAGATCCGCGGCAGCTTCTTCTCCCTCCGCGGCATCGATCTCGCGGTCGACGGCGCCAGCCGCCGCATCCTGCAGGACACGGTCCGGCCGCTCCAGGAAACCGTCATGCGGATCGTGGAAACGGCATGACCGAGACCCAGTCGGTGGTGGTGACCGGCGCGTCGCACGGGCTCGGCGCGGCGCTGGCCCGGCGCTACGCAGCGCCGGGAACAGCGCTCGCCCTGATCGGTCGCAACCCGGCGCGCCTGGCCGAGGTCGCCGACTCCTGCCGGCGCCTGGGAGCGGTGGTGGAGACGGCCGAGATCGACGTGCGCGACGGCCCGCGTCTCGCCGCCTTCCTCCGCGATTTCGATGCCCGTCGTCCGGTGACGGTGGTGATCGCCAATGCGGGGGTTGAGGCAGGGCTGGGGCCGGGGCGCAGCAGCGAGCCGGAGGACTTCGTCCTGGCGCAGCTCCGGATCAACCTCGAAGGGGCGATCGCGACGGTGTCGCCGCTGATCGAGCCGATGCGCCGGCGCCGGGCCGGCAGCATCGTCCTGATCGCGTCGCTGGCGGCGCTGATGCCGCTGGCCGACCAGCCGGCCTATTCGGCCTCCAAGGCCGGGCTCGTTGCCTGGGGCGAGGCGCTGCTGGCCTGGCTGCGGCCGGACGGCATCCGCGTCACCATTGTCTGCCCAGGCTTCATCGCCACCGGGATGAGCGACCGCTACCGCGGCTCCCGGCCGTTCCAGTGGAGCGCGGAGCGGGCGGCCGGGCATATCGCGGCCAGCGCTGCCCGTGGCCGGGCCTGGGTGGCGTTCCCTTGGCCGCTGGTCTGGCTGATCCGGCTCGGCCGCCTGGCGCCACGCCCGGTCCGCGCCGCCTTCATCGACCGCTTCCTGCGCTTCGAGATCGACGCGCCCGAATCCCTCTAGACGCGACCGCTTCTCCTGGCGACGGCGGCGCCGAGCCGCGCGGCCACGGGCGCCTCCTGCGCCAGACGTGCCTGTTCCTCGGCGATGACGGCGATGGCGTGGTCGATCTGGTCGCGGCGGTGCTCGGAGGTGATGAAGCAGCGCAGCCGCGCCGATTTCTCCGGCACCGCCGGGTGCACGATCGGCGCCGCGTTGATGCCGCGCTCGAGCAGACGGTTCGACAGCATCACCGCCTTCAGCGAATCGCCGAGGATGATCGGAATCACGGCGTGGCCCTGGGCCAGGCCGGTGTCCAGCCCGGCGGCCCGGGCGCTGTCCAGGAAATGCCGGGCATTGCCCTGCAGCCGGGCCACGCGGCCGTCGGTATCGGCCATCACCAGCTCCAGCGCCGTCAGCGCCGCCTGGGCCAGCGGGGCCGCCAAACCGACGCTGTAGACGAAGCCTGAAGCCATCAGCTTGAGATACTCGACCAGCGGCTGCGAGCCGGCGATGTAGCCGCCGCAGGCGGCGAGGGTCTTGGACAGGGTGCCCATCCACAGATCGACCTGCCGCGGGTCGACGCCCGTGGCCTCGGCGACACCGCGGCCGGTCGGCCCGAGAACGCCGAGAGCATGGGCCTCGTCGACCATCAGCCAGGCGCCGAAGCGCTGCTTGATCGCCACCAGCCGGGGCAGGTCGATGCTGTCGCCATCCATCGAATACAGGCCTTCGACCACGATCAGCACGCGCTGCCAGCGGTCGCGCTCGGCCGCCAGGATGGCCTCCAGCGCGTCCAGGTCGTTGTGCGGGAAGGCCCGCCGCTGGGCGCCGGACAGCTGGGCGCCGGTGATCACGCTGTTGTGGATCAGCGCATCGTGCAGGATCAGGTCGGCGGGGCCGGTGATCTGGCCGATCGCCGCGACATTGGTGGCATGGCCGCTGACGAAGACGACGGCATCGTCGACACCGTGGAACTCCGCCAGGCGCCGCTCCAGCGCCGCATGGAACGGCCGTTCGCCCGCCACCAGCCGGCTGGCGGAGACCGAGGTGCCGAATGCGTCGATCGCCGCCTTGGCCGCCGCGGCCACGGCCGGGTGGCCGTTCAGGCCGAGATAGTCGTAGGAGGCGAAGTTGATCACCTCCCGCCCCTCGATGCGCGACACAGCGCCGGCGCGCTGCTCATGGGTGCGGAAGAACGGGCTCGGGATGCCCAGAAGGTCGGCCGCGGCGCGCTGCATCCGCAGCGCCTCGTAGCCCGGCAAGGTCTCGAAGGCGGTGTCGTAGCGCCGCGGCTCCGGCGCGGTGGCGGAGGCCGCCGGAACCTCCGTCGCGGCCTTGCCGCGCACCTCGTTGATCAGCGACCGCAGCGCCGTGTCGGACAGGCGGCCCCGGCTCATCCGAGAACCCGCCGGGTGGCCTTGGCCCGGTCGCGAACGGCCTCCCGCACCAGCGCGGCGTTTTCCGTCTCCAGCTCGATCTCCACATGCTGGGCGATCAACTGCTCCTCCTTGACTGTCGCGGGAGTCTCGGCGGCCGCCGGCGCACCGCCGCGCAGCCGGGCGACGATACGGCCGCTCAGCTCGTTCAGGGTCAGGCCGGCGCCGATCGACAGGAACGGCAGGTCGAGGCCGTAGCGGCTCTGCATCGCCGCATCCAGCTCCAGCCCCATCAGCGAATCCATCCCCAGCTCGGCGAAGGGGCGGTCGGCGTCGATATCGGCCGGCGGCATGCGCAGGATCCGCCCGATCTCGGCCAGCATGGTCTGGGTCACGACCTGCTGCGCCTCGGCGTCGCTGCGCCCGGCGATCAGCGCGGCCAGGTCGACCTCCGCCTCGGCCGTCTCGGTGCGGTGGCCGTCGGCCAGCGAGGCCAGCCGCGGCGTGGCCAGGATCGGCAGCTCGCGCGTCGCCGCCTGCCAGTCGATCCGGGCGCAGGCGAGGACGGCGTCCTCCGGCGGCCGGGCCAGGAGGCAGCCGAGTTGCTGCAGCGCCTCGGCCGCCTTCAACGAGGACCGGCCGATCCGGCGCTTCAGCGCGTCGCCCTTGGCGGCGTCGCGCGCCAGGACCCCGGCATCGGCGATCGCGCCCCAGGACACGGCGAGCGCCGGCAGCCCGTGCGCCCGCCGGGTGCGCGCCAGCTCCTCGAGATAGGCGTTGGCGGCGACATAGTTCGCCTGGCCGGGATTGCCGATCATCGTGGTGGCGGAGGAGAACAGGACGAAATAATCCGGCGTGCGGGTCCGGCTGACCAGGTCGAGATGGATCGCGCCCTTGATCTTCGGCGCCAGAACCCGCTCGATGCGGGCCGCGTCGAGGTCGCGCAGCAGCCCGTCGTCGAGCACCATCGCCGCATGGATGATGCCGCGCAGCGGCCCGTGCCGGCGCTCCAGCGATGCCAGCAGCCTCTCGCAGGCCGGCCGGTCGGTGACGTCCAGCCGCTCCGCCGCGATGGTGATGCCGCGCGCCGCCAACCGCTCGGCCTGGGCCCGTTCCGCGGGGCCCAGCGTGCCGCGGCGGGAGGCGACGACGATCGTCTTCGCCCCTTGCTCCGCCAGCCACAGCGCGGTGGCGAAGCCGAAGCCGCCAGTGCCGCCGGTGATCAGGTGGAAGCCGGTGTCCTGCGCCCGGAACCGGGCCTCTTCGGCCGGCGCCGGGATCTCGCGCGGCGGCGTGATCACGATCTTGCCGATATGGCCTGCGCCCTGCATCAGCCGGAACGCCTCTTCCGCCTGATCGGCCGGGAAGACCCGGTGGGGCAGGGGCGTGAGACGGCCTTGGGCGAACAGCTTGTCGAGATCGCGCAGCAGGCGCCGGGTCAGGCCCGGCTGGGCGTTGAGCAGTTGGTCGGCATCGACCCCGAAATACGAGACGTTGCGGGCGAAGGCGCGCAGACCCACCGCGGTGTCGGCGACGAAGTCGCGCTTGCCCAGCTCGACGAAGCGGCCGAAGGGCTTCAGCGCCCGCAGGCTGCGGCGCATGGCATCGCCGGACAGCGAGTTCAGCACCACATCGACGCCGCCCAGCTGCCAGCGGATCTCGTCGGCGAAGGCGAGGGAGCGGGAATCCAGCACCAGGTCGGCGCCCATCAGCTGCGCCAAAGCCCGCTTGTCCTCGTTGCCGGCGGTCGCCACCACGGTGGCGCCGCGCAGCTTGGCGATCTGCAGCGCCGCCAGGCCGACGCCGCCGGCGGCGCCGTGGATCAGCACGCTCTCGCCGCGGCCCAGCCGGGCCTGATGCACCAGGGCATACCAGGCGGTGATGAAGGCGACCGGCATCGTCGCGGCGGCGGCGAGGTCGATGCCCTCCGGTACCCGCATCGCCACCTGGGCCGGCACCGTCACATGGGTGGCGAAGGCGGCCGGGGCGAAGGCCATCACCCGGTCGCCCTGGCGCAGACCGGACACCGCCTCGCCGACATGGCGGACGATGCCGGCGCATTCGAAGCCGAGGGTCGGGCCGGCGAAGCCGTCCTCCAGATAATCGTCGGGCAGGAGGCCGAGCGAGAACATCACGTCGCGGAAGTTCAGCCCGCTGGCCGCGACCTCGATCTCGATCTCCTCCGGGCCGGGAGCCTTGCGCTCGGCCGCGGTCCAGCCGATGCGGCCCAGGCTGCCCGGGGCGGCCAGGGCCAGGCGGGCGGCCCGGCTTTCCGCCGCGGCATCCCGTGCCGCCGGCCGGGCCGGTTCCACCCGGCTGACGGCGATCCCGTCCCCGCCGATCTCGAACTCGGTCTCCGGCGTCGCCGATCCGATCAGCCGGGCCAGGGCCTCCGCGGCATCGTTGTCCGGCGTGACCGGGCCCAGGGTGGCGAAACGGATGGCGATGCCCGGGTGCTCGTTGGCCACGGTTCGGGCCGCCGCCGCCAGCGCCGATGCCAGGCCGCGACCGCCATCGGCCTTGCCGTTCGTCTTGCCGCAGCGGGCGACCAGCCACAGGGTGGCCCCGCCGGCCGGCAGCGCGTCGATCTCCGCGCGCACGGCCAGGATGGCGGCGGTGAGGAAGGCGACCGGGTCGCGCGCCGAGTCCAGCATGAAGGGCAGCAGCACGGTGTCGCCTTCCGCCGGAGCGGCCGCCGGATCGATCCGGACCGGGTGGCCCTGCCGCCGCAGGCGGTCGGCGAGGTCGGCGAACAGCTCGGCCTCGCCTGCGGGAGGACGGATCAGGACCGGCCGGGCGAGTGCCGCGAGCGCGCCGGCGGTGTCGGCGGCGGGTCTTGCCCAGAACACCAGCTGTGCCGCCGCGCCGGGGGTGCCGGCGCGGTGCCGCGTCGCCGGCTGGAAGCCGGTCGTGGCCAGGGCGGCGCCCAACGCATCGGTGCCCGCGGCGGAGCCGTCCTCCAGCCCGCAGAGCAACAGCGCAGTCACCACGTCGGGGATCGTGTCGACCAGGACGGCCGGCGCGCCGGGCCGAAGCAGCTCTGCGACCCGCCGGCCCAGCTGCGTCTGGTCTCCGGCCGGCACGGGGCCGACCGCCAGGGCCAGATCGAAGCTGCCCGACGCGGCGGGCGTCTCGTCGTCCAGGATTCGCAACCCCGGCTGGCGCGGCGTGCGGGCTGCGAGAGACCCCAAAGCCCTCGAATCCGGTCCCGTCACCGCCACGGTCAGCGTGCCGCCGCGGATCAGCGGCAGCAGCAGCGGCACCAGGTCGCCATCGGGGTCGACCAGCAGCAGCGCCAGCGGCGTCGCACGGCCGGAGGCCAAGCGGCCGATCAGCTCCGCCGCCAGGGGCAGCAGCGGCGAGGCCGACCGGGCATGCGCCTCGACACCCTTGGAAAAGCGCAGCGGCTCCCCGGTCCGCAGCGCCTGGACCAGGTCCCGCGACAGCCGGGCGGCCATCGCGGCCTCGGCGCCGCGTCCCGGATAGGCGGCCAGGATCGAGCGCAGGATCGACTGCGGCGAAGGCAGGCGGGTCGCAGCAAGCTGCCAGGCGCCCTCCTGTCCGGTGGCCAGGCCGAATTCCGACAGGATCTTGAGCAGTGCCTCGAAGCGGGGCACCGCGGCCGGCGCCAGGCGGCCGGCGCGGCACAGCCGGTCGATGGTGAAGCGGGAGGAGCCGGCCACCGCCCGCACCGCACGCTGTGCCATCGATCGCGCCCAGGCGGCCAGCAACAGCCAGTCGTCGCCGGCTTCGTGCCGGTCGAGCAGCCCGGCGGCGGCCCGGTCCAGATCGGCCGTGGTGATGGTGGTGCCGCCGTCGTCCCAGGGCTGGCGCACCGACCGGTACAGCAGCCCCTCACCGGCCGAGAGCCGCAGGGTGCTGCGCTGGAAGCGGGCGCCGCGCAGCTCGGCCACCACCCGGCCGTCCGCATCCTGCAGGGTGATGTCGACCAGGATCGATCGGGCGGTGGCGCGGCTCAGCGCCAGCCGGGCCCGGCTGGCGGGCGCCCGGTCGTAGATCCGCAGGGAGGCGAAGCGGACCGGCAGGAAGGCGCCGCCCTCGCCGCCGCCGAGCCGGTCATACAGGGCGAAAAGGCCGTGGAAAGCCGCATCCAGCGTGGTCGGGTGCAGCGCATGAGGCATGGTGTAACGGCCATTGTCGGCCGCCTCCGGCGCCAGCTCGACCATGATGCTCCGGTCGCTTCCGGCGGCCGCTGTGACCCGGCGGAAGGCGGGGCCGTACTCCAGACCGGCCGACTGGGCCGCGGCATAGATCGCCTCGGTCTCGATGCGCCGCAGGTTCTCGTCGGATGCGGGGGCGCCGCGGTCCGGTGCAGCCACCGGGCTCGGGCCGACGCGGCCGCGGGCATGCAGCGTCCAGTCCTCACCGGCCATGCGCTGCCGGCTCAGGATCTCGACCGCGCCGGTGGCCGGGGTCAGGCGCAGCCAGGTTTCGCGCGTCGTGCCGCTGGCGATCACCAGCGCCTGCAGGATGTCGAAATCCTCGACCTCGACGGCGTCGGCGGTGAACCACTCGCGGCCCGCGGCCGCCGCCATCTCCAGGAGCGCGGCGCCGGGCACCACCACCTCGCCCGCCACCTTGTGGTCGGCCAGGTAGGGCAGCAGCTCGGGATCCAGCAGCCCGTGCCAGTCCGTGGTCCCGTCGCCGAGACGGGCGCCCAGCAGCGGATGCGCCGGCCGCGCCAGCACCAGATCGATGTGCTCGGGCGTGGGCTGCTGGCGCAGGTCGCGGCGCTGCCACGGATAGGAGGGCAGGGGCTGGCGCCCGGCGGGCCGGCCGCCGAACAGCGGCCGCCGGTCGACCGCGGCGCCGCGCAGCAGCGCCTGCAGCACGGCGCGCCGGACCGGGTCCTGCCCGTCGTCGGCGGATTTGTTGTCCAGCGTCGGCAGGATCGCGGCCTCCCGCTTCGCTGCGGCGGCGATGTCGCGCAGATGGCCGGTCAGCACCGGCCGCGGCCCGATCTCGACGAAGATCTCGGCGCCGAGCTCCAGCGCCGTCCGCGCCGCCGCCGCGAAATCGACCGGCTGGCGGATGTTGCGCCACCAGTAGTCGGCGTCGAGCGCCGCGCCGTCCAGCGCCTCGCCGGTGACGGAGGAGATGAAGGGAATCCGGCCTGTGGTGGAGGCAGCGTCGGCCAGCGCCGCCCGCAGCGGCGCCTCGATCCGGGCGGCGAGCGGGGAGTGGAACGGATAGTCGACCGGGACGCGCTGGGCGGCCACGCGCTGCCGCTTGGCGAGCGCCAGGGCGGCCTCGATCTGATCCTTCGGGCCGGAGACGGTGACGCAGCCCGGGCTGTTGACGGCGGCGACGGCGACATCGGACAGTCCGGCCTCGGTCAGCATCCGCTCCGCCTCGCCGCGCGGCAGCATCAGCACCGCCATCGTGCCCAGGCCGCGCAGCTGCTCCTGGCACTGGCTGCGCCAATGGATGACGCGGATCGCCTGGTCCAGCGTGACCATGCCGGCGGCCAGCGCCGCCGCGATCTCGCCGACGCTGTGGCCGATCACCATGGCCGGTGCCAGGCCCTCGGCGGCCAGCGCCGCGGTCAGCGCCGCCTGCACCGCGAACAGCAACGGCTGGGCGGTGGAGGTGGCGTGCAGCCGCTCCTCCAGCGCCGGGTCGTGCAGCGCCTCGGCCAGCGACCAGCCGGCCAGACCGGCGTAGCGCGCGTCGATCTCGTCGAAGGCGTCGCGGAAGGACCGGCTGGCGCGGTAGGCGCGCAGCCCCATCCCGGCGAATTGTGAGCCGTTGCCGGAGAAGGCGAAGCAGACCGGCCCGGCCCCGCCCTCGTGGCGGGCGGTCAGAACCTGCGCTGCCCGGTCGCCTTCGGCGAAGCGGCGCAGCTGCGCCGCGGTCTCGTCGCCCAGCGGCAGGGCCAGGCGATGGGCCAGCAGCTCCCGTTCATGCGCTGCGTGCCGGGCGATGCGGGCCGGGACGGCGTCCGGCCTCTCCAGCGCTTCGGCGTAGCGCCCGGCCAGGCTGCGCAGCGCCTCCTCGCTATGGGCAGACAGCAGCAGGGCGCGGGCCGGGATGTCGGGTTTCGCCTCCGGCATCTCGTCCGGGCGCGGCGCCCGCAGCACCGCATGGGCGTTGGTGCCGCCGAAGCCGAAGGAGGAGACGCCGGCCTGGAGCGGTCCGTAGGCCGGCTCGAGCGCGATCGGCCGCTGCGCCGGCACCAGGTTCAGGGCCTCGAACGGGATGTCGGGATTGATCGCGTCGAGATGCAGCGTCGCCGGCAGCAGCCGGTGCTCGATCGCCAGGATCGCCTTGATCACCCCAGCCAAGCCCGAGGCGGGCTCGAGATGGCCGATATTGGACTTGACCGAGCCGACCGGCAGCGGCGCATCCCGCTTCTGCCCCAGCGCCCGGCCGATCGCCTCGGCCTCGGCCGGATCGCCGACCCGGGTGCCGGTGCCGTGCGCCTCGACGAAGGCCAGGCTGTTCGGGTCGATCCCGGCCTCACCATAGACCCGTTCCAGCAGCCGGCGCTGGGCCTCAGTGGAGGGCAGGGACAGGCCGACCGTGCGGCCGTCCGAGTTCACGCCCGTGGCGCCGACGATGACCCGGGGCGTGCGGCCGCGCCCCAGGGCGGCGTCGAGGCGGCTCAGCACCAGCACGGCGCCGCCCTCGGCGCGGACATAGCCGTCGGCGGCGGCGGCGAAGGGCCGGCACAGGCCGGTCGGCGACAGCATGCCGGCGCGGGCGAAGCCGTAGAACGCCTGCGGTGCGCCCAGGATGTTCACCCCGGCGACCACGGCGGTATCGATCTCGCCCCGCGCCAGGGACCGGACCGCCGCGTCGAGCGCCACAAGCGAGGAGGAGCAGGCGGTGTCGATGGTCAGGCTGGGGCCGTGGAAGTCGTAGATGTAGGAGATGCGGTTGGCGATGATCGACGCGGTGTTGCCGGTCATGAAATGGGTGTCGATGCCGCTGGCATCGCCGATGATCCGGGTATAGGCGTCGACCGAGGAGGAGCCGACGAAGACGCCGACCGGCTGGCCGGCAAGGGTGGAGGGCGGCAGGCCCGCATCCTCCAGCGCCTCCCATACCAGCTCCAGCAGCAGCCGCTGCTGCGGGTCCATCTGCTCGGCCTCGCGCGGCGCGATCCGGAAGGCGCCCGCATCGAAGCCGTGCGGCGCGTCGATCAGGCCTGCGGAGAAGGTGTAGCTGCGGCCCGGCTCGCCCCGGCGGGGATGGTAGAAGCGCTCGACCGCCCAGCGGTCGCTGCCGATGGCGGAGATGCTGCAGCGCTCCTGCCGCAGCAGCGACCAGAATTCGTCGAGATCAGCCGCGCCGGGCAGCCGGCACGCCATGCCGATCACCGCGACGGTGTGGTCCTGAAGTCTCGAGAGGCCTTCTGGCATGGCGGCTTTCTTTCGACGCTACGGCATCCGCATCGGATGCATGGAAAACACTTTACCGTAGGAATCGGCCGACGAAACCTTCAATCGTCGGCCGATGCCTGTGGAGATCAAGACTTTAAGACTTTAAGCCTTGCCTGCCGCGGATTCGACGTCCGAAGCGGCGGGTTCATCCAAACAAGAGGGCATCGGCTTTCTCCAGCCGGACGACGTCGTCTTCGCCGAGATAGGGTCCGGTGCGGACTTCGATGAGTTCGAGGTCGATCTTGCCTGGGTTTTCGAGCTTGTGGTCGGTGCCGATGGGGAGGTAGACGGCCTCGTTTTCGCGGAGGATGCGGGACTGTCCGTCCATGGTGACGCGGGCGGTGCCGGAGAGAACGACCCAGTGCTCGGAGCGGTGGTAGTGGCGCTGGAGGGCGACGGCCTGTCCGGGGTGGATGAGGACGCGCTTGACCTGGAAGCGGTCGCCGGCGTGGAGCGACTTGACGGTGCCCCAGGGTCGGTAGACCTGGCGGTGGATGACGGCTTCGGGTCGCTTGGCCTTTTTCAGGGCGTCGGTGACGGATTTGACGTCCTGGACCTGGTCCTTGGCGGCGACGAGGACGGCGTCGTCGGTGGCGATGACGATGGCGTCGTCGAGGCCGATGACGGCGGTGAGGATGCCGTCGGAGCGGACGAGGCAGTTGCGGGAGGCGAAGGCGAGGGCGTCGCCCTGGGTGATGTTGCCGTCGGGGTCGCGGTCGCCGATCTCCCAGAGCGAGGACCAGGAGCCGACATCGGTCCAGCCGATCGAGGCGGGGACGACGCCGGCGCGGTCGGTCTTCTCCATGACGGCGTGGTCGATGGAGATGGAGGGGGCCTGGACGAAGGCGGCGGGGTCGAGGCGCAGGAAGGTGAGGTCGCGGGAGGCGGCCTCGAGCGCGGCGTCGGAGGCGGCGAGGACCTGGGGCGCGTGGCGGGCGCATTCGGCGAGATACTGGCCGGCGGTGAACAGGAAGATGCCGGCGTTCCAGAGATGGCGGCCCTCGGCGAGGAAGCGCTCGGCGGTCTCGCGCGGCGGCTTCTCGACGAAGCGGGCGATGGCGCGGGCGCCGGGGGCCTCGGGGATGGCGTCGCCGGGCAGGATGTAGCCGTAGCCGGTCTCGGGCGCGGTCGGCTGCATGCCGAAGGTCATCAGGTGGCCGGCGCGGGCGGCCGGCGCCGCGGCGGCGATGGATGCCCGGAAGCCCTCGGGGTCGGCGATGTGGTGGTCGGCGGGCAGCACCAGCATCAGCGTGTCGGGGTCGCGGCCGGCCAGGAAGCGGGCGGCGACGGCGACGGCCGGCGCGGTGTTGCGGGCCGAGGGCTCGAGGATGATGGCGTCCGGCGCCACCCCGATCTGGCGCATCTGCTCGGCGACGACGAAGCGGTGGTCGTCGGCGCAGATGAACACCGGCGCCGCGAAGCCGTCCGCCTCGCCGACCCGGACCACCGTCTCCTGGATCATCGTCCGGCCCGACACCAGCGGCAGGAACTGCTTGGGATACCCCGCCCGCGACAGCGGCCACAGCCGCGTCCCAGACCCCCC
>Ga0182749_1001273_pt1 | contig 20245 bp, 32 predicted proteins | sample eDN3rd37CKraftMG_FD_128875 | JGI IMG/M metagenome (GOLD analysis project Ga0182749, IMG submission 128875) | Enriched Miracle-Growth compost microbial communities from Emeryville, California, USA - eDNA 3rd pass 37_C Kraft MG (version 2) (version 2) ...
CGTGGGACGACAGCGTGCGCCTCGACCTCTCCTACGTCGAGAACTGGAGCGTGATGGGCGACATCGTCATCATGTTCAAGACGGTGAAGGCAGTGGTCGCGCCGGGCGACACCGTCGCCTAGCCGCGGCCCATGCCGCGGTAGGTCCATCCGGCCGCGCGCCAGGCGGCGCGGTCGAGGACGTTGCGGCCGTCGAAGATGTACGGGCGCGCGACCTTCGCCGCGGTGGCGACGGGATCGAGGTCGCGGAACTGGCGCCACTCCGTGACCATGACCACCGCCTCGGCGCCCTCGAGCGCGGCATCCGCCGACTCGGCGTAGGTCAGCTGGGGGTGCAGGCGGGCGGCGTTGGCCATCGCCTCGGGGTCGAACGAGACCACCTCGGCGCCCAGGCCGTTCAGGCGCACCGCGATGTCCAGTGCGGGCGAGTCGCGCACGTCGTCGCTCTCGGGCTTGAACGCCAGGCCGAGCACCGCGACGCGGCGCCCGTGGACGATCCCGCCGAACGATTCGACGACGAGGTCGACCATTCGCTGCCGGCGCCGGAGGTTGATCTGATCCACGTGCTTGAGGAACGCCAGCGACTCGCCGCGGCCGAGCTCCTCGGCGCGCGCGGTGAACGCGCGGATGTCCTTGGGGAGGCAGCCGCCGCCGAAGCCGACGCCGGCGTTCAGGAACCGCCGGCCGATCCGTTCGTCGAGGCCGATCGCATCGGCCAGCTGCGTCACGTCGGCGCCCGTCACCTCCGCGATCTCCGCCATGGCGTTGATGAAGCTGATCTTCGTCGCGAGGAACGCGTTCGCCGCGACCTTCACCAGCTCGGCGGTCGCGTAGTCCGTCACGAGGCGCGGGGTACCGGCCGCGACGATGGGCGCGTACACCTCGTCGAGGAGCGCGACGTCGGCCTCCGCCGTCGCCGCCGCGACCCCGTACACGAGCCGATCGGGGGAGACGGTGTCCTTCACGGCGTACCCCTCCCTCAGGAACTCCGGGTTCCAGACGAGGTGCGCCCCGGTCGGCGCGAGCTCGGCGGCGACGGTCGCGGCGGTTCCCACCGGCACCGTCGACTTGCCGACCACCAGGCTGCCGGGCCGCAGATGCGGCTTCAGGTCGGCGATCGCCGCATCGATGAAGTGGAGGTCGGCACCGTTGCCCACCTTGCGCTGCGGGGTGTTCACGGCGATGAAGTGGACCTGAGCGTCGGCCGCGGCCGCCACATCGGTGGAAAACGTCAGCCGGCCCGCCTCGATCCCCGCCGCGAGGATCTCCGCCAGCCCGGGCTCGAAGAACGGCGGCGTGCCCGACGCCAGGGCGTCGATCTTCGCCGCGTCGACGTCGATGCCGACCACGTCGTGACCGATCGAGGCCATCGCCGCGGCGTGAACCGCGCCGAGGTAGCCGCATCCGATGACCGAGAGCTTCACGCGAGCCCCTTCCGCCTGTGTCGATCCTAGGTAGCCAGTCGCGGGTGAACGCCCGCTCGACCACGGATGAACGGCCGGTGCGCGGACGCGCCCGCGCGGGTGACGCCCCGTGACGGGGCTCTGGCGTCCCCGGCGTCCCGGATGCCAGACTGTGCCCAGGCGTGCTCCGAGGGGGAGTGTGCACGGACTCCTGAGGGGGGACAACATGGGTCTCGACGACCTCGTGAACAAGGGCAAGGAGCTCTTCGAGCAGAACAAGGAGAAGGTTCAGGACGCTCTGAACAGCGAGCAGGCCGAGGGCGTGAGCGACAAGGTCCTCGACGGCGTCTCGGACTTCGCGAAGAAGGTTCTCCCGGACTCGGTCGACTCCAAGGTCGACGAGGTCCGCGCCAACCTCGACGACAAGATCGGCAACCAGTGATCTGACCCGATCCAACGCCCCCGGAGCCACGTCGCTCCGGGGGCGTTGTCGTGTGTGGGGGTTGTGGGGTTGTGGCCTTAAGGTCTCGGCTCCGCCGCTGCGCGGCTGCGCTCGACCCGTCTCCGCTCCGCGGCTGCGCCGCTCCGGTCGACGAACCCGTGCGGCTCGTCGACCGAGCGGAGCGAGTCGAGATCTGGGGTTGTGGCCTTGGCCTCGGCTCCGCGCCTGCGGCGCTGGGCTCGACCCGTCTCCGCGCCGCGGCTGCGCCGCTCCGGTCGACGAGCGGGGTTGCGGCTCGTCGACCGAGCGAAGCGAGCGGAGACGGATCGAGCGAGCGGAGCGAGTCGAGATCAAGGGTTGTGGCCCTGCGGTCTCCGCTCCGCGGCTGCGCCGCTCCGGTCGACGAGCGAGGGGTTCGACTCCCGGAAACGGGGTGGGGGTGGGGCGCGACACGCCCGGGTTGCAGGTGGGGTGGAACGGATGGCAGAATAGACAGGTTCCACATTCCTGCGTGGGCTTCGCGCGCAGCAGGATCACTGTCACGGGCAGTGCACAGACGGCAAGGATCGCACGATCCGGATGCAGGGTTCTGGGCCGCGGGCAGGGAACGAAATCACACACCTGAACTCGCGTGGCATTGTCGCGCGTGCGCGGGTCTGACATGTGAACAGAGGCCCGAAGGGTATCCGGAGGGTACGTGCGTCCAATGCCCGTGAGGTACGACGCGTAAAGAGAGTGAGCAGACAATGGCGGGACAGAAGATCCGCATTCGCCTGAAGTCGTATGACCACGAGGTCATCGACTCCTCGGCGCGCAAGATCGTCGACACGGTCACGCGCGCGGGCGCCCAGGTCGTGGGCCCCGTGCCCCTTCCGACCGAGAAGAACGTGGTCGTCGTGATCCGTTCGCCCCACAAGTACAAGGACAGCCGCGAGCACTTCGAGATGCGCACGCACAAGCGCCTCATCGACATCGTCGACCCGACCCCCAAGGCGGTCGACTCGCTCATGCGTCTGGACCTGCCGGCCGACGTCAACATCGAGATCAAGCTCTGAGGTTCGACATGGCTGACATCAACACGAAGACTTCCAAGGGTCTCCTGGGCAAGAAGCTCGGCATGACCCAGGTGTGGAACGAGAACGGCAAGCTCATCCCCGTCACGGTGATCGAGATCCAGCCGAACGTCGTCACCCAGATCCGCACGCCCGAGAAGGACGGCTACAACGCCATCCAGATCGCCGCGGGCGCGATCGACCCGCGCAAGGTGAACAAGCCGCTCACGGCCCACTTCGAGGCCGCCGGCGTCACCCCGCGTCGCCACCTCGCCGAGATCCGCACCGCGGATGCCGCCGAGTACTCGCTCGGTCAGGAGCTCACGGTGGACGGCACCTTCGAGGCCGGCCAGCTCGTCGACGTCGTCGGCACGAGCAAGGGCAAGGGCACCGCCGGTGTCATGAAGCGTCACAACTTCGCCGGCGTCGGCGCTTCTCACGGTGCGCACCGCAACCACCGCAAGCCCGGTTCGATCGGCGCCTCGTCGACCCCGAGCCGCGTGTTCAAGGGCATGCGCATGGCCGGTCGTATGGGCCAGGAGCGCGTGACCGTCCTCAACCTCACGGTGCACGCCGTCGACGCCGAGAAGGGTCTGCTGCTCGTCAAGGGCGCCGTCCCCGGCGCGCGCGGTCGCACCGTGTACGTCCGCAACGCTGTGAAGGGGGCCTGAGTTAGATGACTGACTCGACTCTCGCTCTGGACGTCCAGGGCACCGACGGCAAGAAGGCCGGCTCGGTCGAGCTGCCCGCCTCGGTGTTCGACGTCAAGACGAACATCCCGCTCATCCACCAGGTCGTCGTGGCGCAGCTCGCCGCGGCGCGCCAGGGCACGCACTCGACCAAGCGTCGCGGCGAGGTCTCGGGCACCGGCGCCAAGCCGTTCAAACAGAAGGGCACCGGCCGTTCGCGCCAGGGCTCGATCCGCCAGCCCGAGCACCGCGGCGGTGGCATCGTCCACGGCCCGAAGCCGCGCGACTACTCGCAGCGCACCCCCAAGAAGATGATCGCCGCCGCCCTCGCGGGTGCGCTCAGCGACCGTCTGCGCGGTGGCCGGCTGCACGTCGTCGAGTCCTTCGGCACCGACGCTCCCTCGACCAAGGCTGCCGCGGCGTACCTCGCCCAGGTCGCTCCGTCGAAGAAGGTCCTCGTCGTGCTCGACCGCACCGACGACTACGGCTGGCTGAGCGTTCGCAACCTGAAGAACGTCCACGTCCTCACCCCGGACCAGCTCAACGCCTACGACGTGCTCGTCTCGGACGACATCGTCTTCACCAAGGCCGCCGTCGACACGTTCATCGCGTTCAAGACGGTCGGCGCCAAGGAGGTCTCGGCATGACCGTCAACAAGGACCCGCGCGACATCATCCTGAAGCCGGTCGTCTCGGAGAAGAGCTACTCGCTCATCGACGAGGGCAAGTACACCTTCCTGGTGGACCCGCGCTCGAACAAGACCGAGATCAAGCTCGCGATCGAGAAGATCTTCGGCGTCGAGGTCGCTTCGGTGAACACGATCAACCGCGTCGGCAAGGCGCGCCGCACCCGCTTCGGCATCGGCAAGCGCAAGGACACCAAGCGCGCGATCGTCACGCTCAAGTCGGGCACCATCGACATCTTCACGGCCGTCGCCTGACGCCTGCGAAGCACGAGAGAGAACGAATATGGCTATTCGCAACTACAAGCCCACGACGCCCGGCCGTCGCGGCTCGTCGGTGGCCGACTTCGCGGAGATCACCCGATCGACGCCCGAGAAGTCGCTGCTGCGCCCGCTGTCGAAGACCGGTGGCCGTAACAACCAGGGCCGCATCACCACGCGTCACATCGGCGGTGGCCACAAGCGTCAGTACCGCGTCATCGACTTCCGTCGCAACGACAAGGACGGCGTGAACGCCAAGGTCGCTCACATCGAGTACGACCCCAACCGCACGGCGCGCATCGCGCTCCTGCACTACGTGGACGGCACGAAGCGCTACATCCTCGCGCCGAACAAGCTGCAGCAGGGCGACATCGTCGAGTCGGGTCCGAACGCCGACATCAAGCCCGGCAACAACCTCCCGCTGCGCAACATCCCCACCGGTACGGTGATCCACGCGATCGAGCTCCGCCCCGGCGGCGGCGCGAAGCTGGCTCGCTCGGCCGGCGCCTCGGTGCGTCTCGTCGCCAAGGACGGCCCCTACGCGCAGCTGCGTCTGCCGTCGGGCGAGGTCCGCAACGTCGACGCCCGCTGCCGCGCCACGATCGGCGAGGTCGGCAACGCCGAGCAGTCGAACATCAACTGGGGCAAGGCCGGCCGCAAGCGCTGGCTGGGCGTTCGCCCGACCGTCCGCGGTGTCGCCATGAACCCGGTCGACCACCCGCACGGTGGTGGTGAGGGCAAGACCTCGGGTGGACGCAACCCCGTCACCCCGTGGGGTCAGCCTGAGGGCCGTACCCGTCACGCCAACAAGGAAAGCGACAAGCTCATCGTTCGTCGCCGTACCGCCGGCAAGAAGCGTAAGTAGGAGTCAAGAAGATGCCACGCAGTCTGAAGAAGGGCCCCTTCGTCGACGAGCACCTGCTTCGCAAGGTTGTCTCGCAGAACGAGGCGGGTACCAAGAACGTCATCAAGACCTGGTCGCGCCGTTCGATGATCGTCCCCGCCATGCTGGGACACACCATCGCCGTGCACGACGGCCGCAAGCACATCCCCGTGTTCGTGACCGAGGCCATGGTCGGCCACAAGCTGGGCGAGTTCTCGCCCACCCGCACCTTCCGTAGCCACGAGAAGGACGACAAGAAGGGCCGTCGCCGCTGACGCGGTGACGCAGAGGAGAAGAAATGGTGGAGTCCATCGCACGCGTGCGACACATCCGCGTGACCCCTCAGAAGGCTCGTCGTGTCGTCGCTCTCATCAAGGGCAAGCAGGCCGAGGAGGCCCTTGCCATCCTGAAGTTCGCGCCGCAGGCCGCTTCGGAGCCGATCTTCAAGCTCGTTGAGTCCGCTATGGCCAACGCGCAGGTGAAGGCCGACCGCGACGGTGAGTACCTGGACCAGCGCGACCTGTTCGTGAAGAACGCCTACGTGGACGAGGGCACGACGCTCAAGCGTTTCCAGCCCCGCGCCCAGGGTCGCGCGTTCCAGATCAAGAAGCGCACGAGCCACATCACGGTCGTGCTCTCGACGCCGGAGGTCGCGGAGACCGTTGCCGCCGGTGCTGACAAGAAGGCGAGCAAGTAATGGGACAGAAGGTCAGCCCCTACGGCTTCCGCCTCGGCATCACCACGGACCACGTCTCGCGCTGGTTCTCTGACTCGACCAAGCCGGGTCAGCGCTACGCGGACTACGTGGCCGAGGACGTCAAGATCCGTAAGTACCTGCAGGAGACGCTCGACCGCTCGGGCGTGAGCCGCATCGAGATCGAGCGCACGCGTGACCGCGTCCGCATCGACATCCACACGGCGCGTCCGGGCATCGTCATCGGCCGCCGCGGTGCGGAGGCCGAGCGTCTGCGCAGCGAGCTCGAGAAGCTCACCAAGAAGCAGATCCAGCTCAACATCCTCGAGGTCAAGAACCCCGAGGCCGACGCCCAGCTCGTCGCCCAGGGCATCGCGGAGCAGCTCAGCGCGCGTGTGGCGTTCCGCCGCGCGATGCGCAAGGGCCTCCAGGGCGCCCAGCGCGCCGGCGCCAAGGGCGTTCGGATCCAGGTCTCGGGCCGCCTCGGCGGCGCGGAGATGAGCCGTTCGGAGTTCTACCGCGAGGGTCGTGTGCCGCTGCACACGCTGCGCGCGAACATCGACTACGGCTTCTACGAGGCCAAGACCACCTTCGGCCGCATCGGCGTGAAGGTGTGGATCTACAAGGGCGATCTCACCAACAAGGAACTCGCGCGTGAGCAGGCCAACATGAAGCCGGCTCGCGACCGTGGCGGCCGCCGTGGCCCGCGTCGTGACGACGCTGCCCCGAAGGTCGCGGAAGGAGCGACGGCGTAATGCTCATCCCCCGCAAGGTCAAGTACCGCAAGCAGCACCACCCCAAGCGGGACGGTGCGGCGACGGGTGGCACCAAGGTCTCCTTCGGTGAGTTCGGCATCCAGGCACTCACGCCCGCTTACGTGACGAACCGTCAGATCGAGGCTGCTCGTATCGCCATGACGCGTCACATCAAGCGTGGCGGCAAGGTGTGGATCAACATCTACCCCGACCGTCCGCTCACGAAGAAGCCGGCCGAGACCCGAATGGGTTCCGGTAAGGGCTCGCCGGAGTGGTGGGTCGCCAACGTCAAGCCGGGTCGCGTCCTGTTCGAGGTCGCGGGCGTCAACGAGCAGCTCGCTCGTGAGGCCATGACCCGTGCGATTCACAAGCTGCCGCTCAAGGCACGCATCATCAAGCGCGAGGAGGGCGACGCGTAATGGCGATCGGCACCAAGGAGCTCGCTGTTACCGAGCTCGACACGTTCGAGGACCAGCGCCTCGTCGAGGAGCTGCGCAAGGCCAAGGAGGAGCTGTTCAACCTGCGCTTCCAGTCGGCCACCGGCCAGCTCGAGAGCCACGGCCGCATCCGCGCCGTGAAGCGCGACATCGCGCGGCTCTACACCGTCATCCGTGAGCGCGAGCTCGGCATCCGTGCCACGCCCGCTCCGGTCGAGGCGAAGCCCAAGAAGAGCAAGGCGAAGAAGGCCGCAGAGCCCGCTGTCGCCGAGGGAGAGGCTGAGTAATGGCCACCGAGAAGAAGGTCGTCGAGCACGGCGAGCACGACGTCCGCGACGCTGACGCCCGCGGCTACCGCAAGTCGGCCCGTGGCTACGTCGTGAGCGACAAGATGGACAAGACGATCGTCGTCGAGGTCGAGGACCGCGTGAAGCACCCCCTCTACGGCAAGGTCATCCGTCGCACCAAGAAGCTCAAGGCGCACGACGAGCAGAACACCGCCGGCATCGGCGACCTCGTTCTGATCCACGAGACCCGTCCGCTGAGCGCCACGAAGAACTGGCGCCTGGTCGAGATCCTCGAGAAGGCGAAGTAATCCATGATTCAGACGGAATCCCGCCTCAAGGTCGCCGACAACACCGGCGCGAAGGAGCTGCTCACCATCCGCGTGCTCGGTGGGTCGAACCGCCGCTACGCCGGCGTGGGCGACACCATCGTCGCGACGGTCAAGGACGCGATCCCCGGTGGCAACGTGAAGAAGGGCGACGTGGTCAAGGCCGTCGTCGTCCGCACCGTGAAGCAGACGCGCCGCGCAGACGGCTCGTACATCAAGTTCGACGAGAACGCCGCCGTCATCCTGAAGAACGACGGGGAGCCCCGCGGCACCCGCATCTTCGGCCCGGTCGGCCGCGAGCTTCGTGACCGCAAGTTCATGAAGATCGTCTCGCTCGCCCCGGAGGTGCTGTAAGCCATGGCGAACATCAAAAAGGGTGACCTGGTTCAGGTCATCACCGGCGCCAAGCAGGACCGCGGCGGCGACCGCGGCAAGCAGGGCAAGGTTCTCGAGGTCGTCGACGGCGGCAACCGCGTCGTCGTCGAGGGCGTGAACTTCATCACCAAGCACAACCGAGTCGGACAGACCCAGCGCGGCACCAAGACCGGTGGCATCGAGACCTACGAGGCCCCGATCCACGTGTCGAACGTCGCGCTCGTCGACCCCGAGACCAAGAAGCCGACCCGCGTGGGCTTCCGCGTCGAGGAGCGGGTCAAGGACGGCGTGAAGAAGACGGTTCGCGTGCGCTACGCGAAGAAGTCGGGTAAGGAAATCTGATGAGCACGGACACCGCCGCGCAGGCTGGCAAGATCCAGCCGCGCCTGAAGCGGGTCTACCGCGAGGAGATCCGTCAGAAGCTGCAGGACGAGTTCGGCTACGCCAACGTCATGCAGGTTCCCGGCCTGGTCAAGGTCGTCGTGAACACCGGTGTCGGCGAGGCAGCTCGCGACAGCAAGGTGATCGAGGGCGCCATCAAGGACCTCGAGGCCATCACCGGCCAGAAGCCCTACGTGACCAAGGCCCGCAAGTCGATCGCGCAGTTCAAGCTGCGCGAGGGCCAGGCCATCGGCGCGCACGTCACCCTCCGCGGTGACCGCGCGTGGGAGTTCCTGGACCGCCTCATCTCGCTCGCCCTGCCCCGCATCCGCGACTTCCGCGGTCTGTCGGACGCGCAGTTCGACGGGAACGGCAACTACACCTTCGGTGTGACGGAGCAGTCGATCTTCCACGAGATCGACCAGGACAAGATCGATCGCGTCCGCGGCTTCGACATCACCATCGTGACCACCGCGAAGACGGACGACGAGGGCCGGGCGCTCATCCGCCACCTCGGGTTCCCCTTCGTGAACAAGGCCACGCAGGCTGCCTGAGGCCTCGGTCTCGGGTAAACCGCTGTGAATGCCGGGCTCGGTTTTGCCGGGCCCGGCATTCCCACGGACAATCGAATATTGCTCATCCACGTCGTGGAAGGTCGTCTGCCGTGTAACGGCAGCCGATACCTCATGAACAAAGGACATTTCATATGACCATGACAGACCCGGTCGCTGACATGCTGACCCGTCTGCGCAACGCGAACTCGGCGCACCACGATTCCGTGACGCTGCCGTCGAGCAAGCTGAAGACGCACATCGCGGAGATCCTCAAGCAGGAGGGTTACATCGCGGGGTGGGAGGAGACCGACGCCCGTGTCGGCAAGAACCTCACCCTGACGCTCAAGTACGGCCCCAACCGCGAGCGTTCGATCGCCGGCATCAAGCGCGTCTCGAAGCCCGGCCTCCGCGTGTACGCCAAGTCGAACGAGCTCCCCAAGGTGCTCGGCGGCCTCGGCGTCGCGATCCTGTCCACCTCGTCGGGCCTCCTCACGGACCGCCAGGCCGAGCAGAAGGGCGTGGGTGGGGAAGTCCTCGCCTACGTGTGGTGATCACCTCATGTCGCGTATTGGACGTCTTCCCATCGACATCCCCGCCGGCGTCACTGTGACGGTCGACGGGCAGCAGGTCGCCGTCAAGGGCCCGAAGGGCGAGCTCTCGCTCACCGTGGCCAAGCCGATCGAGGTCAAGGTCGAGGAGAACCAGGTTCTCGTCACCCGCCCCAACGACGAGCGCGAGTCGCGCTCGCTGCACGGCCTGACCCGCACTCTCATCAACAACAACATCATCGGCGTGACCCAGGGCTACAGCAAGGGCCTCGAGGTCGTCGGAACCGGTTACCGCGTGGCGCAGAAGGGCTCGGCCGTCGAGTTCGCGCTGGGCTTCTCGCACCCGGTGACCGTCGAGCCGCCGGCCGGCATCACGTTCACGGTCGAGGGCAACAACAAGCTCACCGTGAGCGGCATCGACAAGCAGGCCGTGGGCGAGGTCGCCGCCAACATCCGCAAGATCCGCAAGCCCGAGCCGTACAAGGGCAAGGGTGTGCGCTACGCCGGCGAGGTCGTGCGTCGCAAGGCCGGAAAGGCTGGTAAGTAATCATGGCTGTGAAGTCGAAGTCCGTCGCCCGCAAGCGCCGCCACGTTCGCCTTCGCAAGAAGGTCGTGGGCACGCCCGTTCGCCCCCGTCTGGTCGTGACCCGTTCGGCGCGCCACGTGTTCGTGCAGCTCGTCGACGACAGCAAGGGACACACCCTGGCCAGCGCCTCCACCCTCGAGACCGAGCTGCGCTCGCTCGAAGGTGACAAGACCGCCAAGGCCCGCAAGGTCGGCGAGCTTCTCGCCGAGCGCGCGAAGGCCGCCGGCGTCACCGACGCGGTGTTCGACCGCGGCGGCAACCGCTACGCCGGTCGCGTCGCCGCGATCGCCGAGGGCGCCCGCGAAGGAGGGCTGAACCTGTGAGTGACATCAAGGAGACCGAAGTGACCACCGAAGCAGCCGCTCCGGCCGAGCAGGCCGCCGGCACCGAGCAGCGCGACGAGCGTCGCGGTGGTCGCGGCGGGCGTGACAACCGTCGTCGTGACAACGACCGCGGTGGCCGCGGCGCCGACAGCCAGTTCCTCGAGCGCGTGGTGACCATCAACCGCGTGTCGAAGGTCGTCAAGGGCGGTCGTCGCTTCAGCTTCACGGCCCTCGTGGTCGTGGGCGATGGCAACGGCGTCGTGGGCGTCGGCTACGGCAAGGCCCGCGAGGTGCCCCTGGCCATCTCGAAGGGCGTCGAGGACGCCAAGCGGAACTTCTTCCGCGTGCCCCGCGTCGGCAGCACCATCCCGCACCCCGTGCAGGGTGAGGCGGCCGCGGGCGTCGTCCTGCTCCGTCCGGCCGCTGCCGGTACCGGTGTGATCGCCGGTGGTCCGGTCCGCGCCGTGCTCGAGTGCGCCGGCATTCACGACGTGCTGTCGAAGTCGCTCGGTTCGTCGAACACGATCAACATCGTGCACGCGACCGTCGAGGCCCTGAAGCAGCTCGAGGAGCCGCGCGCGGTCGCCGCGCGCCGTGGCCTCGACTTCGATCAGGTCGCGCCGGCGCGTCTGGTCCGTGCGGAGGCCGAGGCCGCCGCCGCCGCGAAGGTAGGTGCCTGATGGCTGCGCGTCTCAAGGTGACGCAGATCAAGTCCAAGGTGAGCGAGAAGCAGAACCAGCGTGACACGCTGCGCTCGCTCGGTCTCAAGCGGATCGGCGACTCGGTCGTCCGTCCCGACGACCAGCAGACGCGCGGCTACGTCCGCACCGTCGCTCACCTCGTCAAGGTTGAGGAGATCGACTGATGGCCGAGAAGAACGAGGAGCGCCCCGGCGTTCTCAAGGTGCACCACCTTCGTCCGGTCCCCGGCGCCAACACCGCGAAGACCCGCAAGGGTCGCGGTGAGGGCTCGAAGGGCAAGACGGCCGGTCGCGGCACGAAGGGCACCAAGGCCCGCAACACCGTGAAGACCGGCTTTGAGGGTGGCCAGATGCCGCTGCACATGCGCACCCCGAAGCTGCGCGGCTTCAAGAACCCGTTCCGCGTGGAGTACCAGGTCGTGAACCTGGACAAGCTCGCCGAGCTCTACCCGAAGGGTGGCGACGTCACCGTCGCCGACCTGGTGGCCAAGGGCGCGGTCCGCAAGAACGAGAAGGTCAAGGTTCTGGGCAACGGTGACATCACCGTGGCGCTGAACGTCGAGGTCGACAAGGTCTCCAGCTCGGCTGAGCAGAAGATCGTCGCCGCCGGCGGCAGCGTCAAGTAACGCACACGGAGGGGTCGGGCACCGAAAGGCGCCCGGCCCCTCTTGCGTTAGGCTGGATCAGGCTCCGCCGAGGGCGGCGGCCACAGGTTTTCAGGAAGGCATGTCCTTGTTCAGTGCCATCGCGCGGATTTTCCGCACGCCGGATCTGCGTCGCAAGATCGGTTTCACGCTGGGGATCATCGTGATCTACCGGCTCGGCGCGCACGTGCCTGCCCCGTTCGTGAACTTCCCGAACGTGCAGAGCTGCCTCGACCAGACGGCCGGCACGGAGGGCCTGCTCTCCCTCGTCAACCTGTTCTCCGGCGGCGCGCTGCTGCAGCTGTCGATCTTCGCGCTCGGCGTGATGCCCTACATCACCGCGACGATCATCGTGCAGCTGCTGCGCGTGGTGATCCCGCACTTCGAGACCCTCTACAAGGAGGGTCAGTCGGGCCAGGCCAAGCTCACGCAGTACACCCGCTACATCACGATCGCGCTGGCGCTGCTGCAGTCGACCACCCTCGTCACCGTCGCCCGCAGCGGTCAGCTGTTCGGCGTCACGGGCATCGCGGAGTGCAACCAGCTGCTCGTCAACGATGCGTGGTGGGCGCAGCTGCTCGTCATCATCTGCATGACCGCCGGCACCGGCCTGATCATGTGGTTCGCCGAGCTCGTCACCGAGCGCGGCATCGGCAACGGCATGTCGCTGCTGATCTTCACCTCGATCGCCGCCACGTTCCCCGGCGCGATGGGCGCCATCTGGCAGGCGCGCGGCTTCGAGGTCTTCCTCCTCGTGCTGGCGATCGGCATCGTCATCGTCGCGCTCGTCGTGTTCGTCGAGCAGTCGCAGCGCCGCATCCCGGTGCAGTACGCCAAGCGCATGGTCGGCCGCCGCACGTACGGCGGCACCAACACGTACATCCCGATCAAGGTCAACATGGCGGGAGTCGTGCCGGTCATCTTCGCCTCGTCGCTGCTGTACATCCCCGCGCTCGTGGCGCAGTTCAACGCCACCCCCGACGCCGAGGGCAACGTCCCCGGCTGGGTCACGTGGATCAACACGTACTTCACCACCGGCGACCACTGGCTGTACATGCTCGTGTACTTCCTGCTGATCATCGGGTTCACGTACTTCTACGTCGCGATCACGTTCAACCCGGTCGACGTTGCCGACAACATGAAGAAGTACGGCGGCTTCATCCCCGGCATCCGTGCGGGCCGGCCGACGGCCGAGTACCTCGACTACGTGCTCACCCGGATCACGTTCCCCGGCTCGATCTACCTCGGCCTGATCGCGCTCATCCCGCTCATCGCCCTGGCGACCGTCCAGGCGAACCAGAACTTCCCATTCGGCGGCGCCTCGATCCTGATTATCGTCGGCGTCGGTCTCGAGACGGTGAAGCAGATCGACGCGCAGCTGCAGCAGCGCCACTACGAAGGGCTCCTCCGATGACGGTTCCCCACGCCGCACGCCTCCTCATCGTCGGCCCGCAGGGCTCGGGCAAGGGCACCCAGGGTGTCCGCATCGCCGAGGCCCTGCAGATCCCCGTGGTCTCCACGGGCGACATCTTCCGCGCCCACATCAAGGGCGGCACGGAGCTGGGCCTGAAGGTGAAGGCGATCACCGACGCGGGCGAGCTCGTCCCGGACGCCGTCACGAGCGAGATCGTGCGCGACCGCCTCTCGCAGGACGACGCGCAGGCCGGCTTCCTGCTCGACGGCTACCCGCGCAACACCGCCCAGGTCGGGCACCTGGACGAGTTCCTCGCCGGCCGCGGCGAGAGCCTCGACGCCGTGATCCTGCTCGAGGTGCCGCGCGCCGAGAGCCTGGCCCGCCTGACGCTGCGCGCCGAGCAGGAGGGCCGCTCCGACGACACGGAGGAGGCGATCGCGAAGCGTCTCGACATCTACGAGTCCGAGACGGCGCCGATCATCGACATCTACGAGCAGCGCGGCATCGTCGACCGCATCGACGGCGTGGGCTCGCTCGACGAGATCACCGAGCGCATCTTCGCCGCCCTCGAGGCGCGCGGCATCGCGCGCGTCGCCGTCTGACCCGTGGGCTTCCGCCGCAGCGCGTACAAGACCCCCGAGCAGCTGCGCGGGATGGTCGAGGCGGGGCTCATCACCCACGCCGCCCTCGAGGCCGTGCGGGCCGCGATCCGTCCCGGCATGACCACGCTCGAGCTCGATCGCATCGCCGAGGCCGCGATCGTCGAGCGGGGCGCGCACTCCAACTTCCAGCTCGTGCCCGGCTACGCGCACACCGTGTGCGTGTCGGTCAACGACGAGGTCGTGCACGGCATCCCGGGGGAGCGCGTGCTCGAGCCCGGCGACATCGTGTCGATCGACTGCGGCGCCGAGACCGCGGCGGGCTGGAACGGCGACTCCGCCATCACGATCGTGCTGCCCGGCGGCGACCCCGAGGTGGCCGCGCGGCGCCGCGAGCTCAGCGAGGTCACGCGGGGATCGATGTGGGCCGGGATCGCGGCGCTCGCGCGCGCCACGCACCTGGGCGACGTGGGCGCGGCGATCCAGGACTACATCGAGGCGAACCCGCTCTCCGGCGGCGCGCCCGCCGGCATCCTGCGCGACTACGTCGGCCACGGCATCGGCCGCAAGATGCACGAGTCGCCCACCCTGTTCCACTACCGCACGCCGCAGCCGGGCGCGAAGGTCAAGCCGGGGCTCACGCTCTGCGTCGAGCCGATGATGACGGCCGGGTCGGAGGACGTGTTCGTCCGGGACGACGACTGGACCGTCGCGACGGAGGACGGCTCGGACGGCGCACACTGGGAGCACAGCGTCGCCGTGCATGCTGGTGGTATCTGGGTGCTCACCGCCCCGGACGGCGGGGCCGAGGGCCTGGCGCCGTTCGGCGTCACCCCGGTCCCCATCAACTGACCCTCCCGGAGGAGCCATGGCCGCTGTGCGCAAGACCAACTGGATCGCGATCTGGATCTCGGCGGCCGTCGTCGTCGCGCTCGCCGTGATCGCGGTGCTCGTGGTTCAGATGAACCGCCAGGCGGTCGCGCTGGCCGAGTCGCCCGCCACGGCGGTCGTCGACGAGTCCACCGGTGCGATCGCGCTCGGTGAGGGTCCCAACGTCCTCGACGAGTACGTCGACTTCATGTGCCCGTTCTGCGCGGCCTACCACGAGTCGTACAGCGAGACGACGGCGGACCTCGTGCGCTCGGGGGAGCTCACGATCAACCTCCACCCGATCTCGATCCTCGACCGCTACTCCAACAACACCGAGTACTCCACGCGCGCGGCCAGCGCCGTGTACTGCGTCGCGGAGAGCGACCCCGATGCGGTGTTCCCGTACATCGACGCCCTGTTCCGCGATCAGCCCGCCGAGGGCAGCGACGGCCTGAGCGACGACAAGCTCGCCGCGCTCGCGGCGGAGGCGGGAGCCACGGGGGCCGCCGACTGCATCGCCGCCGGCGAGTACAAGGACTACGTCACCAAGATGACGCCCGAGACGCCCGTCGCGCCCGGCGCCCAGGGCATCGGCACCCCGACGATCCTCCTCAACGGCGAGTTCGTCGCCCTCACCGGCGACCCCCAGGCCGACATCGTCGACCACCTGAAGTAACCCGCGAGGATCCCGCCTTGCGCCGGCAATCCACGCATACCGGGATTCTCGGCGCGGGGTGGGATTCTCGCGGAGGTGGCGAGGGGCGACACGCCCGTTTGCCGATCGCGGACGGGTGGTCTACCATAGATCTTTGGTGCTTTGCGCCTATTTTTGGCGTGTCACTGGCACCAACATCCCATCCACCGCAGACCGGCCGGTCTGCCCAGCGTAAGCGAGTTTATGGCTAAAGACGGTGTCATCGAGATCGAAGGCACGGTGTCCGAGGCGCTGCCCAACGCGATGTTCCGCGTCGAGCTGGCGAACGGTCACAAGGTGCTCGCCACGATCTCGGGAAAGATGCGGCAGAACTACATCCGCATCATCCCCGAGGACCGCGTGGTCGTGGAGCTGAGCCCCTACGACCTCACCCGCGGACGCATCGTCTACCGCTACCGCTGAGTTCAGCCGGCCGAGAAGTAACACCCCCGCGCGAGCGGCCCGGTGAAGACAGCGATAAGGAACGCGCCATGAAGGTCAACCCCTCCGTCAAGCCCATCTGCGACCACTGCAAGGTCATCCGCCGCAACGGCCGCGTGATGGTCATCTGCAAGTCGAACCCGCGTCACAAGCAGCGCCAGGGCTGACGTCTCCCGCTTCGGCGGGTCCGCAGGCTTCACAACTCAACATCTGCATTCGGCAGGATCAGAACCCGCGCACGCGGGGGACACCTCGGGGCGGAGGCCCGGGCACCGATCCTGCTCCACACCTCCACCAACACACAGGAGAAGTCGCATGGCACGTCTTGCCGGCGTCGACATCCCGCGCGACAAGCGCGTGGTGATCGCACTCACGTACATCTACGGCGTGGGCCGTACCCGCTCGAACGAGATTCTCGCTGCCACGGGCATCGACGAGAACATCCGCGTGAAGGACCTCAGCGACGACCAGCTCGTCGCCCTCCGCGACTACATCGAGGCCAACTACAAGGTCGAGGGTGATCTGCGCCGCGAGGTGGCCGCCGACATCCGCCGCAAGGTCGAGATCGGCTCGTACGAGGGTCTCCGTCACCGCCGCGGCCTTCCGGTGCGCGGTCAGCGCACCAAGACGAACGCGCGTACCCGCAAGGGCCCGAAGCGCACGGTCGCCGGTAAGAAGAAGGCCCGCTAAGCGCGGATAGGCAGGAGACGAGGATATGGCTACCCCCAAGACCGCTGCGCGCAAGCCGCGCCGCAAGGAGAAGAAGAACATCGCGCTGGGCCACGCCCACATCAAGTCGACGTTCAACAACACGATCGTTTCGATCACCGACCCGTCGGGCGCCGTCATCAGCTGGGCGTCGTCGGGTGGCGTGGGCTTCAAGGGCTCGCGCAAGTCGACGCCGTACGCGGCCGGCATGGCCGCCGAGTCGGCCGCTCGCCAGGCCCAGGAGCACGGCGTGAAGAAGGTCGACGTCTTCGTGAAGGGCCCGGGCTCGGGTCGCGAGACCGCGATCCGCTCGCTGCAGGCCGCCGGCCTCGAGGTCGGCTCGATCTCGGACGTGACGCCGCAGGCGCACAACGGCTGCCGTCCGCCGAAGCGCCGCCGCGTCTGACGCGTCACCCCGGGGTGCCGCCGGCCTCGTGCCGGCCACCCCGGGGCCTTCGTCGTTCCATCGCGGGCGCACGCCCGCACGAGTAGAACTCAACACCTCGAACAACCAAGTGTCATATAGCGGGCACTTGATCGAAAGGAACACATAGTGCTCATCGCACAGCGTCCGACTCTCACCGAGGAGAAGATCTCGGAGTTCCGCAGCCGGTTCATCATCGAGCCGCTGGAGCCGGGCTTCGGTTACACGATCGGCAACTCGCTGCGTCGCAGCCTGCTCTCGTCGATCCCCGGTGCGGCCGTCACCAGCATCCGCATCGACGGCGTGCTGCACGAGTTCAGCACCATCCCCGGTGTCAAGGAGGATGTCACCGAGATCATCCTCAACATCAAGCAGCTCGTGGTATCGAGCGAGCGCGATGAGCCCATCACGGCTTACCTGCGCAAGACCGGCGCGGGCGAGGTCACGGCCGCCGACATCTCGGCCCCGGCCGGCGTCGAGGTGCACAACCCCGAGCTCGTGATCGCCACGCTCAACGACACCGCCAAGTTCGAGCTCGAGCTCACGATCGAGCGCGGCCGCGGCTACGTGTCGGCCGTGCAGAACCGCAACGAGTACGCCGAGGCGGGTCAGATCCCGATCGACTCGATCTACTCGCCGGTGCTCAAGGTCGCCTACCGCGTGGACGCCACGCGTGCCGGTGAGCGCACCGACTTCGACAAGCTCGTCCTGGACGTCGAGACCAAGCCGTCGATCGCCCCGCGCGACGCCGTCGCCTCGGCCGGTCGCACGCTCGTCGAGCTGTTCGGTCTCGCCCGCGAGCTGAACGTCGAGGCCGAGGGCATCGAGATCGGCCCGGCGCCGGTCGAGCAGGTCCTGTCGAACGAGCTGTCGATGCCGATCGAGGACCTCGACCTGTCGGTCCGCTCGTACAACTGCCTCAAGCGCGAGGGCATCAACACGGTCAGCGAGCTCGTCGCCCTGTCGGAGACGCAGCTCATGAACATCCGCAACTTCGGTCAGAAGTCGGTCGACGAGGTGCGCGACAAGCTCACGTCGCTCGGTCTGTCGCTCAAGGACTCGGTGCCCGGGTTCGACGGCGCCAACTTCTACGGCGGCTACGACGACGAGAACCTCTGATCCTCTTCGCTTGACGAACATCCTGGAGTAACAAGAAATGCCTAAGCCCACCAAGGGTGCCCGCCTCGGCGGCGGCCCCGCCCACGAGCGTCTGATCCTCGCCAACCTCGCGGCGTCGCTCTTCACGCACAAGTCGATCAAGACGACCGAGACCAAGGCCAAGCGCCTGCGTCCGCTCGCCGAGCGCCTCATCACGTTCGCGAAGCGCGGCGACCTGCACGCGCGCCGTCGCGTGCTCTCGGTCATCGGTGACAAGGAAGTCGTGCACGTCCTGTTCACCGAGATCGCGCCGCTGGTCGCCGAGCGTGAGGGCGGCTACACCCGCATCACGAAGGTCGGCAACCGCAAGGGCGACAACGCCCCCATGGCCGTGATCGAGCTCGTGCTCGAGCCCGTCGCCAAGAAGGCCGAGCCGAAGAAGGCCGACGCGAAGAAGGCCTCGAAGAAGGCTGCTCCGGCCGAGGAGACCCCGGCCGAGGAGACCGAGGTCGTCGAGGAGGCTCCCGTCGAGGAGGCTCCCGAGGCCGACGCTTCGGCCGAGGCCGGCGCCGAGTCGCCCGAGGAGGGCGCGGCTGCCGAGGAGGCCGCCGAGGACGCCGTCGTCGCCGACGAGGAGAAGAAGTCGGAGTAATCCGCCATCTCGCACGAAGGGCCCCGCACCATCCGGCGGGGCCCTTCGCTGTTGCGGGGTTGTGGCCTTGCGGTCTCGGCTCCGCCGCTGAGGTCGAGGAGCGTTAGGCCCCACGGCTCGTCGACCGAGCGAAGCGAGCGGAGACGGATCGAGCGAGCGGAGCGAGTCGAGATCAAGGGTTGAAGCCTGAGGTCTCGGCTCCGCGCCTGCGGCGCTGCGCTCGACCCGTCTCCGCTTCGGCGCTGCGCGCCTCCGGTCGACGAGCGGTGGTGCGTGCAGGTCGTCGGAGGGGTGGTGCGCGTTGTCGGATCGGTGGGGCGGGTGTGAACCACTGAGGCGGATGCGACGGCGCCAGGCGCGGTGGTCCGTCGACCGAGCACCCGGTCCGACGACTTGAACTGGTACGGCTCGTCGACCGAGCGGAGCGAGCGGAGACGGATCGAGCGAGCGAAGCGAGTCGAGATCAAGGGTTCAACCCTGAGGTCTCGGCTTCGCCGCTGCGCGGCTGCGCTCGACCCGTCTCCGCTCCGGCGCTGCGCGCCTCCGGTCGACGAGCGGTAGGCGCCACGGCTCGTCGACCGAGCGGAGCGAGCGGAGATCAAGGGTTCAACCCTGAGGTCTCGGCTTCGCCGCTGCGCGGCTGCGCTCGACCCGTCTCCGCTGCGGCGCTGCGCGCCTCCGGTCGACGAGCTGTTGGCCCCACGGCTCGTCGACCGAGCGAAGCGAGCGGAGATCAAGGGTCGTGGCCTGAGGTCTCGGCTTCGCCGCTGCGCGGCTGCGCTCGACCCGTCTCCGCTCCGGCGCTGCGCGCCTCCGGTCGACGAGCGGTAGGCCCCGGCTCGTCGAGCGAGCGGAGCGAGTCGAGATCGAGGGGCGGCCGGCGCTCGTGGGGTTAGGGGAGGGTGCCGGTGAGGCGGCTGTGGAAGTCGCCGCTGGCCGGGTTCATGCCGACGAACTCGACCGTCGTCCCGCGCTGGGCGTACTTGTGCTCGATCGCGTCGAGCGCGGCGACCGTGGAGGCGTCCCACACGTGCGAACGCGTCAGATCGATCACCACGCGCGACGGATCGTCGGCGTACGAGAACTGCGTGGTCAGGTCGTTCGAGGACGCGAAGAACAGCTCGCCGTTCACGTCGTAGTGCGCGACGGCGCCATCGTCGGACACGCGCCGGGTCACCGTCGTGAAGTGCGCCACGCGCCGCACGAACAGCACGGCGGCGGTGAGCATGCCCGCGCCCACCCCGACCGCGAGGTTCTCGGTGGCGACCGTGAGCGCGACGGTGACGAGCATGACGATCGTCTCGCTCAGCGGCATCCGGCGCAG
>Ga0182749_1001275_pt1 | contig 20235 bp, 14 predicted proteins | sample eDN3rd37CKraftMG_FD_128875 | JGI IMG/M metagenome (GOLD analysis project Ga0182749, IMG submission 128875) | Enriched Miracle-Growth compost microbial communities from Emeryville, California, USA - eDNA 3rd pass 37_C Kraft MG (version 2) (version 2) ...
AGGATCACCTCGACCGTCACGGCACGATGGAGAATTACGCCGCGGTGAAGGAACGCCTTGTCGCCGGCGTGCCGCCGGACGGCACCGCGGTGATCGGCGTGGACGACCCGTGGTGCTCCGCCATCGCGGACCGCATGGAGCGCATCGGCAAGCGCGTGGTGCGCATCTCCGTCCAGCGGACGCTCGCGGACGGGATTTACGCCCGCGACGGCGGGATCGTCCGCGCGTCCGGCGGCAAGGACTCCGTCGTCGCCCGCCTTGACGGCATCGGCTCGTTGCGCGGCCGCCACAACGCGCAGAACGCCGCCTGCGCCGCCGCCGCCGCGCTCGCGCTCGGGCTCGATGCCGGCGCCATCCAGGACGGCTTGCGCTCGTTCCCCGGCCTCGCGCACCGCATGGAGCAGGTCGGCCGCAAGGCCAACGTGCTGTTCGTCAACGATTCCAAGGCGACGAACGCCGACTCGGCGGCGCAGGCGCTGGCCTGTTTCGCGGACATTTTCTGGATCGCCGGCGGCAAGCCCAAGACCGGCGGCATTGCATCGCTGGCGCCGTTCTTTCCGCGCATCCGCAAGGCGTTCCTGATCGGCGAGGCCGCCGACGAGTTCGCCTTAACGCTCGACGGCAAGGTGGCCTACGACAAGGTGGGAACCCTCGGCCGGGCCGTGGCCGCGGCCGCCCGCGAGGCGGAAGCCTCCGGCCTCAAGGATGCCGTCGTGCTGCTGTCGCCGGCCTGCGCTTCGTTCGACCAGTACCGTAATTTCGAGGTGCGCGGCGACGCTTTCCGCGCCCTGGTGAAGGCGCTGCCGGGGCTCGCGCCGGCGGCGGCCCGCGCGCCATAAGCCTTCCTTAACATTCCGGCAACCATAGTCTGGCGTCGTTTCCTGGGAGTCGCCGGCTATGGTCTCGCGTGCCCACCGCAGCCCCTTTGCATCCTGGTGGTGGACGATCGACCGCCTGCTGCTCGGCGCGCTCGTCATGGTGATGCTCGGCGGTATCGTGCTGTCGCTCGCCGCGAGTCCGCCGGTGGCGACCCGCATCGGGCTCGACCCGTTCTATTTCGTCCACCGCCATATCCTCTATCTCATCCCGGCGATGGCGACGATGATCGCCGTCTCGTTCATGACGCCGCGGCAGATCCGCCGCGCGGCGCTGGTCGTGTTCGCGGTCAGCTTCGTGCTGATGATCGCCACGCTGTTCGTCGGCGCCGAGGTGAAGGGCGCGCGGCGCTGGATCGTGCTGTTCGGCATCAACATCCAGCCGTCGGAATTCGCCAAGCCTGCCTTCGTGATCCTGATCGCATGGCTGTTCGCGGAATCGGCGCGGCGGCCGGACGTGCCCGCCAACACCATGGCGCTGTCGCTCCTCGTCGTCACCGTGGCGGCGCTGGTGCTTCAGCCGGACTTCGGTCAGACCATGCTGATCCTGCTGGTCTGGGGAGCGCTGTTCTTCATGTCCGGGATGCGCATGATATGGGTGTTCGCGCTGGCGGCCATGGGCCTCGGCGGACTGGCCGGCGCCTACTATACCGTGCCCCATGTCGCCAAGCGCATCCGGCGTTTCCTCGATCCGGCGTCGGGCGATACGTTCCAGGTCGACACCGCGGTCGATTCGTTCCTGCATGGCGGCTGGTTCGGCGTCGGGCCGGGCGAGGGCACGATGAAACGCATCCTGCCGGACGCCCACGCCGACTTCGTGTTCGCGGTGGCGGCGGAGGAGTTCGGCGTCGTGCTGTGCCTCGTCATCGTGCTCATCTACGCTTTCATCGTGCTGCGGTCGCTCGCCTGCGCGTTCCGCAACGATGAGCCGTTCACGCGGTTCGCGCTCGCCGGCCTCGCCATCCTGTTCGGCACGCAGTCGGCCATCAACATGGCGGTGAACCTCGCGCTGATCCCGGCCAAGGGCATGACCCTGCCGTTCATCTCCTACGGCGGCTCGTCCATGATCTCGCTCGCCTACGGCATGGGCATGCTGCTGGCGCTCTCCCGCGACCGGCCGAGCGCGGAGCAACTGTCCTCGCCGCGCGATCTGATGATGATGGGGAGTCCGGCTTGAGCGAGGCGCGCGCCGCGCCCCTGATCGTCGTCGCCGCGGGCGGCACCGCCGGCCATCTATTCCCGGCGGAGGCTCTGGCGACGGCGCTTGTCGCGCGCGGCGCCGTCGTCGATCTCGCCACCGACGAACGCGCGACCCGCTACGGCGCAGCGTTCCCGGCGCGGCAGACCCACGTCATTCCCAGCGCGACCTGGAGCAGGAGCCGCCCGCACACGCTCGTCACCGGGCCGGCGCGGCTGCTGGGGGGTATCGCACAGGCCCACGCGCTGATGGGCCGGCTCAAGCCGGCGGCGGTGATCGGTTTCGGCGGCTATCCGACGGTGCCGCCGGTGCTCGCGGCGCGGCTGCGCGGCATCCCGACGCTGATCCACGAGCAGAACGGCGTGCTCGGCCGCGCCAACCGGCTGCTCGCGCCGTGGGTCGATGCCATCGCCACGAGCTTTCCCAATGTGCTGGCCTCGCGGCCTCGGCTGGCCGCCAAGGCGACCCACACCGGCAATCCCGTGCGTCCTGCGGTGATCGAGGCGGCGAGGGTGCGCTACACCGCCCCGGAGCTCGGTCCCGTGCACCTGCTGGTGTTCGGCGGCAGCCAGGGCGCGCGGGTGATGGCGGACGTGGTGCCTCCCGCGATCGAGCTCCTGTCCGGCGTCGTCCGCGCGCGGCTCGTCGTCACGCAGCAGGCGCGGCCGGAGGACACGGCCCGGGTGCAGGAAAGCTACGCGCGGGCGCGCGTCGCCGTCGAAGTGGATTCCTTCTTTTCCGACCTGCCGGCGCGGATCGCCGCGAGCCATCTCGTGGTGTCGCGCTCGGGCGCATCGACGGTGGCGGAACTGGCCGCCATCGGCCGTCCCGGCATCCTGGTGCCCCTGCCGCACGCGCTCGATCAGGACCAGTTGGCCAACGCCCGGGTACTGGAAGAGGCAGGCGGCGCCATCCGGATCGACCAGCCGGCGTTCACGCCCAAGCGCCTCGCGACCGAGATCACGGCCCTGGTGTCGGAGCCGGCGCGGCTCGCCGCCATGGCTGCAGCGGCGAAACGCTGCGGGGCCATCGACGCTGCGGACCGGCTCGCCGACCTGGTCTTGCGGGTGGCCGGCGCTTCGCGCTAGTGCATGATTCCGAAAAGCTGCAGACTTTTCGGACAAGATAGGCACGAAAATCAAAGCGATAGGATGCTCGGACGATTCAATCCGGGTGGGTGAGCTCCGGGCCAGTCTCATGAAATTACCGCGCGACATCGGACCGATCCATTTCGTCGGGATCGGCGGCATCGGCATGAGCGGCATCGCCGAGGTGCTGGCGACGTTCGGCTACGTGGTCACCGGCTCCGACGTGGCCGACAGCGCCAACGTCAAGCGGCTGCGCGACAAGGGCATCAGGATTTCCATCGGCCACCGCGCCGAGAACATCGGCGAAGCCGCCGTGGTCGTGGTGTCCTCGGCCATCAAGCGCGACAACCCCGAGCTCATGGCGGCGCGCGCCAACCGCGTGCCAGTGGTGCGCCGCGCCGAGATGCTGGCGGAGCTGATGCGGCTCAAGAGCTGCGTTGCCGTGGCCGGCACCCACGGCAAGACCACCACCACGTCCATGGTTGCGGCGTTGCTCGACGCCGGCGGCCTCGACCCCACCGTCATCAACGGCGGCATCATCAATGCCTACGGCACCAACGCGCGCATCGGCGGCGGCGACTGGATGGTGGTGGAGGCCGACGAGTCCGACGGCACCTTCCTCAAGCTGCCGGCGGACGTCGCCATCGTCACCAACATCGATCCCGAGCACCTCGACCACTTCAAGACGTTCGAGGCGGTGCAGGCCGCGTTCCAGGACTTCGTCGGCAACGTGCCGTTCTACGGCTTCGCCGTCATGTGCATCGACCATCCCGTGGTGCAGCAGCTCGTCGGCCGCATCGAGGATCGCCGCGTTATCACCTATGGCGCGAACCCTCAGGCCGACGTGCGGCTCATCGACCTCGACAACGCCGAAGGGCAGTCTCGTTTCGCCGTGGTGTTCCGCAGCCGCGCGGGCGCGGGCGAGCACCGCGTCGGCGACCTCGTGCTGCCGATGCCGGGCCGCCACAACGCGCTCAACGCCACGGCGGCTATTGCTGTGGCGCGCGAGCTCGGCGTGCCCGATGAAAAGATCCGCGCGGCGCTCGCAGGCTTCGGCGGCGTGAGGCGCCGCTTCACCCGCACCGGCGCCTGGAACGGCGTGACCGTCATCGACGATTACGGCCACCATCCGGTGGAGATCGCCGCGGTGCTCAAGGCGGCGCGCGAATCCACCAAGGGCCAGGTCATCGCCGTGGTCCAGCCGCATCGCTATACGCGGCTGCAGGCGCTGTTTGAGCCGTTCTGCACCTGCTTCAACGACGCCGACGCGGTGATCGTGGCGCCGGTCTATCCCGCGGGCGAGGCGCCGATCCCCGGCATCGACCGCGACAGCCTCGTCGCCGGTCTGCGCGCGCGGGGCCATCGCCGCGTGATCCCGCTCGACGGGCCGGAGCAGCTCGCCGCCATCGTGCGGGCGCAGGCCAAGCCCGGCGATTACGTGGTCTGCCTCGGCGCGGGCTCGATCACCACCTGGGCCTACGCGCTGCCGAACGAACTGGCCGGGGCCGCGGCGTGAGCTTTCCCGACATCACGGCCGGCCTGCCGAAAGCGCGCGGCCGCCTCATCGCAAACCAGCCGCTGGCGGACCTGACATGGTTCCGCGTCGGCGGGCCGGCGCAGGTGTTGTTCATGCCGGAGGACGAGGCCGACCTCGCCGCATTTCTGGCCGATCTTGCGCCCGATATTCCCGTCACCGTGATCGGGCTCGGCTCCAACCTCATTGTGCGCGACGGGGGCGTGCCGGGGGTGGTGATCCGCCTCGGCCGCGGCTTCTCCGACGTGACGGTCGAAGGCACGCGGCTGCGCGCCGGCGCGGCCGTGCCCGACGTGAAGGTGGCGCGGGCCGCGCAGGAAGCGGGGCTCGCGGGGCTCGCGTTCTACCGCGGCATTCCGGGCGCGATCGGCGGCGCGCTGCGCATGAACGGCGGCGCCTACGGCCGCGAGACCAGGGACGCGCTCGTCGAGGCGCGCGGCGTGGACCGCGCCGGCGCCATCCGCATCTACAAGAACGCCGAGATGCGCTATACCTACCGGCATTGCGGCCTGCCCGACGACATCATCTTCACCGAGGCGCTCTACGAGGGCGCGCCCGGCGATCCGCAGGCCATCGCCGCGGAGATGGAGAAGATCACCGAGTCGCGCGAGGCGACGCAGCCGATCAAGAGCCGCACCGGCGGCTCGACCTTCAAGAACCCGCCGGGCCGCAAGGCGTGGCAGCTGATCGACGCCGCCGGCTGCCGCGGCCTCGCGGTCGGCGCGGCGCAGGTCTCGGACCTGCACTGCAACTTCCTCATCAATCGCGGCGGCGCTACCGCCGCCGACATCGAGGCCCTGGGCGAGACCGTGCGGCGGCGCGTGAAGGACAGCTCCGGGGTCGAACTGGAGTGGGAAATCAAGCGCATCGGCATCGCATGACGCCGGCTTCCGCGCTAACATCGCGCTATGGCGTCCAACGATAACGTCGTCATCGCGGGAGGAGGCATCGGCGGCTTGTCCGCGGCGCTGGCGCTTGCGCGCAAGGGCTTCCGTGTCCGCGTCATCGAGCAGGCCAGGGAGATCGGCGGCATCGGCTACGGCATCCAGCTCGGGCCGAACGTGTTCCACGCCCTCGACCGGCTGGGCCTTTCGGACGCGGTCCGCCGCGCCTCCGACAGTCCCGAGGCGGCGGTGTGGTTCGACGCCTACAGCGGGCGCGAGGTGATGCGCGTCGAGGCCGGCCCCGGGATCGTGGCGCGCTTCGGTTATCCTTACATCATCATCCACCGCGGCGACCTCCACGTCCTGCTGATGGACGCCTGCCGCAAGGTCGATGCCATCGCGTTCACCACCGGAACGCCGGTGGCCGGCTACGAGGAGGACGGCGACGGCGTTGCCGCGCTCACCGCCGACGGCGGCCGCTTCGCGGGCGCGGCGCTGATCGGCGCGGACGGCCTGCGCTCCAAGGTGCGCGCGCAGATGACCGGCGCCACCGAGCCGCGCTTCATCGGCTGGGTCGCGCACCGCACCACCATCCCCACCGCCCAGGTGCCGGAGGGCGTGAACAGGGACATCGTCGGCCTGTGGGGCGGCGAAGGCTTCCACATCGTGCACTACCCGCTGCGCCACGGCACGCTGTTCAATATCGTCACCGTGTTCCGCTCCCCGACCTATCTCCAGAAGGTGGACCGGGAGACATTCCGCGCCGAGCTCCGCCAGACCTACGCCCGCGCCCATCCGGTCATGAAAAAGCTGATCGACCTCACCGATCTTGACTGGCGCGGCGCCGTGGCGGACCGCGATCCGATCCGCCACTGGTGCAGGGGCAGCGTCACGCTGATGGGCGATGCCGCGCACCCGACGCTGCAATCGCTGGCGCAGGGGGCCTGCATGGCGGTCGAGGACGCAGTCTGCCTCGCCGACCTGATGGAAGCCTCGGGCGGCGACTATCCGGCCGCGTTCCGGCGCTTCGAGGCGGCGCGGGCGGTGCGCGCCGCGCGGGTGATCCTCGAGTCGCGCTTCATGTGGACCGCGTTCCACGCCGAGGGCGCCGCGCGCGAGCCGGTGCAGCGCCGGTTCGGCGCCATGTCGCGGGACCAGGTCTGGGATTCGCTCGCCTGGCTTTACGACGGGTTCGGGAGGCCGGCGTCACGGCGAGGGTGACGCCGCCACGGGCTTCGGCGCGATTAAGGCGAGGACGCTCGCGATCGGCGCAGGCGACACCTGCACGGCGCCGGCGAAAGGCTGCTCCTGCTCGGCGACGAGGCTCAGCGCCGCCACCAGCGCCACGGTGAACACGGTCAGCGCGGCCGCCTGGGCCCGCGACCGTTCGATATGAACGAGCGCGATGGCGACCTGGGTGATGATGCCGAGAATGAGCACGGTCAGCCATTTGAGCTCGTTGGTGTGGTCTTCGGCCAGCGCCAGCCGGTCCGATCGCGCGCTGCCGATCCGCGCAACGCCGGCAAGCAGCGCGGCAGCGACGGCCTGACCGGCGTCGCGCCCGATGGCGGGGTCCGAGACCCGCCTCAGCAGTTCGCCGAAGGCCGCCTCCGTCGTCGCGGAGCGGCCGTCCTCGACCATGGTCGGCCACTCGTCCTTCAGCATGGATTGCGTGTAGGCACGCAGCGCGTCGCGGATGCCCGACATGTCGGTGGCCGCGGCGACGCTCAGCGTCTGCACCGCGCGCAGCGCGTCCGCCTCGGACATCAGCGCCCGGGTTGCCGCGCGGTTGCGGTCGCTGATGTCGCTTGCGAGAAAGCCGAGCAGAAGCCCGAACAGCAGGGCCACCGCGCCGAAGAACGGCGCCACGACGCCGGTGAGGCTCTGGATGGCGGTCCGCAGCGGCGAGCGGAATGTGATCCACCAGATCAGCGCGGCGACGGCGCCGTAGATGGCGGCGGTCACCGGCATCAGCCAGCCGAGCGGGAGGTTGAACCAGAGCGCGAGCATGGGCGAAACAGTCCTTCACGCGATCTTTAGCAGCGAACGGTTACCGTCTCGCTGACAGGTCGAAGCGTTGAGCCGGGAGAATGGAATGGCCAAGCATGTCGCTGTGCTGATGGGGGGCTGGTCAGCGGAGCGCGAGATTTCGCTGCGCTCGGGCAAGGCCTGCGCCGATGCGCTGGAGCGGCTGGGATTCACCGTCTCCCGCATCGACGTGGACCGCGACGTGGCCGCGGCGCTGAAGTCCTGCAAGCCGGACGTGGCGCTCAACGTGCTGCACGGGACCCCCGGCGAGGACGGCACTATCCAGAGCCTACTGGAAATCCTCGGCATTCCCTACAGCCACTCGGGCGTGCTCGCCTCCGCGCTCGCCATGCAGAAGGACCGCGCCAAGGTGGTGCTGGCCGCGGCGGGCGTGCCGGTGCCGGATGGCCGCGTGGTGTCGCGGTTCGAGGCGGCGAAAGCCCACGTCCTGCCGCGGCCCTATGTGATCAAGCCGATCGCGGAGGGATCGAGCGTCGGCGTCTTCATCGTCACCGAGGACCATGCCCATCCTCCCCAGGAACTGACCCGCGAGGACTGGACATTCGGCGAGTTGGTGCTGGCCGAACGGTTCATTGCCGGCAAGGAGCTGACTTGCGCGGTCATGGGCGACCGGGCCCTGGATGTCATCGAGATCGTGCCGGCGGTAAGATTCTACGACTACGAGGCCAAATATGCGCCGGGGGGGTCGCGGCATGTATTGCCCGCAATTCTTAAACCAAATGTTTACCAAGAGGTCCGAAGACTGACCCTTCAAGCGCATCAGGCGCTCGGGTGCAGGGGTGTCAGCCGTGCGGACTTTCGTTTCGACGACCGCATGGAGGGGACGCGGGGACTGTTCTGCCTGGAAGTCAACACCCAGCCCGGAATGACCGAGACGTCGCTTGTGCCGGAACTCGCGGCGCACGCGGGGATCACGTTTGAAGAGCTGGTGAGATGGATGGTCGAGGACGCCTCGCTCAACCGCTGAAGGGCTCCGGTGTGCCGGCCAGGCCAGCGGCTGCAGCGCCCGGCCGGCAATTCAGGCTGCGGACGCCCGTGCGCGTCGGCCGCATCGGCCGGCATCGGACATGGCTGCGCCGGCTCACGGGCGGGAGCGGCATCGCTGTTGCCGCCATGGTCGTCGCCGCGGGCGTCGGCTACGGCGCCATCGCCGGAGGGCACGTGCAGCCGTTGATCGCCGCGTTCAAGGATGCCCGTGACCTCGCCGCCAATGCCGCGGGCTTCCGCATCGCCAATGTCGCCTTCACCGGCCAGAAGCATATCGGCCGCGAGGAGATCCTGGCCCGCGCCGGCATCAGCGGCACCACGTCGCTGCTGTTCCTCGACGTGGCCGATGCCCGCGCGCGCCTGATGACGGACCCCCGCATCGCGGACGCCACCATTCTCAAGCTCTATCCCGACCGGCTGCAGATCGCGATCACGGAGCGCGTGCCCTTTGCCCTGTGGCAGAAGGACGGGCGCATCAGCGTGATTGCGGACGACGGCTCGGTGCTCCAGCCCTACGTCACCCGACCGTTCGTCAAGCTGCCGCTGGTGGTGGGCGCGGGCGCGGAGAAGCGGGCGAAGGAGTTCCTGGCGCTGCTCGACAAATATCCGGAGGTCCGCGCCAGGGTGCGCGCCTCGATCCTCGTGGCGGAGCGGCGGTGGAACCTGCGTCTCGACAACGGGCTGGACGTGAAATTGCCGGAGACCGGCGTCGATGCCGCGCTTGCCAAGCTCGACGATCTCGACCGCCAGATGAAACTCACCACCCGCGACATCGTCGCGCTCGATCTGCGGCTGTCCGACCGCGTCGTGGTGCGGCTCTCCGATGCCGCCGCGCAGGCCCGCGAAGCGGCGAACAAGGAAAAGGCCAAGGCGAAGAAGGGAGGGAGCGCATGAGCCCTCTCCACTACGGCCTGACGCCGAAGATGAAGCCGCTGTCGCCGCGGCGCTCGGCGCTCGTCGTCGCCCTCGACATCGGCACCAGCAAGATCGCCTGCCTGATCGCGCGGCTCACGCCCAGCGCGCAGGGCGACGCGCTGCGCCGCCGCAGCCACGCCATCGAAGTGATCGGCTTCGCCCACACCGGCGCGCGCGGCATGAAGGCCGGCGCCGTCGCCGACCTGATCGACGCCGAGGAAGCCGTGCGTCATGCGGTCGACCTCGCCGAGCGCGCCGCCAGGGTGCAGGTCGATGCGGTGCTGGTCTCCATGTCAGCGGGCCGCATCGGCAGCGAGCTTCTCGCCGCCACCATCGACGTGCGCGGCGCCGCCGTCACCGACCGCGAGATCGCCCGCGTGCTCGACGCCGGCGGCAAGTCCTCGCTCAAGCCGGGCCGCGTGCTGCTGCACACGCTGCCGATCGGCTATCACATCGACAACGCCAAGGGCGTGCGCGACCCGCGCGGGATGCTGGCGCAGCGGTTCGGCGCCGACATGCACCTGATGAGCGCGGATCTCACGGCCTGCCGCAACCTGATGCTGGTGATCGAGCGCTGCCACCTCGACATCGAGGCCATGGTGGCGAGCCCCTACGCGGCGGCGCTGTCGGTCCTCGCCGACGACGACGCGGACGTCGGCGCGGCCGTGGTGGATATGGGCGCCGGCACCACCACCATGGCGGTATTCTCCGGCGGCCGCTGCGTCCACGCCGACGGCTTCGCGCTCGGCGGCAATCACATCACCATGGATCTCGCCCGCGGCCTGCCCGCGAATCTCTACGACGCAGAGCGAATCAAGACGCTCTATGGCAGTCTGCTGGCAGGAGGTCTGGACGAGAGGGACATGATCGCCCTGCCGAATACGGCCGGCAGCGACCGGGAGGCGCCCCAATTCGTGTCGCGCGCGACGCTCACGCACATCATCAAGCCGCGCGTCGAGGAAATCCTCGAGATGGTGCGCGACCGGCTGGCGGCGTCGCCGTTTGCGGCGGAGCCGCGGGGCCGGGTCATTCTCACCGGCGGCGCCAGCGGCCTGACCGGCATCGTGGATCTGGCGGGACGCATCCTCGGCCGCCCGGTGGTGACGGGGCGGCCGCTCGGCATTGCCGGGCTGCCGGAGCAGGCCAAGGGCGCGGCCTTCGCCGTCGCCGCGGGCCTCCTGGTCTATCCCCAAGTCGCCCACCTCGAACATTTCGAACCGCGGCATACGCGGCAACTGCTGACAGGAACAGGCGGATACATCAATCGGGTCGGACGATGGCTGCGCGAGAGCTTCTGACCTTGAACTCCAACGCCGGTGGCGGACCGGCAGCAACCGGCGGCGTTCGGAACGTCCGCGTGAACGAGAGGCTAGGACAATGAGCATCAACCTGAAGATTCCGGACATCCGGGAGCTAAAGCCGCGGATCACCGTGTTCGGCGTGGGCGGAGCCGGCGGCAACGCCGTCAACAACATGATCACGCTGGGGCTTCAGGGCGTCGATTTCGTCGTCGCCAACACCGACGCCCAGGCGCTCACCATGTCCAAGGCCGACCGCATCATCCAGATGGGCGTGCAGGTCACGGAAGGGCTCGGCGCCGGCTCGCAGCCGGAGGTCGGCCGCGCCGCCGCCGAGGAAGTCATCGACGAGATCCGCGACCACCTCTCGGGCGCGCACATGGTGTTCGTCACCGCCGGCATGGGCGGCGGCACCGGAACCGGAGCCGCGCCGGTGATCGCGCGGGTGGCGCGCGAGCTCAACATCCTCACCGTCGGCGTCGTCACCAAGCCGTTCCACTTCGAAGGCATGCGGCGCATGCGTTGCGCCGAGACCGGCATCGCCGACCTGCAGAAATGCGTCGATACGCTCATCATCATCCCGAACCAGAACCTGTTCCGGGTGGCGAACGAGAAGACCACTTTCGCAGACGCCTTCGCCATGGCCGACCAGGTGCTGTATTCGGGCGTCGCCTGCATCACCGACCTGATGGTGAAGGAAGGCCTGATCAACCTCGACTTCGCCGACGTGCGCGCCGTGATGCGCGAGATGGGCAAGGCGATGATGGGCACCGGCGAGGCCGACGGCGAGAAGCGCGCGCTGCGCGCCGCCGAGGCCGCGATCTCCAACCCGCTGATCGACGACGTGTCGATGCGCGGCGCCAAGGGCCTGCTCGTGTCCATCACCGGCGGCAACGACCTCACGCTTTACGAGGTCGACGAAGCCGCGACCCGCATCCGCGAGGAGGTGGATACGGAGGCCAACATCATCGTCGGAGCGACCTTCGACGAGAGCCTCAACGGCATCATCCGCGTGTCGGTGGTGGCGACCGGCGTCGATCAGGTGGCCGAGAGCAAGCCGGCCGCCCCGGCTCGCGAGGCCAAGCCGGCGCCGCAGGCGGCCCGTCCGGCCGCCGAGCCGGCGCGCCCCGCCGAGCCCGCTCCGGCTGCCCCGGTCCAGACGAATCGCGCCGCCATCGACGCCCAGGCCACGGCCGCCGTCGCCGCCGCGCTGATGCAGAAGCCGGCGGAAGACCTGACCATCCGTCCGATCCAGCAGAAGCCGTCGCTGTTCATCGAGCCGATCGTGCAGGAAACCCCGATCGAGCCGCCGGCGCCGCAGGCGTTCATCCCGCCGCAGCCGGAACGGGCGGTCCGCACGCCGCGGATGCCGCGCATCGACGAGCTTCCGCTGCCGGCCCAGAACCAGCTCCGCGCCCGCGCCCAGGGCGAGCAGCACGCCGACCCGCTGGAGAAGCCGCGGATGTCGCTCCTGCAGCGGCTCGCCTCGGTTGGTCTCGGCCGTCGTGACGAGGAGCAGGAGGAGGCGCCGCGCCCGGCGCCCACCCGGCCGATGCCGCGGCCGGCCGCGCGGGTCGCCCCGCAGCAGCCCCAGCCTCAGCATGGACCGGTGTCGGAATTCGCCAAGCGTCAGGCGCCCCAGGGACTCGACGTGCACGGCCGCCCGGCCGCTGCGGCGCCGGCCATGCCCGAGGACGAACAGTTGGAAATCCCGGCGTTCCTGCGCCGGCAGGCCACCTGACGGTCGGTTACGGCCGAAGAACCGGGCCGGCTCCGGCCGGCCCGGTTCCCGCACTCCGCCAGGTCCGAGTAACCATTTGTATTGTTTCAGATAATCGTATCGGCCCCGAGTCTTGCCGCGCGCGCCGTCCGGTGGCGGAATCCTGGCAAAAAGCCGCCGGTTCAGCGGTAACACTCGGTAAAAAAGCGTGAATTGGTGCGCTGCCCAATCCCGGCTAAAGTCCCGTCAGTAACGAGTTTTTCGCTCTGCGGATGACAGGTCGCAACGCTTTCCTTAAGGGAAGTCCCGCTCCGGGGGAATGGGGCGAAAAGGCGATCCGAGATTTGAACGAAGTTGGGGTCAGGCTGGACATGGCATCGCCGACCGGCTTGAAGCGACGAGGGGCATGAAAACAAACAAGCAAACGACCCTGCGCGACGACGCCACGGTGAAGGGCATCGGCGTGCATTCCGGCCAGCCCGCGACGCTGACGCTGCGTCCCGCCGAAGCCGGCACCGGCATCGTCTTCATCCGCACCGGGCTCGATGGCGCGCCGCGCGAAGTGCGCGCCGACGTCCGCGCCGTCACCGCCACGGAATTCGCCACCGTCATCGGCGATACAGGCGGCCCGATCTGCTCCACCGCCGAGCATGTCCTGGCCGCGCTAAGCGCGCTCGGCGTCGACAACGCGATCATCGAGATCGACGGCCCCGAAGTGCCGATCATGGACGGCAGCGCCGACGCCTTCGTGCAGGCGATCGACCGCGCCGGCATCGTCACGCTCGACGCGCCGCGGCAGTACATCAAGGTGCTGCGGCCGGTGCGCGTCGCCAGCGCCGATTCGCTCGGCGAGCTGCGGCCCAATGCCCGCGGGTTCCGAGTCGAGGTCGAGATCGATTTCGACCACCCGCTGGTGGGCCATCAATCCTGCGGCATCGACGTCACGCCCGCGAGCTTCCGCCGCGAGCTCGCCCGGGCCCGCACCTTCGGCTTCATGAAGGACGTGTCGAAGCTCTGGAGCGCCGGCTATGCCCTTGGCGCGACTTTCGAAAACACGCTGGTCATCAGCGACGAGCGGGTGCTCAACCCGGACGGCGTGCGCTTCGCCGACGAGTTCGTGCGCCACAAGGCGCTGGACGCCATCGGCGACCTGGCGCTCGCCGGCGCGCCGCTGCTCGCGACCTACCGGTCGGTCCGCGGCGGTCACAAGCTCAACCACGCGGTGCTGTCGGCGCTGATGGCCGATCCGGCGGCCTGGACCCTGGTGTCGGCGCCGGCCGCCGCGCCGCGCCGCCGCGGGTCCGCGGAACGCGCGCCGGCGCTCGCGCCCGCCGCCCTGCGGCCGGACGTGTCCTGAAAACCGGCGTTTCCGGAAAATTCGGCGTCGGACTCTTAACGATTCGCCATATTCCGGGCCGATTAAACCACTATTCGGCTTACGTTTGCCGCGCCCGACAGGTTAGAACCTCGGGCTGACGCGGGGCAGCGGCGAGGGGACCGATTTCGCATGCAGTGGCGTAACGAACGGACGGGCAGGCCAGGTGTCCGCGGCGGCGGCTTGGCGCGGGTGGCGGCGCTCGCGCTAATGGCCTCGACGCTGGGCGCCTGCTCCAGCATGGACCTCAACAACCTCGGCAACTGGAACATCTTCGCCGAGAAGGACGAGGTCGCGCCCGACGAGCCCGCCGACAAGCTCTATAACGAGGGCGTGTTCCTGCTCAACGAGAAGCAGAGCTATCACCAGGCCGCCAAGAAGTTCGAGGAGGTGGATCGCCAGCACCCCTATTCGGAATGGGCGCGCAAGGCGCTGCTGATGTCGGCCTACGCCTATTACGAGGCGCACGAATACGACGACGCCATCACCGCCGCCAAGCGCTACATCACCCTGCACCCCGGCACCGACGAGGCGCCCTACGCGCAATACCTGATCGGCGCCTCCTACTACGATCAGATCCCCGACGTCTCGCGCGACCAGGGCCGCACCGAGAAGGCCATCGAGGCGCTGGAGGAGATCGTCCGCAAGTATCCCAACTCCGAATACGCGCTGTCCGCCAAGCGCAAGATCGACGTCGGGCGCGACCAGCTCGCCGCCAAGGAAATGGCGATCGGCCGCGCCAACGAGGACAAGAAGAACTTCATCGGCGCCATCAACCGCTTCAAGGTGGTCGTCACCCAATACCAGACCACGCGCCATGTCGAGGAGGCGCTGATGCGCCTCACCGAGTGCTACATGGCGCTCGGCATCGTCGAGGAGGCGCAGACCGCCGCCGCCGTGCTCGGCCACAATTTCCCGGAAAGCCCCTGGTACAAGGACGCCTATAACCTCGTGAAGAATGGCGGCGGCGAGCCCAGGGAAAAGAGCGACTCCTGGATCAGCAAGGCCTTCAAGAAGGTCGGCCTGGGCTGACGGCCTGTCCCGCTTCGACGCCTCCGCCGTGAGCCGGGCCGCCGATCGGGGCGGCGCAAGGCCTGTTGTGCCGGCCCCGCGCGTCTTTAATGTTTGACGCGAATCGGGTGCGGTCGCAGAGGAAGGCCACCCCGCGGGCAGGACCATGCTGACACGGCTTTCGATCCGCGACATCGTTCTGATCGACCGGCTCGACATCGACTTCGCCGCCGGCCTGTCGGTGCTGACCGGCGAGACCGGCGCCGGCAAGTCGATCCTGCTCGACGCCTTCGCCCTGGCGCTCGGCGCGCGCGGCGACGCCGGCTTGGTGCGCCACGGCGCGGCGCAGGGGCAGGTGACGGCGGCGTTCGATCTCGCGCCGGACCATCCGGCGCTCGCCGTCCTCGCCGCCAACGAGATCGTCCCCGAGGACGCGCTGATCCTGCGCCGCATCCAGCTGGCCGACGGCCGCACCCGCGCCTTCATCAACGACCAGCCGGTGGGCGCGCAGGTGCTGCGCAGCGTCGGCGCGACCCTCGTCGAGATCCATGGCCAGCACGACGACCGCGCGCTGGTCGATGCCGCGACCCACCGCCGCCTGCTCGACGCGTTCGGCGGCCTCGACGCCGCCGCGCGCGAGGTCGCCGGCCTGTGGGAGTCGCGGCGCGCCGCCGTGGAGGCGGTCGCGGTGCATCGCGCCTCGGTCGAGCGCGCCCAGCGCGAGGCCGACTACCTGCGCCACGCCTCGGACGAGCTGCGCCGGCTCGCGCCGCAGCCTGGCGAGGAGACCGCGCTCGCCGCGCGCCGCACCGAGATGATGCAGTCGGAGAAGGTCGCCGAGGACCTGCGCGACGCTTACGGCGCGGTGTCCGGCGCGGCCTCGCCGGTGCCGGCCTTCGCCGCGGCGGCGCGCCGGCTGGAGCGGCGCAGGGTCCAGGCGCCCGACCTCATCGATCCGGCCGTGCGCGCCTTCGACGCCGCGCTCACCGCCATCGAGGAGGCGCGCGCGAGCCTCGAGCGCGCGCTGGCCGCGGCCGATCACGATCCGCAGGAGCTGGAGCGCATCGAGGAGCGGCTGTTCGCGCTGCGCGCCGCGGCGCGCAAGTACAACGCGCCGGTGGATGGCCTTGCGGCGCTCGCCGCGCGCTACGCCGACGACCTGGCGCTGATCGACGCCGGCGCGGACAAGCTCGTGGCGCTCGAGGCCGAGGCCAGGGCCGCCGACGAGCGCTACCGCGCCGCCGCTGCGGCGCTGTCGGCGAAGCGCCGCAAGGCGGCCGACAAGCTCGACAAGGCGGTCAACGCCGAGCTCAAGCCGCTGAAGCTGGAGCGCGCCACGTTCTCGACCGACATCGCGCCGGCCGATCCCGGCCCGCAGGGCCTCGACCAGGTCGAGTTCTGGGTGCGGACCAACCCCGGCACCCGGCCCGGCCCGCTGATGAAGGTCGCCTCCGGCGGCGAGCTCGCCCGCTTCATGCTTGCGCTCAAGGTGGTCCTGGCCGACCGCGGCTCGGCGCCGACGCTGGTGTTCGACGAGATCGACACCGGGGTCGGGGGCGCGGTGGCGGACGCCATCGGCGTGCGGCTCGCGAGGCTTGGCGGCCGCGTGCAGGCGCTGGCGGTGACCCACGCCCCGCAGGTCGCGGCGCGCGCGGACCACCATTATCTCATCACCAAGGATGCTCTGGACAAAGGCAAGCGGGTCGCGACCCGCGTGGCCGAGCTCGCGCCCGAGCGCCGCCGCGAGGAGATCGCGCGCATGCTGGCCGGCGCGGAGATCACCGCCGAGGCGCGCGCCGCCGCGGAGCGGCTGATGAAGGCGGCGGGATAATGTTAGCGTCTCCTGACGCGCCCTCGCGGCGCGGCTGACTTCGCCGACGGGTTGACGCATGCCGAAAGTCAAGACGGACAAGACGCCGGTCGAGTTCCTGACCGAGAAGCAGGCCAGGGCCGAGCACGCGCGGCTTCAGAAGGAGATCGCCGAGAACGACCGCCGCTACTACCAGCTCGACGCGCCGACGATTACCGACGCCGAGTACGACGCGCTGCGCGCCCGCTACAACGCCATCGAGGCGCGGTTCCCCGAATTGCGGACGGCCGAAAGCCTGTCGTTCAAGGTCGGCGCCGCCCCCTCGGGCAAGTTCAGGAAGGTGCGCCACGCGGTCCCGATGCTGTCGCTCGACAACGCCTTCGCCGAGCAGGACGTGGTCGATTTCATCGCCCGCATCCGCCGGTTCCTGAACCTGTCCGCCGACGAGACGATCGTCTTCAACGCCGAGCCGAAGATCGACGGCCTGTCCATGTCGCTGCGCTACGAGGACGGCGAACTCGTCACCGCGGCGACGCGCGGCGACGGCATGGAAGGGGAGGACGTCACCGCCAACATCCGAACGCTCAAGGACGTGCCGCAGACGCTGAAGGGCCGCCGCGTGCCGCCGGTCTGCGAGGTGCGCGGCGAGGTGTACATGACCAAGGCCGCCTTCCTCGCGCTGAACGAGCGCCAGAAGGCCGCGGGCGACACCGTCTTCGCCAATCCGCGCAATTCCGCCGCAGGCTCGCTGCGCCAGAAGGACCCTGCCGTCACCGCATCCCGACCGCTCGGCTTTTTCGCCTATGCCTGGGGAGAGATGAGCGCCATGCCGGCCGACACCCAGTCCGGCATGATCGGGTGGTTCGAGAGCTGCGGCTTCAGGACCAACCCGCTCACCCGGCTGTGCCGCTCGACCGACGAACTCCTCGCCTTCCATCGCGAGATCGAGACGCAGCGGTCGCACCTCGACTACGACATCGACGGCGTCGTCTACAAGGTCGACCGCATCGACTGGCAGGAGCGCCTCGGTTTCGTGTCGCGCACGCCGCGCTGGGCCATCGCGCACAAATTCGCCGCCGAGCGCGCCATGACAGTGCTCAAGGACATCGAGATCCAGGTCGGCCGCACCGGCGCGCTGACGCCGGTCGGCAAGCTGGAGCCGGTCGGCGTCGGCGGCGTGATCGTGCAGAACGTCACGCTGCACAACGAGGACTACATCCGGGGCGTCGGCGGCGACGGCGAGCCGCTGCGCGAGGGCCGCGACATCCGCATCGGCGACACGCTGGTCATCCAGCGCGCCGGCGACGTCATCCCGCAGGTGGTCGACGTGGTGATCGACAGGCGGCCTAAGGACGCCAAGCCTTATCCTTTTCCGAAGAAATGTCCGTGTCCGCTTCACACGAAGGTGGTGCGCGAGGAGACCGCGGCCGGCGAGGAGGGCGCGCGCGCCCGCTGCACCGGCGAGTTCGCCTGCCCGTTCCAGAAGATCCAGCACCTGATGCTGTTCGTCTCGCGCCGGGCGTTCGACATCGAGGGTTTCGGCGAGAAGCAGGTCGAATATTTCTTCGAGCGGGGCTGGGTGAAGGAGCCGGCCGACATCTTCACCCTCAAGGCGCGCAACAGGACGATCAGGCTGGAGGAGGTCGAGGGCTACGGCGAGACCTCGGTGCGCAACCTGTTCGAGGCCATCGAGGCGCGGCGCCGCATCGGGCTCGACCGCTTCATCTACGCGCTCGGCATCCGCCACGTGGGCGAGACCACGGCGCTGGCGCTGGCGCGCGGCTACGGGTCGTGGAAGGCGTTCCATGACGCCTGCCTGAAGATCGCCGCCGGCGACGAGGAGGCGATCGCCGAGATGGACTCGCTCGACCAGATCGGCCCGACCGTGATCGCGGCGGTGAAGGCCTATTTCGGCGAGAAGCACAACCTCGGCATCGTCGAGCGGCTGACAAAGGAAGTGACGGTGCTCGACGCCGAGCGGCCGAAGGAATCGCCGGTCGCCGGCAAGACCGTGGTGTTCACCGGCTCGCTGGAGAAGATGACCCGCGACGAGGCCAAGGCCATGGCGGAGCGGCTCGGCGCCAAGGTCGCGGGCTCGGTGTCGAAGAAGACCGACTATTTGGTGGCGGGGCCGGGCGCCGGCTCCAAGCTCGACAAGGCGCGCGAGGCGGGCGTCAACGTGCTCACCGAGGACGAGTGGTTCAGGCTGGTGGGAGCGTAGGGCCGAGGGGCGCTCCAGGGCCAGCCGTCCCGGTTCCATGGCTCCCTCTTCCTGAAAAGGGGGAGGGAGCGCGCCGCGCGTGGGGGCGGCGCTTCCTTCGGATGCAAGATGAAACGGGACTCTACCCCTCCGACAGCGGCCGTGTCGCCGCGTCGAGCCAGGCGCGCGTGTCGCCGTCGACCAGCGGCGCGATCGTCTCGCGCACCTGGGCATGGTAGGCGTCGAGCCACACCGTCTCGCCGGCGTCGAGCATGGCCGGCGCGATGAGCGCGCGGTCGATGGGCGCCAGCGTCAGCGTCTCGAAGGCGTTGATCGGCTTCTCCGCATCGACCACCGGCGGCGCCTCGATCACCAGCACCAGGTTCTCGATGCGGATGCCGTAGGCGCCGGCCTTGTAGTAGCCGGGCTCGTTGGACAGGATCATGCCGCGCTTGAGCGCGGCGTTGCCGAGCTTGGAAATGCGCGCCGGGCCTTCGTGGACCGAGAGATAGCTGCCGACGCCGTGACCGGTGCCGTGGTCGAAGTCGAGGCCCGCGCTCCACAGGTGCTGGCGCGCGAAGCTGTCGAGCTGCGCGCCGGTTGTGCCGTCGGGGAAGATGGCGCGGGCGATGGCGATGTGGCCTTTCAGCACGCGGGTGAAGCGGTCGCGCATCTGCGGCGTCGGCGCGCCGACGGCGACGGTGCGGGTGATGTCCGTGGTGCCGTCCTCGTATTGCGCGCCGGAATCGACGAGGAATAACTCGCCCGGCGCGATGGCGCGGTTGGTCTTGCGCGTGACGCGGTAGTGCACGATGGCGCCGTCCGGCCCGGCGCCGGAGATGGTCGGGAACGAGACGTCCTTGAGCGCGCCGGTGTCGCGGCGGAAGGCTTCGAGCCTTTCCACCGCGTCGATCTCGGTGAGCCGGCCCGACGGCGCCTCGCGCGCCAGCCACGCGAGGAAGCGCGTTACCGCCGCGCCGTCGCGGGCGTGCGCGGCGCGGGCGCCGGCGATCTCGGCCGCGTTCTTCACCGCCTTCATCTGCGCGATGGGGTCGGGGCCGGCCGTCGCCTTGCCGCCGGCCTCGGTGACGAGCGTGTGGATGGCGTCCGCCGCGGTCGCGGGATCGAGCCGCACCGTGGCGTGGCGCAGGCCGAGCGACTGAAGGTCCCGCGTCAGCGCATCGGGCTCGCGCACCTCGGCGAGCGCGTCGAGCGCGGCGCGCACCGTGTTGCTGAGCTTGCGGCCGTCCACGTAGAGCGACGGGCGGCCCTCGCGCGGCACGATGGCGAA
>Ga0182749_1001278_pt1 | contig 20216 bp, 18 predicted proteins | sample eDN3rd37CKraftMG_FD_128875 | JGI IMG/M metagenome (GOLD analysis project Ga0182749, IMG submission 128875) | Enriched Miracle-Growth compost microbial communities from Emeryville, California, USA - eDNA 3rd pass 37_C Kraft MG (version 2) (version 2) ...
CGCCGCGCTCGCCGTCGCGGGCGGGCGGCCGCCGCTCGTGGCGCTGCAGGCGCTGGTGTTCCTCGCGTCGCTGTGCGTCGGACCGATCATGGCCAACTCCGCCACGCTCGCCCTGGGCCGGCACGGCGGGGCGACCGCAGGGATGGCCGCGGCCATCCTCGGCGCGGTGCAGTCGGGACTCGCCGGAACGATCTCCCCCCTGGTGTCGCTGAACGGGCCCGCCACCGCGCTGTCGATGGCAGTGGTTATGGCTGTGAGCGCGCTGTGCGCGGGGGCAACCTACGTGGCTCTCTGCCGTCCGGCGAAGGCCGCGGGCGGCGGCCCGACCTCGACGGATGCCGCGCGCGGGGCGGCTTCCGAAGTCTCTCCGCCAGGCTGAACGGGCCTGGCTGAACAGGGCTGAGGCGGGCTCCGGCAGCACCCGCAACCGGCCCCCAGGACACTGCGTCGCCGGGACGACAGGCGAGTTCGTCGGGGGAGAACAAGGTGCGCTACCTCGTCGACGGCGAGCCCCGGCCAGGCGGGGTCGACGGCGCAGCATGCACGCCCTCGCTCAACTGCGCTGCCCTCAGACACAAGCCCCGGAACCGGGGTGTCCCTAGGCTTTGGGACATGACCGACCTGGCAGGCAAGGCGAGTCCGCCATCGAGTGGGCGGCTGAGCATAACGGACCCGTGTACATGCGAGTGGCCCGCGACGCGGTGACGCCCGTCTTCGCCGAGGGCCACACGTTCGAGATCGGCAAGGCCGCGGTCGTTCGGGACGGCGCCGGCATCACCCTTATCTCGACCGGAGTGCAGACCTCCCGGGTCGTGGAGGCTGCAGAACTGCTCGCGGCCGACGGAGTGGACGCCCGGGTGATCCACCTCGCTACCATCAAGCCGCTCGACGAGGACGCCCTCTTGCAGCTTATCGCCGATGAACCCCACGTCATCACAGTCGAAGATCACAGTCGCATCGGCGGCCTGGGCGGTCTTCTGGCCGAGATAGTCAGCGAACGCGGCACGACGCGTCTCACCCGGATCGGACTCGCGGACCACTGGTCCGAATCGGCACCGAACGACTTCCTACTCAACAAGTACGGGCTGTCCGCAGCGAAGGTGGCCGAGCAGATCAAAGCCGGCCTGCTCGCGCCCGTCGGGTGAGCCCGATGCTCATGACGCTGCCTTCGGAAGTTCGGTCGTCCGTGGAGTTCGGTGAGCCGACGCGCATCGTCACGGGGACACCCGCGCCATCTATCGACCGGATGTACGTGGTCGATGGACTCACGACGGGGCACATCAGCCCACCATCGAGGCGCACATTGGCGGCAACGGTGTGAACTTGGCGCGATCTCCGCGCGGCCGACAACGATGTCGCGGTGGTCGTGCCGCGGCACATGGAATCGGTCATCGAGCTCGTCGACGACATCGACCTGCTCGGAGTCGTCGCCGTGCCGCACCAGACGCACGTCAACCAGGCGGCCAATCCGCTGACCGAGCTCGACTGGCGGGGCTATCAGCCCACAGCACTGAACGTCCCGCGATCCTTCTTTGACTACGTGATGCAATGAACAGTGAGATGTGGCAAACTTACATAGTAATGTCCGAACAAAGTTAGGTTGCGATGCCTGTGAACACCGTGGTTGACACAGCGACACTCAAAAGCGCTGCCGAACAATTCCCGACGGCGTTGTGGAACGACTCAGCCGATCCCGCTGAACTCGCCCAGTCGATCGGCTTCGGCGCCGTCGGGGCGACCTGCAATCCCGTCATCGCTCTCGCCGCGATCAACGCGAACCACGAGGAATGGAAGAGCCGAATTCGCGAGCTCGCTCGCCGGTATCCGAAGGCGACAGAGTGCTGGCTCGGCTGGAAGGTCATCGAGGAGTTGTCCACCGCCGCCGCCCGGCTCCTCGAACCCGCGTTCCGTGCGAGCGGAGGACGCAACGGGCGTCTGTCGATCCAGACCGATCCGCGGTTTCATCGGGACGCGGAGGCGTTGGTCGAGCAGGCTGTCCACTTTAGTTCCCTCGCGGACAACATCATCGTGAAGATTCCCGCCACCTCGGTGGGACTCCGGGCGATCGAAGAGGCGACCTACCGCGGCGTGAGCATCAACGTGACCGTGTCGTTCACCGTCGCGCAGGCCGTCGCCTCCGCAGAGGCGATCGAGCGAGGGCTGGATCGTCGTTCCGCAGAGGGACTCCCCGAGACCGAGTTCGGCTCGGTCGTCACGATCATGGGCGGACGGCTCGACGACTGGTTGAAGGCCTGGACCCAACACAACCGCATCCTCGTCGATCCGGGTGTCCTGGAGTGGGCAGGTGTCGCGGCGTTGAAGAGGGCCTACGGGATCTTCGTCGAGCGAGGATTCCGCTCCCGTGTGCTCTCGGCGGCATTCCGCAATCACATGCAGTGGTCAGAGCTGCAGGGTGGTGATCTCGTCGTCTCGCCCCCATTCGACTGGCAGATGCGAATCAATGAGAACGGCATCGTCGCCGAGGACCGCATCGGGCAGCCCGTCGACGAGGACATCCTGCGGGTCTTGCGAGAGCGGGTGCCCGAGTTCAACCGCGCCTACGAGGTCGACGGCCTGACCCCAGACGAGTTCGACACCTTCGGCGCCACCGTCCGGACCCTCCGTCAGTTCCTCGAGGCCGTCGCCGCCCTGGACCGTGTGATTCGCGACGTCCTGCTGCCACCCGTCTGAGCAGACGAGTGCGGTCCGGGCCGCCTATTCGGCCGAGGCCGTGCCGTCGTAGAGCCGCCGAATCTCGCCCCTCGCGAGACGATCAGCTCGGCTGACCGTGATGGGCAGGCCTTCTCGCTCACGCGCGAGAGCGTCGCGCTCGGCGGCGCCGGTGGCGAAGCGACCGCGTAGTCGGCCGTCTTGAGCGCACGGAGGCCGAGGGTGAGCCTCGGTGGGCGGCGCTTCGGTGCGTCCTCGATAGTGAGCACGAGGCGAGCGGATGCGTCGCTCGCGGCGGTGGCTTCGATGAAGCCCGAACGGACCGCAAAGAGCGACAGCTCGTGACCGTCCTCGCAACCCCGAGCCAGATGAGGTCGACGCGGTCACGCACGATATGCCAGGACAATCTGACAATATGCTCGTTGCTAGATGCTCGGGGCGTGAAACATGTGACAAACTCGCTTACTGTAAGAATGTTGGGACAACGTGCTGTTGATGAGCCGAGGAGACGCAGATGGCGAGCAGTGATGTCGTATGGCCGGACGAACTCTTCCAGGACCTTGACCGAACCGGTCCCATCCCGCTCTATTACCAGGTCTCCAGCCGCCTCGAGGCGGCCATCCGTTCCGGCGACATCATGCCGGGGGCGCGCCTAGAGAACGAGATCGCGATCGGCGAGCGGCTCGGCGTCGCGCGACCCACGGTGCGCCGTGCGATCCAGGAGTTGGTCGACAAGGGACTGTTGATCCGGCGTCGTGGGATCGGCACACGGGTCGTTCAGGGCAGTCAGGTGATCCGTCAGGTCGAGCTCACCAGCCTCTTCGACGACCTGCGGCGGACGCACCAGACTCCGGGGACGGCCGTCATCAAGCATGAGCAGATTCCCGCCGCACCCGAGGTCGCCGCGGCCCTTGCTGTCGCGGAGGGGAGCGGTGTGTATTACCTCCAGCGTCTGCGGAGCACCGATGGAGTGGTCGTAGCCCTGCTCGAGAACTATCTGCCGCCCGACTTGAGCGACATCAGCGCCGAACAGCTGGAGGAGCGCGGCCTGTACCAGATCCTCCGCAGCCGTGGCGTCGCCATTCGCGTCGCGCAGCAGAAAATCGGTGCGCGACGCGCGCACCGCGACGAGAGCAAGCTGCTCAAGATCGAGAACGGCGGACCCGTGCTGACGATGGAGCGTGTCGCCTTCGACAGTTCCGGACGGGCCGTCGAGTTCGGCCACCACTGCTATCGCCCGGACATGTACAGCTTCGAGACCACGCTCGTCGCCAAGTGACGTCCCTGGAGGAGGACGGTGCGCGGTCACGCGAGGAGGAACCTCAGCGAGTTCGCCAGTGTGGTGGCGACGGTGGTGTCATCGAACTCCGCAACCTTCCGGCTGAATATCTCGGGACAATAGTAGCCGTCGTACCCGGTTGCCTTGCAGGCGTCCACCCACTCCTGCAACGGGATTCGGCCACCGCCGATCCAGACGTTCCGTGATCCGCGCTGATCAGGGACATCTCCCGGTGCCACCGCGAGTCCGTCGCACACGTGGACGCCGGCGATCAGCTCCCCAGGTATCGATGCCACGTCCTCGGGGGTATCGCCCGCCACCCAGAAGTGCCAGAAGTCGACGCAGAGTCGCACATTTGGCCGGTCGATGCGCTCGAGGATGCGTAGCGCCTGCGACAGCCGGTTCACGGGAGACCATCCCAGCGGCTCGAGGTAGATTCCCACTCCGTAGTCGGCGGCGATGTCTGCGGCCAGCGCGACGCGCCGAGAAGTGGTCGAGAGCGTGTCCTCGTCCGAAAGGCCCAGTGCTGCCCGGAATCGACGATCTTGGGCCGACAGGGTCCCGGCGCGGAACGCCTTGACCAGATCTTCATCGACCGGACCCGTGCACATCTGCACCCAGGGTGCGCCCAGTGACGCCGCGAGCTCGCTCAGCCGGGTCGCATCCCCGCGGAACCGGTCGTCAGGGGCCTCATGAATCGCCCCGACGCCGGAGACGGGGAATCTCCCGAGCCGCTCCCGCAGGTCGTCGTCCGATAGGCCATTGTCCAGGAATCGGAAGAGTTTGGGCGTCTGCAGCTCGACGGCATCGTAGCCGGCGGCCTTTGCGACATCCACGTCGCGGAACGTCGTGCCGTGGAATGAGACGGTCGAATTCATCGAGATCTTTGCCACTTCGCCTCCTCAGCGAGTCGTGGGGCAGGGAGGACAGCGCTAAATGAAGGCTTGTCAGGACATAGGTTTGTACGCATATTAGTCCATCGTGACCGCCGGACCGCAATCCCACCACGTCAACGAGTGTGTGCATGGAGATCTGCGTGACGACCGAACCGCAGCGGGGGCCACGTACGGAGATCAGCTCGCGCTCAAACAGACCGCCGCCCGGGCGTGGGTGGGGCTTGGGTCGCATTGGTCCCGGGGCCAGCTTGACACGTGACTGACTGGCACCGCTATCCTGGTGAAATTAGTAGTAATGTCCGTACATATAGGTAAGAAGATGCATACCCACCGGATCGATGACCATATGGACGTGGATGAGATCGAGGAGCTTGTTGAGCGGCGCGGCACAGGGCTCGAGGAGCTCATGCAACGTGCCAGGGAACTGCGAGATCTCGGTCTGCGTTCCGCAGGCCGAGATGGCGTCATCACCTATTCCCGAAAGGTGTTCGTCCCGCTGACGACCCTCTGTCGGGACAGATGTCACTACTGTGCTTTCGTCGACACCCCTTCCCAGCTGCTCAAGAAGGGCAAGCCGATGTTCATGTCGGCCGAGCAGGTGCTTGCGGTGGCGAAGCAGGGTGCACTGCTCGGCTGCAAGGAAGCGCTCCTGACGCTCGGCGACAGGCCCGAAGACCGATGGCCGGAGGCGCGGGAGTGGCTTGACGTACACGGATACACGTCCACCATCGAGTATGTGGCCGCGATGGCCGAGCTCATCACGTGCGAGACGGGCATGCTGGCGCATGCGAATCCGGGAGTGATGACCGTTGAGGAGCTTCGCCGGCTACGCCCCGTCGCCCCCTCGATGGGGATGATGCTCGAGACCACGTCCCGGGCACTGTTCGAACAACGTGGTCAGGTCCACTATGGTTCGGCCGACAAGGATCCTGCCCTGCGACTCGAGGTCATCGAGAATGCGGGGCGGCTCTCGATCCCGTTCACCACCGGCCTGCTCGTCGGCATCGGGGAAACGGCGCGCGACCGTGCGGACTCGCTGGCCGCCCTGCGGGACGCCCACGAGCGGCACGGGCACATCCAGGAGGTGATCATCCAGAACTTCCGTGCCAAGCCGCGCACCGCGATGCAGGACGTCCCGGATGCCGAGGAGGCGGACTACCTGGCGATGATCGCCGCGGCTCGCTGCGTGTTCGGACCGGGGATGCGGATCCAGGTGCCTCCGAATTTGTCGGACCCGTCCCAGATCCAACGACTCCTCGACGCGGGTGCCGACGACTGGGGAGGCGTGTCACCCCTCACGGCCGATCACGTAAACCCCGAGAGGCCGTGGCCGCAGCTTGCCAAGCTCGATGAGTACACGGCAAGCGCCGGCTTCACCCTCCGTGAACGGCTCACCGCTCACCCGGAGTTCGTGCTCGCCGCGGACCGATGGATCGACGGGGCGCTGCACACCGTGGTCGATCGGTTGGCCGAGCACGGCAGTGGTCTGGCCGGTATCGCAGACGACGGGGGGATCCTGCGACCGGCTCCGACCCCGACAGATGGATGGCCTTCGGGCGGCGACGTCTCCGCGGGGTTCCGGGGGCGCGCGATCGGGAAGCGGCGACTGGTGCAGCGCGCCGCGGACGACGCGACCTCGCTTGACGATCAGGAGTGGTGCACGCTGCTCGCCGCGACCGGGGACGACCTCGAGGAGCTCGTCCGCGTGGCCGACGACGTGCGGCGCTACACGGTCGGCGAGGCGATTAGCTTCGTCCCCAATCGCAACCTCACCTCGTCAGGGTTCCGCACCCTGCCCGATCCCGCCCCCGATACGTTCGGTCTGGCGGACGTGGCGACGATCACGGTTGACGCGTGGGAGCTGGGGGCGTCTGAGATCTGCATCCAGGGAAGGCTCCCCGCTGAGGAGGACCCCTCCGGATACGTCGCCATCGCCCGAGCTGCGAAGACCGCGAGGCCCGGTGCCCACCTGCACGCCTATCGTCCACAGGACATCGCCGATTTCGCCGACCGGTCCGGCGCGAGCGTCGAGCACGCGCTCCTCTCGCTGCGTGCGGCGGGGGTGGACAGCATCCCGGGCACCGGAGTGAAGATTCTGGACGACGGAGTGCGGCGGCAGGTGGCGCCGGACGATCTCGCCGTGGACCGTTGGATCGACATCGTCTCGGCGGCCCATCGCCTCGGGTTCCGCACCAGCTCCGTGATGTTCTTCGGTCATGCGGAAACGGCGGCGCAGCGCGTGCAGCACCTCCGCACACTGCGCAGGATGCAGGAGGCAGCTGAGGACGCGGGAGGAGCAGGGTTCACGGAACTGGTTCCCATTCCGCTCGACGGAGGCGCATCGACTCTCGTCGCGGACAGGTCTACGCATGACGACAGCCGCGCGACCTTCGCGGTCGCGCGGCTTATGCTCACTGGGAGCATCTCGCACCTTCAGGTTGCGTGGACGCGTGTGGGTCTCGCGCGGGCAGGATCACTTCTGCGATCGGGCGCTGACGACCTCGGCGGCACGCTCTTCGATGGCCGGGTCATGCCCGCGACAGGGGTGGAGCGGGGGCACGAGCTTAGCGTCCGGGATGCGGTCGCCGCCGCCCGTGCGCAGTTCAGGCCGCTTCGTCAGCGGACGACCGAATACGGCGAGCCGCGACAGGACCGGAAGCTGGTTCTTCGATGAACGAAGTCGACGTCGCCATCGTAGGGGCGGGCTTCGCAGGCATCGCGATGGCTATGCGGCTGCGACGGGAGGGACGGACCTCCTTCGTCGTCGTTGAGCGCGCGACAGATGTGGGCGGGACGTGGAGGGACAATGTCTACCCCGGTATCGCCTGCGACGTCCCGTCCCACCTCTATTGCTTCGCCGATCATCCCAATCCCGCCTGGAGTCGCATGTATGCGGGCGGCGAGGAGATCCAGTCGTACCTCCGGGAGGTGGTCGCCGCTGAGGGCCTGCGAGACTACATCCTGCTCGAGACCCCGATGCTGTCGGCCGCCTACGAGGAGGGGAGATGGACGCTGGAACTCGGCGGCGGCACGCCCCGACACCTGCGTGCGGCGAGTGTCGTCCTGGCCTGCGGCCGGCTCAGCGAGCCTCGCGTGCCCTTGATCGACGGCTTTGAGACGTTCACAGGGCAGATCTTCCATTCCGCACGGTGGGACCCGGACGTTTCGGTCGACGGGGCGAAGGTGGCGGTCGTCGGAGCAGGCGCGAGCGCCGTTCAGCTCGCCCCGGAGCTCGCTCGACGCGGCGCCGATGTCATCCTCTTCCAGCGGACGCCGGCATGGATCGTTCCGCGGGGCGACAGGGCGTACACGGAGGAGGAGCGAAGCGGATTCGCGGCCAGCCCCTCCCGCGTCGAGCGGATCCGGCAGTCGATGTTCCTCGAGGGTGAGGCGCAGTTTCCGTCGCGCGCCGGCGATGCGGTCGCCGCCGCAACCGCACGCCAGATCGCGATCCGCCACCTTCGGGACCAGGTGCCCGACGCCAGACTCCGTCGGATCCTCACACCTGAGTACGGGTTCGGATGCAAACGAGTCCTGCTATCAGACGACTTCTATCCCTCTCTCGTCTCCGGCGCCGTCACCCTGGTACCGTCTGCGCTCGCGAAGATCGTGAACGGCAGCCTCGTCGCGAGAGACGGCTCGCAGCATCGAGCGGACATCATCGTGCTCGCCACAGGATTCGAGACGACGCGCCAGCCCTATGCCTGGCTCATCAAGGGGGCGTCGGGGCGGCTGCTCGCGGAGCACTGGTCGGAGGGCATGACGGCGTTCGCCTCGACGCTCGTTGCAGGTTTTCCCGACCTCTACATCGTCAACGGCCCGAACGCGTCCCTCGGGCACAACTCCGCCGTTCTGATGATCGAAGAGCAGACAGAGTTCGTCGTCCGCTGCCTCGCCGTCCGCGAAAGGGTGGAGGGAAGCTCGATCCGGGTGCGTCATGAGGACGAGAAGGCCTACGCGGATGATGTCGCACGGCTTGCCGCGGGCACCTCCTGGATGGTCGGCGGGTGCCGCAGCTGGTACGTCGATGATCGGAGCGGGCGGCTCACTCTGCTTTGGCCCGGGACCGTGCACATGTTCAGGGAGCGACTCGCGCGGGTCGACCTCGCTTCGCTCACTCACGTTCCAGCGGAAGGATACGCATGACCATGCCCATTAGATTCGGATATAAGGCGTCAGCCGAGCAGTTCGCACCCGGCCCTCTGCTCGACTATGCGATCCTCGCCGAGGAGGTGGGTTTCGATTCCGTCTTCGTCTCGGACCACCTCCAGCCGTGGATGCACGAGGGCGGGCACGCACCCGCATCGATCCCCTGGCTCGGTGCGCTCGGCCAGCGCACCTCACGAATCGTGATGGGGACATCCGTGCTCACTCCGCTTTACCGTTACCACCCCGCCGTGGTGGCCCACGCGTTCGCGACGCTCGGTGTCCTCTACCGCGACCGAGTGGTGCTCGGAGTTGGAACCGGAGAGGCGCTCAACGAGGTCACGATCGGCGTCGACTGGCCCGAAATGAAGGAGCGGTTCGCGCGCCTGAAGGAGTCCATCCAGTACATCCGGGCGCTGTGGGGCGGTGAGCGCGTCGACTTCGACGGCCGTTATTACAGCTCGAAGGGCGCGACGATGTACGATCGCCCGGATCCGGACCACCGGGTTCCTATCTACGTGGGCGCGTCCGGCCCCGCGGCCACGCGCCTCGCCGGCCGAATGGCGGACGGTTACATCACGACGTCGGGAAAGGACCCCAAGCTTTACACGGACACGCTGCTCCCCGCACTTCAGGAGGGTCTCTCGGCCGCCGGAAGGGAGGCGGCCGATGTCCACACGCTCATCGAGATGAAGGTCTCCTTTGACCACGACCGCGAGCGCGCGCTAAACGACACCCGGTTCTGGGCTCCTCTAGCGCTCAGCGCGGACGAGAAGCGAGAAGTCGAGGATCCGATCGAGATGCAACGGCTGGCGAACGCGCTGCCGATCGAGCGGGCGGCGTCGCGGTTCATCGTGTCCGACGATCCGGACGAGCACGTCGCGCGGATCGGCCAGTACATCGATCTCGGGTTCCGGCATCTCGTTTTCCATGGTCCGGGACATGATCAGGAGCGCTTCCTGCGCCTCTACGGCTCAGAGATCCTGCCGAGGCTCCGCCAGCGATGGGGGAACTGACGGGCGGGTCGGCCGCGGGAGCGCTGCCCTCGGGGAGTTCGCGCCGATGGGTGGTAATCGTGCCCGTGAAACCACCCGCCGTGGGCAAGTCGAGGGTGCAACTCCCGCCCCGGCTGCGGTCTAAACTCGCGCGAGCAATGGCCATGGACACCGTCGAAGCGGCGAGCCGATCGTCCGTGGTCGCTCGGGTCCTCGTCGTCAGCGAAGACCCGAGCGTCGTCCGTGCCGTCTCACACGTCGGATCGAACGTGAGCGGTATGATCTTGGCTCGTCCGGACGACTTCGGCACGATGGCGCGCGACGGACGTGAGCCGTCACTGGATCGGGCGGTCGCCCAAGGCGCCGCCGTCGCGGGAGCCGCTGCGGATCGCGCCGTCCTTCTCGCGGATCTGCCGGCGCTCACCGCGGCAGATCTGACGACGGCGCTGCGTGTCGCGTCCGAACACGACCGCGCGATGGTGCCCGATGCCGGCGCGTCGGGCACGACGCTTCTCACAGCGAGGGCACACGTCGCCTGGCGAAGCGCATTCGGCGCCGAGTCGTTCGGACGTCACCTGTCGATCGGATGCGTGCCACTGGACACCCCGGCCCACTCGACGCTGAGGAAGGACGTTGACACGCTGGCAGACTTGGCCGTCGCCGGTCCCGCGCTCGGATCGCGCACCGCGATCGTACAGCGGCAGCTGCGCGCCGCGGGCCTGATCGGCATGTCCGTGGCGGACCGATGCGCAGTGTGAGCACTGGAGAACACGAACGGAACGGAGAGAACACGATGATGTCGAGCGACGCAGCGAGTCTAGAGGTGTGGGCGATAAGGGGGATTCCGGAGATCCAGGCGGACGACGATCTAGTCGAGCTCATCGCCCACGCCGCCGACGGAATGCTCGAGAACGGAGACATCCTCGTGGTCACCTCGAAGATCGTCTCCAAGGCCGAGGGACGCTACCGGGACGTGTCGGAACGGGCTGCAGCACTGGAGGCTGAGACGATCCGCGTGGTGGCTGAGGATGCGGCCGGTCGGGTCAGGATCGTGGAGAGTCGCCTGGGCATCGTGGCGGCCGCGGCGGGGATCGACGCGAGCAACACTCCGGAAGGTCGCATCCTTCTGCTCCCCGTCGACCCCGACGCGTCGGCGCGTGCGCTTGCGGCAGGACTCAGGGATCGAACGGCCAAGCGATTGGGGGTGATCGTGTCCGACTCCCTCGGCCGGGCGTGGCGGAGAGGGCAGATCGACTGCGCGATCGGGGCGGGCGGAGTGGTCGTCGTCGATGACCTCCGTGGAACTCCGGACGCTGGCGGCCGGACGCTCGATGTCACGGAGCCCTGTGTCGGCGACGAGCTCGCCGCGGCGGCTGATCTGGTCAAGGGGAAGGCGGCCAACCTCCCGGTGGCCGTCGTCCGGGGGCGGGGGGAGCTCGTTGGCGAGCTCTCGCTGCCGGGTGCCGCGGCGATCATCCGCCCGGCAGAGGAGGATTTGTTCCGCCTCGGCGCGCGTGAGGCGTTCGCACGCGGCCTTGTGGCGAAGGCGGCCGGCGCGGGGGAAGGGGCGGAGCTGGAAACGGCCGCGCGGGCGTCGTTCGGCTGACTCACGGCGGTTCACCGGTCCTGCCGTCACCGCGGCGGATCGCGCTGAGAGCGACGGCGACTATGACGGTGCCGTAGCTGACCAGCATCACCCACGGCAGCTGTGCCGTTCCGCCGGCATCGATGACCATTCCGCCGACCATGCTTCCTGCCGCGAGGCCGACGTTGCCGCCCATCGCCTGCAGCGCACCGGCAAGTCGACGGCGGCGGGGAGACGCTGCGCGCATGAGCTGCGCATGCAGCAGCCCCGGCATACCTCCATAGGCCAGCCCCCAGAGCGCAAACGCGGCGAGCCGCAACCCGGCGTCCATCGGGAGGAGAGCCAGTGCAGCGACGCACGAGATCGCCACCGCGGCCGCCGTGACGAAGGCCGTCCGCGGCGCGAGGTCGGCCAGCGGCGTCACGAAGAGCACGGCCACACCGGAAGCGGTGCCGAAGGCGAAGAGCTGGAGCGGGACCTCGGCCACGGACGCGCCGAGCGCCTCGGTCATCCATGGCGCGATATACGTGTAGAGCGAGAACTGCCCTGCGAGGGTTCCGACCGCGAGTACGGTCACTCCCAGAAGAACCCATAGCTCCCTGTCCCGGAGCCAATGCGGCTTCGTCTCGTGGGTGAGCACGGGGTGGGGCGAGATGTGCGGCAGGCGCCATGCGAGAAGCGCTGCGGTCGTGACGATCGTGAGCGCGGAGAACAGGAAGACCGCGCGCCAGCCAACGACATGGGCGAGGACCGCGGGGAGCGGGATGCCGATGATGAACGTCAAGGCGCTACCCGCAGTCGTGACGGCGATGGCGCGGCCGAGTTGCTTGTGCGGGACGACCGCGCCCATGATGGCGATCGTCGTGGCCGCACAGAGCCCGTGCAATCCGCCGCCGATCAGCCGGGCGATCGCGAGCAGAGCGAAGTTCGGCGCGACCCCAGACAGGACTGCCATGAGCGCGATCCCGCACAGGGTGCCGAGCAGCAGTGGCTTGGGTGGCACGCGTTGCGTGAGGACGGTGAGCGGTATGCTGAAAGCGACGATCGAGAGCGCGAAGACGGTGACCAGCTGGCCGACGGCTGCCGTCGACACGTCGAGATCGTCGGCGATCGGCGACAACAGGGCGATGGGCAGAAACTCTGTCGTCGATGCGACGAACAGTGCCGCGCTGAGCAGGAACAGCGTCCCCAGAGGAAACTTCTGGGACAAGTTCATTACGTTCCCTTCAGGGGGCTGTCGGAGCGGTACTCGGGGTGCAGGTCGGGACGCGGGCCACGCCGGAGAGGTGGGGGAGACGCAGTGAGACACCCTGAAAGGCGCGCCTTCTCAGGGTGTCTCGCACCGGACCTCGTCGTCGCACGGCAGGCGGCGACGAGTGACCGCTACTTCAGGTGTGGCATCAGCTTCTCGGCGAACTTCAGCGTCTCGTTGATGCCCAGCTCGTCGTGGAGGATGATCTGCCCCATCCCGCCGCGTTCCTCGCGCTCGCGAAGCACGTCGGCCATGTGCGAGGGCGAACCGAAGAGGAGATACGGGTTGTCCAGCAGCGACTGACTGGGGATGTGTCCCCAGTGCGCGCAGAGATCCTCCTGAGCGAGCTTGATCGACCTCTCCGATCCGTCGACCCACCGAAGGACGAAGGCCGAGGTAGTGATGTCCCGTTCGGGGCGGCCGATCTCGCGCGCGGCTGCCCGTGCCATCTCGAGTCGCTCGGCGACGTCATCGATGGTCGTCATCGCGCGCCGGCGGACATCGTTGAAGTGCCGCTCCTCCGTGTTCTTCCCGATCATGGCGCCGCGCTTGGGCGAGCCGTGGATATCGACGAAGTCGCAGTACCGGCCGGCAATCTGCATGATCCGGTCGGAGCCGCCGCCGATGACCAGCTTCGGCTTCGTCCCGAGCGGTGGGAGGGGCGCCACCGGCAGGTTCGACGCCTTGCGGTGCGTGCCTTCGAAGTCCGCGTAGCCCTGGGTGTAGAGCTGGGTCGCGATCTGGAGAGTTTCCTCGAGGCGGTCGAGACGGACGGGCAGCGGATCCATTTCGAGTCCGAGCGCCTTGAACTCCTCCGCGCTCCACCCCGCCCCGATTCCGGCGACGACGCGGTCGCCGCCCGCGAGCACGGCGAGCTGCGAGTACTGGCGGAAGAGCAGTCCGGGATTGTACCAGTCGGAGTTGAGGATCCCCGTCATGAGGTCGAGCTTGTCCGAGATGCCGGCGACGGCGGCGAGGACCGTCAGCGGATCGCTGACGCGCCACTCGGCGTACTCTCGCGGTGCATGGAAACTGTGGAAGACGTGATCGAACATGTTGACGCCGTCGATGCCGGTGTCTTCGATCCGTCGCACGAGATCCCTCAGATCGCCCGCACTCCTAGCAGAAGTGAACCGCGTGATCGAGACGTATACCTTCATCTGCTTTGCCTTTCGTGTGGACTTCATGCCCTCGGGGTCCGACACTCGTGGCACGGCGGCGCGCGTCCCGGCAGGGTCGTCGCGGTCACTGGCTCGGTGGTCGCTACCACGGTAATGGCGCGTCAGCGTCTGTCAAGCATATGTATGAACATTCTTGATCCACGACTGTTGCGCAGATGCGAAGACCGACGATATTGTTAGATCAATCGAACATTGGAGGAGAACCTCATGAGCAACATGGAAGCCGCCGTTCTTTTCGAGAGCGTGGCATCTACTCCGCCCGTCGTTTTCGCGTCTTTCAGCAACGAAGACGCCGTGGCGCTCGGTATCGCCGCGGTCGACGTCATCCGCGAACGCGGACTGAACCTCGCGGTCGATGTCGTCCGAGGCGGTGACCTGCTGTTCCGCGCGAAGCTGGGCACCACGAACGTCGAGAACGACCCCTGGCTCGCAGGGAAGGCGGCGACGGTACGAGAGTACGGCGTCCCGTCGCTACTGGTGCGCCTCCGTCATGATGTCGAAGGGCAGCCGTTTGAGGAGCGCGAGGTCGATGGGATCGTGCTTCGCGCCGCCGGAGGGTCGATCCCGTTGTTCGTTGACGACGAGATCGTCGGCACCCTCACCATGTCCGGAGAGCCGGACACGGTAGACCACGAGACGGCTCTCGCAGCGATCGCGAAGTTCGTGTCCCGCAACCGTTGAGGCGGGATCTATCGGTCGAATAAAGTTGCAATGGCAGTATGTCGTAACATACAGTGATAGATAGATCAACTGCGGGAAGGTAGATCTGCTAAGTCGAGAAGAATCCGAACAGCTAGGCAACAAAGGCGTCGAGCGATGAAATCACTAGCAGCAAGGAAGCTCCTATGTCACATCATCATCAATCGCCCCTGGCGAGCACGCACGTCTCTCACTCTCGCGGCCGCAGGCAGGTGCCCTCGCGGTGTCTCTGGCCGCGTGCCGCACCGGGGTCCGGGGGACTCCTCCCGGAGGGGAGAGGGCTGCGGCCTCGACGTAGGTTCCGATCACCCCGGGCACGCTGCCGCTCTGTACGGTCGAGGTCTGACCGGCTCAGGAGGCGAATCAGAGTCTGATCGCCGACGAGGAGGAACGCCCGAACGTCACGATCAAGCTCGAGTACACGGAGAGCGCGGCGTACAGTTCGACGTTCAAGTTCCGCATGAGCGGCAACGACGCTCCGGAAGAAGACGAAGAGCAGCGAGGCACGGTGAACATGCATGAACGGTAGATCGAAAGTCAAGATACAGAAATCGGCGTATCTCTACGTTCTCCCCGCGCTCTTAGCCTCGTTGCTCTTCGTCGCCTATCCACTGCTGCAGACGTTCTGGTACTCGTTCTTCCAGTGGAGTGGGGTCGGCCCGGCCGTATGGGTCGGATTGGACAATTACATCCAGCAGTTGACGAGCCCGCGCATCCAGTCGGCGCTGATCCACTCGTTCATCCTCATCATCTTCTTCGCGATCATCCCGGTGAGCCTCGGACTGATCAGTGCGAGCATGCTGTCCTCGAGCCGCCTGCGCGGACTGGGCTTCTTCCGGACGGTGCTGTTCCTTCCCCAGGTCATCGCGCTAACCGTGACCGGCATGGCGTGGAAGTGGATGTACAACCTCGACGGCCCGATCAACGAGATTCTGCGAGCCGTCGGGCTCGGCAGTTTGGCGAGGGCTTGGCTCGGGGACTTCGACTGGGCGCTTCCCGCAATCGGCATCGTGGGGACGTGGCTCACCGCCGGATTCTGCATGATCCTCTTCCTCGCAGGCATCTCACGCATCGATCCCGGGCTGTATGACGCCGCGAAGATCGACGGGGCAGGTCCGGTCCGCGAGTTCTTCACCGTCACACTGCCGGGCGTCAAGCCCGAACTCGGCGTGGCGCTCACGATCACGGTGATCGGCGGGCTCAAGAGTTTCGACGTCGTCTATATGACGACGATGGGCGGCCCCGGCACCTCCACGACGGTGCCCGCGCTCGAGATCTATCGCCTCGCGTTCATCGACGGGCAGGTGGGCGGAGCCGCGGCAATCGCAGTAGTCCTCGTTATCCTCATCGCCGTGATCGGGTTGAGCATGACACGAGCCTTCAGGACGACGAAATGAGCACAATTCCGAAGATCGACCTCGCTGCGCCGAGCACGGAGGTCATCGTGACCTCGCGAGAGACCCCGCGCCGATGGCGGGTGGTACGGCGGGCCGGCATGGGAGGCGTCCTCGCGAAGTACGCGCTGCTGGGCCTCGGTGCCGTCATCGTCTTGGTGCCGCTCTACAGCATCTTCGCGGTCTCACTCCAGCCGAGAGGGATCCCGGTGGCTGGCCTGAGCTGGCCCGCGAACCCGCAGTGGTCGAACTACATCGACGCCTGGACGGTCGGGAACTTCGCCGCCCTCCTCACCAACAGCCTGACGATCGCCCTGCCGGTCGTGATCATCACTGTGTTCTGCTCCGTCCTCAGCGGGTACGCCTTCTCCTCCATGCAGTTCCGTGGAAAGGAGATCATCTTCTACTGCCTGCTGCTCGGCCTCATCCTGCCCTTCGAGGGGATAATCATCCCGCTCTACTACACGCTGCGGGATCTGGGGCTCGACAACTCGCTGTGGGGGGTCGCCCTCCCCGAGGTCGGAATTTACGTGTCGTTCGGCACGTTATGGATGCGGGTCGCCTTCAGCCAGGCGCCGCCCAGTCTTGTGGAGGCCGCGCAGATCGACGGAGCGCGACCGGGGCAGATCCTGTGGCGGGTGCTATTGCCGGTGTCATGGCCCAGCGTGATGACCATCGTCATCCTATTCTTCATCTGGAGCTGGAACGAGTTCCTGCTCGCGCTGGTGATCCTGCAGGACCCAGCATCGCGGACGGCGCCCGCGGGCCTGGGCGTCTTCGTGGGCAAGTACACGTCGGACGTGCCCCTGCTCGCGGCTGCTGCAGTCATCGTGGCGATCCCGATCGTGATCGCGTACATCTTCCTGCAGGGTCACGTGATCCGTGGCATGACGCAGGGTGCGGTGAAGGAGTAGCGCCCCGGATGGTCATTCGATGGGGGCTGCTCGGCTCCGGGAACATCGCCGGTCAGTTTGGGGACGGCTGCGTGCTCGCCGCAGTCGGCGCCCGCCGACTGGGAGAATGCCGAACGGTTCACCCACCGTTTCGGTGCTCGATTGCACGAGGGATACGAAGCGCCCGTCGACGAGCGGGACATCGAAGCGCTCTGTGTCTCGACGCTTACACCGTCCATCTCGAGCACGCCACGCTGGCGCTGTCGGCGGGAACGCACGTCCTCGTAGAGTTGAACGGCCTCATGGCACGGGCCGTCGGCCTTGTAGCAGTTCTCCGAGGAGGGAGAACTGCTATCGCGGTTCGACGGCTCGGTCGCGAGCATCGGCCTCAACCGGCAGGTCCCCGAGCTGGAGAGGCTGGTGGCGAGCGATTCGCGAGGGGTATGGCGTCGCCGACACCTATCGCGCACTCAGGGCCGTCGAGACGATCGACGTCACCCTTCGGGAGAGCTTATCGCCCCGCCCCTCGGGATCACGCAGAAAGAGACACGGACATGGTAGCAATTCCCCACAGGACTCACACGTGCTGGGCGCGGCCGGCCGCTCGGAACGAGCGCGCCGGCACTGGATGCGGGGAGGCGCGGCGATGACGGTCCGGTTCGGTCTGGTCGGGTACGGCGTCGGTGGACGCCTCTTCCACGCACCGTACATCGACGCGTCGGCCCGGTGCGAGCTGGCGGGCATCCTCGTCCGCAACGCGGATCGGGTCGCCGCCGCCCGCGCTGATCTCCCCGGAGTCACCGTCTACAAATCCATCGACGAGATGGTTGCCGACGGGGTTGAGGCGGTGACGATCTCCACTCCGCCGGAGACCCGGCGCGAGCTCGTGGTCACCGCGATGGAGGCAGGACTCCACGTCATCGCGGACAAGCCGTTCGCACCGACCGCGAACGACGCCGCGGAGCTCGTGCACGTGGCGGAGTGTAGCGCGCGGCTGCTGAACGTTTACCACAATCGACGCTGGGACACCGATATCGTCACCGCGCGAGAGGTCATCCGACAGGACGAGTTGGGATCGATCTCGCGACTTGACCTGCGCTGCGACCAGGACGATCCCTTCACTCTCGAGGGCGGGCCGACAGGTGGTCTCCTGCGGGACCTCGGCAGCCACGTCGTCGACCAGGCGCTCAATCTGCTCGGACCGGCGGCAGTCGTCTACGCGAAGCTCGACTGTGCCCCGACGCCTCGTGGAGACACGGACGTGGCGTTCGCGCTCGACGTCACCCATACGTCGGGCGCGCACTCGCACATCTCCTCGTGCAAGCTTAACCGTCTCGACTCGCGCGAGCTTCGACTGCTCGGCGCACGCGGGTCGTACGTCTCCGACTACAGCGACGTGCAATACCGGGCCATCCTCGCGGGACGCCGACCCAAGACCGACAAGGAGTGGGGTCTCGAGAAGTCGGAGCGGTGGGGAGTCCTGCGTACGACGGACGGCCGCGATCGGATTGTCCCGTCGTTGCGCGGCGACTACACCGAGCTGTACACACGATTCGCCGAAGCGATAGAGGAAGGCGGTTCCGGTCCCGTCCCCGCGACGGAGGGGGTCGCGGTCCTCACCGTCCTGGACGCCGCCCGCGAGAGCGCGACCACCGGTCAGGCGGTGCATATCCGCGGGGCTTGACCCGGGAGGTGTCGGTGCCGCCGGCCGTGGGATCAGGTACTTCACGGCCTGCGTTGACGCGCGCACCCGATCGTTCTTCTGCTCCAGTAGCCGGTTCCGCTTCTTCAGCTCACGGATCTCCGCCGGCTCGGTGCGGGAATGGCCGGGCTTCGCGCCCTCGTCGATGTCCCGCGACGCAGCCACTTATGCAGCGTCATGGGGTGGACGCCGAAGTCATTCGCGATCTGCTCGATCGTCACTCCGGGTTCAAGATTCGTCGCGACGCGCACCACGTCGTCGCGGACTCGGTGGGGTAGGGTTTGGGCACAGCAGCATCCTTCCAGGCCGCCCTCCCGGGCAAGCCAGATCAGATGTCACCTACTCGTGCAGCAGTCCCAGACATCAAGTTCTACCGACGGGGCAATGGCTCGAACCGAAGTCTTCCTCTACGAATTCGCGGACGGGCAGGCCACGCAGCCGCGTAACAGCGATATCGGCGGCTATCACATCGCGTCCTACGTCGACGACCTCGATGTCGCAGTCGAGTATCTGACTTCGAAAGGGGGCCGCTCCGACAATCCTCCTCGGTGACACGGTGCGCTCCTTATGGAATCGGACTCAGCACTATCGTCGGCGGGCAACCCGACTGTTCTACGCAGATGGCGACCGAAGCGTGCACCATGACCATCACCTCATCGTGGATGCTCTCCGACGTCAGGACGCTGACGACGCCGAGCCTGTCCTGGCCGGGCACATCCGCCGTAGTCGGCTCGAACTCGGTAGCACCCGGAGGTCTTCCTCGAAGCGTGAGCCTGATGGCGGGTCCGTCGCCCCTAGCCCGAGCCCGCCAGCAGGAATTTCAGGGGCTACACAGCCTCGTGACCTCGGCCATCGCCGACCAGTCGCGCTGCGAGAGGTCTTCATCCGCCAGGGTCTCTTCGAGAGATCCACTGGAGGACGGGCGCCCGCGGGCAGGACTGCATCGCCATCGACGCCGCGAGGTATTTCCCGCAATCGAACCCGGACGAACCCGCAGCCGCCGCAACACCTTCGTCGCGTCGTACGAGTACTTCCGGGACCGCGGCTTGCGAGCCGTCTTGACGACCCGGGGGCGCGGGTTCGCCGCGTCCGCGAGCCGGCGTCGGGCGTTGTCCCGCGACCAGCCGGTCTTTGCGACGACCTCGTCGAAGAGCCTGCCCTGCTGCTTCTTCGACGCCTTAGCATACGCCGTGGCCTACTTCGCCGTGATCTCCACCCGAGCTGACATCGACAACTCGCTCCCATGCCACGATCGCCGCCGTTTCGCGGGCATCCTTAGTGAGTCTCGTCGGCAGCTTGCGTTCATCCATGTCATGACATACACTCATTATTGTCCTCCGGTCCCAAGAGGACTGCCTGCGGCGGCTACGCCGAACAGGGCAATGGCTAAGTAGCAAGGAAGCTCCTAATGTCACAACCTGCCTTTGGGCGAAAACTCAAGGTCTCGGTGCTCGCAGTTGCGTGCGCTTCGGCTCTCATGTTGGTGGCGTGTTCACCCGGTTCTGGACGGCCAGACGCGAGCGC
>Ga0182749_1001281_pt1 | contig 20139 bp, 20 predicted proteins | sample eDN3rd37CKraftMG_FD_128875 | JGI IMG/M metagenome (GOLD analysis project Ga0182749, IMG submission 128875) | Enriched Miracle-Growth compost microbial communities from Emeryville, California, USA - eDNA 3rd pass 37_C Kraft MG (version 2) (version 2) ...
AGGGATCGTGCCGCCCCTTGGTGCGGATAGCGGTCGCGCGTCCCTCGCGGTCGATCGTCTCGACGGGGGTGAGGATCGAGGAGGTGGGCTTCAGCGCCACACGCACCACCACCGGCTGCCCGGTCGCGATCCCGCCCGCGACGCCGCCGGCATGGTTGGAGAGGAAGACCGCCCGCCCGTCATTGCCGGGGCGCATCGCGTCGGCATTGCCTTCGCCGGTCAGCCGCGCCGCCGCGAAGCCGTCGCCGATCTCGACGCCCTTCACCGCGTTGATCGACATGCAGGCCGCCGCCAGCTCGCCGTCCAGCTTGGCATAGAGCGGCGCCCCCCAACCGGCGGGCACGCCGTCGGCCACGCACTCGACCACCGCGCCGACCGACGATCCGGCCTTGCGCGTGCGGTCCATGATATCTTCCCAGCGCGCTGCTGCCGCGGCGTCGGGGCAGAAGAAGGGATTGGCGTCGATCTGCGCATCGTCGAACGCCGCGCGATCGATCGGGTCGCCCCCCAGCTCGACCAGATAGGCGCGGATACGCACTTGCGGGATCACCAGCCGCGCCACCGCGCCCGCCGCCACCCGCGCCGCCGTCTCGCGCGCGGAGGAACGGCCGCCACCGCGATAGTCGCGAAAGCCGTATTTGGCGTCATAGGCATAATCGGCATGGCCGGGGCGATAGGCGGCCGCCACCTCCGAATAATCCTTCGATCGCTGGTCGACATTCTCGATCATCAGGCTGATCGGGGTGCCGGTGGTGCGCCCCTCGAACGTGCCGGAGAGGATGCGCACCCGGTCCGGCTCCTGCCGCTGGGTGGTGAAGCGCGACGTGCCCGGCCGCCTCTTGTCGAGCCAGGGCTGGATATTCTCCTCGGCCAGCGCGAGCCCCGGCGGGCAGCCGTCCACCACCGCGCCCAGCGCGGGCCCATGCGATTCGCCCCATGTCGTGAAGCGGAAGACGCGGCCGAAGCTGTTGAGGCTCATTCCTGCGTCTCCAGCACGGCGAAGGCGGGGGCAGCATATTCGGCCCGCCCGCTCGCGGGCGCGGTCCATGGATCGCCCGGCGCCGGCGCCATGAAAAAGGGCCCCGCATAAGGCGAGGCGAAGGGCGCTTCCGCCTCCGCCGTGAAGCCGAAGCGGGCATAACAAGCCGGCTCCCCGACCAGCCGGGCTTCGGCGCCGGTCGGGAAGGCGGCCTCGTGCACGGCGCGGATCGCCGCTGCGTCGACGGCGCGGGCGGGCCGGATCGGGGGCATCACGCCAGCGCGATGTCGGGCGCGTCCTCGGCCTTCATGCCGATGACATTGTAGCCGGCGTCGACATGGTGGACCTCGCCGGTCACGCCCGAGGCGAGGTCGGAGAGCAGATAGAGCCCCGCGCCGCCGACATCCTCGATCGTCACGTTGCGGCGCAGCGGCGAGTTCAGCTCGTTCCATTTCAGGATGTAGCGGAAATCGCCGATGCCCGAGGCGGCGAGCGTCTTGATCGGCCCGGCCGAAACGGCGTTGACGCGGATATTCTCCGGCCCCAGGTCCATCGCCAGATACCGGACGCTGGTTTCCAGCGCGGCCTTGGCGACGCCCATCACATTATAGTGGGGCACGACCTTTTCGGCGCCGTAATAGCTGAGCGTCAGGATCGATCCGCCGTCGGGCATCATCGCGCGCGCCCGCTTCGTCGCTGCGACGAAGCTGTAGGCGGAGACGTTCATCGTCAGCAGGAAATTGTCGAGGCTGGTGTCGACATATTTGCCGCGCAGCTCGTTCTTGTCCGAAAAGCCGATCGCGTGGACCAGGAAATCGATCGTCGGCCAGCGCGCCGCCAGGGTCTCGAACGCGCCGTCGAGCGCCGCCATGTCGGACACGTCGCAATCGATCAGGAAATCCGAGCCAAGCTCCGCCGCCAGCGGGCGCACGCGCCGCTCCAGCGCCTCGCCCTGATAGCTGAACGCCATCTCGGCCCCCTGGGCGGCAAGCGCCTTCGCGATCCCCCACGCCAGCGAGCGATCATTGGCGAGCCCCATGATCAGCCCGCGCTTTCCTTCCATCAGGCCAGCCATTGATTCTCCTCAAGCCCCGGCCGGTCCATCTGCGGCCACATCGCCCTTTACGTCCGCTTGCGGTGTTTCCGCCAGTGCCGCGTTGAGATGTGCGCCGATCACCAGCCCGAAACCGACCACCCAGAAGAAAAGCAGCGCGATGATGACGCCCGCGAGGCTGCCATAGGTCAGGTCGTAATGGCCCAGCCGGGTGAGGATCTGGGGCAGGATCATGGTCGCCGCCATCCACCAGAAGGCGGTGAACACCGCGCCCGGCCATTTGGGGCAATCGGAGAATCGATATTTGGAGGGGGTGAGCGAATAGAACAGGCCATAGAGCGCCGCGATCAGCATCGCCAGCGGGGCCAGCCGCGACAGCCGGATGATCGCGCCGAAATCCGCCGCGAAATGGGGCAATAGCTGATCGACGAACTGCTCGGCGGCGGTGAGCAGCACCTGGGCGCTGAACGCGCTCAGCGCGATGATCACCGAAAGGAGGATGAGCCCGATCGATCCCAGCCGGTAATGCCAGAAGCCGCGCGAATATTGGGTGCCGTAGGCGCGGCGCAATATGTCGCGAATCGTTTCGATGAAGCTGCCGACCGACCATAAGCCGGTGAGCGCGCCGAGCCAGAGCAGCGATCCCGTGCGGGCCGCCAGCACGTCCACGATCGGCTTGCGCAGCAGGTCGGCCACGCCCCGCGGCAGGGTGCGCAGGAAGGAATCGACCGCGACGATCGTATCGGGCCCGCGCCCGAAGATATGCGCCAGCGCGGCCACGACGATGAAGAAGGGAAAGAGCGTCAGCAGCGCCAGATAAGCGAGGTTGCCGGCATGGATGAACCCGTCCGAATAGACGCCGACCGCCACCCGCCGGGCGATCGTGAAGAAGCGGCTGCCCCGCCGCACCTGATCGAGAGACGTTTCCCAACGGCTGCGCGGCGAGCGATGCTCGGGGGATTCGGGGGAATAATCCTGCACAAATGCCCTCCCGGTCGCGCGGCGCCCCGCTTCTGCCTGTCCACGCCCGGTCACCGTGCGGGCCTGACACCACCTCCCGGGGCCGGCCAGACCCGTTCCCGAGGCGGTGTCCGCCAATGCTATACGCCCAGCGCCCCGCGCGGGTTGCGTCCCTTCGCCGCCCAGCCCTCGACGAAGCGGCGCAGGTCGGCATCGTCGGCGGGCAGGTCCACCATCAGGGTGACGAGCTGGTTGCCCCGCCCGCCCGCTTTGCGATGGAAGCCCCGGCCGGTCAGCCGCAGCACCTTTCCCGATGTCGATCCCGCGGGGATGGTGAGCATCACCGGCCCGTCGACCGTCGGCACCTTCGCCGCCCCGCCCAGCACCGCCTCGTCGAGGGATACGGGCAGGTTCAGGCGCACATCGTCGCCGTCGCGGGTGAAGAAGGGGTGCGGCTGCACCTCGATCGTCACGATCGCGTCGCCCGCGCCGCCGGGGCCGGGCTCGCCCTTGCCCGACAGGCGCATCTGCGTGCCGGTCTCGACCCCGGCGGGAAGCTTGATGTCGATCGTCTTGCCGTCGGCCAGTGTCACCCGCTGCGGCTTGAGCGCGGCCGCGTCCTCGAACGGGACGGCGAGGCGATAGCCGGTATTGGCGCCCTTCGCGGGCCGCCGCCTGCCGCCGCCGCCGAATCCGCCGAAGCCCCCCCCGGTCGGCCCGCCCTGCGCGCCGCCGCGCCGGCCGCCGAACAGCCCCTCGAATATGTCGCCGAAGTCCGCGCCGTCGCCGCCGAACTCGAATTCCATGCCGCCCGGCCCCGCCGCGCCGCGCCGGAAGCCGCCCGCGCCCGGATGGCCGCCGCCGAAGCCGGCGAAGCGGGGATTGCCCTGCTCGTCTATCTCGCCGCGATCATATTGAGCGCGCTTGTCCTTGTCGCTCAGCAGATCGTAGGCGGAGGTGATCTCGGCGAAGCGCTCGGCCGCCTTGGGATTGTCCGTGTTGCGATCGGGGTGCAGCTCCTTGGCGAGCTTGCGATACGCTTTCTTGATCGCCGCTTCGTCGGCGCCGCGCTCGACCCCCAATGTCGAATATAGATCCGCCATGATCGTCCCTTGACCTGTTGCGCGCCTTCAACTCCGGTTCGGGCCCGGCGACAACTGTTGCCGTTATGCAACAGCTAGATGTGTCGTTCCGGCCCGCTTCGCAAGGCCAAAAGGCGGCTCTTTCGCGAAAGGACGATCGAAAGGAGTGGGCAAGGAAGATCAGGGCTTGTTGGCGGCGTCCTGCCTGTCAGCCTCGCGCTCGGCGCGCGCCTGGGCGAGGAACTGCTCGTAGCAGCCCGTGGCGCCGTTCGATCCGACCGGCGAGCAGCTGTTGGGAAGGCCGCGCTGGCTGACATAATCCAGCTCGCGCACGGTGTTCGACCAGGCCTCGACCGCAGGCGCGTTCTTCTTCTTCTGGTCGCGGAATCGCTTGGGGATGCGGAAACGCTCGCTCTCCGGCTCGCGGCCGCACACGACGATCTCGTCCTGGGCGCTGCGCGGGCAGGGATCGTTGCCGTAAACGATCAGCGAGACGACCTTCAGCGGCGGCGCGGCGGCGTCGGCATCCTTATGCCTGTCGCGCGCGAGGGCCGGCCCGGCGAGCATCATCATCATGCCGGCGATCGCTGCGCCGCGCGCCATCGCGCTTCCGCCCGATATTTTCCCCGACAGTCCCCGTGCCCCGCGCGTCCCGTGTGCCGTCATCGATCCGTTCCTTGTAAGCTCATGCTACTCGCGCCGGCCGCGTCAGAAGGGGAGGAGCGGCTTCCTGCCGTTCGCCTGATCCTCCGCGCGGGCATTGCGCGCCAGTTCCTTGAAGCAGCCGCTGGCGCCGCCCGCGCCGACCGGGGTGCAGCTCTGCGCGCCCGAGGCGCCGACATATTCGAGCGATTTCGCCCGATCCGCCCAGGTGCGGTTGTAGAGCGGGTCCGACTGGCGGAATTCGGGCGGGATGCGATAGCGTTCATTCTCGCTGCGCCGCACGCACACGACGATCTCCTCGCCATTGCTGGTGGGGCATTTGTCGTTGCCGTAGATGACGAGCGTGCGTTCCGTGCGTTGCGCCATCGCGGGCGGGGCGGCGAACGCGGCGAGGCCCGCTGCGGCGAGGAGGGCGGAGGTAAGCGCGGTCTTCATGGCGTCGGGCCTTTCGAGGGGGCGCGGTCGATGCGCCGGGCGATACCGATGTGCCGATTCCCGACATCGGTGCTCGACCCCGCATATCAAGAGGCAATTGTCATGGAACGGCACCTGAATGGCAAGATAGCGATCACGACGGGCGACATCACGCGCCTCGCGGTCGATGTCATCGTGAATGCGGCGAACAGCACGCTGGCGGGCGGCGGCGGGGTGGACGGCGCGATCCACCGCGCCGCCGGGCCGGAACTGGCGCGCGCGGCGGTGCCGCAGGCGCCCTGCCCGCCCGGCGAGGCGCGGATCACGCCCGGCTTCGCGCTCAAGGCGCGCTGGGTGGTGCACAGCGTCGGCCCCGTCTGGCGCGGCGGCGGGGCGGGGGAGGCGGGGCTGCTCGCCTCCTGCTATCGCGCCAGCCTCGATCTCGCCGCCGGGGCCGGGGCGCGCAGCATCGCCTTTCCGGCGATCTCGACGGGCGTGTACGGCTATCCGAAGCGCGCGGCGGCGGATGTCGCGGTCGCCGCGATCGCGGGGTGGCTGGCGGGCTCTCCCGAGGCGATCGACCGGATCCTGCTCGTCGCCTTCCAGCCGCCCGACGCGGAGATATTGCGCGCGGCGCTGGCGGCGGGCTGACGCGGGAACGGCGCTCAGATCCGCTTCGACAGCGCGATCGCCACGCGGCAGCCGAGCCGGATCGCGCCCGAGAGCAGGGGATAGGCCGGCGCCTCCTCGGCCCCCTGCTCGATCGCGATGGCGCGATGCTCCACCTCCTCGGCGCGGAAGGCGGCGACCGTCTCCGACAGTTCGGGATCGCCGTCGCCCAGCGCGTCGAGCTGCTCGCCATAATGACGGTCGATCTCGGTCTCGATCGCGGCGGTGCAGGCCATCGCCGCCTTCGGGCCGATCAGCGCGGTCGCGGCCCCCAGCGCGAAGCCGGCGACGTTCCACAGCGGCTGGAGCGCGGTCGGCCGCACCCCGCGCGTGGCGAGCATCGCGTCGAAGCGTTCGCGGTGGAGCGCCTCCTGCGCCGCCATCCGCGCGATCGCGCGCGATGTGGGGACATGATCGCCCATCACCGCGAGCTGGCCCGCATAGATGCGGGTCGCGCCATATTCGCCCGCCTGGTCGACGCGCACCATGGCGTCGCGCTCGGCGGTGTTCAGCGGGGACGGCGCAGGCATAGCATTCCTATGGCAAGGGCTCCGGGGATCGAGATCAGCGCGTTCCACCCCGCGAGCGAGATTCCGAAGAGCGACCATTGCACCTCGTCGCAGCGCACGGTCGGCGCGTTCATGATCTGGGAAAGGACGTCCGCCGTGCTCCCCCCGCCGCTGATCGGTGAGCTGCACCGGGTGAGGCCCTGCCACCAGCGATATTCGACGCCCGCGTGGAAGACGCCGATCGCCCCGCTGACGAGGATGGCCAGAGCGGCGAGCAGCACCAGCGGCCGGCTCGCCGCCGTTGCGCGCAGGAGCAGGGCGAGGACGGCGAGCAGCAGCGCGGCATAATGCGGCCAGCGCTGCCAATGGCACATCTCGCAGGGGTAGAGGCCGCCGAAAAGCTGGGATCCCCATGCGCCGGCGAGCAGCGCCGCCGGCAGGATCAGCGCGAGGAAACGGGCCCTGGCGAGGTCGGTCATCATGTCTCCCTGCTGGCGGGCCCGGTGCGCCGGGCGGGGAAGGGGCCGCCCGTCCGCGCGCCGCGCCCGCATGCCTCGCTCAATGGCCGCCCGGCGCGCCCTTGCCGCCCGCCGCCATCGCCGCCGGCTTGCCCAGCCGCGCGAGCGTCGCCAGCGCGTAATGGAGCTGGAAGTCGGTGATCCCGTCCTTCTTGAGCTGGGCAGAGGTTTCGGAGAAGCGCGGATCGCCCTTGGGATCGTCCTCCAGCACGCTGTCGTCGACCTTGGCCTGGTTGATCAGGTGGCGGCGCAGGTCCGCCTCGCGCAGGCGCGGGCGGTTGTGATAATCGGGGTCCGAAAGCTGCGGCACGATGATGTCGGGCTTGATCCCGCCTTCCTGCACCGACCGGCCCGACGGCGTATAGTAGCGCGCGGTCGTCAGGCGCAGCGCGGTATCCTCGGTCAGCGGCAGCAGCGTCTGCACCGATCCCTTGCCGAAGCTGCGCTCGCCCATCACCAGCGCGCGGCGATGGTCCTGGAGCGCGCCGGCGACGATCTCGGCGGCGGACGCCGATCCGGCGTCGACCAGCACGATCATCGGCAGGCCGTGCGACATGTCGGTGCCGCGTGCGTAATAGCGCTCGATATCGTCCTTCTCGCGGCCGCGCTGCGAGACGATCTCGCCATGGTTGATGAACGCGTCGCTGACCTCGATCGCCTGGTCGAGCAGGCCGCCCGGATTGCCGCGCAGATCGATGACATAGCCCAGCGGCTGGCCGCCGGTCGCCTTGTCGATGCCCAGCATCGCGGCGCGCACCGCCTCGCCCGTGGTCTTGCTGAAGCTGTTGATGTCGACGATGCCGATGCGGTCCTTGATCTCCCACTTCACCGGCTTGATCTCGATGATCTCACGCGTCAGCGTCACGTCGAAGGGCTTGTCGCGGCCCGGCCGGACGATGGTGAGCTTGATCTGGGTGCCCGGCTTGCCGCGCATCTGGTCGACCGCCTCGTCCAGCGTGCCGCCGTAGATCAGCTTGCCGTCGATATTGGTGATATAGTCGCCGGGCTTGATCCCCGCGCGCCAGGCGGGCGTGTCCTCGGTCGGCGAGATCACCTTGACCGCGCCGTCCTCCATGCTGACGGTGAGGCCGAGGCCGCCATAATTGCCGTCGGTCTGCGTCTTGAGGTTCTTGAAGTCGCGCGCGTCGAGATAGGAGCTGTGCGGATCGAGGCTGGCGAGCATCCCGTCGATCGCCCCCTTGATCAACGTCTTGTCGTCTACCTTGTCGACATAGTCGGCGCGCACCTTCTCGAACACGTTCATGAACTGGTCGAGATCGCGATAGGTCTGCGCGTCCTGCGCCGCGAAGCCCGCGGTGACCGCGGGCACGAACGCGACGACGCCGACGAGAAGGGCGGAACGCAACAGGAATCGGGGCATACACTGGTCTTTCAAAGGGTGCTGGGAAGGGTCTTACAATGTTTTCCGAACGGGCAAAAGCACGGGCCTTAGGTGGCTCATCCGTTGGCGAGCCGGGTGATGTCGACGGGCTCGCCCCGGCGGCGCAGCTCGATGGTGACGGTGGGACGGCCGGGCCCCGCGCGTCCGATCGGGCTGCCGCGATCCACGGTGTCGCCCACGCGCACGTCAAGCCCGCCCAGATTGGCGAGCAGCGTCGTCCAGCCGTCGCCATGATCGATGATGACGATCTGGCCATAGCCGCGAAACGGCCCGGCATAGGCGATCCGCCCGCCTGCCGGCGCCACCACCTGCGCGCGCGGCGCGGTCGCGATCGTCAGCCCGCGCGCGCGGATGCCCGCCGCCGACACCTCGCCCATGCCGGTGACGAGCCGGCCGACCACCGGCAGGCGATAGGGTAGCGAGGCGGGCGCCGAGCGGACGAGCTGCGGCGGCGGCGGGGCGGCGGCGCCCGGGATGGCGGGCCGCAGCACCGGGCCGGGCAGCGCCGCCAGCCGCTCGCGCAGCGTCGCCTGCTCGTCGAGCGTGCCCATCAGGTCCACGATGTCGCGCGCCTTCTCGCCCAGGGCCATCGCGCGGTCCTGCTCGTACATCGCCTTGTCGGTCAGCGCCTGGGCCTGGACGCGGCGTCCTATCTCCAGCCTGACGAGGCGCGCCTGCTCCGCCTTCAGCCGCTCGCGCCCGGCGCGCAACGCCGCCACCGCCGCGTCCGCCTGCCGCCGCAGCCGCGAGGCCGCCGCCACCTCGGCGCGCAACGGCGCGGTGCGCGCGGCGACCAGCGGCAGCTCGCTCGCCAGCAGCGCGCGGACGTAGACGATGTCGCCGATCGATCCCGGCTGGACGAGCGCGAGCGCGGGCGGACGCCGCGCCATCGTCTGGAGCGCGGCGACCAGCCGCACCACCGGCCCCTGCCGCGCGGCGAGGCGGGCGCGCCGGGCGGCGCGAAGCTGCTCGATCAGCACGATGCGGGCCTGGGCGACGGCGATGTCGGCCTCCGCCGCCTGGATGCGCTGCGCCACCGCCGCCTCGTCGGCGCGCGCGCGCTCGGCCGCGTCGACCGCGCGCGCCGCCTGCGCCTCGAAACCCGCCGCGCGCCGGTCGGCCAGCGTGGCCTGCCGCTGCGCGTCCGCCAGCGCGGCGGCCGAGGCGCCGATCTCGGAGGCATTGGCGGCCCGCGCCCGCGCGTCGTGCGAAAGCGGCATCGCGAGGGCGAACAGCGTGACGGGCAGCGCCAGCAGCAGGGCCGGGGCGATCGCCCGGCTATCGGGAGCGCGGGGCGGGGCGGCCGTGCCGGGCAGCGCCGCCGTCATGCCGCTGGGCGCCCTCATCCTCAGCCCTCGCGATGATAAGGGTGGCCGGCGAGGATGCTGGTCGCCCGCCAGATCTGCTCGGCCAGCATCGCGCGCGCCAGCAGGTGGGGCCATGTCGCCGCCCCGAAGGCGAGCAGCAGATCGGCCTTCTCGCGTGTTTCGGCATCATGCCCGTCGGCCGCCCCGATCAGGAAGCGCGCCTCGCGCCGTCCCTCGTCACGCCAGCGCCCGAGCGTCCCGGCGAAGGCGAGCGAGCCCATCTGCCGCCCCTTCTCGTCGAGCGCGACGAGCACCGAATGGGGCTCGTCGGCGGGCATCCTGCCGCCCTGGTCGGGCAGCTCGGTCACGCGCGTCGGCCAGGCGATGCGCTTCAGGTAGCGATCGACCAGCTCGGCCTCGGGTCCACGCCCGATCCGCCCGCGCGCGACGATGTGGAGCAGCAAAGGCTCAGGCTTCCCCCGCCACCGCGCCGATCGGGGCCTTGTCCTCCTCGACCCCCCACATCCGCTCCAGATTGTAGAAGCTGCGGACTTCGGGACGGAAGAGGTGGACGATCACGTCGCCGGCGTCGATCAGTACCCAGTCGGCGGTGGGAAGCCCCTCGATCCGGGCGATCCTGCCGGTTTCGGCCTTGATCTTCTCGACCAGCTTGTGCGCCATCGACGTGACCTGGCGCGTCGAGCGGCCGCTCGCGATCACCATGTGATCGGCGATGCTGCTCTTGCCGGCAAGCGGGATGGTGACGGTTTCGACGGCCTGATCGGCGTCGAGCGAGCTGAGCACGAGCTGATGGAGCGCGGCTGAGGGCTCGCTGGCCTCGGTGCCCATGCGGGCGGCGGAACTGACGGGCAAAGGGCCTCCTGTCACAGAATGTTCGAACGACGGCTGGGGATATGGGTAGCCGGGATGCCCATTGCGACGGGCGCGTCACCGGCCATCACGACACCGGCCCCCCTGATATCGTCCGTCGCGTCACCGCGTCGCGGGACGCGGTGGCGGCGAAGGATCGATGCCAGAGCGGCTGTGCGGCCCGCAGCCGGGTCGCGGATTCCGGATCGGGACGAAAGCGCAGCAGCACGAGCGCCGGCGGTCTCCACGTCGTCCAGTATCTTGCCTGGTCAGCGGGCCGGACGAAGCGCCGCAGCCATCCCATCGCCCTGCCGGCGTGGGAAGCCGCATCATAGCCCGGTCGCGCGATCACGGCAATCGGAACCGTCGCGGCGATCCGGCGCCAGTCGCGCCAGCGGTGGAACTGGGCGAGATTGTCGGCCCCCATCAGCCAGATGAAGCGCCTTTTGGGATAGCGCCGGACCAGGGCGGCGAGCGTGTCGGCGGTGTAGCGGGTGCCCAGCCGCCGCTCGATCGCGGTCGCGCGAATCGGCGCGCGCCGCGCCATCGCGCGGGCCGAGGCGAGGCGGGCGGCAAGCGGCGCCATGTCCGCGCGATCGTCCTTCAGCGGATTGCCCGGCGAGACCAGCCACCACACCTCCGCCAGCCCCAGCGCGCGCAGCGCGTGGAGGCTGATCCGGCGATGCGCCGGGTGGGCAGGGTTGAACGATCCGCCGAGCAGGCCGGTGGGGACCCGTCCGGCCCCCGTGTCGGGTGGCATCGCCCTCAGGGCCGCACCTGCCCCGTGCCGCGCCCCACCCATTTGTAGGTGGTGAGCCCTTCGAGCGCGACCGGCCCGCGCGCATGGAGGCGGCCGGTGGAGATGCCGATCTCCGCCCCCAGCCCGAACTCGCCGCCATCGGCGAACTGGGTGGATGCGTTCCACAGCACGATCGCCGAATCGACCTCGGCGAGAAAGCGCTCGGCGGCTTCCATATCCTCGGTGACGATCGCGTCGGTATGGTGCGATCCGTGCGCGGCGATGTGCGCGGTCGCCGCTTCCGGCCCGTCGACGATCGCCACCGCGCAGATCGCGTCGAGATATTCGGTGTCCCAGTCGTCGGCCGATGCCGGCAGGACGCGCGCGTCGAGCGCGCGGGTGGCCGCGTCGCCGCGCAGCTCGCACCCCGCCTCGATCAGCACCGCCAGCAGCGCCCGCGGATCGGGATAGGCCCGATCGATCAGCAGCGTCTCGGTGGCGCCGCAGACGCCGGTGCGGCGCATCTTGGCGTTCAGCGTGATCGCGCGCGCCTTTTCCGGATCGGCGGCGGCGTGGACATAGAGATGGTTGATCCCGTCGAGATGCGCGAGCACGGGCACGCGCGCCTCCTCCTGCACGCGCGCGACGAGCGATTTGCCCCCGCGCGGCACGATGATGTCGATCAGCCCCGCCGCCTTCAGCATCGCGCCCACCGCCGCGCGATCGGTGACGGGGACGAGCTGGACCGCATCGGCGGGAAGGCCGGCCGACTCCAGCCCCTCGATCAGCGACGCATGGATCGCGCGGCTGGTGCGGATCGCTTCCGATCCGCCGCGCAGGATCGCGGCATTGCCCGCCATCAGGCAGAGCGCGCCCGCGTCCGCGGTGACGTTGGGCCGGCTTTCATAGATGATGCCGACGACGCCCAGCGGCACGCGCACGCGCTGGAGGCTGAGGCCGTTGGGACGCACCGTCTCGTCGATCGGCCGGCCGACGGGATCGGGCAGCCCCGCCACCGCCTCCAGCGCCGAGGCGATCCCCTCCAGCCGCGCGGGATCGAGGCGCAGCCGGTCGAGCATCGCGCCCGACAGGCCGTTCGCCTCGCCCGCCGCGACATCCCCGGCGTTGGCGGCAAGGATTGCGTCGGCGTTGCGGCGCATCGCGGCGGCGGCGGCGTTCAGCGCGGCCGCCTTGGTGGCGGTCGGCGCGCGGGCGAGGATCGCGGCGGCGGCGCGCGCGCGCGCGCCCATGTCGGCGATCAGCGCGGTGGCGTCCAGCGGGCGGTCGAGCGAGGCGGCATCGGTCATGATGCTGCTGCGCCTAGCACGGACGCGCGGCCGCGCGAAGCACCCTGCGCACGCGCGCTCGCGTCGTTCGGGGGCGATATGATAATGAAGGCGCATGACAGGGCAATTCGAATCCGCCGCCGACGCGATGAGCGGCGCGCTGGCGGCGCGCGCGATCGACGGGCGATCCGGCGGCGTGGGCCACGATCAGGGCGGGGGCGCCGCCTGCCTGAACTGCGGCGCGCCGCTCCAGGGCAGCCATTGCCATCGCTGCGGGCAGGCGGCGCATCTCCACCGCACGATGCGCGGCTTCGCCCACGATATCGCGCACGGCGTCTTTCACCTGGAAGGCAGGATGTGGAGCACGCTGCCGCTCCTCGCCTGGCGGCCGGGGGCGCTGACGCGGCGCTACGTCCATGGCGAGCGGGCGAAATTCGTCTCGCCGCTGGCGCTGTTCCTCTTCTCGGTATTCCTGATGGTGGCGGTGTTCCACTGGACCGGCGGCCCGCTCCATATAGTGGGCGGCCCGGAAGCCGTCGCCACCGCCCGGCACGCGAATGCGCGCGACGTCGGCGAGGTGGGCGTGGACATCGCGAAGCAGCGCGCCGCCGTGCTGAAGCGGATCGACGATCTGACCGCGCGGCGGGCGGCGCTGCTCGCCGCTTATGAGACGACCGCGAGCGTCGACAAGGCGCTGGTCGATGCGCGCGCGCAGGCACGGGCGCTGGGCATGGCGAAGAGCGCGCTCGGCCTGTTCGGCGCCCCGCGCGATGCCGATGCGGCCAAGGTCGCGGGCACGGAGGGAGACGGCGTGAAGGCCGATACCGGCATCGGCTGGTTCGACACGGGCGTGCGCCATGTGCGCGAGAATCCCGAGCTGGTCGCCTACAAGATGCAGTCCAACGCCTATAAATTCTCCTGGGCGCTGATCCCGATCTCGCTGCCCTTCATCTGGCTGATATTCGCGTGGCGGCGCGACGTGACGATGTACGATCATGCGATCTTCGCCACCTACTCGCTCTCCGCGATGACGCTCCTCGTCGTGGCGCTGAGCCTGCTGACGGCGATCGGCGTCTGGACGCCGCTGATCCTGCTGGCGCTCCTGATCCTGCCGCCGTTGCACATATATCGCCAGCTCAAGGGCGCCTATCTGCTCGGCCGCTTCGCGGCGCTGTGGCGCACCTGCTTCCTGCTCCTGTCCGCCAGCGTCGCGGGCGGCCTGTTCTTCGCGCTGCTGGTGACGATGCAGATGGGGGAATGAGCCGGGCCGGTCGTTGCGAAAAGCCCGGCCGGTCCCGGCCTGAATCACTCCCGTCATGCCGGCGCGGGCTGGCATCCAGGGTCTCTTTCAGCGAACATGTCTCTTTCAGGCAATGGCGTCCCGGATGACGTGGAGGGGCATGGGCCCCGGCCCGCCGGGATGACGATTGGCGGAGGGGCGGCTGTCCCGGCCGAAATTCAAATTGAAGCATGATCCGAAAGATCGCTCCGGCCGGGCCGGCTGATCGGGCGCTCTGTCCCGCAGGCGCCGCGTCAGGCCCCCTGCGGCGCGGGATCGCCCCAGCCGCCAGGGCGCTTGCTCTTCGGGATTGAGGAGCCGCCGGTGCCGAGCTGGACCGGGCGCCGGCTCGCCGAATCGTCGCGGCCGATATTCTCGCCCGCGATCGCCCGCTTCGCCTCCTCGCCCGACAGCGTCTCATATTCGAGCAGCGCGGTGGCGAGGCGGTGCAGCTCGTCCAGATTGTCGGTCAGCACCTGCCGCGCGGTCGCCTCGGCCTCCTCGATCAGGCGGCGCACCTCCTGATCGATGGTCCGCGCCGTCTCTTCCGAGACGGTCTGCGAACGCGCGACGGAATGGCCCAGGAACACCTCGTCCTGATTGTCGCGATAGCGCAGCCAGCCGAGCTTTTCCGACATGCCATATTCCATGACCATCGATCGGGCCATCTCGGTCGCCTGCTGGATGTCGTTCGACGCGCCGGTGTTCAGCTCGTCGAGGCCGTAGATGAGCTGTTCCGCGATGCGGCCGCCGAAGCAGAGCGCAAGGCGCGCCTTCATCTGCTTCATGGTCATCGAATAACGGTCGCGCTCGGGCAGGTTCCACGTCACGCCCAGCGCGCGACCGCGCGGGATGATCGTCACCTTGTGCAGCGGATCGCAGCCCGGAACGTGGAGCGAGACCAGCGCATGGCCCGATTCGTGATAGGCGGTCGCCTTCTTCTCGTCCTCGGTCATGACCATGGACTTGCGCTCGGCGCCCATCATCACCTTGTCCTTGGCCTCCTCGAACTCGCGCATCGCGACGAGGCGCTTGCCCTTGCGCGCGGCGAGCAAGGCCGCCTCGTTGACGAGGTTGGCGAGGTCCGCGCCCGAAAAGCCCGGCGTGCCGCGCGCGATGGTGCGCGCGTCGACGTCGGGGGCGAGCGGCGTCTTTTTCATATGGACCTGGAGGATCTTCTCGCGCCCCTCGATATCCGGGCGCGGCACGACCACCTGCCGGTCGAAGCGGCCGGGGCGCAGCAGCGCGGGGTCGAGCACGTCGGGCCGGTTGGTGGCGGCGACGATGATGATGCCCTCGTTCGCCTCGAATCCGTCCATCTCAACGAGGAGCTGGTTCAGCGTCTGCTCGCGCTCGTCGTTGCCGTTGCCCAGGCCCGCGCCGCGATGGCGGCCGACGGCGTCGATCTCGTCGATGAAGACGATGCACGGCGCGTTCTTCTTCGCCTGTTCGAACATGTCGCGCACGCGCGATGCGCCGACGCCCACGAACATCTCGACGAAGTCCGAGCCCGAGATGGTGAAGAAGGGCACGTTCGCCTCACCCGCGATCGCGCGGGCGAGCAGCGTCTTGCCGGTGCCGGGGCTGCCGACCAGCAGCGCGCCCTTCGGGATCTTGCCGCCGAGCCGCGCGAAGCGGGTCGGATCCTTCAGGAAATCGACGATCTCCTGCAATTCCTCGCGCGCCTCGTCGATGCCGGCGACATCGTCGAAGGTGATGCGCCCCTGCTTCTCGGTCAGCATCCGCGCGCGCGACTTGCCGAAGCCCATCGCGCCCGATCCGGCGTTCTTCTGCATCTGCCGCATCACGAAGAAGGCGATGCCGAGGATCAGCAGGAAGGGCATGGCCTGATAGAGCAGGATCATCCAGAAGCTGGTCTGCTCCTCCGCCTTGGCGCGATATTCGACGCCCGAGGAGGAGAGCCGGTCGACCAGCCCGGGATCCTTGTTGACGATCACGGTCGAGAAATTCTGGTCGTTGCTGAGCTTGCCGGTGATCGTGTCGCCGCTGATGACGACCGACTTGATCGATCCGTCCTTCACGCGGTTGTTGAAATCGGAATAGGCAATGGCGCTGCCGTCGGCGGGGCGCGACGCCCCGTCGAACATCGACACGAACAGGACGAGCGCGAGGAGGATGCCGACCCAGATCAGCAGGCTCTTCATCCACGGGTTGCCACCCCCGCTCTGCGGTTCCTTCTCGTCGTTCATGCGTGCTCCAGCCTTTCAGCCCGCAAGATAAGCGCTCAGGGGTTAATGGCAATGATATGACGCGCTCGCCGGCCGCTTTTGTGGGGCGCGATGGCGCAACCGACGCGTTCCACCGGCTTCAAGGCGACTTTTCCGCGCGTCGCGCCGGCGCGACGGTGAAGCGCCAGCGCGCGCCCGGCGTTGCGCGCACCCCCGCCAGCGTCGCGGCGCGCCCCCCGTCCAGCCGGTCGACGAATCGGTCGAGCCCGTCGCTGTCCCGGGATCGTCCTTTCCCTGGGTCGGGGCGGAGCCGCGCGATCGCGCGCGCCGCCAGCCGCCGCCGCGTCTCGCGCGGCAGGTCGGCCATGTCGATCAGGATCGCGGACGGGGGGCTCTCCGTCGCGCGGTCGCGCCAGGCGAGGTCGGCGAGCCATTCGAGCGCGGCCTCCGCCTCCGCCAGATTGGCCGCCGCGCGCGCCAGCCGGTCGGCGGGCGGCCAGCCGTCGCGCGCCAGCAGCGCGCGCGCGCGGGTGCGGTCGTAACGCGGATCGCGGTTCGACGGATCGTCGGCGGGGATCAGGCCCGCCGCGTCGACGATCGCGCGCAGCTCCGCCCGGCTCCAGCCGAGCAGCGGGCGGATCAGGCGGACGCCGCCTTCCCCCGCCGCCGTCCCCGCGAAGGGCATCGGCGCGTCCGCCTTCATCATCGCCAGCCCCGACACGCCCGATCCGCGCGCGGCGCGCATCAGGAAGCTTTCGGCGACGTCGCCCCGATGATGCGCCACCGCGACATGGCCGATCGCCTCCGCCCGCGCCCAGCGGCCGAGCGCGGCATAGCGCAGCCGGCGCGCCTGCTCCTGCATGTTGCCGCCGTTTATACCGCCGCCGGGGGGCGGGCCGAGGATGCTATGGGGAAGGCCGCGCGCGGCGCAGACCTGCGCGACCATCGCCGCCTCCGCCGCCGCTTCCGGGCGCAATCCGTGATCGACGGTCGCCGCGCGCACCGCGCCGGGGAAGGCGGCATGGGCGAGGAGGAGCAGCGCCAGGCTGTCGCCGCCGCCCGACACCGCGACGCCGATCCGCTCCTGTGCGCCCGCCAGCGCCTCCACGCCGGCGCGGAAGCGGGCGATGGCGGCGGGGTTGGGGGAAGGAGGGGAAAGCGGGTCCACTCTCCCTTTATCGCCGTTCCGGCCGGCGTCGGGAAGCCCGCCCCAACGGCGGGCGGCGCCTCGATTTGAATTTCGGCCGGGAAGGCCGCCGATCCCCTGATTGTCGCCCCGGCGAAGGCCGGAGCCCATGTCCCCCGTCATTCAGCACATCGCTCGTTGAAGGAGATATGGATGCAAGCCTGCGCTGGCATGACGGGAAGGGAGGCGTGGCCCGAAACTCGAACCGGGGCATTAATCGGCCGCAGCCGATGGGGATTCAGCGGCTCATTTGCATTTGGCGTCGGCCTTGCCCTTCGCCACCCGCGCCTTCAGCGTGGCGTCGATCTTCTCGCCATAGACGTCGAGCAGCTCCGCATAGACCTTGCATGCGTCGGCGGGCTTGGGCGGCTTCAGCGCCATCAGCGACTGGCCGAGGAAATAGAGGCTGTCTGGCGCGCGCTCGCCGCGCGGCATCTTCTGGTAATTGGTGTAGAAGGCTTCGGCCGCCTTGGCCGGCTGCCCGTCGTCGAGCAGCGCGCGGCCCAGCAGGTTCTGCGCATAGCTGGCGCGGCGATGGTTGGGATATTTGGCGACCATGTCGCGCAGCGTCTTCTCCGCCTCCGGATATTTTTTGGCGACCCAGAGACGATAGCCCGCGAGATAGGCGTCCTCGGCCGGATCGCCACTGCTCGGCGGGCTCGGCGCGACATCGCCGCCGGCCGCCGGCGGCGGGGCGACGGGCGCCGGGGGCGCCGCGCCGGGCGGCGCTGTCGGCGGGCCGAAGGGCGAGGAGGGCGGAAGCGCCCCCGCTCCGGGCGCGCCCCCTCCCGGTGCCGTCCCGGGCGCCATGTCGGCGCGCATCCGGGTGATGGTCTGTTCGAGCTGGCGCAGCTTGTAGCTGTTGGTCTCCACCTGGTCGGTGAGCTTGGCGAGCGCCTGCTCCAGCGAGCTTACCCGCGCGGTCAGGTCGATGATCGGCGCGCCCGCCGGCACGCCGCCGGGCGGAGGGGGCGGGGCCTGGGGCGCGATCTCGGGCTCGAAATATTCCTGACTGCCGCCGGGAAAGACCTTGCGCTGCACGGCGCGCATTTCCTTCTCCAGCCGGTCGACGCGCTGGTCGACGTCGGGCGCCCGCTGCGCCATCGCGGGGGCTGCGATACCCGCGAGAAGCAGGGCCGAAATGATCCTTGCGCGCATACTCACCGTTCCTGCCATTGTCCTGTAGGAATATCCTGAATGAAAACCCGTCGCGTCGCCGCGCCTCAGCCGTCGCCCGGGTCCGCCCCGTTGCCGCCGGCCGGCGGCGCGGCGAGGGGTGTCGCGTCGCTGTCCACCGGGGTCAAGGTCTCGACGGCGGGCGGACGTGCCGGCGCGGCGGCGGCGGGCGGCAATGGGGCGGGGGCCTGCGCCTTCAGCCGGGCCAGCAGATCCTCGGGCTTCAGGCTCACATCCTTGATCCGCTTCTCGGGCGCGCCCAGCGGCGGGATCACGGCGGCGCCGACGGTGACGCGCAGCGCCTGCGGGCGGCCGGTGAGGATCTCGGGCTCCCTCGCGGTCGGCGGCACCTGCCAGGTGTCGCCTGCCGCCATCTGCTTCTCCAGCAGCTTGTCGCCGCCTTTCTCGTAGACGCGCAGCCACACCGTATCGGTCGCGGTGAGCGTCACCGGGCCGGTCGCGGGCGCGGCGGGGGGCGTCGCGGGCTGGGGAGCGGCGATGCGCGCGGCCGGGGCGGGCGCCGATCCGTCGATCCCGGCGGCGAGCTGCGCGCGCGTGCCGGCATCGTCGCCGCCGAACAGGCCCGCGCGCCAGATCGCATAGCCGCCCGCGAGCAGCAGCGCGATGACGAGCGCGACGAGGGCGAGCAGCCGGGGCGGCACGCGCGCCGGATCGGCGGGCTCGAAGGGTTCGGGCGCCTTGCGGGGATCGGGGCGCTGGCCGATCTCGGCGCGGAAATCGCTGGCCAGCGCGGCGGCGTCCAGCCCCAGCAGCTGCGCGTAGGTGCGTACGAAACCGACGCTGTAGGTGGCCGCGGGCAGGGCCGTATGGTCGCCGCTCTCGATCGCCTCGAGATGCCGGACGGGGACGCGCGAGCGGGCCGCGACCTCGTCGAGGCTCAGCTTCTGCGCCTTGCGCGCCTCCGCCAGCCGCGCGCCGACGCTGGGCGCGAAAGGATATTCAGCTGGTTGGGCTTGCGTCTCGTCCATGCGATCTCCCGCCGCGTCGTGCCGTCGCGATATGTCCGCTTCGCCCATCTTGTCACAAAAGGGGGGGCGTGCGTCAAACGGTAGAGCATTTTCCAGTCAGGCGGAATCGCCTGACGGCACGGAAAAGACGCGGGAGCCGGGAAAAAAGCCGCTTCGGCCCGCCAGCCGCCCCGGTCAGGCCACCGCCACGCCCTGTCCGCTCGCCCAGGCGGCAAGCCGCGCGCGCATGTCGCGTGGCGCCTCGGCCAGCCATTCCGGCATCTCCGCGCGCAAGGCCGTCGCGTCGAGCGAGCGGATCATCGCCTTGACCGGCCCGATCGCCGCCGGCGTGATCGACAGCCGCTCGATGCCGAGCCCGATCAGCGCCATCGCCTCCAGCGTGCGCCCGCCCATCTCGCCGCAGACGGTGACGGGCACGTTCGCCGCCTGCGCCTGACGCGCCACGCGCGCGAGGAAGCGCAGGATCGCCGGGCTCAGCCAGTCATAACGCTCGGCCAGCTTGGGATGCGCGCGATCGGCGGCGAAGAGGAACTGGGTGAGATCGTTGGTGCCGATCGACAGGAAATCGAGCCGGGGGAACAGCAGGTCGAGCTGCTCGGCCAGCGCCGGCACCTCCAGCATCGTGCCGTAGCGGATCGCCGTCGGCAGCATCCGGCCATGGCCCGCGATCCAGGCGCGCTGCTTCTCGAACAAGGCATGCGCCTCGTCGAACTCCCAGGGCTCGGAAACCATCGGGAACATGACGTGGAGGACGCGCCCCGCCGCCGCCTCGATCAGCGCGCGCGCCTGCGCCTTCATCAGCGCGTCGCGTTCGAGCGCGAGGCGCAGCGCGCGCCAGCCCATCGCCGGATTGTCCTCCGGCTCGGCG
>Ga0182749_1001284_pt1 | contig 20108 bp, 12 predicted proteins | sample eDN3rd37CKraftMG_FD_128875 | JGI IMG/M metagenome (GOLD analysis project Ga0182749, IMG submission 128875) | Enriched Miracle-Growth compost microbial communities from Emeryville, California, USA - eDNA 3rd pass 37_C Kraft MG (version 2) (version 2) ...
CCTGGGCGATCGCGGTCAGCCCGCGAGCGAGGTGCACGTTGGTGCGGTCCATGGCGGCCGTCTCGGTGTCCTGCCCGAAGCTCTCAGTCGCCTGCGCCGGGGTGCCGTGGAGCATGTTGGCGACGTACTGGGCCGAGGCGATCTCGACCCGCACCCAGCGGTAGGCGGCGTCGTGCACCCGGGCGACGTCGAGGTAGCGCTCGCACATCGCGACGGCCTGCGGTGCGTCTCCCATGAAGGCCAGGCCGAGCGCCGTGGGACTCACGAGGCCGATGACGGCGCCTGGGCTCGCCGGGTGCTCCAGGAGCCGGCGGCTGGTCTCGCCGACCTGGGCGTGGAGGCCCGCGTAGCCCTGGCGGCGCAGGGTCGAGACGTGGACCACGTACTGCCAGCGCTCCCGACGCTCGGCCGGCACCCGCGCGAGGATGCGCGGCACCAGGTCGTCGACGACCCGCTGCGAGGCCTCGTAGTCGTTCTCGTCGAACTGGTGGATGGCGGCCTGCTGCTCGACCACGGAGAGCAGCCGGGCGACGAGGTCGTCGTCGAGCGGGGCGCCGTCCTCGGGCCCCTCGTCGAGCAGGGTCGTCGTGGCCAGGGTGAGGTCGTCGCGCGCTCGCACGAGGTCGCGCATGATGCGCCAGGCCTGGGAGCGGTACATGAGCAGCACGGCCGCGAAGCTGGCGGGCGGCTCCGCGGTCGCGAGGGTCAGGTCGACGATCCGGCGGGTGGTGGGGCCGTCATAAGCCTGCACGGCCGCGCGCGCCGCGGCGTCCACCGTCGCGAGGTCGACGCTCAGGCCGCAGTCCAGCGAGTGCAGGACCCGCCGAACCAGGGCGGCCTCGGTGGCGTCGGTCCCGGGGCCGAGAGCCACCAGCAGCTCGCGCCGCTGCTGGTGCGGGACCAGCTCGAGGACGGCCTGCCCGAACCGCTCGTGGACCACGTCGACCAGGAACTCGCGCGTGCTGGAGGCGTGCGGGTCGGGCGCGGTCGTGGTGAGGCCGCGACGGTCGAGCACGCGCACCGCCTCGGCGTCCGCATGGTCCCGCAGGACGCTCGCACGCAGGGGGCCGGCGAGCGCGAGCGTGGCAAGGGCGCTGCAGGCCCCGGGGTCGAGGGTCTCCCACTCGTGCCGCACCACGTCCCTGAGGCGGTCGTCGGGCTCGCCCCGCCCGTCCCACACCCAGACGCCGTCGCGCAGCACGAGGGTCCCGCGCCCGAGCTGGCTGCGCACGAGCTCGCGCAGGTGGAAGGCGTTGCCCGCCGAGGCGCGCCAGAGCCGCCACACGGTGTCCGCCGTGATCGAGCCGCCCAGCTCGGCCAGCAGGAAGTCCCGGACCTGGGGCTCGGTGAACGAACGCAGGTCGATGCGCTCGACGGTGTCGTTCTTCCACAGGCCGTACCACGGCGACTCGGAGGCCGCCGTCGCCCGCATCGTCGCCACGAGCTGGATGTCCCCCTGGCTCACGAGCCACGCGAGGGCCTGGGCGCTGCGCGGGTCCAGCAGGTGCGCGTCCTCGACCCGCAGCACGACCTGCCCGCCCCGGGAGCGGCGCTCGAGGGCGGCGAGGACGTCGGAGACGACGCGGGCGGTGCTCGCCTCGGGTGCCGACCCGGCGAGGCCCGGCTCGAGCGAGCTGCTGAGGTCGGCGGCGGGGGAGGCGTGGACCGTGAGCGTGGCGAAGCCGGGAAGGGCCTTGTCGAGCGAGGCGAGCGCTGCGCCGGCGAGATGCGTCTTGCCGACCCCCGCGTCGCCGAGGACCAGGACGCTGCGCCCGCGCCCGATCGCGTCCGTGAGCTGCTCGAGCTCGGTCGTCCGGGGGACGACGAAGCTCCCGGGGCCGGGGATCGTCGACTGGCTCATCGTCTCTCGGTCATGCTCTCTCGCGGTCGAAAAGGGTGCGTCGCACGGGCGCCACGTGCCCCGGGATCCTGGACCGGCAAGTCTCTCACCTGCGAGGACGGGGGTGTGTGCCGGGCTGCTCGGCGTATACCGACATCCCGGCGCGCAAACCTCGGTACCGATTACTGATGTTCACGGGTTGACCTGAATCTAGCGTGAAGTGGTCACCTTTGTGCAGGGGGTCCAGGCAACCCGTGGGCCCCGTTGACCCTGCTCGATCCGTGTGGCTCAGTTTCTTGCCAGTGTCTGTCTTGCCAGAGGTCCTGCCAGGACGAGCCCGAGAAGAGGATGCCCGTGCCCACCTACACCGCTCCCGGCGTGTACGTCGAGGAAGTTCCCTCGTCCCAGAAGGTTCTGACCTCTGCGCCCACCGCTGTCGCCGCCTTCGTCGGCTTCACCCAGCGCGCCCCTCAGGACGACCCCAACGACCCGCAGGGCCTCGCCCCGCGCCTCGTGACGAGCTGGGCCCAGTTCGAGGCCCTCTACGGCGGTTTCGTCGAGGGCGCGATCCTGCCGCTGTCCGTCTACGGCTACTTCCTCAACGGCGGTCAGCTGGCCTACATCGTCCGCGTGCCCAACGTCGAGCCCGCCGGCAAGCCCTCGCGCGCCGCCCTGCCCGCGGCCGACCGGTCGCTCGGCACCCCGCTGGCGATCGAGTCCCTCGAGCCCGACGCCGAGCTCACCGTCCTCGTGACGCCCGCAGACGTCGACGACGACGCCGAGGGCCCGGCACCCTTCACCCTCTCCGTGCTCAGCGGCGGCGACGTCGTGGAGTCCTTCGAGAACCTGACCCTGGGCGGCCCGAACGACGCCGCCAAGGCCGTCAACGGCGTCTCCACGAAGATCAAGGTCGAGGTGGAGCTCGACAAGGACGTCGACCTGTCGAGCCAGCTCGAGCTGCTCAAGCCGGGCGCCTACGACCTCACGCTCGAGGCGCCGACCTCGGTCCCCGTCAACGGCCGCAAGTTCGCCGGCTCCGAGACCGCGCGCACCGGCATCAACGGCCTCGCCATCGCCGACGACGTCACGATCGTCGCCGTGCCGGACCTCATCACCGCAGCGACCAAGGAGGACGGCTCGATCGACCTCGGCCTCTGGAAGGCCGTGCAGACGAGCCTCATCGCGCACTGCGAGCTGCACTCCAACCGCATGGCGCTGCTCGACGCCCCTCCCGGGATGTCGCCGCAGCAGATCAAGGAGTGGCGCTCCGACGTCGCGCAGTACGACTCCGGCTTCGCCGCGCTGTACTACCCGTGGATCAAGGTCGAGAACCCCACCGGCACGGGTGCGGACGCCGAGGTGCTCATCCCGCCGTCGGGCCACGTGGCCGGCGTGTGGGCCCGCACGGACGAGACCCGCGGCGTGTGGAAGGCCCCCGCAAACGACACCATCCGCGGGGTGCTCGACGTCGAGCGCAACATCACGCAGAACGAGCAGTCGGTGCTCAACCCCCTCGGCATCAACGCGATCCGCCCCTTCGGCACCCGCGGCATCCGCATCTGGGGCGCCCGCACCCTCGCCTCGGACACGGACTGGCAGTACCTCAACGTCCGTCGCCTGTTCAACATGGTCGAGGCGACCATCCTCGACGGCACGCAGTGGGCCGTCTTCGAGCCGAACGACGTCACCCTCTGGGAGGGCGTCACCCGCACGCTGAGCGGCTACCTGCACGGCCTGTGGCAGGAGGGCGCGCTCTTCGGCAGCTCGGCCGACCAGGCGTACTTCGTGCGCTGCGACGAGACGACGAACACCCCCGAGTCGATCGACCAGGGCAAGCTCGTCGTCGAGGTCGGCCTGGCGCCGGTCAAGCCCGCCGAGTTCGTCATCTTCCGCATCAGCCAGAACAAGCAGTCGGCGTCCTGAGCACCCGCTCGGACCGCCCCCAGAACTCGTAGAAGGAGCCTCACGTGCCCGGACTCTTCACGACGGACCCGATCGTCGCCCAGAACTTCTTCCTGGAGATCGACGGCCAGGTCATCTCGTCGCTCATCTCCGTCTCCGGCCTCGACATCGAGGTCGGCGTCACCAAGGTCGCCCAGATCGGCAAGGACGGTCAGAAGCAGCAGGTCAAGTCCCTCGGCCAGGTCGTCGAGGTGCCGGACCTGCAGATGGTCCGCGTCGCCCCGCTCGACGTCGACAACGACTCGCTGTGGAAGTGGTTCAAGGACATCCGCGACGCCGGCCTCAAGGCGACGGACCGCGCCGCCAAGCGCAAGAACGGCTCGGTCGTCCTGTACGACTCGGCGCACACCGAGGTCGCCCGCTTCAACTTCTTCAACGGCTGGCCGTACAAGATCGCGACCGACCAGCTCAGCGTCGACGCCGCCGAGGCCGTCAAGGAGACCATCTCCTTCGCGATCGAGAGGCTCGAGAGGAAGAAGTGAGCCTGCAGACCAAGTACGAGTTCACGCTCCCGCGCGGCTACGTCGACGAGCACGGGGCGGTGCACCGCAACGGTGTCATGCGGCTGGCGACGGCCCGTGACGAGCTGGAGCCGCTGCGCGACCCGACCATCCAGGGTCCGGAGGACCCGCGGCTGACGGTCATCGTGCTGGCTCGTGTCGTCGAGAAGCTGGGGTCGCTCGAGCTCGTCACCCCGCACGAGATCGAGGGGCTCTTCGCCGCCGACCTCGCGTACCTGCAGGACTTCTACGGGGTCATCAACTTCGGCACGCAGGCCGAGTTCGAGGCGTTCGTCGGTGCGCAGGGCGCCGCCGAGTTCGTCTCGGGCTCGCCTGCGTCCCCGTCCGGGTCGCAGGTCGGCGAGGACTCCGCCTCGCCGACCGCCGCGGGCGAGCAGGCCGAGGGTTCCTCGGACGACCAGGGCCGCCAGGACGGGTCGCCGGACGACCAGGGCCGCCATGACGGGTCGCCGGTCGAGCAGGGCCGCCAGGACGGGTCGCCGGTCGAGCAGGGCCGCCAGGCCCGTGTCGAGACCCCCGCGCGTCCCGGCCGGTCGGCGATCGAGGAGATCCCGGCCGAGACCCGCTGACGACGATGCTGCGATACCCGATCGACGCCCTGTGGCAGGAAGTCGCCTACCTGGCGTACCACCTGCACTGGCCGATGGACGACCTGCTCGACCTCGAGCACCTGGACAGGGTCCGGATGGTGCGCGCGGTCTCGGCACTGAACGAACGAGCGTGGGAGGCGGTGCGTGATGGCAGCTGACTACGAGCCGCTCGGCGGCGAGCCCAGCAACACCGGCCAGTTCCTGCTCGAGGTGGACGGCGTCGAGATCGGACGGTTCTCCCGGGTGAGCGGCCTCGAGCTCGAGGTCGCCGTCGAGGAGTACGTCGAGGGCGGGCAGAACGCCTACGCGCACCAGTTCCCCGGTGCCATGCGTTGGCCGCACCTGACGTTCTCCCGCGGGCTCGTGAAGTCCGACGCGCTCTTCGAGTGGGTGCAGCGGTCCTCGGGCGAGGGCTTCGCGAGCAACGACAACAAGCTCACCCGCAGCACCGGTGCTGTCACCGCCGTGGACCGGTCCGGCAAGCGGCTGCGGGCGTGGCAGCTCGACGGCGTGTTCCCGGTGAAGTGGACCGGGCCGTCCTTCGACGTCGACTCCGAGGAGGGTCTCAGCGAGACCCTCGAGGTCGCGCACAACGGATTCCGGGCGAAGACGACATGACGCGAGAGGACGGCGAGCGGGTCGACACCCGGCTCGGCCGGGAGATCGGCGTGCGCTGGCGCCGTCCCGGCCCGCCGGTGGGTCGGCCGCGTCCGGCGCCGATCGGCTCGGTGGCGCGTGCGTCGAGCCGATTCGTGCAGGGGTGGGGGCGGCCGGTGACGGTACGGCGGGCGCTGGCCGGCCCGAGCAGCGTGCCGACGTCCGGCACGGCCGACCTGCAGACCCGTCCGCCGCGGTGGTGGAGCGGTGAGTCGCCGCTCGTCGCCGAGGCGCCCGAGAGACTCTCCCTGCGCCCGGAGCGCGGGCTGCGCCAGGTCGTCCGGCCGTTGCCGGAGCCGTCCGACGCGCGGCCGACGGGTGCCTGGGTCTCCTCGGCGCCGACGGTGGTGCCGATGAGGTTGCCCGACGAGGTCGCCGCGGTGGGCCGCATCACGACGTCGGCCGACGCGAGATCCCGGCGTCTGACCGCGCCGTCCCGGGAGGCACCGGGGTTCTCCGGGGGAACGGAAACGTCGCCCGCTGCGGACCGCGCGGTCCCGCAGGGCTCCGTCTCCCCGACGAGCGCGACGACCTCGACGGCTCCGGCGCCGCGCAGCGCACCGGGGATGGCACGCGTGCTGCGCCGCAAGGCGGCCGCGACCCGGGCGAGCCACGCCGCCGTCGCCGAGGCCGCCCGCCGTGCGCCTTCCTCCTCGGCCGCGCAGGGTCGCAAGACAGCCGCGTCGCCGGTTGAGCAGGGCCGCCCGGTAGCTCCCTCGCTGGTTGAGCAGGGCCGCCAGGCCCGTGTCGAAACCTCGGTCGGTCTCGATACGCTCGCTGGCGCTCGCCACTCGACCGGCGAAGAGACCGCCCTCTCGCTGGTTGAGCAGGGCCGTCCGGTAGCTCCCTCGCTGGTTGAGCAGGGCCGTCAGGCCCGTGTCGAAACCTCCGTTGGTCTCGATACGCTCGCCGGCGCTCGCCACTCGACCGGCGAACAGGCGCCCGCCCCGTCGCCGCTGCCGATGGTCGTCCGTCGGGTGCTGGGTGCCGACCGACCGAGCGTCGCCTCGACGGCCCTGGCCGCCGACCCGCTGCGGCGTTCCGTCGCCACCGTCGGCCAGGCGACGGGACCGGCCGCGCCGGTGCCGACGGGTCCCACCGGGCAGCTCGCGGTCGCCCCGGACGTTCGCGGGGTCGCGGCGCTCGCCGGGGCACGGGACGGCGGACGTGCCGCGGCGTCGCAGACGGTGCTGCGCCGGTCTCTCGCCACCCCTGGGACCGTGCCGAGCTCCGCCGGTGCTCCCGCGAGCGGCTACCGCCCGCCGCCGGGCACGTCCGTGTCTGCCGCACGCACGGCGGCGACCGTCGAGCGCGGGGGAGCGACGGCTCCACGTGCGACCGCTCCGAGCGTGACGGTTCCGAGCATGACCGCCCCGAGCACGGGCGCGACGAGCCGGGCCGGGACGAGCCGGGGCGCCGTCCCTGCTGTCACCGCGCCCACCGGCAGGACGCATGCTGCCGGGCCGGGGGTGCCCTCCGCGGCGACCGTAGGTGGCGCGGCCGCGCCCGCGGCCTTCGCGGCGCAGGTGCTGGCGGCGAACCGCTCGCGGAGCTCGTCGCCCGAGGTCCTCTCGCGCGAGCTTGCGATGGCCAGTGCCTCGCCGGTTGAGCAGGGCCACCAGGCCCGTGTCGAAACCTCCGCTGGTCTCGATACGCTCGTTCCTCGCTACTCGACCGGCGGAGAGCGGGGTGCTCGCTACTCGACCGGCGGAGAGCGGGGTGCTCGCTACTCGACCGGTGGTGGGGTCTCGACCGGCGGCGGGCCTGCCGCCTCGGCCGTGGCTCTGCACGGCGCCCCCGAGCACGCCGAGCGGCGCGCCATCTCGCACCGTGGGCTCGGCATCGAGCGTCCCTCGCTGCGTCACGAGCCGGTGCTGCGGCGCTCGCTGCACCGTGGCTCCGGTGCCAGCGGGTGGACGGACGTCGCGTCCTCGGGGGTCGGTGGCAGACGCTCCTGGGCCGCAGGACCTGCCGCGCTGGCGGCGCGCCCCGGCCGATCGCGCGATGCCGACACCTCCGTGGACGGTCGTGGGGGTGTCCGTGGCGCTGCGGTCCCGAATCGCACGTACGACCGCACGCACGGCGCCGACGGCGCGGCGGGGCCTGCCGGTCGTGCACCCGCAGCGCCTGGCAGCCGCGCGTCGGTGGGTGACGGCGGCATCTCCGGGAGCCCTGTCGCCGCCGCGATCACGCTCGGCGCGCCCGCCGCGGGCGGTCCGGGCGCCGTGCTGCGCCGTTCCGTCGTCACGGACGCACCCCAGGTCACCACCTACCGCCGACGGTCGACGTCGGCCGCGCCGCCGCGCCCCTTCGCGTGGCAGGACGGGCGCGTCCCGTCGTCCTCGCCCGCCGCCGCAGCCCAGGGCGGGCTGCCCGGCGCGGCCCCGCAGCACTCCTGGCAGCGTGACCCCGACATCGCTCGTCCCACGCACCCGTGGGCGGTCCAGCCGCCGCGCTCGCCCGCCGCGCCCGCGTCGCCGGTCGAGCAGGGCCGTCAGGCCCGTGCCGAGACCTCGGCGGGTCTCGCCACGCTCGCCGACGCTCGCTCCTCGACCGGCGGGGGGATCTCGCTCGGCGGCGTCCTCGGTGGCGCCGTGGGCGCAGCGACGCGGGGCGGGGCCGGACGGCGCGGTAGCCCGGCGATCGGCACACAACGTTCGGGCGGCGTCTCGCCGTCGTCCTCCACCGGCCCTTCGGGAGGCGCCATGTTCGAGACCACCTTCCCCGCCCCGGGCGGCGTCCTCGGCGGTGCCGTCCGCCAGGCGTCCGGCGCGTCGGACGACACACCCTCGGCAGACCTGGTCGCGAGGGTGGCGAGCAAGGTCCAGGAGTCCGTCCAGCACGACCTGCGCCGGTGGCTGGACCGCGAGCTCGAGGCTCGCGTGCGTGGCGTGGTCGACGAGAGGATCGTCGCCGAGACGGAACGGCGCGCGTGGCGCCGGGGAGCTGAGGTTTTCTGATGGCCGCACCCGAGAAGGCGTTCCTGGAGGTCGAGGGCGGCGACACCATCCCGTGCCTCTTCAACCCCGCCCAGCTGCAGATCTCCCGCTCCAACACCTGGGACGGTGGCGAGGAGCTCAACGTCGAGCCGCCGAGCCTGAGCTTCGTCGGCGCCGGGTCGGGCGAGATGAGCCTCGACCTGTTCTTCGACACGACGTCCGACGGCACGCCCGTCACGCGCTACACGGGCAAGCTCATGGGGCTCATGGACGTGAACCCCGAGCTGCCCGGCTCGGACGAGTCGAGCCTCAGCGTGCGACCGCCCTACGTGATCTTCCACTGGGGCGACCTGCACGCCTTCAAGGCCGTGGTGACCAGTCTGTCGCTGTCCTTCACGTACTTCGCGGCCTCGGGCACGCCGCTGCGGGCCACGGCGAGCCTCACCCTGCTCCAGTACGAGCCGTCCAACGCCTTCGGGCCGCAGAACCCGACGTCGGGCACGCCCAAGCCGCAGCGCGTCCACCGGGTGCAGTCCGGCGAGACGCTCGACCGGATCGCTGCCCGGTACTACGGCGACTCGACGCGCTGGCGCACCCTCGCCGACGCCAACGCCATCGGTGACCCGCTGAGCCTGCGGCCCGGCTCGCTCATCTCCGTTCCGAGGCTCGACTCGTGACCCCCTCGGTGTCGGCACCCGCGCTGCGGATGCCCTCGATCCTGATCACCGCGGGGGGCAGCGAGCTGCCCAAGAAGTGGTCGAGCCGGCTGCGCGAGGTCTGCGTGCAGCGCGGGGTGCGCACCATCGGGCGCGCCACCCTCGACCTGTCCCTCGACAACCTCGCCGAGCTCGGCTCGGTGCCCTTCCAGCTGCACCAGGACGTCGCGCTCGCCTCCGACGGCAGCACCGTGCTCAAGGGGCGCATCGCCTCGATCGAGGTGCGCAACGACAGTCGCGCGGGCACGACCCTCCGCGTCGTCGTGCACGACGACGCCGCGGACCTGATGCGCACCTCGAACGCCGCGACTGCCGAGAACGTGACCTACGCCGACATCGTGCGCAAGCTTCTGCAGGCGGCGGGCGCGAGGCCTGGCACGCTCGACCTGCCTGGCACGACGATGCCCTACGTGCTGACCGCGGACAGCGCGCTCGGGGTCATCGACGAGATCGCGACCCGCACCGGCCGCGACTGGGTCGTGCGCGACGGCTCCCTCGCCATGTGGCCGGCGGCCTCCGGCACGGTGGCGAGCGGGCGTGCCTCGGTGACGCTCGGGGAGCTGTCGACCTTCAGCCTGAACCAGGACGCCGCGGCACTGAAGTCGGTCACGGTGCGCGGCTGGGACGTGCAGAACAAGCAGACCTCGACGAGCACGGCCACGGCCGCCGCCTCCCGCGGTACCGCCGTCTTCGGCACCGGCTCCGAGGCGGAGATCACCCGCAGCGTGGCAAGCATGAACGTCGCCGACACCGAGGAGGCAGGGGTGGTCGCCCAGGCGCTCGCCGGGACCGCCGGGCGGCTGCTCGCCCGCGGGCGCGGCGCGCTGCAGCCGACGATCGAGCCCGGCGTCGAGCTGGAGCTCAAGGAGGCGGGCGCGCTCGCCGGCACGTACTACGTGCGCGAGGTCGAGCACCGCTGGACGGCGAGCGGCGGGTCGACGAGCTTCGTCGCGGGCGACCGCGACGCCCCGACCCTCGCCGACCCGTGGGCGGGCCCGCGGCGCGCGACCACGCACTACACCGGCCTGTTCGTCGGGCTGGTGAGCGAGGTCGGCAAGGAGGACAGGCTCGGTCTGGTCCGGGTCGTGTTCCCCACGCTGCCGGGGGCGAGCACCGACGTGCTCTCCGGCTGGGCGCGCGTCGTCATGCCCGGCGCGGGCGACCAGCGAGGCATGCTCTGGCTGCCGGAGGTCGACGACGAGGTGGTCGTGGCCTTCACCGACGGCGACCTGCGCCGTCCCGTCGTGCTGGGGGCGCTGCACAACGGCAAGGACACGGTGCCCGCCTTCACGAGCGGCACGGTCGCCGACGGCAAGGTCGCTGCGCGCGGGCTGCGCTCGCGGCTCGGGCACACGCTGGAGTTCGGCGACGGCACCGCGGACGGCGACCACTACGTCAGCCTCGGCATCGCGGGCGGCAAGGAGCTCCTGCGGCTCGGCAAGGACCGCGGCGACCTCAAGGTGCCCTCGGGCACCCCGTTCACCATCACGGTGGGCAGCTCGAAGGTCGACTTCGACGGGAACGGCAAGATCACGGTGGAGGGCACGGAGATCGTCATCAAGGCGACGCAAAAGCTCGAGATGAGCGCCCCGGAGGTCGCGCTGAAGGGCTCGGCCAAGGTGGACGTCACCTCCGGCGGACCGATGGCCGTCAAGGGCGCGACGACGAACGTCGAGGGCTCGGGCCCGCTCGCGCTCAAGGGAGCGATGGTGGCGATCAATTGACCGCGCAGACCCCGCCCTCCGCCCTCGGCGCGAATCCCGCGGCTGACTTCGTCGGCCGTGGCTTCGCCTGGCCGCTCGCCGTCGACCACACCGGCGCCATCGCCATGACCGACGGGGCGCACGGCCTGGACGACGCGATCCGCGTCATCCTGCTCACCGCTCCCGGCGAGCGCCTCATGCGGCCCAAGTTCGGCTGCCGCATCTGGGACCTCGTCTTCGAGCCGGTGACCGCGACCCTGCTCGGGCTGATCGCCGAGGCGGTGCGTGACGCGCTCGCCCAGTGGGAGCCCCGCATCGAGGTCGACGAGGTCGTCCCCGTGCAGGACGACGACGACGCGGGCCTGGTGCGCGTCTCGATCGCCTATCGTGTCCGTTCCACGAACGACCGCCGCAACCTGGTGTACCCGTTCTACGTCATCCCCCGTGAGGAAGACTGATGCCGCCGCTGGACCCGCCCAACCTCGACGACCGCCGCTTCCAGGACATCGTCGACGAGACGAAGCGGATGATCCCGCGTTTCACCCCGGAGTGGACCAACCACAACGTCTCCGACCCCGGCGTCGCGCTCATCGAGCTGTTCGCCTGGATGAGCGAGATGGTGCTCTACCGCGTCAACCAGGTGCCGGACAAGCTCTACACGCACTTCCTCAACCTGGTCGGCGTCGAGCCGTTCCCCGCGAGCGAGGCGCACACGGACCTCACGTTCTCGCTGTCGACGCCGGCGCGCCAGGTGATCACCGTGCCCGCGGGCACCGAGGTCGCGACCGACGCCCGCGAGGGTGCGGAGCCGGTCGTCTTCGCGACGCGGGAGGCCGCGACCGTCGTGCCGCCCGTGCTGATCGGCTCGCGCACGGGGCGTGGCGACGGCGGCGCGACCCGCGACGTCTGGGAGGACCTGTGCGTGCCCGGCGGCAGCGTCACGGTCTTCCCCTCCCACCCGCTCATGACCGACGACGCGTGGTACCTCGCCGCGGAGAGCTCGCTCGCCGGGTACGTGGTGCGGCTCGAGGTCTCGGCGCGGGCCGAGGGCGTCGGGATCGACCCGGTCGCCCCGCCGCTCGCCTGGGAGGTCTGGTCCGGCACCGCCTGGATCCCCGCCACCGTCGAGTCGGACACCACCGGCGGCCTCAACAAGGACGGCGCCGTCGTGCTGCTCGTCCCGCACGCCCACGAGCCGCTCGTGCTCGACGGCACGTCCGGCTTCTGGCTGCGGGCGCGGCTGCTGCCCGCGGCCCCCGGCCTGCCGACCTACCAGACCTCGCCGCAGGTGTCCGCCGTCGGCCTGGACGCTGTCGGGGTGACCGTGCCCGCCGAGCACTCCCGGCAGGTCGCGGCCGAGTCGCTCGGTCGCTCCACGGGCGTGCCCGCCCAGTCCTTCCCCGTCTCGCACGCCCCCGTCATGGCCCGCCGGGGGGACGAGCGGGTCGTCGTCGTCGACCGCGAGGGCACCCAGACCTGGACCGAGGTCCCGGACTTCTCCGCCTCCGGTCCCACGGACCGGCACGTGGTGTGGAGCTCGTCGACCGGGGAGGTCCAGTTCGGCCCCGTCATCCGCCAGCCCGACGGCACCCGCGTCCAGCGCGGCGCGATCCCGGCCGACGGCGCCGAGGTCCGCGTCACGGGGTACCGCAGCGGCGGAGGCGCGGCCGGGAACGTCGGGGCGGGGACGCTCACGCGCATGCGCAGCGCCATCCCGTACGTCGCCGGCGTCACGAACCTGCGACCGGCGAGCGGAGGCGTCGACCCGGAGACCACCGAGGAGGCCAAGGTCCGCGGGCCGCTCACCCTGCGCGCCGGCGGCCGGGCCGTGACCGCGGGCGACTACGAGCAGATCGCGCGGCAGGCCTCGGTCGAGGTCGCCCGTGCGCGCTGCCTGCCGTCGTGGCAGACCGGCTCGCCCGTCGTCCGGCTGCTCGTGGTGCCCGCGCTGCGCACGCCCGTCGGGACGCACCGGATCGACGACCTCGCGCTGAGCGAGGACCTGTGGGGCCGGGTCTCGACGGCGATCGAGGAGACCCGCCCCGTGGGCGTCGCCGTCGAGCTCGGCACGCCGTTCTACCAGGGCGTCAGCGTCGCGGCGCTCGTCACGGCCATCCCCGGCCGCCCGGTCACGATGGTGCGGCAGCGGGTCGACGAGGCGCTGACCCGGTTCGTCCACCCGCTCGTGGGTGGAGCGGACGGCACGGGCTGGACCTTCGGCACCACGCTCACGGCCGCGGCCCTCACCCAGGTGGTGGAGGCCGTCGAGGGCGTGCTGCGCGTCGAGGAGCTGCAGGTCTTCGAGTACGACCTGCGCTCCGGGCGACGCATCGGCGGTGGCCGTGAGTCGGTCGCCCTCTCCCCGGACTCCCTGTTCCTCGCGGCCGACCACCGGGTCGTCGTCCGATGACCGTCGTCGTCCCGCGCGCCCGCGTGGCCAAACCCTCCGACTGGCTGGTCCGCCAGCTGCCGGCGGGGCTGCTCGGCGAGGACTTCTTCGTCCGGTTCGTCGAGCTGTTCCAGGCCGAGGCGGACACCCTGGTCGCGCACGCGCAGAACCTGCCGCACCTCGCCGACCCCCAGGTCGCCCCGCTCGAGCTGGTGCGCTGGATGGCCGGGTGGATCGGCTCGCCCGGCATCGACCCCGGCTACCCCGAGGACGTGCAGCGCCAGATGCTGCTCGTGGCCTCCGAGGTCCTGCGCTCGCGCGGCACCGTCGCGGGCCTGCGCCGGCTGCTCGAGGTCTACTCCGGCGGCGAGGTCGAGATCGAGGAGGGCGGCGGGGTCTTCGCGGCCGACGGCGCGCCGGACGACACCTCCTGGGTCGTGGTCGGGGTCACGCCGCGGAATGCGCTGCTCACCGCGGACGCCATCGTGCAGATCGTGCTCGCCCAGATCCCGGCGCACGTGCGCGCCGAGATCTGGGTGGGGGACGACCTGGTGTGGCCGAAGGGCTCCTCCGTGGCCGGCGGCGCGCCCGCGGGCGCCGCGGTCGCGGTGCCGGACGCGGCCGCGCCCGAGCCGGACGGCCCGGGCCCGACGCCTCCGGGCCGGATGACGTCGGGCATGATGATGCCGAGCGAGGTCCCGCCGGGTGGCGTGACGGGCGGCACGACCGAGGGAGCGACCGTATGACCACCGACCACCTCTCCCGACCGAGCGTGACGCCCGAGCCCGGTGCTGCGGTGCCCGCGCCGGGGGGCGGGTCCGTGCCGCCGCGCCCGTCGGTCATGGCGGCGGGCACCGTTCCGGGTGCGGGCACGGCGCCCGGCGTCTCGCCGGCCCTCGGTGCGGTCCCGGGGGCTGTGCCGGTGACCGGCCACGAGGTGACCTGCCCCGAGTGCGGCACCGTCTCGCTCACCAGCCCGGGGGGTCGCCTGGCCTCCGACTTCTGCCCGACCTGCGACTTCCCGCTGTTCTGGGCGCGTCGCAGCCCTGACGTCGTCGCGGGCGCGGACTGGTCCCCGGACGCCCTGCGCCGGGCCCCCGGCGTCGCGGGCACCCTCAGCGTGGCGACCATCGCCTGCCCCGTGTGCCGCGAGCTCAACCTGCCCGAGGCGCGGGTCTGCGCGCGCTGCGGTGCGGACATGCGCCCTGTCGTGGTGGCCCCGGCGGCCGCGCCGGCCCCGCAGCCGGTCGTCGTCGTGCGCGAGGAGGTCGTCTGCGGCCACCGGCCCCGCTGGCTCGTCGTGACGGTGACCGCGGTGCTCAGCATCGCCGCCACGATCGGCGCCCTCGAGGCCGCCGCCCTCATCTGGCACTGGCAGGTCTGACCCGGTCCTGCCTCTTCCCTCGCGCCCCGCCCCTGACTCGGAGCTTTCCGGGGCGGGCGCGGGCGTCAGCCGCTGGGGGTGCCGTTTCCGCCCCCTCCACCCCCGCCGCTGGGGGCGGCGGGGACGGTGACGGAGGTGCTGGTGTCGTCCTCGTAGTTCGCGTCGCCGTCCCAGCTGGCCCGGACGTGCTGGGCGGACGTCCCCTGCGTCACCGAGCAGGTGAGCGTCGCCGCGCTCGAGGTCGGGGTGCAGCCGCTCAGCGTGGTCCAGCCTCCGTTGCCGGTGGCCGACACCTCGATGGTCAGGCTGCCGTGGCCGGCCGCCGCCGTCGGCGCGATGCTCGCCTTCACGTTGCCGGTGCCCGCGTTGTAGGTGATCGTGGCGTCGACGTCCTGGTTGACCGTGAAGGTCTTCGTGGCCGAGGTGGAGTCAGCCCAGACGCCGCCGGCCCCGCTCGAGTACCGAAGCTGGACCTGGTAGCTGCCCACGGCGGTGCCGGCCGGGAACGTCAGCGCGACCTGGCCGTCGTCGCCGTCCGCGCTGGCCTGCGGGCCCAGCCAGGTCCCGCTCGTGCCCTTGCGGTACCAGGCGGTCACGGTGCCGGCGGTCACGGTGCCGGGCGTCACGGTGAAGCCGAAGGTGATCGATCCGCTCGACCCGCTGGAGGGCAGCGACATCGAGGTCGGGACGGGCGCCGTGATCGTGGTCGTGGTCGGGATCTGGTCGACGGAGAGCGTCACCTGCGCGCTGACCGCGTTCATCGGCACCGCGCCGTCGCTGGGCACCGTCGACACCGCCCACCCGCCGGTGGCCGTCCCGGTCACGGTGGTCGCCTTGTTCGGCACGTAGACGACGGCGTCGCCGCCCACCGGCACGGTGACGTCGTAGCTGGTGCTGCCCTGCGTGAGCTTCGCGGTGAGCGTCGCCGGCACGGTGGAGGCCGTGACGGTGGTCGTGCCCCGGAGCCGGACCTGGGTCTCGTCCACGGTGATCTGGACGGTGGTGGAGGCGGTGCTCGACGACGTGAAGCTCTTCGTCGGACTGCCGAGGTGCCCTGCGGGTCCGCTCACCGACGCCGTCCAGTCACCGGCCGGCACCTGCGGGAAGGTGACGACGAACGTCGAGCCGTCCCGGACGGCGGGCTGCGGGGAGAGCGACAGCGGGTCCGTGCCGCTCTCCTGCAGCGAGACCAGCGCTCCCGTCAGGTCGTAGCCGTGGGTCGAGGTGAGCTCGACCCGGACCGCCTGCGTCTGCAGGGCGATCTGCAGGTCGACGATGAGGTTCTGCGCGGCCGCCACCACGACGTTGCGCGAGAAGGACTGCCCGTCCTTGGTGGCCCGGATCGTGTACGTGCCCGGAGCGACGTCGTCCAGGCTGTACGTGCCGTCGCTCGCGGTGTGGTCGGTCGCGACGACCTGGTTCGTGCTGCCCAGCAGCTCGACCGTGGCGTCGTCGACCACGGTCGACCCGGCGAGCGACTGCATGGTCACCACGCCCTGGATCGACCCCGCGGGCTGGGTGAGCTGCACCGACAGCGACGTGGTGTGGTCGGCGGAGACGGTGACCGACATCGAGACCGGGGCGCGGCCGTTCGACCAGAGGTTGAGCGTGTAGGTGAGCGGCTTGAGGTTCGCGAACTGGTAGAACCCCGGGCAGGGGTCGTCGGCGATGCCCGACGGCGCGCAGCTCGGCGTGAGGTTGAGAGGTGCGTGCACGCCGTCGTTGTAGGTCAGCGTCGCAGAGACCCCGCTCGTGACCGTGGCGAGGTCCTCGTCCAGCACGGTGACGTTGAGCTTGCCCGGCTTCGGCGTGAGCGTGAGCTCGTTGTCGGGAGCCGTCACCGGGAAGTCCATGTTCGCGGTGCCGGTGCCGTTCGATCCTGGCAGCGGCATCTGGACGCTCGAGGGTCGAGCGGACCCGGCCGGGTGGGTGTCGTAGCCGGCGAGGGCTGCCGAGACCACCCACGTCCCGTCGATGAGGCCGTCGCCGTCCTCGAGCGTGCCGGTCACCCGGAAGCCGCCGTCCTGGCCCGACGTCGTCGTGAACGACGTGCTGCTCGACGCGAGCGCCGCGGTGACCGTCGCACCGGGCAGCACCTGCGTCCAGTCGGTGCCGAGCTCGCTGACGACGGTCCCGGTGACCGCGGAGAGCCGGGTGACGGGGACGTTCTGGGGGGTCTGCGTCGTCTGGCCGGGGGCGACGCTCACGGTGTGGATCTCGGTGAGGTAGCCGGCGGCACGGATCTCCACGGGGTACTCCCCGGTGGCGAGCGTCCCGAAGTCCACGTAGTCGTTGCCGGCCGCCGCCGTGAGGGTCCGGGCGGTGCCGTCCCCCAGCGTGAGCGTCATGATCGTGTTCGTGATGCCCGTCGTGGTGCCCGCGGTGACCGCGCGGACCCGGAGCATGCCGAACTTCTTGAGCTCGAAGGCGACCGGGGTCATCGTCTCGCCGGCCAGGACCGTGAACGTCTTGGTGTCCGAGTCGAAGCCCGTCAGGCTCGCGGTCACCTCGTAGGTGCCCGGGCGCAGCAGGCGGCCAGCGCCGTCGGTGGGCTGGGTGGAGTCGGACCACACGACAGCGGTGGTCGCGGCGTTCGGGTCGGGTCGCGCGCCGCTCGAGGTGGTGAGGGACACCGCACCCGCGCCCGGCGGGGCCTGGGTCACCGTGTAGCGCACCTGGGAGAGCAGGGTGTCGGTGCTGCTCGCCGTCGGGTCGGCCAGGCCGGTGAGCGTGATCCTCCCGTCGAAGTGCACGCCCGAGGGGGTGAGCGTGATGATCGCCAGGTCGCTCGTCGGCACGTCGGTGGCGGTGTAGTCCTGGAACCCGGTGGCGGTGATCGTCACGTCCACGCGGTCCTCGACGAGCGGCAGCGCGGTGGTGCTCGACGACGTCTGGCACCCGACGACGTCCGTGCAGACGGTGAGCTTGCCGGCGTTCGTGGTGGTCGCCGTGGCCGCGGTGGTCCGGATCGGCGAGGTGCCCCGATAGCCGGTGACGCCGGTGACCGTGACCTGCGCGCCCTCCACCGGTGTGCCCCCGCCCGCGTCGAGCTGGTACACGACTGTGGGCGTGAAGGAGGCCACGCCCGCGGTCATGACGAGGTCGGCGTTGAGCTCCTGGTTGAGCCCGACCTGCAGCGAGGTCAGCTTCCCGCTCACGTTCCCGAGGCTCGCCTCGAAGCTGTACGTGCCCGGCCGGAGCCCGGTGAAGGCCACCAGCCCGTTGGCGTCGGTGTGCCCTGTGGCGCTCGGCGTGCTCTCGCCCTCGAGGGTGCCCTCGACCAGCGCGTGGTCCGCGGGCGCCCGCGTGCCGTTGCCGGCGGAGGCCTCGACGGTCAGCGAGATACGTCCGAGCCGGTCCAGCGTGGGGTCGTAGCGCTTCACGTCACCGGGCTGGAGCGCGATCGTCACACCGCCGGTGCCCCCCGGCTGCCCCGGTGCGTCGGAGACGTACTCGGAGCCGGCCGGCGGCATGGTCCACACGGTGTAGGTGCCCGACGGCAGGCGCGTGATCTCGTAGGCGCCCATGTGGGTGGTGTCCACGACGGCGCAGTACGCGCCGTCGACGGCCGGGGTGATCGTGCACTCGTTGCCCGCGATCTGGCAGCCGTTGGCGGCGGTCAGCGTCGCGTCCTGCGCGACGGCGACCACGCACACCCCGGTCGGCAGCGTGCCGACGCGCGCCTGCACGTTGCCGGTGATCGACGGCGAGGGTTGCAGGGCGACCGTCGCGGCGTCGACGACGGCGGCCATCGGCAGGTCGACGGCGACGGTGGTCGGCTCGTAGCCGGGAGCGGTGATGCGGATCGTGTAGCGGCCCGGGAGCAGACCCGGGTCGTTGCTCGCCGGCAGCAGGTACTTCTGGTCGGGGTCGGCCTTGACCGTGATGGTGCGGGACGTGCCGTCGGCGTCCGTGGCCGTCGTGGTCGCCGTGATCCGGCACTCCTCGGTCGCGCGGATGTGCGGGCAGGTGATGACGCCGCCCGTGGTCGCATCCGTGGCACGGCCCGTGATGTACGAGGTCGCCACGAGCCCGTTGCCGGGGATCGAGGTGAGGGTGAGCGAGGTGGTGGTCGTCGCGCCGTAGCTGACCGTGACCTTCGCGAAGGCCGTCTGGTGCCCGAAGACCTGGCCCGAGAGCACGTAGGTGCCCGGTGCCGTGCCGTCGAAGCGGAAGCTGCCCGCGCCGTCGGAGGAGCTCATGGTCTTGTAGGTGTTCGCCTCGTTGCTGAGCGTCAGGCCCGCTCCGCCCAGGCCGGTGCCGTTCTCGTCGACGACGGTGCCGGTGACCGCCCCGCCGTCGGACTGCGTCTGGATCTCGATCGAGGTGCCGCTGCGCTTGGTGGTCAGCCGCACCTTGCGCACCTGCGTGAGGTAGCCGTCGCCGGAGGCCGTGACGGTGTAGGTCCCCGGGACCGGGAGGTCGGGCAGGATGAACGAGCCCGCCGTGTCGCCCGCGGTGGTGGTGGACGCGGTGCGGGTGGTGGTGCCGTCGGTGGCGGTGACCGTCATGCCGCCCAGGCCGCCGAAGCTGCCGAGCCGGTTGGTGCCCGTGACCTTCCCGCGCAGGGTGGCGACGCCCCGCTTGAGCGTGAGGTCGACGGCGGCCGAGCCGCTCGCACCGAGCGTGACGAGCCGGGACTGGGCGCCGAGGGTGTCCGACCACGCGGTGACGATGTACGTGCTCGGCGTGGTCAGGCCGGTGACGGACCAGGAGCCGACCTTGCCGCTCGTCGCGCTGCGGGTGGTGACGGTCGTGGTGCCGTCGGAGATGCTGAGGTTGACGCCGCCCTCGGTCCCGCCCGGGCCACGCACGGTCCCGCTCAGGCGTCCCTCCCCGGGGACGAGGGCGGTCTCGAGGGGGGTGGCCGCCGCGGTGGCGCCGGTGACGAGGAAGCGTTGGGTCTGGTACCCGGGCTTGCTCAGGACGACCAGGTAGCGACCTGTGGGGGAGAGCCCGGCCACGGCCCAGGTGCCGTCCTGTCCCGTGCTCGTGCTGCGGGACTGGGTGGAGGTGCCGGCCGTCTCCCGCGGCAGCGCGGTGCCCCAGACCTTCCCCGCGCCGGTCGCGCTCGTGGTGGTCGCCGGGGTGGCCGACGCCGGTGCGGTCGACGTCGCGGTGGTCGCGGCCGTGCCCGTGGCGACGGTGCGCACGGCGGGGGCCGCCGCGACGTGCTCGAAGGACGTGGCGCTCACGGTCGCGCTCGTCGCGGCGCCCTGCGCCGTCGTGCTGCTCGCCGTGCTGCTCGCCGTGCGGCCTGTGGTGCTGCCGCTCGCGGTCCCGCCGTTCTTGGTGTCGGCGGGCGCGGTGCCGGCGGGCGCGGTGCCGTCGGGCTCGAGGACGGAGGCCGGGCTGATGCTGACGTCGACGCCCGAGGGGTCCGCGCCGGTGACGGCGCCCGAGACCC
>Ga0182749_1001286_pt1 | contig 20049 bp, 19 predicted proteins | sample eDN3rd37CKraftMG_FD_128875 | JGI IMG/M metagenome (GOLD analysis project Ga0182749, IMG submission 128875) | Enriched Miracle-Growth compost microbial communities from Emeryville, California, USA - eDNA 3rd pass 37_C Kraft MG (version 2) (version 2) ...
AAAATCGCCATGGTCCTTGCGCCCCTCGAAGACGATATAGGGCGCCAGTCCGTCCTGGTGCCATTGGAGGGCAAACGACCGTGCCACGGCCTGTGCCGCGGTCGCCCCGGCATGGCGGGCTATCAGGTACAATACGAGATCGTGCCAGGTCATTGAAGCTCCGGACGTGATCAGCTCTTCGTGCCGGCCGGAGACGACAAGGACACGCTCGGGGTGGACGGGCACCTCTGGAAAGGCGGCTGAGAAGGCCTGCGCGTAGCCAAAATGCACGGTCGTATCGACAGCGTCGAAGAGCCCCGTCTCGGCCAGCAGGAAAATACCCGAACAAGCGGAGCACAGAAGCGCGCCACGGCGATGCATCGCGCAAAACCATTCGACAAGCTCCGGATGCTGACCTTTCCGCCAGCCCGCCGGCCCAAGCAGGATCGAAGGAACGATGATGATATCGGTTCCGTCCACTTCGGCGATGCTACGCTGCACGACGACGGGAACCCCGCTGGCAAGTTCCAGCGGACCGGGTTCCAGCCCGACGATCTCCACCCGAAACGGTGGTGACAGCGGCGACGTACCGCCTGACAGCGGCATCATGGCGAACGCGTTCATCACGTCGAAAATTCCGGACAGCGTTGAGACCACAGCTTCGGGTATTGCGACGAGGCTCACATGGAGCGGGTCGGATCTGGTACCGGCGGAAGGATCCTGCATGTCAGTTCCCCTTGCCGCCTAGAATACCGCCAACCGGGCCGCCGCGCCACGGTTCCCGCATTCTTCCTGCAAAGGATGGCCTAAACGGCCCGATTCTGGAAAGTCGCGCTCTGCCGCTCTCCTCCTGTTCCTGCGATTTACGGGACAGCCTCAGGCTTTCCGGGGCATTGGACAGGAGAAATGGATATGGAACACACTCACCACGACACCACAAGTTCAGAAAAGCTCGACGAACTGGTCGCGCGCGCGATCAACGATCTTTCCGCAGGGTATGGCGGCGTCATGATCAGCCTCGGCAACCGGTTGGGGCTCTACAAAGCCATGGCCGGGGCAGGTCCGCTCAGCGCGCGGGCACTGGCCAAGCGGGCCGGATGCGCCGAACGCTATGTTCGCGAATGGCTCAATTCGCAGGTCGCCGGCGGCTATGTGCTCTACCACGCGGTCAGCGGCACCTGCGAATTAACGCCCGAACAGGCCCTCGTGCTTGCTGATGAGGACAGCCCCGCCTTCATCCCGGCCGCCTGGGCCGTTCCCGCATCGATGTGGGCCGATGAGGACAAGGCCGTGGAGGCTTTTCGCACCGGCAGCGGCATCCCTTGGGGTGATCACGACGGGCGCCTCTCCTGCGGCGTCGCATCGTTCTACCGCAATGCGTACAAGGCGAGCCTCGTTTCCGAATGGCTGCCGGCTCTCGACGGAGCGGTCGACAAGCTCAGGGCAGGCACCCTCGTGGCCGATATCGGCTGCGGCTATGGCCATTCGACGGTGCTCATGGCGAAGGCGTTTCCGGCGTCTCGATTTATAGGCTTCGACTCGCATCAGGAATCGCTCGTTGAGGCTCGGAAAGTCGCCGCTGAAGCGGGCGTTTCCGCTCAAGCGACCTTCACGGCCGCGCGTGCCGACGATTATCCCGGCGAGGGATACGGGCTGATATGCTTTTTCGATGCTCTGCATGATATGGGCGATCCGGTCGCGGCAGCGCGCCATGCCGCCAAGGCGCTCGCGCCGGACGGCGCCGTGATGTTGGTGGAGCCCTTCGCCAATGATCGGGTCGAGGACAACATCTCGCCGGTTGCAAGATTGTACTATGCGGCGTCGACCACCATCTGCTGCGCCCACGCGATCTCCGACGGTGGCCGCCTTGTGCTCGGCGCCCAGGCCGGCGAAGCGCGCCTGGCAGACGTATTCCGCAAGGCCGGCTTCACACGTTTCCGCCGGGCCCTGCAGACGCCGTTCAACCTGATCCTTGAGGCGCGGCTATGATCGCGGATCCAGGGAGGGTCACGACGACTGCGATGGGGTAAACAGGAATCTTAGCCTCGCAGGATGCCGAACCGGGCGTGGCTGGTAATCGGTGCCACCCCCATATCCATCGCGTAGTGCGCACCGTCATCTGCGTTAACTGTGCTCCGCAATGTGGCGCTCGGGCCGAATGGTCCGGCGCTGCATCGCCTTTTGACGCCGGCGACCTCGCCGTTGAACTCCGCCGCATATTTGCCTGGATAATTGCGTAGCTCGGCAAGGCAGGTCGTGCATGAGCGGAGGGATATCCGCTTTTCGCCTGGCTGTCGTATTGCCATCTGTGTTTTCGATTAAGAGGCTGATTTGCATCAGAAGCTTACCAGACGCACCTTCATTGCGGCCGGAACCACCGCCGGTCTCCTCGTCGGCGGAGCCGCCGCCAAAGCCAACTCCGGTGATCCACTGGCAGAAAGGTTCAAGGAAATCGAAGCGCGCGTGGCCGGTCGTTTAGGAGCGTTCATCCTCGACACACAGAGCGGAAGGCACTGGCGCCATCGCGCGGACGAGCGCTTTCCCATGTGCAGCACGTTCAAGGCGTTCGCAACGGCTGCGGTGCTGGCTCGGGTCGATGCGGGCAAGGAGAAGCTGGATAGGCGGATTGTTTTCCGCAAAGGCGATCTCGTGCCATATTCGCCGGTAACCGAAGAGCATATCGACAAGGGAATGTCGCTGTTCGAATTGTGCGATGCGGCGATGGTCATGAGCGACAATACCGCAGCCAATATGCTGCTCACCAGTCTTGGCGGCCCCCAGGGCGTTACTGAATTCATGCGATCGATCGGTGACGATACTACCCGGCTCGATCGAATGGAGACCGAACTGAACGAGGCGCTTCCGGGCGATCCGCGGGACACGACTACGCCCATTGCAGCGGTGAACAGTCTCCAGAAACTTGTCTTCGGCGGCGTGCTATCATCCAATTCGCGCCAGCAGTTACAGGATTGGCTCATCGGTAATAAAGTAAGCGGCCCCCTCGTGCGAAAGGCGCTGCCCGTGAACTGGCGTATCGGCGATAGATCCGGTGCCGGAGGGTATGGCACGCGCACCATCATGGCAGTTATCTGGCCGCCGCGGCGTAAGCCCGTTGTCGCAGCGATCTATCTCACGGAAACCGACGCCACCATGGACGAGCGTGACGCGGCGATTGCAGAGATCGGTGATGCGTTGGTCAAAGCTGTGGCCGCATAGAAGCGTTTGCCGTAATGGCGGATCGCCACTTCGAGCCAGCGTAGCGGCGATGTGAATTATGTGTACACGGTTGCCTTCTTCGTATAACGAAATATTGCAGTTTGCAATATAATGCGTCAACGCTATACGTTGACTTTAACGCGCCAGAGTGGCTGGTTCGCGACCGAAATAGGATGATACGTTTATTCAGTTTCCGTATTTGATATTGGGGGTTGAGAATAGCGGATAGGGACAAGAAGTACCCGGTCCGAAGGACGATTTTCAAGGTGGTGCAGTTTATTGAGGGGAGGGGCCTGAATGGCATTACCGGTCTCGCCGCGGCAGCCATATCGCGATTACATGGATAACGGGAGCAGCAGCGGAAAGGCTTAACCGCATGGCCTTATCCGCGTTTGGCTGCCTTGGTGGAGCCGAGGTTCTAATCAATCCACTGATAGTCTGCCGGCCACAAGGACGAATGTCTTTGTGCCAAGCTCGTCCATAAATAACAGGCAATAACGACCGGCGTCTGATGGCGCGGGCATATCAGCAGTTTTGAATACAGGAGGGGTTGTGAGGAGTCCAATACACAGAAATATCGGACCGTTTGCGCTCATGTTGACCGGCCTGGGATCCATCATAGGATCAGGTTGGCTCTTCGGTGCATGGAAGGCAGCGCAGATCGCAGGCCCGGCTGCGATTTGTGCGTGGATCGTCGGCGCCGTCGTCATTCTTGCGATCGCACTTACCTATGCCGAACTCGGGGCCATGTTCCCGGAGTCGGGTGGCATGGTTCGGTACGCCCGATATTCGCATGGCGCGCTCGTAGGTTTCATCAGCGCATGGGCGAACTGGATCGCGATTGTCTCCGTCATTCCTATCGAGGCCGAAGCATCCATCCAGTACATGAGCACCTGGCCTTATGAATGGGCGCAGAACCTTTTTGTCGACGGCGAGCTCACGACGCCGGGCTTGCTGCTGTCGGCCGCGCTCGTCGTTGTTTATTTCCTGCTGAACTATTGGGGCGTTAAGCTGTTTTCGCGCGCGAACAGCGCGATCACGATTTTCAAGGTCGTTATCCCCGGCCTGACGATTCTGGGTCTCGTCGCGACGAGTTTTCACGGCGAGAATCTCAGCATCTCTTCGTCCGAAACGTTTGCTCCATACGGCTGGTCCGCTGTTTTGACGGCCGTTGCGGCGAGCGGCATCGTGTTTGCGTTCAACGGCTTTCAGACACCGGTAAATCTGGCCGGCGAAGCGCGCAATCCCGCGAGAAGCGTGCCATTTGCCGTCATCGCATCCATCGTGATCGCCCTCATCATCTACGTGCTGCTGCAGATTGCATATATCGGCGCCGTGGACCCGGCCGATGCCGCGAAAGGCTGGGCCTACCTGAATTTCTCGTCCCCCTTCGCCGAACTCGCAATCGCCCTGAACCTGAACTGGCTCGCGATCCTGCTCTATATCGATGCGTTCGTGAGCCCGAGCGGGACCGGTACAGCCTACATGGCGACGACAACCCGGATGATCTACGCCATGGAACGCAACAACACGCTGCCGAAGATCTTTGGCACCGTGCATCCGTTTTATGGCGTGCCGCGCCCTGCGATGTGGTTCAATCTGCTTGTATCGTTTTTCTTCCTCTTCTTCTTTCGCGGCTGGGGTTCCCTTGCGGCGGTAATTTCGGTCGCGACGGTGATCTCCTACCTCACCGGTCCGATCAGCCTGATGGCGCTGCGCCGTTTTGCGCCCGACGTGGAGCGCCCTCTCACGATCCCCGGCATGAGTCTGATCGCGCCATTCGCCTTCGTTTGTGCCAGCTTGGTCCTCTATTGGGCGAGGTGGCCGCTTACGGGCGAGATCATCCTGTTGATGGTCGTCGCGTTGCCTGTCTACTTCTACTATCAGGGAAAGTCGGGCTGGAGCGGTTGGGGCCGAGACCTGAAAGCCGGCTGGTGGCTCATCGCGTATTTGCCGACGATGGCGCTGTTGTCGCTGATTGGCAGCCGTGAGTTCGGCGGCTTGGGTTGGATGCCATATGGCTGGGATATGCTGATCGTCGCGGCGGTTTCGCTCCTGTTCTACTCCTGGGGCGTAAATACCGGCTATCGCAGCGAGTATCTGGATGAGCGCGAGCCGTATAGCCAGGAGCCGCGGGAATTCGGCCTGGAAGTCCCGGGCACTCTGTCAGCCGCCGGCACATCATAGGCGCGAAAGGGTAGCTAACGTATGCTGCAGGACCGACACTCCCGAAACCCTAGAGCATGATCCCAAAAAGTTGCAGATTTTTTGGACGAGATCATGCGGCTAAATCAAACCGCTAGAGCGCGATGCGTACCGATTCCATCGGAACGCATCGCGCTCTAGGTTTCGGGAGTGTCTTTGCTGCAGAGCCGGCAGCGCTCAACTATTTAGGGAAGGATCGGCCGGATGGGGTGCAGCCCCTATGTCGGCCGTTGGCGATCGGGAAAATACTGGTAGATCCAGGTCTCGCTCAGGGCGCGATCGTCTTTCCGCAGAAACATCCGCAGATCGATGGGTGAAGAATCTGCCCTGAGGTCGAATAGGACGCGCCAACGCTTGGTGCCCACGACCGGATAGGCTGCGTCATTGGAGATCTGGCCGCTGGTGGTGTTGATCACCGCCTTGACGCCGCTCTCGCGGTCGAAGCCGTCGAGAGCCGATCCTTCCATGTCGACGGCAAACTTGGTGACGTCCGGCGGCCTGGGCTGGCCCGGAATACCCCCCATGCCGAGGCGCGTTGCGACTGTTCGCGCCAATTGCGCATCGCGATAAGGGGTATCGGCCACCCAATGCAACCGATAGCGAAAATCGTGGCGATCACCGGCGCGGGCCGGTTCGGCAGGCACCCAAAAGGCGCCGATATTGTCGTGGATTTCATCGTCGGTGGGGATTTCCATGAGCTGCACCGCGCCCTTGCCCCAGCCATCGCGCGGCTCGACCCACACGCTCGCGCGTTTTTCGTAAAAGACGCCGTCATCCTGATACTGCTCGAAGTTGCGGTCGCGCTGCATCAGACCGAACCCCTTCGGATCGGTGTCGATGAAGGCATTGACCATGACGCGCGGCGGATTCACCAGGGGCCTCCAGATGCGCTCGCCGGCTCCCGTCCATATCTCGAGCCCATCGGAATCGTGAATCTCCGGGCGCCAGTCCTTCGCAAGCTGGCGGTTGTTCTCTGCATACCAGTACATGGACGTGAGCGGCGCTATACCAAGCCGTTCGATATCCGCGCGTAGGAAGATCGACGCTTCCACGTCCTGGATGATCCCGTTGCTTTGCTGACTGGCTATGCGATAGGCGCCCGTCACGCTCTTACCTTCCATAAGGGCGTAGGCAATGAGCTCCTGGCCATTCCTTTCGAGCCAGAACCGGGAGAAGCGCGGAAACTCTTCCGGTACCGATGCGGCCGCATTGACGGCGAGCCCCCGGACCGACATCCCGAATTGATCGTACGGGCCTGAGGTGCGGAAATAGGTCCCGCCCAAAAAGGCAAGCCAATCATTCTTGTTGTTGCTGTTCATCACGCGGAAGCCGGCAAAACCCGGGTCGTGAAGCTGACGTGCCGGATGCTTTTCCGGTATGTCGAAATAGTTCTGCCGATATTTGATTTCCCGAGCTTCGCCATTCTGAAGCTCGGAGATGATCACAGGATCCTTGAAATACCGTCCTGGATGAAAAAAGCCGATGGTCGGGCCTGCTCCCTCGCCATGCCACAGCGAATATTCAGGCCGAAACCTGATCTGGTTGTGCAGATCGTAGTCGATTGCCTCCAACACCTGCTCATCATTGATGACGGGCGGCACATAGGGGCTTTCTGCGAGCCGTTTGGCGGTGTCCTTCAGGCCATCGAAGGAGAATGGAGTGGGCGGTCCGAATTCGAGGCTTGTTTCAGCCATGGCTTTTGACAGCGCAGGCAATGCCGCGAACACGCCGGCGGAAAGGCTAGAGAGGAGAAGCGAGCGTCGAGTGGGTCCGTTGGTCATATATCGCTCCAGTATGGGACGCTTAGCCAATCTTGCTGGAAGGTGCGCTCGGGAGGCACGACGTAGCGGGGATGGGATATGCGGTGCCGGTCATGCGCGGCGACCGCCGCTGAAATATGGCCCGCCGAACACATGCGCAATGGTTCCGACGCGAAGGAAAATCCTGGCGTCTGCCCGCAGCAGTTCTCATTCGGCGGCCCCGAATTCTGCAGTCTCACAATTTGCATCTGCCGTCCCGTTCGTACTGCACCCACGCCGCGCGAAATTAGAAGGCTTGGCACCAAGCGCTAGTCACAGTTTTTTTCAGAAGTTAAAGCCTGAACATGGGCGCGAACGCAACCCCCGCGGGATATGGGCGATGGGCGGAGACCGAAGGATGGCTTCGGCCCAAGCTGCAATTCTTGCAGGGCCAGGGCAGACCCGCCGGGCAGTGTGACTGTTGTGCAGTCATCTAGATAAATGAACCGGCGGCGATGTCGTACTCGCCGCCGGCTTCTCCTGATCAAACAGTCCTGGGAGGGATCAGTTTGCGGCTGGAACGGGACAGCTCAAATCGCCTTCCTCGCAATTCAGGTAGCCCTCGAAATCTTTGACACGGGTTTGCGTCAGGCCGTCCATGCACACGGCAACCAGGTGTGGAACGACGCTCCCTCCCGCTGCCCCGGCGGTCTGGAAGCTGCATTCGGCATCGCGAAATTTGACCCAGTCACGCTGTGCCTGAACGAGAAGCTTCTTGGCATCCGCGTCATCAGACAGGCGGGCTTCGATTTGCCTGTAAAGCTCATTGAGCCTCTGGTCGGATTTCTTGAACGCAGCATCGGCGCACTGGTTCATGGCGGCCTGACCCTCGGCATCTGCGCATTTCTGTATGTCCTGAGCGAAGACGAAGGCCGGCGTTGCCAGAATAATGGCGGCAGTCACCAACGCAGCTTTCACTGATCGTCCCTCCAAAAGTTGCGGCAACCCCGCAACATGATCACTTCAGCTGGCCGTCTCCGCCACGGTCGGCCGTCGCGAAGTCTCGCATGACCTGGTTCAGGAATTCATTCTGGCTCACGCGACCATCACCATTGGCATCGAGGGCGGCGAACTGCTCTGGGGTCAGCACTTCCGTCACCTCGGTTTGCACGAGAACGTCGTCCCTGTTGCTGTCAAGGCGGGCGAAACCTTGGGTCATGAAGGTTTGGTATTCCTCCCGGCTGACACCCTCGTCATTGTTTGTGTCAAGCTGGTCGAGATGACCTTCATGGATCGCCGGCGCCTGCTGCGCTGCGGCCAAGCCCGTTCCGGCGAGGAGGATTGCTGCGGCGGCAAGGATTGTCTTATGCATCGGATGTTCTCCTCTCCTAGCGACATGCCAAACGATTGCCGAGGAATCCGCCGCCGCCGAGGCCGACCGCGGTGCCTATGACGCGACCAGTGCCGCCGCCGATCGTGCTGCCGATCAAACCGCCGACGACAGCTCCGCCGATGGTCCCGGCGATGCATCCGAACTCGTGGTTACGCGCCTGCACCTGCGGGTCCGGGCTGGCCTGGCATCCCGCCAAGAACACGGCTGCGGCAGCCAAGCCGGTTAGATTTCGTTTGATCATACCCTCACCTTGTCAGTTTATCTCGCCCCCCGCACGGCCAATCGCCTGTTCCTGGTTTACCGGTACAAAGAGGAGATTAGCCGAGCACGCCGCAGTAGGATGAAGCATAAAAAAAGTGAGGATTCACTAATGGCGCGGGAAGAAAACAGCGAATTTTTGACAAAGGATATGTTTTTGACAGTTCTATAAGTCAAATTCGCGGGGAATCCGCCGTAAATAGTGTAATCATTTGTAACGTTTCGTGAATTTCTCGTGAAATGATGCCAATTTCTTAGCCATATAATGGCGGAAATTAGGTTCGCTTCTTGAATTTTTCGCCTGATTGTTAAAAATTGCTCGCATAGGATTTTTTCAAAATTGCTTTTGGACGGGGGAGCGGACGGCTCTGGAGCAAGCCGTTTCGTCGAGTAGTGATCTAGTAAGGGGGCAACGTTGACCGATTCTGTTGGCAGCCTCTTAAGCAGCGTTCCTGATGAATGGGGGCCCAAATTCGAGACGTCCACTGGAGCTGTCACGCGCACGCTGACGGGCCCCAATTCGATCAGGTTCAATGCGCTATCCCATATGGCGCTTGTACTTCTAACGCCTCAGCCCGGGCGGGAGATGGCGCTCAATTCAGATAAGACATCCCGGTTTCTGGCGCCGGTCGGCACGCTTGAGATTGTTCCCTGCGACTCCGAGCTTTTCGCGCGCTGGAGGGTGCCAAAGGAGAATCTTCTGCTGGCCCTGCCGCCCGAACAGCTCAGCCAGCTCGCAGGTCTGGAATTCGAAAGGGAAGATTTCGAGTTCCGGATTCCGCCAACCGGATATGTCGATGAGAAGGCGCTGTTGCTCGCCCAACTGGTCCGCGAGGAATTCCGGGGAAGCGGACCAATGAACCACATCTACATGGATTCGCTGCTGACGGTCTTCTCCACCTATCTGCTGCGCAACTATTCGACATTCAAGGATTATCCTATCTCCCGGTATCGGGGGGGACTGTCGCCCAAGGCTTGGCGTGATGTTCAGGATTACATCAGGGCGAACATTGCCGAACGGTTGTCAATCGAGCGCTTGGCGATGCTTGCCGGCCTTGCGCCCAGCCACTTCATGCGCGCCTTCAAGCAGACGGTCGGCCGATCACCTCATCAATACATCCTCGCCATTCGCCTCGAGCTGGCTGAACAGCTTGTGATGACGACCGATATGCCGCTGGCCAGGATCGCCAGCCTCACCGGGTTCGCCAATCACAGCCACCTGACCGCATCCATGCGGCATCACAAATTCACGACACCAAGCGCTCTGCGGCGAGCTCGCGCGGCAAAATCCTAGCACCCGAGGAGATTTGCATATGAAATTCGCTACCCACGCGCTTCTTATGAGTGCCTTGCTGGCTTTTGCCGGCTGCACGGCCGACGATGGTTACGATGGTTGCCACGGCGTCGGCTGCATGGTCGATAATCCCCGTACGAGCGCTCGAGTTATCGACGACAGGCCGCAATTCGACCGCGACGGGAACCCCAATTTCGATACGCGGGGCGGATACCAGGGATGTCATGGAATCGGCTGTGAGGTCGACAATCCCGACGACGATGATCAGTCCATCGACGACAGGCCGCAATTCGACGACGACGGCAATCCCAACTTCGATGCGCAGGGCAATTATCAGGGTTGTCGAGGCATCGGCTGCCAAGTCGACGACCCCGATGCCGGCGATGTCGACGGATAATCTTTGAAAAGGACGGGTTTCATGCCTTTGCTCAAGAGCCTTACCCTGCGACATGCACGGATTGTCATGATTGCTCTCGCCGGGCTGACGATTGCGCCAGCACCCACCTTCGCTGCCACCGACGCCTGCAAGGGCGTGAAGGTGGAAATGACGAAGGCGCGCCAGGAGGAATATGCCCCTCTGGTCGCTGCGGCGATAGACGGCAAGATCAAGCCGTCCCAGGTCAAGTTCAGCGCAATCATGGAGAGCGGCAGCTGGAGCGCCGCCTACATCTCCACGCCCGTGAGCGACGACGGCGTCATGTTTTTCCAGACGGTCGGCGGAAAGAAGCATTTTCGCGACGTGTGGGGCGGCTGGGCGGATCCTTCGGAGCGCCAGGAGATCATCGCCTGGGCAACGAAGCTCGGAGCGCCGGCGGCGTTGGGACGATGTTTCGCCGCTACTGTCATTGGGGAAGATTGATGGTTTTTCGCAAACTGAGTCCATCTCCGGCTGTCCCGCTGATGCTGACCGGCTGCGCGAAAGGCTTCCGGCAATAGGACTCACGGACATCTCACCAAGGAGTAGCAACATGCACAAGCTTAATCGGATGCTCTTCGCCGCTCTCTTCGCCGGCCTTGCGGGGATTACGACCGCAGGGGCCCAAACGGCCGGAGAGGTAAACAAAACCCTCGACGAGCTGTATGGCAATCATGAGCAATATCATGCATTCTTCGAGAAGCTGAAGAAGGCCGTCGCTGAAAACGACAAGCAGACCGTCGCTTCCATGGTCGATTATCCGTTCAAGGCGCGCATCAACGGCAAGGCAGTGACCATCAGGGACGCGGCTCATTTCGCGGCGGATTACGACAAGGTTTTCACGGCGAAGGTCAAGGAAGCCGTCGCTAATCAAACGTACGAGAAGCTGTTTGCCAACTGGCAGGGTGTGATGATCGGTGACGGAGAGGTCTGGTTCAGCGGTATCTGCAACAACGACGCCTGCGAACAGCAGACGGTCAGGATCACCGCAGTCAACGACTAATGGCAGGAAGAGGGAAGGGAACCCCTGGTTGGTTTTAGGCCGGCAAGGGCGACCGTGTGATGGAAAAGGAGTGCATCGCGCCGCCGCTTCAGGCGCGGTCATTCGGCTCCTGCTGCGCTTGGTGACGGCCCGCTCGGCATTCGCTTTCGCCGTGCTGTCGGCGAGCATCGCGATCTGCATGCTCGCGCCGCAAGCGGCCTTCGCACAAAATGCGCCTGAAACGTCAAACCGCGTTGTGACCGTTGGCGTCTATGTCAGCCCTCCCTTCGTTGTTGCGGAGAGCGGCACCTATGACGGCATGGCGATCGATCTGTGGGAGGTTGTCGCGGGCAATCTGGCCTTGGCCACGCGCTATGTGGCCTATCCGACGATCCGTGAGCTTGTCGAAGCCACGCGCAACGGTGAGATCGATGCTGCCGTCACCAACCTGACTATCACGCGCAGTCGCGCCGAGACGATCTCGTTTACGCAGCCGTGGTTCGATGCGGGGTTGCGCATCATGGTGCCGGACGAGGGCTCGGCCGGCTTCTGGAACGTTATATCGGGCCTGAGCGATGCGGGTCATTTGAGCGCCTACGCATGGCTCTTGGTGGTCATCGCGTTGGCCACGATCGGGTTCACATTGTTTGACCGGAAATTCGATCCGGATTTTCCGAAGCGCTGGCACGAAGGGGTCGCCGAGAGCTTCTACCATGTCGTCTCGATCGCGACCGCCGGCCGTACCTCGCGCAAGAACCTCTTCGGCTGGATCGGCCGCATCTGGCAGGCGATCTGGCTGGTCGTCGGCGTCGGCGTGATCGCCTACATCACATCCTCGGTGACAAGCGTCATGACAACCGTGTCGATCGAGCGGGGAATCCATTCGCTCGCGGATCTGCCGGGCAAGACCGTGGGCGTATTCACAGGAAGCGTTGCCGAAGATTATGTGGGAGATCTTGGCATCGCGTCGCGCGAGTACGCGCATATCGATGCGTCGGTGGCCGCGCTGAAGGCGGGTGAGATCGACGCGATCGTCGGTGACGCTCCCATCCTGGAGTACTTCGCCCACAACAGGCCGCAAGAGAATGTCACGGTGGTCGGAAACATCTTCCACCCGGACAAGTACGGCTTTGCGTTCCCGCGCGACAGCGATTTGGTGCGGCCCGTCACATTGCAGATCCTCCGGTTGATAGAAGACGGGACGGTCGAGGACCTGCGCAGCGGCTACTTCGGAAATGCCAAGTAGGTGAGGAAGCCGAAGCTCCCATGATCCGGCTCGTCTTTCTTTCCCTTGGAGCGCGCGCTGGCAGCGCATTCGCATTGTTTGCCGGTTTGCACAGGGTCGGGTATCGACATCCATGATCGACGCAATTCATTACCTCATCGAAAGATTTGGGCTGATTGCCGTCTTCGTGGGCTGCATCGCCGAAGGCGAAAGCGCCGCCATTCTGGGCGGATTCTTTGCACATCAGGGGCTGTTCGACGGGTGGAAGGCCCTATTGGCCGCTTTTCTCGGATCGTTCCTGGGCGACACCTCGTTCTTCATCACCGGCAAATATTTCTCCAACAGCTCCCTTGTGGCGAAGGTGCGCGAGAAACCGGCTTTCGCCTATGCCTGCCGGATGGTGCAGGAGCATCCAGCGCCCTACGTCCTCCTCAACCGCTATATTTACGGCTTTCGCCTGATCGGCGGCATTGTGGCGGGTCTTTCGAACATCGCCCTGCCGCAATTCCTGTTCCTCAACGCCATCGCCTCGCTGGTCTGGGCGTTCCTTTTCATCGGCATCGGATATGTCTTCGGCCTGGGTGCCGAACAGATCATCGGGGCGGAACTCGCCAGGCATGAGCGCCTCCTGTTCGGCCTTGGAGCCGTCGTCCTCGTGGCAGCGGCGGGATGGTACGCATCGCGCAAATTCAATCGGCGTCTCGCGCAGGCCGGAAGCTGACCCTTGTGAAAACAATGCGAGCCGCTCCGGCCGCCGCGTTTAATGCTCCAGGCCCTGTCCGGCGTGCGGAGTTATGCCGGGCGCTGCCGGCCTGTGCTTTCGCCGCCAGGCGGCGGGCGGAATGCCGAACTCGCGCCGGAAAGCCCTGTTGAAGGCCACTTCGGATTCATAACCCACGGCGTTGGCGATCCTTGCGATCGGGTCGGCCGATTCCCTCAGCCGCATCGATGCTTGCGCCAGCCTCTGCCGGGCGAGGTATCGCATCGGCGGCTCGCCGATGGTGCGGGCAAAGCGCTCTGCAAAAGCCGAGCGGGACGAGGCGATCTCCTGCGCGAGCTCTTCCGTGGTCCACCGTCTCGCCATGTGCGTGTGGATCAATTCCAGCGCGCGCCCAACGATCGGGTCATGGATCCCTGCTCGCAGCGTGCGTTCCAGCGCCGGCTGCGCCGCGAAATAGCGCCGGACCGCCTCCATGAACAGAAGTTCGGCAAGCTTGGCCAGGATCGGCGGGGAACTGGTGCGGCCTTCCGCCAACTCCCGCGCGGCATAGCGCAAATTGCTCTCGATCCAGCTCGCAGCAGCCCCTTCCGCAACGTCGACCTTCAAGGCGCAGGGCAGGAGCGCGATCAGGGGATTGCAGGGAAGGTCGTTGGCGAGGAAACCGCAGAGGATCTGCGTTGTCTGGCCTCCCCCGCCGTGAACGATCCGCAACAGGCCGCCCTGCGGCGCCGGTTGGATCAGCTCATGGGCATTCACGGGCGGCACATCCATGGCGCTGGCGACCAGGTGTGAGTCATTGCGTGTCAGGACGAGAAGCTGCCCGCTCTCCACCGGTTCGGGCTGCTGATCGATGACTTTCAGGACGCAGCGGCCGGAAACGACATAGTGATAGCCTATAATGTGCCGCGGCACCGGCATGAACGGCGCGCAGTCCTCGGGCACGATTTGCGAGGCGATGCACCAGGGCTCGGAGAATTCCGCCTCAAGGAAGACGCCGCCCGTCAGGCGCATCATTCGCACCATGTCCAGTAGAGTGTCCATCGGCGATACTCCCACACGCAGCGGAACGATCAAGAGTTCCGGCGCATCGGTCATTTCCGAGAGGGCTGCTGCCATCTAGTTTAGCACCGAAACCGCCGGGCCGCTAATGCCCCCCGCGCTGGCGCGGCCTGCGGAATCTCAGCTTCAAGAGGAAACTTCAATGGTGATCAGCGATCAGCAAGGCAACGCGCTTTCGGGCGCGACGATGGAGGCTGCGGAACTCTACGGCGAAGCCGTCGTGGCCTTCAATATCTACCGCGGCGATCCGGTCGGCCTGCTCGACAGGGCGATCGAAGCCGCTCCGGAATTCGCCATGGCGCATATCCTGAAGGCGCATCTGTTCGGCCTCGCGACGGAACCCGAAGCGACGAAGAAGGCCAAGGAGATCGTCGCGAAGGTAAAGGCGTTGCGGCTCACCGATCGTGAAGCGTCGCATGTGGCGGCGCTCGAGCATCTGCTCAATGGAGAGTGGACCGACGCCGCCGTGGCAATGGACCGGCATAACATCGATTATCCGCACGACATCATCGCCCTCCAGTCTGGCCATCTCATGGATTTCTACCGGGCCAATGCACGTGATCTGCGCGACAGGATCGCCAGGGTCCTACCGAAATGGTCGGCGGACATGCAGGGCTATTCCATCCTGCTTGGCCTTTACTCGTTCGGCCTTGAGGAAACCGGCGCCTATGGGCAGGCGGAAGAACTCGGCCGCCGCGCCGTCGATCTGCAGCCGCTCGATAGCTGGGCCCACCATGCGGTGGCCCACGTCATGGAAATGCAGGGGCGCGCGCAGGACGGCATCGGCTGGATGGCCGTTCGGGAGCCGTACTGGTCCGGAGACGACAATTTCTTCAAGGTGCACAATTGGTGGCATCGTTCCCTCTGTCATCTGGACCTTGGCCAGGTCGATCAGGTCTTCGCGCTCTATGACGGAGCAGTCTGGAAGGACCGCAGCACCGTTGCCCTGGATATGATCGACGCATCGGCGCTGCTGTGGCGCCTTCATCTTTCGGGCCATGACGTAGGTGACCGCTGGAAGGACCTGGCGGCAAACTGGGACAGCCATGCCGATGGACGTACCTACCCCTTCAACGACTGGCACGCGGCTATGGCCTATCTGGGCGCGGGCCGCTTGGAGGAGGTCGAGCGTCTGCTTGCCGCCTGTCGCGACAACGCCGACGGCTCGGAGGTTGCCGAGTGGGGTCGGCGCATCGCCGTGCCTCTCATGGAAGGCTTCGCCGCATTCTGGCATGGCGATTATGAAAAGGCCGCCGATCGGCTCTATGGCGCGCGCTTCATTGCAAACAGCTTCGGCGGCAGCCATGCCCAGCGCGACATCATCGACTGGACACTGGCGGAGGCCGCAACCCGGGGCGGGTTGACCCGCCTGGCCGAGGCTCTGGCCAACGAGCGCCTGGCATTGAAGCCGCACAGCCCGGTGAACCGATCCTTCCTGCAACGCGCCAGGGAAGGCGCGGCATTGAAAATGAGAGCGGCCTGATCCTTTCCCGCTATTCCCGTGGCACCAGCACTTCACCCTGAAAGAGCCGGCGCGCGGTCATCTGGACCGCCGCCATTTCGGCAAACGGATCTCCAGGGGTGTCCCGCACCGTTGCGGCAATCGACCATGCGCCGCTGGGATGCCCGACGATGATTTCACCACCATTCCTTGCGCGGTCGCTCAGCATCCTGTTCGCCACGCTTCCGGAGATGCGGCACGCGACCGCCAGGCAGAGCGCCGTGGTGATGGGCACGGCGCGATGCGGCCGGCCCCGCCCGATCATCCGGATGAGAATGTCCGTGTCTCCGGGGCCTAGTTTCCGGCCCGAAAGGGTCATGCATTCTCGCGGCTTCGAGACGAAGGCGATGCGCGGCAACGACACGGCTCCCGCCGCATCGAGATCGGGGGCCGCGCCCGCTTTGACCGTGACGTGGCGGCGGATCGTCTCCACCCGATCGAGGAAGCCGGGCTTGGCCTCGATTTCCTCGGGGAGCTCGGCGCCCGTAAGGCCCACTGCTGCCGCATCGACGAACATGACCGGGTTGGCGGCATCGACGAAGCTGAATTCGATCGGCCCGATCCCGGCGACGTCGACATGATCCACGATGTGGCCCAAGGGCAGCAGCCTTCCCGTCTGCGCCCCGCCGGGCGCCTGGAATTCCAGCCTCACAGGTGCGCCCGTGCCGGCAATGCCATCGACGGCAAGCTCGCCGCGCACCGCCGCCTTGCCTCCCCGCATCGGAAACCGTGAGACGATGATCTTGTTGGCATTGACATCACGGATGCGGACGACCGCTTCGCCATTGGCCGGCGCTTCTACCAGCCCTTCGTCGACGGCGAACGGGCCCATGGCGGAGGCCATGCTGCCGCAGCTGCCATTATAGTCCGCCCGGGCCGAGCGCACCTCGACCTGCACGAATGTGTAGTCGATGTCGGCTTCGGGCACTCTCGAGCGCTCGATGATGCAGACCTTGGAGACGGAGGAAAGGCCTCCGCCCATGCCGTTGAGCTGCCGCTCATAAGGATCGGGTGAACCCATCGCGGCCAGGAAGATCCGGTCACGCTCCTCCCGGCTCTCCGGGAGATCGCGGGCGTGGAAGACGATCGCCTTCGACGCTCCGCCACGCATGAAGACGGCGGGAATGGCGATCTGATCCGGAGTAAGGATTTCAGTGGTTACGTTCATTTCCGTTCTCTTGTCCCGATCTCAGATCGCCCGTTCATCGCGCTGCCTTTCCGGTCAGCACCTTCAGAAGCTCCGGGTATTGCGCTTTTGGATCGTAGGGCACCTTCGAGAGCTTGGCGTATCCATCGGCAATGGTCTGCGAGATCGCCGTCGACATGTAAGGTTCGAGCCCGAAGCCTTTGATTGTAGTAGCGGATTCCTTCATCTCGGATACGCGACGCAACCCATGTTCGTGGGTGCGCTTGAGGTAGTGGGAAGCGAGTTGGCGCCAATCGAGGCCGGCGAATGTGGTGTTGACGGAATCGAGGATCCGCTCGGTAACGCCTGCCGTCTCCGCCGCAGCCATGCTTTCGAGGATGAGCGCCTCCACGCCCTTTACCATCACGCTGCGGATCATTTTCACCGCGCAGGCTTGGCCGACTTTCTCCCCGACGGCCTCGCAGTTCATGCCGATCGCGTTCAGTTGGTCGGCCGCATCGGTTGCGCGCGGCCCGGCGAGGAGGATAGGCACTTTATGTTTCTTCGGCCGCACCGCGTCCATGATCGCGCCTTCGATGCAGTCGCCGCCGCCGCCCTGCGCGATGGCGTCCGCCACACGGTGCTTCGTATCGGGGGAGACGGAATTGAGGTCGATGAACATTTGCCCGTCGGCGAGAAGCGGCGCCACCGACTCCGCCACCTTCACGGCCGCCGAACCCTGAACCAGGGAGAGCACGATCGGTGCCCCTTCGACCGCTTCGGCGGCAGACGGCGCCAGGAAGACATCGAGCTCCGCTGCCTTTGCCTGCAATGCCGGCGCCTGCGCCGGGTCGTCGGTGCGGATATCATAGACCGAAAGCCGTTCGAGGCTCTTTTCACCCTTGAAGCCGAGCGCCATCGCCTGCGCCGCCTCGCCGAAGCCGATGAAGGCAAGTTTCATAGCCATTTTCCTATGTGAGCCTGGTCAACTTGTTGAGAACGTGGATCGGTTCGGGCAGGGGCTTACCGGCATTGATGTGTCCCCACGCCGTGCGCGCGACCTCGCCGACATAGATGGATCCCTGCGAATCCACCGCGATGCCGTGCGGCGACATGAATTCGCCCGGGCCGTTGCCGACATGCGGCCCGCCGAGCTGGGCGAGCGAATTGCCCTTGTTGTCGAGAATGCTCACCCGCCCGCCGAGGTTGGGCACATTGCGGATGACACTCATGGAGGGCCCGCCTTCGCCGACATAGCAAAGGGGGCAGGATCCCGCGGGCATGAAGAGCGCGCTCGGGCGATGCAGATTGTTCCACTGGGTCTCGTAGCGCCCCTCGCCATCGAAGACCTGGATCCGGTGCAACTCGCGGTCCGCCACGTAGACCCAGCCGTCCGCGTCACAGGTGATGTTGTGAGGAAGGCTGAACTGTCCCGGGCCCGTGCCCGGCGAACCCCAGCTCTTCAGATAGCGGCCGTCGGGCGTGTATTTGTGCACGCAGGCATTGCCATAGCCGTCCGAGACGTAGATGTCGCCGTTGGGAGCGCAGGCGGTGTGGGTGCAGCGGCAGAATGGCTGCAGGCTCATGTAGGGGGAGGGCTTGCCCGGCACGCCGATGGTCATCAGCACCCTGCCGTCCAGCGTGCATTTGCGCACGGTGTGATCGCCGTCGTCGGTGCAGAAGATCGAGTCGTCCGGCCCCATGTGCAGGGCGTGCGGACGTGTGAAGACGCCTTCGCCCCAGGATGCCAGGAAATTGCCGTCGCGATCGAACACGATCAGCGGATGGTCGCCCCGATTGAAGACATAGACGCGGTCCTTGGCGTCGACGGCGACACCCGCAACTTCGTTCAACGACCAGCCTTCCGGGAGGCGCCCCCAGCTCCGCTCAGCCTTGTAGCGATAGTCGCCGCTTCCCAACACGACCGTCATCGCTCCTCCAACTCCCTCGCTCAGCGATGTTGTATTTTATAGTCGACGCGCGTATACAATCAATCCTGAAAAGCGGATGCCCCGATCAAACGGCGATTTTGCAGAAGCGGGAGAGGCCGGCCTAAGCATCTCGTTGCGAGGCGGTAGTGGAGGAAAAACGCAGGAATGTCAGACGAGCACAATGAGGCGGCCTGGCCGCACACGATCTACCGTCTCCTGAAGGAGGCGAAGGTTACCCAGGTTTCCTTCGTGCCGGACGGCGGCCACAAGCAGCTCATCCAGCACTGCACCGATGATCCCGGGATCCGCATGATCTCGCTTACCACCGAGCAGGATGGCATCGGGCTTGCCACGGGCGCTTGGCTTGGCGGGGTGCGCAGCGCGCTCCTGATGCAGTCGAGCGGCGTCGGCAACTGCATCAACGCGCTCTCCCTCATCAGGAATTGCCAGATCCCCTTCATCACCTTCGTCACCATGCGTGGGGATTTCGGCGAGACCAACACCTGGCAAATCCCGATGGGGCAGGGTGTGAAGCCGGTTCTGGAGCAGATGGGGATGATCTGCCTGCGCGCGGAAAAAGCGGAGGAAGTCGAGGAGACCGTTCGCGCCGGTCTCGCCATGGCCTTTTCGGCTCAGCAGGCGATTGCCGTCCTCCTGTCCCAGCGCCTGATCGGCGCCAAGGTTTTCAAGTGAGATGCCCATGACCGAGAACATTCTTAACCGCCGCGAGGCCGTCAGGCACATCCTTGCCGACCGTGGCGATGCGCTCACCGTCTCTTCGCTCGGCGGGCCTTCCTACGACGTGGCCGCCATCAATGTGGATTTCGAGCACGATTTTCCGCTCGGCGGCGCCATGGGCCAGGCGACCATGACGGGCCTCGGCCTTGCGCTCTCCCAACCCAAGCGCCGCGTCATCGTCTTCGCCGGCGACGGCGAGATGCTGATGAGCCTTGGCTCGCTGGCGACGATCGGCGCAGAAAAGCCGGACAATCTCGCCATCGTCGT
>Ga0182749_1001288_pt1 | contig 20037 bp, 17 predicted proteins | sample eDN3rd37CKraftMG_FD_128875 | JGI IMG/M metagenome (GOLD analysis project Ga0182749, IMG submission 128875) | Enriched Miracle-Growth compost microbial communities from Emeryville, California, USA - eDNA 3rd pass 37_C Kraft MG (version 2) (version 2) ...
GCCGCGTCGAGCCGGCGCAACGCGGCCGGCGCGTCCGCGAACAACCGGACGGCGTGCAGCTCCTGCGACTTGCGCTTGCGCATGTAGTTGCCGATGAAAGGGAGCTTCCAGGCGCTGACGCCCAGGATCTGCATCATCTCGCGCGCGCTCTTGCCGCGCAACCCCTCGATCTCGTCCGGCGCGATGGGCCGGAAGCGAAACTTGTCGGCCGCGTCGTTCACGACGCGCGTGAACCAGGGGAACGAATCCGCCAGCGTGCCGTCGAAATCGAGGATGGCGAGCTTGTATCGCATCGGGCCGAAGACGGTGCGCCTCAGGCGCCCGCCTTCGCGCCTTTGTTCTTCCGCTGGCGCATCATGTCGAGGAAGCGCATGAACAGATAGTGGCTGTCGCGCGGTCCCGGCGAGGCTTCGGGGTGGTACTGCACCGAGAACACCGGTTTGTCCTTAAGCGCGATGCCGCAGTTCGAGCCGTCGAACAGCGAGAAGTGCGTCTGCTCGACATTCTTCGGCAGCGAATCCTTGTCGAGCGCGAAGCCGTGGTTCATCGAGGTGATCTCGACCTTGCCGGTCGTGACGTCCTTGACGGGATGATTGGCGCCGTGATGGCCCTGATGCATCTTCACGGTCTTGCCGCCTACGGCGATGCCGAGCATCTGGTGGCCGAGGCAGATGCCGAAGGTCGGGGTGCCCGAGTCGATCAGCTGCTTGATGACCGGCACCGTGTATTTCCCGGTCTCGGCCGGATCGCCGGGGCCGTTCGACAGGAACACGCCGTCGGGCTTGAGCGCCATGATGTCCTCGGCCGAGGTCTTGGCCGGGACCACCGTCACCTTGCAGCCGCCGCCGGCGAGCAGGCGCAGGATGTTGCGCTTGATGCCGTAGTCGATGGCGACGACGTGGAATTCGGCGCTCGTCTGGCGGCCGTAGCCCTTGCCCCACTGCCACTCGGTCTCGTCCCAGGTGAAGCGCTGCGCGCTCGTCACCTGCGGCACCAGGTCCATGCCGACGAGGCCGGGCCACTCGCGCGCCTCCTTCTTGAGCGCATCGAGGTCGAACTTGCCGTCGGGCGCGTGCGCGATGACGGCGTTGGGCATGCCCTTTTCGCGGATCAGCGCCGTCAGGGCGCGGGTGTCGATGCCGGCGAGGCCGACGATGCCGCGCGCCTTCAGCCACTCGTTGAGCCCGCGCGTGGCGCGGTAATTCGAGGGGGCGGTGATGTCGGTGTGGAGGATGACGCCGCAGGCGCCCGGGCGGGCCGCCATGTTGAGGCTCTCGATGTCTTCCTCGTTGGTCCCGACATTGCCGATATGCGGAAATGTGAAGGTGATGATCTGCCCGGCATAGGAGGGGTCGGTGAGGATCTCCTCGTAGCCGGTCATGGCGGTGTTGAAGCACACCTCGCCGACCGCGTGTCCGGCAGCGCCGAGGCCGAAGCCCTCCACCACCGTTCCGTCGGCCAGCACCAAAACTGCCGTCGCTTTGGGTTCCACCCAAGCCCCGGCCGGGTTCGCTTGCGTCTGGGTCATGGCCTCTTAGTTGCGTATTATGATGCCCATAGCAAGGCCCGGCGCGCAGAGGCGCACAGCGCTTTCCGCGGGTGTCGGGCCGCCGGCGGGACAGGGACGACAGGGAGCGCGGAATGGCTGGCAAGGCGAGGGAAAACTACCGTGAGGATGTGGCCGGCCGCGCCAATGTCGAGGACACCCCGGAGCTCGCCGCCTATTACGATGAGCTCGAGCGCTTCGACGCCGCCGCGCTGTGGACGGTGGCCAACAAGATCGAGCCCTGGCAGCCGAAATCGGCCTCGCAGGCCGTTCTGTGGCGCTATGCCGACCTGCGCGACCACGTCCTGCGCTCGCTCGACCTGGTGGCGCCCGAGAAGGCCGGCCGCCGCGTCATCTACCTCAACAACCCCGGCCGGCGCGACGTCGCCGCCGCGGTCGGCTGGCTCTATTCCGGCCTGCAGGTGATGAAGCCGGGCGAGGTCGCCTCGGCGCACCAGCATTCGGCCTCGGCGCTGCGCTTCATCATGGAGGGCAGGGGCGCCTACACCGTCGTCGACGGCCACAAGATGACGCTCGGCGAGAACGACTTCGTGCTGACGCCGAACGGCTCCTGGCACGAGCACGGCGTCGAGGCTTCCGGCACCGAATGCATCTGGCAGGACGGGCTCGACATCCCCCTCGTCAACGCGCTCGAGGCGAATTTCTACGCCGTCCATCCGGACCTGAAGCAGGCCGTCACCTACGCCGTCGACGACGCCACGAACAGCTGGGGCGCGCCCGGCCTGCAGCCGGCGGGCTCGGACTGGAGCAAGGCCTATTCGCCGCTCCTCAAATATGAATGGGAGCCGACCTACGAAGCGCTGACCAGGTACGCGAAGGCGACCGACGGCTCGCCCTATGACGGCGTGCTGATGAACTACGTCAATCCGCAGACCGGCGGCCCGGTGATGCAGACGATCGGCGCGGCGATGCAGATGTTGCGCCCGGGCGAGAAGACGCGCGCGCACCGCCATACCGGCTGCGCGGTCTACCAGGTGGCCAAGGGCGAGGGCTATTCGATCATCGACGGCCGCCGCTTCGACTGGAAGAAGCGCGACATCTTCTGCGTGCCGGCCTGGGCCTTCCACGAGCACGGCAATGCCTCGGCGAGCGAGGACGCCTGCCTGTTCTCGTTCAACGATCTGCCGGTGATGCGCGCGCTCGGGCTTTACCGCGAGGAAGCTTTCGGCGAAAACGCCGGTCATCAGCCGCTGATGTAAAGGACAAAACGACCATGCTGCGCGACGACATCAACAAGGCCCTGACCGAGGCGATGAAGGCCAAGAACGAGCGCGCCGTTTCGACGCTGCGCATGGTCAACTCGACCTTGAAGAATGCCGACATCGAGGCGCGGACCACCGGTAAGCCGCTCGACGACGCGGCGGTGCTGTCGATCCTGCAGAAGATGATCAAGCAGCGGCAGGAATCGGTTGAGCTTTATCAAAAGGGCGGCCGGGACGATCTGGTCAAACAGGAGCAGGAGGAGATTGCCATCATCTCCGCCTATCTGCCGAAGCAGATGTCCGAGGACGAGATGAAGGCCGCCATCGATGCCGCTGTGGCCGAGACCGGCGCCGCCGCCATGAAGGACATGGGCAAGGTCATCGGCGTCCTGCGCGGCAAATATGCGGGGCAGATGGATTTCGGCAAGGCGAGCGCGCTCGTGAAGGCGCGCCTCGCCGGGTAACGCCGCGTCCTCGCGGGCGGCGGCGACAAGGAAAACGTCGCCATGGCCGAGCCGTCCGCCGATCCCGCCCCGAGCGAATTCTGGACCCGCAGCGCCGACGCGCTGCTCGCCGAGTTGGGCACGAGCACGGCCGGCCTCCGCGCCGATGACGCCGCCGCGCGTCTGCGCACGGGCGGCCGCAACGTCATCGCCGAGGCGCCGCGCCGGCGCCTCCTGGCCAAGATCGGCAAGCGTCTTGCCGATCCGCTCATCGCCATCCTCATCCTCGCCGCCATCGTCTCGGCCGCGGTCGGCGATCTCGCCAGCGGCGGCATCATCCTCGTCATCCTCACCGCCTCGATCGCGCTCGAGGTGACGCAGGAGCACGGCGCGCAGAAGGCGGTCGACGCGCTCAAGCATTCGGTCGCCGTGCGCGCCGCGGTGCGCCGCGACGGCAGGACGGCCGAGACGCCGGTCGAGGAGATCGTGCCCGGCGATGTCATCGAACTCGCCGCCGGCGACCTCGTGCCGGCCGACGGCCTCGTGCTCGCGGCCGAAGGCGCGCAGGCCGACGAATCGCTGCTCACCGGCGAGGCCTTCCCGGTCGACAAGCGTCCCGGCGCCTGCCAGGCGACCGCGCCGGCGGAGGCCTTCAACGCCGTGTTCGGCGGCACGGCACTGGTGCGCGGCACCGTGTCGATGCTCGTCGTCGCCACCGGCGCGCGCACGCGATTCGGCGGCATCGCCGCGGCGCTGGCTTCGGCCGAGACGCCCGGCAGCCTCGAGCGCGGCCTGCACGCCTTCGGCGCGCTGATCCTGCGCCTCACCGGCTTCATGGTGCTGTTCGTGCTGTTCGCGCATCTCGTCGCGGCGCGGCCGGTGATCGAATCCTTCCTGTTCGCGGTGGCGCTCGCCGTCGGCATGACGCCGGAGCTGTTGCCGATGGTCATGACGGTGACTTTGTCGCGCGGCGCGGTGCGCATGGCCGCGCGCAAGGTGGTGGTGAAGCGGCTCGCCGCCATCCACGACCTCGGCGCCATGACCGTCCTGTGCACCGACAAGACCGGTACGCTGACGCAGGCGAGGATCGCGCTCGCCGGCACGCCGGGCGTCGACGGCGCCGACAGCGCGCGCGTGCGCGAGCTTGCCGCGGTCAACAGCGGCTTCGAGCAGAAGCTGAAGAGCCCGCTCGACAATGCCATCCTCGCCGCGGCGGGCGACGTGCGCCTGTCCGACTGGCGCTATCTCGCCGACGTGCCGTTCGATTACGACCGCCGTCGCGTCTCCGTGCTGGCGGAGAAGGCGGGCGAGCGGCTGCTGATCGTCAAGGGTGCGCCGGAGGACATCCTCGCCCTCTCGGCGTCCGTCGAGACGGCGCACGGCGTCGTGGCGCTGGATGCCGCGCGCCGCGCCGCGCTCGTCACGATGCAGCACGAGCAGGCGACGCAGGGCCTGCGCTGCATCGGCGTCGCGTTCCGCACCATGCCGGGCGCGACGCGTGCCGGCGTCGCCGACGAGAGGGACCTCGTCTTTGCCGGCCTGTGCGTCTTCGCCGACCCGCCGAAGGCGACGGCCGCCGCCGCCATCAAGCGGCTGGAGAACGCCGGCGTGCGCGTCAAGATCATCTCCGGCGACGCCGCGGCGAGCGTGCAGCACCTCGTCGCCACGCTCGGCATCCCGGCGCGCAGCCTCCTCACCGGCGCCGAGATCGCGGAGATGAGCGATGTCGCGCTGTCGCTCAAGGCCAATCGCGTCGACGTCTTCGCGCGCGTCTCGCCGGACCAGAAGACGCGCCTCATCCGCGCGCTGCAGGCGGCGGGTCACACCGTCGGCTTCATCGGCGACGGCATCAACGACGCGCCAGCGCTGCATGCGGCCGAAGTCGGGCTTGCCGTCGACACGGCGACGGAGGTCGCGCGCGCCGCCGCCGACATGATCATGCTCGAGCCCGATCTCGGCGTCGTCGCCGATGGCGTCGAGGAAGGCCGGCGCACCTACGCCAACATCATGAAGTATCTGCGCATGGGCACCTCGTCGAACTTCGGCAACATGCTGTCGATGGCGGTGGCCTCGCTGTTCATCCCGTTCCTGCCGCTGACGCCGATCCAGGTGCTGCTCAACAACCTGATCTACGATCTGTCCGAGGTCGGCATTCCCTACGACAGCGTCGAGCGCGCCAATGTGCGCCGGCCGCACGGCTTCGAGATGTCGGAACTGCTGCGTTTCACGTTGATCATGGGCCCGTTGTCGTCGCTGTTCGACATCGCGGCTTTCGTCATCCTGCTGAAGGTCTTCGACGCGACGCCGGAAGCGTTCCGCACCGCCTGGTTCGTCGAATCGATGACGACGCAGATCCTGGTCATCTTCCTGATCCGCACGGCGCTGCCGGTGTGGAAAAGCCGGCCGCACAAGGTGCTGACCGTCACCTCGCTCGGCGCGCTGGCGGTCGCCCTCCTCGTGGCGCTGACGCCGCTCGGCTCCCCGTTCGGCTTCGTGCCGCTGTCACCGGCCGTGTTCGTGGCGATGGGCGCGCTGGTCGCCGGCTATCTCGTTGCGGCAGAGCTGGTGAAGCATGCCGCGATGGCGCACCGGCGGCGACGGATCGGATTGCATCATCGCTGAGCGCGCGGCCTCCACGGCGCTCGCTGCTCGCCGCGATTGATGTTGCCGATCGTCCCCGCCGCGCGCATCGTCGCCAACTCGCGTTCCAATTCCAGGAGCGCCTGCACGCGGCGCGCCGCGCGGCGCGAGTGCCGCGCCAGGCCGTGCTCGGTCTTCTCCCAGAGCGACGGCGCCACGATCAATTGATAGAGCGCGCGCCAGGCGGCGAGCGACAAGAGCAGCCAATGCAGCGGCATCAGGAGCAGCACCCAGGCGCAGCGCAGGAGCCCACGGCGCGACAGACCGATCGAGCACAGCACGGTCGACGAGGCATAACCGGTGAGGATGTTGAGGCCGTAGAGCGCGGCCAGCGCGGCGGCCTCGCCATCCGTCGCCCAGGCCGGCGTGCCGGCGACGGCGGCGGCGATCGCGGCCGCCATGAAAACCGGGTGCACCAGTGCGGCGAGCACGTTGCCGCCGACGACGAGTTGAAATGCAACGAAGCCGCGCGGGCCGAGATCGCGCCACAGCGCCCGCGGCGCGCGCATATGCACGCGCCAGGTCTGCATCCAGCCCTTGAACCAGCGCGTGCGCTGCCGCAGCCACGGGCCGAAGCGTGCCGGCGCTTCTTCATGCGTGGTCGAGTCGATGGTCGCGGCGCGATAACCGAAGCGCGCGAGCCGCACACCGAGATCGGCGTCCTCGGTGACGTTCCACGCATCCCAGCCTCCGACCTCGTGCAGCACCGCGGTGGCGAAATGATTCGACGAGCCGCCGAGCGGCAGCGGCAGGGCGAAGGCAGCGAGCCCGTCGAGGAACACATCGAACTGCCCGGCATATTCGGCGGTAAACATGCGCGCGAGAAAACCGTCGTCGGTGTTGTCGACGGTCAGCCGCGCCTGCACGCAGGCGAGCCGGTCGTCGGCTTCATCGAAAGCGGCGATGGCGCAGCGCAACTGATCCGGCTCGGGCCGGTCCTCGGCGTCATAGACGACGGTGCAGCGGCCGCGGGCGAAGGCGAGCGCCGCGTTGAGCGCGCGCGGCTTGGTGCGCGGCGCGCCGTCCGGCACGACGACGATCCGTGCGGTTAGCGGCCCGGCGTAGCGCGCGATCGCCGCTCGCGTCTCCTTATCGTCGGCCTCGACGGCGAGGATGACGTCGAGCTTCTCGCGCGGGTAGTCGAGCGCCGCGATGGCGTCGAGCAGGCCGGCGACCGATTGCGCCTCGCGATAGAGGGCGACGAGCACGGTATAGACCGGCAATGCGCGGTCGCCCTGCGGCCGCGGGACTGGCAGTCGCGGCGGGGGGATCAGCGCGGTGGCGAGCCGAAGGGCCAGCCAGGCGATGAAAAAGGTGGCGAGCAGCGCCTCGAGGGTCAGCGCCAGTCCGGGCAAGGCGAGGGCGAAGCCCGCGACGATGGCGGCGCCGAGGACGACCGGTCGGGCGTAACGCCGCCGCCGCCGCGGCGCGGCCGACATCGTCGGCCATCGCTCGCGCAGGCGGTTTGTCGCCCGCCGTTTCAGGGTCGCTGCGGCACTCCGCAACGCAAATCGATCGAGCCGCGCCGTGGTGGTGAGGCGGAATTGGCCCGCCAGCGCCGGCCGGCGGCCGACGAACTCGACCAGGCGGCGCGCCGCGAGATGGCGTGGCGCGACGACCCAGACCCTGTCGTCGCCGGCGCCGAGGCAGACGAGGCCGATGGCGGCTGCCTTGATGAGATCGTCGTCGGCCAGCGGACAGGCGGTGCGCGGGGTGGTGTCGAAGTCCTCGAAGCCGATCCCGAGCGAAGCCGCGAGGGCGCGGACATAGGCCTCCTCGCCGAGGGCGCCCGCCGCGATCAGCGCGCGGTCGGCCCCGGTGCCGAGACGCTCGGCGCGGCGCTCGGCCTGCCGCAGTGTTTCCGCATGCAGGCGATCACGGAGGCAGGCGAGCTCGGGGTAGGCGTCGTGTCCGGGTTCCGAAGGGGCGCCCCCCGGCGCCGGCCCGGCGGCCGACGCGGTCAGGACGGTGGCCGCCGCAGCCTGCGCACGCTGTCCCATGCCCCGCACCACCCGCTACAACCGGTGGTATATTCCGCGAGGCCGACCTAATTTGCAACCGTGACGCGTGGATTGGTTGTGGCGGCAGTTCTATTTGCCGCCAGCCATCGCGTCCTGCGCGTTGAAGAAGCGCACCATGACGTCGGTGGCCTCGGCCGGCGGCTTGGCGAGGCTGGTGTGGAATTCCATGGTCTCGCCCGGCGGCAGGATGCTGCGCTCCGGCCGCGCCGTCCACGTATAGATCTCCTGGCCGGATGCGTTGCGGGCGGCGAATCGCAGCCGCGGCACTTCGAGCGGCTTGCTCGCCTTGCTGACGACCTTGCCGCTGACCATCAGCATGTTCACGCCGTTTTCCGTCTCGCGCGTGATGCGCACGTCCTGGAAGTCGAGCTGGCGAAGGTTGACCGGCAGCCCGATCGCGGCGAACAGCGAGGCGGTCTGCGGCAGGTATCGCACCACTTCGCTGCGGGCGCCGATCAGGGCGACATTGAAGGCGAAGAGCACCAGGACGATCGCGGTCCAGCGCGAGGCGCGGCGCGACTTCTCGCGCTTGGTCTGCAGCCGCCGGCGGCGGGCGATGAAGCTTTCCGAATCGGTCGCCTCCGCTTCGGGCGCCACGGCCGGCTCGGGCAGCGGCATGTGCTCCACCGGCGGCACCAGGGACGGCGAATCGGAGATCTCGACCGGAGTCGGTGCCGGCTCTGCAGCGGCGACGACGGCCTGGGCGGCCGCATCGACGCTCTCGAACGGCTTTGCGGGCATATCGGGGGCGGTGTTCGGCTCGCCCGGCTCCTGGCCGAAGTCGTCGTCGCCGGTGAGCGATGGCGCTGCGGTGCGCGCGCCCGTCGGCTGTGGCGCCTGCGCGGCCTCGGCTTCGGCGATCACGCCGTCGACGAAGGCGTCGACAGGGTCCTCCGCCCGGGGCGGGCCGGCGAACCAGGTGGCGCGGCAACGTGCGCACCTGACCATACGTCCCGACGCGCCGACGGAGCCGGCGTCGATCTGGTAGGAGGTGGCGCAGCTCGGACAAACGATCAGCATGGCATCCGCGACAAGGGCACCCGTGCCGAGAACCCTAGCAGCCGACCGTTAAAGGACCGGAAACCATGGGGCGATTGATCGGCAATCGACGCCGCCGCGATTTCCGCGCTGGCGGGACGCCCATAATGCTGTAAAACCTTGGTTATTGGCGGGAATCAGCGCTGCCGCGGGCCGGCGGGCGCCATTTTCCGGGCTTCCGGGGACCTCCCGAAGGGACTTGATCGGAGACGGGTGTGGTCCGATTCGAGAATGTCGGTTTGCGCTATGGCATGGGCCCGGAGGTTCTTCGCGACCTCACGTTCCGCATCGAGCCGCATTCCTTCCAGTTCCTCACCGGCCCCTCCGGCGCCGGCAAGACGTCGCTGCTGCGCCTGCTGTTCCTGTCGCTGAAGCCGACGCGCGGCCTGATCACGCAATTCGGTCATGACGTCGCCACGCTGTCGAAGGACGCGGTCGCCACCCTGCGCCGCCGCATCGGCATCGTCTTCCAGGATTTCCGGCTGCTCGATCATATGAGCACATACGAGAACGTGGCGCTGCCGCTGCGCGTGATGGGCCGCTCCGAGGAGAGCTATCGCGACGAGGTGATCGAGCTTCTCAATTGGGTGGGGCTCGGCGAGCGCATCTGGGCGCTGCCGCCGATCCTGTCCGGCGGCGAGAAGCAGCGGGCGGCGATCGCCCGCGCGGTCATCGCCCGGCCGCAGCTCCTGCTCGCCGACGAGCCGACCGGCAACGTCGATCCGAGCCTCGGCCAGCGCCTGCTGCGCCTGTTCATCGAGCTCAACAAGTCCGGTACCTCGGTGGTCATCGCCACCCACGACATCGCGCTGATGGACCAGTACGATGCGCGCCGCCTGGTGCTCCACGACGGGCGCCTGCACATCTACGACTGAAGGCCAGCGCGATGACCGATTCGAGCCGAAGCGACTTTGCGCCGGCGCCGCGGGTATCCGCGGTTCCGCCGCCGCGCGCCGAGACGGCTCTGGTGCCGCGCAACTCGATTTCCGGCCGCGCGCTCGTCGCCGTGGTCGCCATCATGACCTTCCTCGCCTCGCTCACCACCGGCGGCGTCATTCTCGTCAGCCAGGCCGCCAGCGAGTGGCAGGCGGACGTCGCGCGCGAGGTGACGGTGCAACTCGTCCCCGCGGCCGGCCGCGACGTCGACGCCGAAGTCGTCCGCGCGGCCTCGGTGGTGAAGAACTTCCCCGGCATCGCCGACGTCCGCGCCTACAGCAAGCAGGAGTCCGAGAAGCTGCTCGAGCCGTGGCTCGGCACCGGCCTCAAGCTCGACGAGTTGCCGGTGCCGCGGCTGATCGTCGTCAAGATCGCGCGCGGCGCGGCGCCCGACCTGCCGCAGCTCGCGGGCATGCTGAAGACGCAGGTGCCCGGCGCCGTGCTCGACGACCACCGCGGCTTCATCGACCGCATGCGCACGATGTCGGGCACGGCGATCGCCGTCGGCGTCGGCATCCTCCTGCTGATGATCGCCGCGACCGTGCTGTCGGTCACCTTCGCCACCCGCGGCGCCATGGCCACCAACAAGACGGTGATCGAGGTCCTGCACTTCGTCGGCGCCAAGAACCGGTTCATCGCCGCGAATTTCCAGCGCCATTTCCTGTTGCTCGGGCTCGAGGGCGGCGCTATCGGCGGCGGTGCGGCGGTGCTCCTATTCGCGATCGGCTCGCTGTTGTCGCGCTGGTTCGGCAATACCGCCGGCGGCGAGCAGGCGGCGGCGCTGTTCGGCTCGTTCTCGATCGGTCTCGGCGGCTATGCGGCGCTGCTGGTGCAGGTTCTGCTCATCGCCGGCGTCACCGCCGTCACGTCGCGACAGACGGTCAACCGCACGCTCGAGATGATCGATTGATGTTTGCAGGTTTCGCCCGCTGGATCGGTTTCCTGACGATGACGGCCGCGCTCGTCGCCGCGATCGTGCTGGCCGTGGGCTTCTTCTGGTTCGTCTGGCAGATCAAGACCGAGGAGGTCACGCTCGACCGCAATGCCGACGGCATTGTCGTCCTCACCGGCGCGGCGGCGCGCATCCCCGACGCCATCGAGCTGCTCGCCGCCGAGCGCGGCAAGAGGCTGCTCATCACCGGCGTGCATCGCGACACGCGCGGGCGCGAGATCGCGCGGCTGACGCCGCTCTATTCGAAATTCTTCACCTGCTGCATCGACCTCGACCGCTCGGCGCTCAACACGTTCGGCAATGCGCTTGAAACCAAGCGCTGGGCGGTGGAGCACAATTTCGATTCGCTGATCATCGTCACCTCGAACTGGCATATGCCGCGGGCGATGGCGGAGATGCGGCACCAGATGCCGCAGACCACGCTCATCCCCTATCCGGTCATCTCCGAGAAGACGCGGCCGGAATCGTGGTGGACCAATATCGAGACGCTGCGCTTCCTGTTCGGCGAGTATCTCAAATTCCTGTTCGCGCATGTGCGCATGCGCATCGATCCGGACGGGACGTGAGCGGCGCGGCCATGATCATCATCCTGCGCTCCGTCGCGTTCAATATTCTGTTTTATCTCAACACGGTCGTGTGCCTCGTCATCGCGCTGCCGACCTTCGTCATGCCGTATCAGGCGATTGTCGAGGTGGCGAAGGCGTGGGGACGGATCAACCTGTTCCTGCTGCGTGTCGTCGCCGGCGTGCGCTTCGAGCTGCGCGGCCGCGACCGTATTCCGGCGGGCGCCCTGATCGTCGCCGCCAAGCACCAGTCGGCGTGGGAGACCTTCGCGCTGATGCATCTGTTCAAGAGCCCGACCTTCGTGATGAAGCGCGAGCTCTTGTGGATCCCGGTGTTCGGCTGGCTGATGATGAAGGGCCGCATGGTCGGCGTCGACCGCAGCAAGCGCGCGCAGGCGCTGATCCGCCTGGCAGCGGCCGCCCGCGCCGAGCTCGCGCGCGGCCGCCAGCTCATCATCTTCCCGGAAGGGACGCGGCGTCCGGTCGGCGCCAAGCCGGACTACAAGAGCGGCGTCGCCTTCCTCTATGCGGTCGAGAGCGTGCCCTGCCTGCCGGTCGCGCTCAATTCCGGCGTGTTCTGGCCGCGCCGCTCGATCCTGCGCCGGCCGGGCACCGTGGTGGTCGAGATTCTCGAGCCGATCCCGCCCGGGCTCGGCAAGAAGGTCTTCCTCGCGCGGCTCGAACAGGTCATCGAGACCGCGACGGCGCGGCTCGTCGCCGAAGCCGAGGCGAAGCGCTAACGCGTCACGCCGGTTCGTGCACGCCCTTGAGCCGCTCGGCGAGCAGGTGCAGGTCGTGGTCGCGATAGCCCTGGCGCTCAATCTCGGCCACCGTCTCCAGCACGTAATCGCGGTTGTTGCCCGAGCGGCCGTGGCCCTGGCGCACGAAATGGAGCTGCCTGTCGAGGCTGAGCCGGCCGGCATACTGCTCGTGGCCGCGGTCGACCATGTAGCAAAGCGCCTGCACCCGCTCCTGCGGATCGTCGAGAAACCACGCCGAGCGCCAGGCTTCGCGATAGACCATCGTCGCCTGCTCTCGCGCCCGCAGATAGGCGACCGTGTCGGACCGGCTGTCGGCGGCGACACGATAGAGAATGCCGCGGCAATTGCCGCCGAAGTCGAGGCCGAGCACGAGGCCCGGCTTCTCCGGCGTGCCGCGATGGACGAAGGAATAAACGCACAGCGCGCGATGGGCGCCCATGACGCGCGCCGGCCGCCGCTCGAGGAAGTCGAAGCCCGGCCGCCACATCAGCGAGCCGTACCCGAACACCCAGAGGTCGCCTCCGCTCTGATCGATTGTTGTGCTCATCCTGCGCGGAAACGGACTGTGGCGTTGACAGGGCCGGGCGAACGGCGTTCGCGTACCAGCCGTCCACGGGCGGCGCAAGGCCGCGTTCGTCAAGAACAGACGGCGCAGAAACGCCGCATTCGGAAGGTGTACGACTTGGCGATGCTTTCGACCGCGCTTCAACCCCGCCGCCACACCGGCCGCCGCTATGCGATTTTGCTGTTCCTGGTGGTCGCCGCCATCGCAGGCTGGAGCCTGTTCTGGAAATACGCCTCCGACCGGGCCGGCGACCTGATCGCCGACTGGCGCGCGCGCGAGGCCGCGGCCGGCCGCGTCTATGGCTGCGGCTCGCAGACGATTTCCGGCTATCCGTTCCGCATCGAGGTCGCCTGCGCCCCGGCTTCGGCCGAATTCCGCAATTTCCTGCCGCCGCTCGACATCAAGCTGCCGCGCATCCTGGTCGCCGCGCAGATCTATCAGCCGACCCTCCTGATCAGCGAATTCCAGGGGCCGGTCAGCGTCGGCGCGCCGGACAAGGCGCCGGAGTTCGAGGCGAGCTGGTCGCTCGGCCGCTCGAGCGTGCGCGGCCTGCCGGCGGCGCCCGAGCGCGTCTCCCTGGTGTTCGACGCGCCGGAGCTCGACCGTCTCGACGGCGACAGGCGCGAGGTCTGGCTGAAGGCCGCGCACCTCGAGCTGCATGCGCGCATGGCCGCGCCCGCCGCCGATGGCACCGCCGGCGTCGAGACGGCGGTCAGGCTCGATCAGGCCTCGATCCCCGGTTTCCATCCGGCCGCGGCCGAGCCGATCGATGCCGTGGTCGACGCCGTGCTGCGCGGGGTCAAGGATTTCGCGCCGAAGCCGTGGCCGCAGCGTTTCCGCGAGCTACAGGCGGCCGGCGGCCGCATCGAGGTGACGCAGGCGCGTCTGGCGCAGGGCGACATCCTCGCGGTCGGCGCCGGCGCCTTGACGCTCAACGCCTCGGGCCATCTCGAGGGGCAGATCCGCGTGACCATCGCGGGGCTCGAGCAGTTCCTCGACAAGATCGGCGCCAAGGAGATGGTGCAGAGCTCCCCGGCGATGGACAAGCTCGCCGGCGCGCTCGACCGGCTTGCACCCGGTCTCGGCAATGCCGCGCGTCAGCAGCTCGGCGCCAATCTCGGGGCCGGCATCAACGCGCTCGGCCAGCCGACGACGCTCGAAGGGCGCCGCGCGGTGTCGCTGCCGCTGCGCGTCGAGGACGGCGCGATGTTCTTGGGGCCGATCCCGATCGGCAAGACGCCGGCGCTGTTTTAAGAACTCACTCGTGTGGAAGACCGGCCCGCTTGCGAGCGCAGGCCCTCACCCGCTGCGCTTCGCGCAGCGACCTCTCCCGGATGGGAGAGGTGAAGGAGCGGCCGCCGCGACGGTCGGGCTTACTCTTCCGCGGCGTAGGGCTTCGGCAGCGGCGTGTGCGGCAGGTCCGGGTGCGGCCGTCCGAAATCGGGCGCCGGCGAATCCTGGCCGATCTGCACGATGCCCTTGCGGATCGCGCGCGTGCGCGCGAAGTGCTCGAACAATGTCGCGCCGTCGCCGTTGCGGATCGCGCGCGTCAGCGCCGAGATGTCCTCGTTGAAGCGGCCGAGCATCTCCAGCACCGCGTCCTTGTTGGCAAGGAACACGTCGCGCCACATGGTCGGATCGGAGGCCGCGATGCGGGTGAAATCGCGGAAGCCGCCGGCCGAGAACTTCAGCACTTCCGAGCGCGTGACGGTCTGCAATTCGGCGGCGGTGCCGACGATCGTGTAGGCGATGAGATGCGGCAGATGGCTGGTCACCGCCAGCACCAGATCGTGATGCTCCGGCGTCATCGTCTCGACATTGGCGCCGAGCAGGCTCCAGAACGCCGCGAGCTTCTCGGTCGCGGCAGCATCGGTGCCCGCCGGCGGCGTCAGGATGCACCAGCGGTTGACGAACAGTTCGGCGAAGCCGGCGTCGGGGCCGGAATACTCCGTGCCGGCGACCGGATGCGCCGGCACGAAATGCACGGCCTTCGGCAGATGCGGCGCCATGTCGCGGACGATCGAGCCTTTCACCGAGCCGACGTCGGAGACGATCGCGCCCGGCGCCAGATGCGGCGCGATCTCGGCCGCGACCGGCCCGCAGGCGCCGACGGGAATGCAGACGATGACGAGATCGGCGCCCTCGACCGCTTCGGCATTGGTCTCGACCACCTGGTCGGCGAGGCCGAGCTCGGCGACGCGCCGCCGTGTCTCCGGCGAGCGCGCGGTGGCGACGATCGAGCCGACGGCGTTCTGCAATTTCGCCGCGCGCGCGATCGAGGAGCCGATCAGGCCGACGCCGATCAGAGCGAGGCGGTTGAAAAGGGTTTTGTGCGTCACGCTGACCTCGCAACGAGCACAGAGTGCTCCCTCACCCACGAAACCCGGGCCTGCCCGGGTTTCGCACCCAAATGCGCAAGCCGGGCAAGCCCGACTTGCGTTGGGGTGGGGTTGGGGAGGGGGGTGGCAGAGTTGCGACCACCCCCACCCCGCTCGCCTTCGGCGAGCGACCCTCCCCACAAGGGGGAGGGTGAAGAGAGAGCGGCACCTCGCATCACTTGGCCTTCCCCAGAAACTCCTTCAGCGCCGCGACGACGAGCTGGTTCGCCTCTTCCGAGCCGACGCTCATGCGCAGCGCGTTCGGCAGCTTGTAGCCGGCGACGGCGCGCAGGATCAGGCCGCGCTTGGTCAGGAACGCATCCGCCTCCTTCGCCGTCCTGCCCGGCGTCTCCGGGAAATGGATCAGCAGGAAGTTGCCGACGCTCGGCGTCACCTTCAGCCCGAGATTGACGATCTCCTCGGAAAGCCAGGCGAGCCATTTCGTGTTGTGCGCACGTGCGCGCGCGACATGCGCCGTGTCGCGGATGGCGGCGACGCCGGCGGCGATCGCCGGCGCGCTGACGTTGAAGGGGCCGCGGATGCGGTTGATCGCGTCGACGACGTGCGGCGGGCCGTACATCCAGCCGAGACGCAGCGCGGCGAGCCCGTAGATCTTCGAGAAGGTGCGGCACATGACGACGTTCTCGGACGTCGCCACGAGCTCGATGCCCGACTCGTAGTCGTTGCGCTCGACATATTCGGCATAGGCCGCGTCGAGCACGAGCAGGACGTGCGGCGGCAGCCCGCGATGCAGCCGCTTGACCTCGTCGAACGGAATGTAGGTGCCAGTCGGATTGTTCGGATTGGCGAGGAAGACGACCTTGGTCTTCTCCGTCACCGCGCCCAGGAGGTGATCGACATTCGCCGTGTAGTCGGTCTCCGGCGCAACGACGGGCCTGGCGCCGGCGCCGATCGTGGCGATCGGATAGACGAGAAAGCCGTGCGTGGCGTGGATCGCCTCGTCGCCGTCCTTGAGGTAGGCGCGCGCGATCAGGTTGAGGAGGTCGTCGGAGCCGGCGCCGCAGACGATGCGCGCCGGGTCGAGGCCGAAGGCCTCACCGATCGCCTCGCGCAGCGCGGTCGAGGCGCCGTCCGGATAGTCCTCGAGGTGCTTGCCGATCTCGTTGTAGGCGGCGATCGCCTGCGGGCTCGGGCCCAGCGGCGTCTCGTTGGACGAGAGCTTGAACACCTTGGCGACGCCGGGCGCGCTACTCTTGCCCGGCACGTATGGGGCAATGTCGAGCACGCCGGGGCGCGGTTGCGGACGGTTGGTCATGGTCATTCCCGGGATCGTCAGGTCTTGTCGGCGGCCACCGTATAGCGCCTCGCGTGGCTGCCGACGAGGGCCGCCGAGCGGACGGTGGTGCCGGCCTTGACCAGGGTCTTCCGGACCGCGTCGAGCGACCTGTCCTGCGGCAGGGTCACGAGCAGCGCCGCGCCGTCGAAGGCGCGGTCGGGCACCGCCAGAAAATCGGCCTCGGCGGCGAGCGCCTGCGCGGCATGCGCGCCCCAGCCGGACACGCGCACGCTCCACACCGCGACGTCGGTCGCCATCGCGTCGGCGGCGACGCGCGAGAGCACGAACACCGGCATTGCCGCCGGATGATCGGGCCGCTCGACGAACGGCAGGCGCGCGATGATCTTCGGCGCGGCATCGAACTCGAGCGCGCTCCACCAGGCGCCGGCGCCGGCCATCGCAGTCGCCGGCACGAGGCCGAGATCGCCTTTCGATTCGGACACGGCCTGCACCACGCCGGAGGCGCCCATGTGCGGCACGAACGGCACGGTGAAGCCGAAATGGAAGCGCGCGCTGTCGCGCATCAGCGCGTCGCCGGCGGAGAGATCGGCGTGCACCGAAAAGGGCGACTGAACGTAGGTGAACGTCGCGATGATGACGCGCCAGATGCCCTCGACCGTGTCGAGTGGGAGGAGCCCGGTGTGGCGCTCGACCAGGCGCCGCATCATCTCGGCCTCGCGCGCCGGGCGGAAGGCGGAGCCGACCTCCTGGCTTTTCTTCACCGCGATCAGGCGGCCGATGATCTCGCTGCGCTCGATCAGAAGGCGGTGCATGCCCTCGTCGATGCGGTCGATATCCTTGCGCAACTCGGCAAGGGAGGGGACATCGGCGGGCTTGGAAGGGGGCGCGGACATGGCGGCTATTGATAGGAGGGCCGGCGCGCGAAATCAAAGAAAACCTTGGGACGCCGGGTCTTGCCGATCCTGCGCGGAAACGCGCCTGTCCGGCCCGGGAAGGCGGTCTGCCAATCGCGCTCTGACCGTGCGCGTGTCGCCGCCGCCGCGGCGCATGCCTGCCGCTCGCGCCGCCGCGCGTCGCGCGTGCCCGCGACGACGCGCGTAGCAGCGGCGTTGTCAATTTCATGCCGCGCCTGCGAATTGTCCGCGAAACGATGACGATGGATCGCCGCTCCGCCGCTGGTAATTCCGCACTCACTTTTTTCGGAACCTACTTACGTCAGTCGATTTTCTTTAATTGGAGCCGGTTACGCGCGCCGGTTTGTCAATTTGCCCGCAATTTTGGCTCGCGTGTGCGCGCAACAATAACAACCATTCGCTGTTGTGCTTCCCGTCTCGATCCGTTAAGCAAACCTCAGACGTTCGCGAATGTCGGATGTCAAACACACTTCTTGGTCCAAATCGTTGCGCCGTGTCCGATCGGACATGACGGCACGAAATGACCTTCTCACAAACGCAAATCCGACACGTTGCGGCCTCGCTTCCAAATTGGAAGTGAACAACCGCTCTCGGGGAGAGACGCTCAATCAGGAAATCAACGAGGAGATTGATCTGATGAGACTTGTAAAATGTGGTGTGACGTTCCTAGCATGCTCGGCCGCGGTCGCGGCCGGGGCGTCTACCGCATCCGCGCGGCCGCAGCATCATCAGCGGCACGCGCATGTTGCGCACCACCATGCCAACACCGCGCAACATCGCGCTCACCGCGTGGCCGCGGGTCCCAATGTCAATTTCGGCGGACCGGGCAGCATGCCGGTCTATGCGCCGGTCGACGGCAGTGCCGCCTTGGCGGCGGTGCCGCGCACGGAGCGTGTGCGGAAAGGCCGGTCGCGTCGGGCTGCGGTCGCGAGTGCGCCGGCAGCGTCGTTTGGCGGCTTCAGCGGCAACGCGCTCGTCGCCGAGGCGCGCCGCTATCTCGGCACCAATCCGACCAGCCGTCGCACCCTGTGGTGCGGCGCCTTCATGGACAAGGTGTTGCGTGAGACCGGCCACAAAGGCGGCGGCAATCTTGCCAAGGGCTATCTGAACTACGGCCGCCGCGTGTCGGGGCCGGAAGTCGGCACCATCGCAGTGATGGGTCGCAAGGGCGGCGGCCATGTCGGCGTGGTCTCCGGCGTCGACCCCAACGGCAACCCGATCATCGTGTCGGGCAACCACAACAATACGGTGGCGGAATCGGTCTATCCGCGCCACCGCATCATCGCCTACATCAAGCCGAACGGCTGATGGCGTTTCGCGACGCGCGCCCGCTCGATCCGGCGGGCGCGCGTCGCGATTAACGTTGATGCGCGCCGCGCGCGTAAACCATTTCATTCTTAATTCAAACGGTCCATTACAACTAAAATTGGCATGCTAATGCGGGTGCAGCCCGGCGTCGTGCCGGCGCGTTGCAAGAAGACTTGGCACCCGCCATGCGTTCACGCATCAGGTTTGTCTTGTTTGTCTTGGCCCTCTTGATGGGAGCGGCCGCCGTTGCCGAGCCCGCCGGCGCCGTGCCGCTGCCGCGCGAGCGTCAGGTCCCGCCGCAGCGCAAGCCGCAGGTGAACCCGGCGCAGGCGATGCGGGCGGCCCCGTTGCGCCCTGCGCCGCAGCCGCCGCAGTTCTCGCTCTCGGCGCTCACCAGTTACGAAGTGCCGGCGCTGGTCGCCGAGGCGCGCAAATACATGGGCACCAATCCGACCGACCGGAAGCGGCTGTGGTGCGCCACGTTCATGAACTTCGTGCTCGCCAAGCTCGGCTATAGCGGCACCAATTCGGATGCAGCCCGTTCCTTTGCCTATTACGGCCGGCGCATCGGCGAGCCCCGGGTCGGCGCCATCGCCGTGCTCACGCGCGGCAAGCGCGGCGGCCATGTCGGCGTCGTTTCCGGCATCGACAGGAACGGCGATCCGATCATCATCTCCGGCAACCACAACAGGCGGGTGGGGGAAGCGGTCTATGCGCGCTCCCGCGTCATCGCTTACGTGATGCCGACCGAGTCGCGTTCGGCCACCCGCGTCGCCGCCAACGGGCCGGTGAGCGCGCCGGCGACCGAGCCGGGCTTCGATTCGCCGATCGGCGAATTGATCGCCGCCATCGAGGCCGAGCAGGCGCGCGCGGAGAAGCCGCGTGAACGCCATGCTGCGCGGGCGCTGCGCCAGGCGGCGCCGCCCGTGCCGCATCGCGTGGTGCAGCAGTTGCCGGAACGGCCGCGTCAGGCGAGCGAAGCCTCGCGCCGCGTCGGCGATCCGCTGTCGGAGCTCATCGGCACGCTCGAGCGCCGCCGCGCGCTATAGCAGCGCCTCGCTGCGCACGGTGTCGCCGATGGCGATGTCGCCGGCGCCGATGACCTCGGCATAGATGCCGCAGTCCATGTGGTTGTAGGTCTTCATCAGCGTCGGCGGGATCTGCAGGTCGCGGATACCAGTCTGCGGGTCGACATTGGTGGCGGCGCAGCGGACGATGCGCTTGACCACCTTCAGCCGCACGCCGCCGGCCGTGAGCTCCCGGCCGAGCAGGTCGAGTTCGTGCCAGGCCGGCCAGCCCGCCACGTAGAAATTCGCGCGGAAGCGCAGCGGATCGACCGGCTGGCCGACCAGCGTCTCGACCGCGGCTACCGACGCGAGGTTGATGATCGAGACGACCTTCTTCGCCACGTCGGAAAAGGAATGGCTGCCGCCGAAAAGCACCTTCGGCGGCCCGTTGAGCTCGTCGGCGCAGAACGCCGCCATGAAGGCC